>Ga0187865_1001330_pt1 | contig 28855 bp, 25 predicted proteins | sample June2016WEW_11_1_2_FD_132989 | JGI IMG/M metagenome (GOLD analysis project Ga0187865, IMG submission 132989) | Peatland microbial communities from SPRUCE experiment site at the Marcell Experimental Forest, Minnesota, USA - June2016WEW_11_100 | ecosystem: Environmental > Terrestrial > Soil >...
ACCCCAGTCGGCTCATGACCGGAACAGTCATCGAGGCCAAGCTCGACAGAGGCCGGGGGCCGGTGGCCACGGTCCTCGTCCAGGATGGAACGCTGCACGTGGGGGATGCTTTTGTCTCGGGAACCCATTTTGGCCACGTGCGGGCCATGATCAATGACCTCGGGCAGAAGATCGAGAGCGCTGGGCCTTCTACTCCGGTTGAGGTCATTGGCTTTTCCAGCGTACCCCAGGCGGGGGACTCCTTCGTAGTGGTTACGGATGAACGAAAGGCCAAGGATCTGGCCACTCAAAGGCTGCAAAAGCAGCGAGAAGTGGATCTGGCCAAGACTTCCCGTGTGACCCTGGAAGATTTCTACAAGAAGATGAAAAAAGGAGTGGTCAAGGATTTAAACCTAATCCTCAAAGCCGACGTCCAGGGGTCTATCGAAGCCTTAACCGAAGCTCTGGGGCGGTTGAGTACCGAAACCATCCGGGTGAGCATCCTCCATTCTTCCGTGGGCGCCATCAACGAATCCGACTGCATGCTGGCCTCGGCCTCCGAAGCGATCATTTTGGGGTTTAACGTCAAGGTTGAACCGAAAGCCCAGGTTTTGGCCGAGCAGGAAAAGATCGACATCCGCCTCTACAACGTGATTTACGATGCCTTGGACGATGTGCGCAAAGCCATGGAAGGGCTCCTGGAACCGGTTTACGAAGAGCGCCTGGGCGGACGGGCTAGGGTAATCCAAATTTTCCACATCTCCCGGGTGGGGGTTATCGCCGGTAGCATGGTCTATGAGGGGAAGATCCTCCGGGGGTCCCGTGGACACGTGGTTCGGGAGGGCAAGGTTATCCACGAAGGAGAGATTGCCTCCCTAAAGCGGGTGAAGGATGACGTGAGAGAGGTGGCCTCGGGGTTCGATTGCGGAATCACCATATCGGGCTTCCGGGACTTTGTGCTGAATGACATCATCGAGTCGTACACTGTTGAGAAAGTCACCGCTCATTTGTAACATTGGGGGAGAAGGATCGTGGTCATCGGGGTGTGTCACCTGGAACTTTTCCTCCACGGGAACTTTTCCCTCAAGGGAAAAAGACAGGTCCTCAAGAGCATCGTGCAGCGGGCGAGACAGCGGTTCAACATCTCCATCGCGGAGGTTGAGGATCAGGATTTGTGGCAAAAGGCGGTATTGGGGATCTGCGCCGTCTCGAATGACCGGCAGCGAGTCAATTCCATTTTAGATCAAGTGGTGAATTTTATCGAAGATACGCAGCTCACCCGGGTGGCGGACTCGCAGATTGAGATTATTAACTTTTAAATGAACCGCAAAGGGCGCAGAGAGCGCGGAGAAAAGGATTCAAAAATTAAAAAAATTTCAAATGGATTTTTTCTGAGGTTTTTGACTCTGCGTTCTCCGCGGTCTCTGCGGTGAAAAAATGCAGTATAAAAGATCCGACCGAGTGGCGGACCTGATTCGACAGGTCATCGGGGAAATGCTTCTGCGGGAGCTGAATGACCCCCGCCTGGAATCCGTGACCATTACCGGGGTGGAAGTGACCGGTGATCTGAAGACGGCCACGGTCTTCTTCAGCGCCATGGGAATTCAGGTTAAAGAAGAGGCCTCGCTCCATGGACTCCAAAGCGCTGCGGGATACATCAAGAAAAAGCTGGGGCGGGAACTGAAATTGCGGTACATTCCCGACCTCTTGTTCAAAGTGGATCACTCATTTGATTATGGAAGCAGAATCGACCGCCTCATCCAGTCGACCAAAGAAGACCCAGAAAGAGATCCTTCGGAGGATCGCTGAAGAGGCCCGGGTAGGCCAGAGGTTTTTAATTTCCACCCACCAAAACCCGGAGGGGGACGCTATTGGCTCGGTCCTCGCCCTGGGTTTGGCTTTAAAGGGTATGGGAAAGGAAGTTCAAGTTTTGACCCAGGATCCCACCCCCGAGATTCTGGCTTTCCTCCCCGGGGCCCAAGAGATCATCCACCAGGCCCCGGTCAGCGGGCAGTTTGACATCGGCCTTGCTTTAGACTGCGGGGACAGGGAACGGCTGGGTGAAGAATTCAGTAAAGTGAAAGGGATTGGCAAGATCATCAACATCGATCACCATGTGAGTAATAAATATTTTGGGGAGATCAATTTCGTAGATCCCCAGGCCAGCTCCACGGCGGAGATCATCTATGATCTAATCCGGGCCATCCCGGCGCCTATGACCCCGGCGATCGCCGAGAACATTTATACTGGCGTTATGACGGATACGGGCTCTTTCCATTACTCCAATACTTCGCCGAAAACCTTCGCCGTAGCCCGGGCCTGCCTTAGGGCCGGGGTAGATCCCTGGAAGGTGGCCGAGCAGGTTTATGAGACCCAACCCCTTCCGCGGCTTCGCCTTCTGCCCCGAGTTTTGGAGACCCTGGAGCTTTACGGGGAGGGCCGGATCAGCTCCGTGATCGTCACCCAGCAGATGTTGGGGGAAACGGGGGCCACGGCGGCCCTGACGGAGGATTTCATCAACTTTCCTCGGTCGGTCAGGGGAGTGGTAGTAGCCTTACTCTTCCGCGAGGTTACGCCACAGAAATATCGGGTCAGCTTGCGCTCCCGGGGGGCAGTCGATGTGGCCCGAATTGCCGGAATGTTCCTGGGTGGCGGCCATCCCAATGCGGCCGGCTGCACGGTGGAGGGAAGCTTATCCGAAGTCAAATCCAAGGTTTTGGAGATCGTGAAAGCGGCTCTTTGAGCGGAGTATTGGTCATCGACAAGCCCAAGGGCTGGACTTCTCACGACGTGGTGGCCCGGGTTCGAAAGGTTCTGAGGGTAAAAAAGGCTGGCCATGGGGGAACTCTCGATCCGCTGGCCACAGGGGTTCTTCCCGTCTACCTGGAAGAGGGGACTAAACTTGTTCCCTTCAACCTGGAAGGCACGAAGGAATACCGGGCGACGATGAAGTTGGGCCAGGAGTCCGATACCCTCGATTCGGACGGGAAAATCACAGTTGAAAAAGAGGGGTTCTGTTGTACTCCCGGGAGGATCGAGGCGGCTCTAAAAAAGTTTCAAGGGCCCATTCAGCAAGTTCCCCCTCTTTTTTCGGCCATTAAGCATCAGGGCCTTCCTCTCTATAAGAGGGCCCGAGCCGGAGAGAGGCCAAAGGTGGCTGCACGGGAGGTTATGGTTCACGCCCTATGTTTGAAAGAGTTTTCCTCCCCCCTGGTTACCCTGGAAGTCACCTGCGGGCGAGGAACCTATATCCGAAGCCTCTGTGCGGATATAGGCCGGATATTGGGTTGTGGGGGCCATCTGGTGGAGCTGAGACGGTTGCGCTCCGGAAAGTTCACCCTCGACCAGGCGATGATTCTGGAAAAGCTTCCCTGGTGGGTGGAACAAGGAAGGATTGGGGAGAAAATTATCTCCTTGAAAGACAGTGTAGACCTTTCGGGGGAGATCCGGCTGGATGAAAAGACGGCCGCAAAGGTTCGACAGGGCCAGCCTCTTCACCTCATGGACCTGCGGGAGGGAGAGCGAGACAGGCTGAGAAGGGGACAACGGATTGGCCTTTTTCAGGGACCGAATGAACTCCTGGCCATTGCGGAATCTCAGGTGGACGGCGGGCCCCGGCTTTCGGGGAATCCGCGGGCCCTGCGAATTCTCCGCGGTTTCCGTGGATGATGGTTTTAGAATGATATCCGAGACGTCTTGGCCTTTGAATGAATGGATATAGCAAAGAAGGGCAAGGCCATTTTTAGAGGACTTCGAATCGCAATCGGGAAGAAAGGAGAAGGAAGTGACGTTACTGCCAGAGAAGAAGAAGGCCATCATCGAGGAACACAAGAGACATGTTACCGATACGGGGTCTCCTGAGGTTCAGATCGCCATCTTGAGCGAGCGGATCAATTATCTGACCGAACATTTCAAGACCCATACAAAGGATCATCATTCCCGGAGAGGGCTTTTGAAACTGGTAGGTCAGAGGCGACGTCTCCTCGATTATCTCAAGCAGAAGGATGTCGAGCGATATCGCTCTGTGATCCAGAGGCTGAAGATTCGGAAATAAGGGGAGTTCAAGTTTTACCTTTTCAGATGAAAAAAAATTTTTGCCGAGGAGCTGGGCTCCGACAAGGGGCAGAAGGAAAAAGCTTCTCTCAGAGAGAGGGTTAGTCAATGTACGCATTTGGTGAACGCCTCGAGGTTCGCTGCAACATCGAGGGAAAAGATTTTGTCGTCGAGACTGGATCGGTGGCCAAACAGGCTGATGGAGCGGTTCTGGTTTCTTTTGGAGAGAGCATCGTACTGGTCACGGCCACCGCCTCCAGGTCGATAAGGGAAGGAATCGATTTCTTTCCCCTCGTGGTTGATTATCAAGAGATGGCCTACGCTGCGGGAAAGATCCCCGGAGGTTTTTTCAAGCGAGAAGGGCGCCCCAGCGAGAAGGAGATTCTCACTTCCCGGCTGATCGATCGACCCTTGCGTCCGCTTTTTCCTAAAGGTTTTTTGAATGAGGTGCAGATCATTGCCACGGTGCTGTCCGCCGATCAAGAAAATGATCCCGATGTGTTGGCCATCTGCGGCGCCTCTGCGGCCCTGCAGATTTCCGAGATCCCCTTTAAAGGCCCGATCGCCGGAGTCCGGGTAGGGAGGTTAAAAGGGCAATGGGTCAGCAATCCGACGGCAAGCCAGCTCCAGGAGAGCGATGCCAACTTGATTGTCGCCGGAAGCCGGGAAAGCGTGGTCATGGTGGAAGGCGGAGGTCAAGAACTTTCCGAAGACGAATTGCTGGAGGCCATCTTCTTCGGCCACCGGGCCCTACAGCCCATCCTGGACTGCCAGGAGGAGCTGAAGAAGAAGTGGGTCGAAGCGGAGAACGCAAGACGGAGAACGGCCGGAGAGCCGGAGATCTCCTCCATCGAGAAAAGACCCGTTCCCGAAGTTATCCTCGACCCGGTTTTGGGGCAGTCCGTGCTATTGAAGGATGAGTCCCTCCGGGAAAGAATCCGCACGGGACAAGAGAAGATCCGGCAAGCCCTCTCTATCTCCCGGAAGAAGGTGCGGAACGAACAGTTGGAGAAGGTGCGTGAGGAAACCCTGGCCCCCCTGCTCGAGGAATTTCCGGAGAAGGCCGGGGAGACCAAGGGTTACTACGAGGCTCTGGAAAAATTTGTTGTCCGCCAGCCCATTCTCCAGCAAAACCGGCGGATCGATGGCCGCGCCTTCAACGAAGTCCGCCCCATTCACATCCAGGTGGGGTGGCTTCCCCGGACCCATGGTTCGGCCCGATTTACCCGGGGAGAGACCCAGGTCTCTGCTGTGGTAACTCTGGGGTCGGCGGATGATGAGCAGAAGATCGACGCCCTCACGGGAGAGTCCTTCAAAACTTTCATGCTCCATTACAACTTTCCGCCTTTCAGCGTGGGAGAAGTACGCATGCTTCGGGGACCCAGCCGGAGGGACATCGGCCATGGCGCTCTGGCAGAGCGGTCCATCAGCCGCATCCTACCCTCAAACGAAAAATTCCCCTTCACCATCCGGATCGTCTCTGAGGTCCTGGAATCCAACGGTTCCTCTTCCATGGCCACGGTCTGCGGGGCCTCTTTGGCCCTGATGGATGCCGGCGTACAGATCAAAAGCCCGGTCGCTGGGATCGCCATGGGATTGATCAAAGAGGGGGAGAGAGTCGTCATCCTCACGGACATCCTGGGCGATGAGGACCACCACGGAGATATGGATTTCAAGGTAGCCGGGACCAAAGTCGGAATTACCGGTTTCCAGATGGACATCAAGATTTCAGGGGTTACCCGGGAGATTCTCCGGCAAGCCCTCGCCCAGGCCAGAGAAGGACGTGAGTCTATCCTGGGGAAAATGCAGGAGGCCCTATCCGGGCCGAGGGAAGGACTTTCGCTGTATGCCCCCCGGTTTCTCAGCCTGAGGGTCAAGCCCGATCGGATCCGGGAGATCATCGGGCCCCAGGGGAAAGTCATCCGGGGTATTCAGGAGGAGACGGGAGTGAAGATTAACGTCGAAGACGATGGGTTAGTGAAAATTTTCTCTCCTGATTCTCAATCGGCCGAAAAAGCGGCCGATAAGATCCGCAGCCTGATCAAAGAGGCCGAAGTGGGAGAACTCTACCTGGGGCGGGTGACTTCCATTGCCCGAAAGCCTGACGGAAAGGAGTTTGGCGCCTTCGTGGAGATTTTTCCGGGAGTCGATGGACTGGTCCATATCTCTCAGCTGGCCAAGGAAAGGGTCCGGAACGTGGAGGATGTACTCAAAGAGGGAGATCAGGTCCTGGTGAAGGTCATCGGTGTCGATGAACGGGGAAAGATCAAGCTCAGCCGGAAGGAAGCCCTCGGGTTACCCTGGCCGGAGAAGAAAGAGTAGTTCCCAGTTGCTGGTTGCTGGTTGCTCGTTCCTGGTTGGGGATCTTAGGACTCCTTAACGAGTCACCAGCAACCAGTAACGAGTAACAAGGTGCAAGCAACAAGGAACGAGTAAAGAGCATCGATAGTTTATGATCACGAAAACCACGCTCAAGAATGGAATTCAAGTTATCACGGAAGAGATTCCCAACGTCCATTCCGTTTCCATCGGGATCTGGGTGGAGGCAGGGTCTCGGGATGAGAACCGAGAAGAGAACGGGATCTCCCATTTCATAGAGCATATGCTTTTTAAGGGCACCAAGCGCCGTTCCGCCCGGCAGATTGCCAAAGAGATCGATTCGGTCGGGGGGGTTCTCAACGCTTTCACCAGCAAGGAATTCTCCAGCTTTTATGCAAAAGTCTTGTCCGAGCACCTTCCTGTGGCTCTGGACCTCCTTTTCGATCTGTACCTGAACTCGACCTTCTCTTCCGAGGAGTTGGAAAAGGAACGCCAGGTGATCGTTCAGGAGATCAGTATGGTCGAGGATACTCCGGATGAGTACATCCACGACTTATTCAGTGCATCCTTCTGGCCCCGCCATCCCCTGGGATTTCCCATCCTGGGCCGGCAGGAAACGATCGGGCAAATGAACCGGGCCCGGCTCAAGGAATTCTTCGTCCATAACTACCTTGAGGTGAAGCCCATTATCGTGGCTGCGGGGAAGCTGAAACACGAAGATCTGCTCCATCCCGTGGAAAAGATGCTGGGGAAGATCCGTCCGCGGCCGAAAAGACGGCTGAACCGCCCTCCCCGCTCCCATCCCCAAGTTTATGTGAAAAACAGACAGCTCGAACAAGTCCACCTTGTCTTGGGCACCCAGGGCTTTTCGGCCACCCATCCGAAGCGATACGTCTTTTCAGTTTTGAACACGATTTTCGGTGGAGGGATGAGCTCCAGGTTATTCCAGGAGATTCGGGAGGATCGGGGGTTGGCCTATTCCGTGTATTCCTTCCTCTCTTCATTTAAGGATAGCGGGATGCTCGGGGTCTATGTCGGAACGGGAGAGAATACCCTGTCTGCTGTTTTGAAGATTATCCTGCGAGAGATGAAAAAATTAACTGAGGGCTCCCTGAAGCCGAAGGAACTTCGGTCGGCCAAAGAACAGTTGAAGGGAAACCTTCTTTTAAGCCTGGAAAGCACGGACAGCCGCATGGGGCGCCTGGCCAAAAGTCAAATTTACTTTGACCGTTTCATTCCCACCGAAGAAATCATCGCGGGAATCGAACAGGTTACCGTAGATGAAGTTGTGTTTTTAACCCGGCAGTTATTCCAGCCCGGATCTCTCTCCCTCACTGTATTGGGGCCGGTAACGGAAAAAGATATTCCCCGAGGCCTTTTGGCGGTATGAAAGCCGAAAGAGTCATAGTAAAGGTGAAGCGTCTCCGGAAAGACCTGGGAAGGGAGATCCCTCTTCCTCAATACATGACGGAACATTCCGCGGGAATGGATCTCTTTGCAGATGTGGAGGGGGAGGTTATTTTAGAGCGCGGGGAGAGGAGGCTGATTCCCACCGGCATTGCTCTTTCTATCCCTGAGGGCTTTGAAGGACAGGTTCGGCCGCGGAGCGGGTTGGCTCTGCGAGAGGGGGTCACCCTGGTGAATACTCCGGGGACGGTTGATGCGGATTATCGGGGAGAAGTAGGGGTTTTGCTGATTAATTTAGGGCAACAGCCTTTCAAATTGAAGAGGGGAGACCGGATTGCCCAGCTGGTGGTTGCTCCCGTCTGCAGGGCTGTGTTAGAATTATCCAATGAATTAGATGCCACGCCCCGGAACGAGGGGGGATTTGGACACACCGGCGCTTAAAGCGCAAATTTCAGGGACAATATTCCAAATAATATCAAAATTCAAATGACCAAACATCCAAACGAGAGAATGTTTCCCATTTTGAATTTGAAATTTAAGTGGATTTATGGCTGAATCCCTTTTCTTCAACAAGCGGCAGCACTTCTGGGTAGGGGAAGTTCTGGAGACGGCTGAAACCCTGGTCGGGGATTATTTCCGGTTAGACCTGAGGGATTTGGAACGGTTTCCCTATGATCTTCGGACCCTGGCCAACCTGGAGCGGCAGGAGAAGACCCGGAGGGCCTTGGCCCAGGTGTGTAAGTACGAATATCGAAAAGAGGCGGAACTCTTGAATCTCAGGAGAAGGGAATTTTATAGAATCTGTCTCCAGGACGACAAGATCTTGAATACGATTCAGGCCGAGCCCCCTTCCATGCTGAAAACTCTGCTCCTTTATGTGCTTACCCATGAGTTAATCCACGTCACTCGATTTAGTCTGGAACCTCGGAGGTTCCATCTGGACCCCAGAGAGAAGGGGGTCGAGGAAAGATATGTCCACCGGATGACTTATGAGATTCTGAAAGCCTTCAGAGATCCATATATCAGGCCAATGTTGGAACGATACCGGCCATGGTGGGGAGCGGGCGGATCGGATTCCAGGAGGCCAGACCTTGACAAGTCTGGAGAGGGTGTTTAATTTTTAGAAGTAGGAAAGGCGAAAAGGATAGTCCTTTTTGAGGCTTAGGAATAGTCAGGAGGTTGAAAGGAATGCCCATTTACGAGTATAGGTGTAATAATTGCGGGAGAATCATCGAAGTCATGCAGAAGTTCTCAGATAAACCCCTGACCCGGTGTCCTGCTTGCTCGGGTAGAATAACGAGACTTATTTCCAACTGCAGCTTTCATCTTAAAGGAACTGGCTGGTATGTGACCGATTATAAAAAGGGAAATGCAGGCTGGAAAGATAAAGGCTCCGAGGCCAAAAAGGGCGATACCCCCAAGAGCGAGAGCACTACAGAGACCAAGTCGGAAACAAAAGTCAAGCCAGAAGCAAAAACTTCGTAGATTACGTCTTCCTTCCTTTCAGGTGGTGCCAGACATAATAGACAACCCCGAGAGCGATGAAAACTCCGATAACTATGTCAAATCGGTGAAAATAAACTCCCAGCGTGTCCCAGTTCTGCCCTAACTTCATTCCGATGTAAGTCAAGCCCAGGCACCAGGGGAAAGAACCCATAAAAGTGTAGGTCACGAAACGAGGAAAATTCATTCTCGCCACCCCGGCCGGGAAAGAGATGAAAGTGCGCACCACGGGGAGTAGGCGGCTGAAGAAGATCGCCCAATCCCCGTACCGCTCAACCCAGCGGTCGGCTAGGTCCAGATCCGTATGAGAGATCAGGACATATTTCCCGTACCGTTCGACCAGGGGCCTCCCTCCATACCGCCCCAGATAGTATGCCGGGACCGAACCCACCACGCACCCGAAAGCTCCTGCCAGGGCAACCCGGAATAGTTCAAAGTCTCCCCGAAAGACCAGGTAGCCGGAGAAAGGCATGATAATTTCTGAGGGCAGAGGTATGCAGGCGCTCTCGATCCCCATGAGAATCACGATTCCCAGGTAGCCAGAGGCAGAGATGGTATCGATAATGAACTTAGCCAGGATGGCAATCAGCTGGGCGATCATTCTATCCCTTCCAGAAGATCCAGAAAATGATGATGGCCGCGAGAACGAATCGGTAGCCGGCAAACACATTTAAGGTATGGAGTCTAAGATAGCGCATGAGAAAAGCGATCGCCAGGTAGCCCACTAATGCTGAAGAGAGGAAACCGAGGGCAAAAAGCAACCAATCCGTTCTTTCCACGGAGAAAAGGTGCCTGAACTGCAAAATGGCAGCTCCGGCAACGGCCGGGGTAGACAGGAGGAAGGAGAAGCGGGTTGCGGCTTCGCGCCTGTATCCCCGAAGAAGGCCCGTGGTAATGGTAATGCCGGAACGGGAGACCCCGGGCAAAAGGGCTATCGCCTGAGCAATCCCGATGATCATCGCGTCCTTGAGGTTTAGTTTTTCCAGCGATTGGGAAGAACGATTCCGGTATTCCGCAAAGATCATCAGAAAACTCACCACTACCAGGGGCAGAACGATCAGCGCTGGATTACGGAAACTTTTTTCCACTGTCTTTTCCAGAAGGACTCCCACAATACCAGCTGGAATGGTGGCCAGAAGGATATAGACGATTAATTTTCCCTGGAAATCATTGACGCGGCCTTTCCTGAGGATTCTAAAAAACCCCCAGATCAGGCCCATCCATTCTCGCCAGAAATACCACAAAACTGCCACGAGCGTTCCGGCGTGAAGAGCCACATCGAAAGTCAGGCTGTCCACCAGAGAATTTTGCCAGCCGAAGAACCAAGGAATCAGAATGAGGTGAGCGGAGCTGCTGACGGGTAAGAATTCGGTCAGGCCCTGCAGGATGCCGAGAAAAAGGGCCTGAAGAGAGATGGAAGATAGGCCCATAGGCTACCGGTTTTCTCCCCTAGAGATTTTCGCGAGATGATCTAGGGTCTGCTCCAGCACTTACCGGACTCCCTTCTCTCTGCAGTTCCATTTTCAAATTATTTTTATCATCAAGGGGCAAGGGAAAAAAGTCAAGGAATATTTGGGCTCCCATCGGCCTCGACCGCCCACAGCCATTTTTCTCCAATGGTAAAGAATTATGGTATTCCGAGTAATCCCGGAAAAGTGATTCTCAAAATCAGGGGTGGGTAAGGGCTCGGTCTCTTCCTTGACAGACCAAGCTTCATTATTGAATAATAATGAAGGTTCATTTCATAAATTATAGGCATGCCGGATCCCCCAAACCCCAATCCTGGAGTGAATCATGGAAGAATCCCTGAAGATTGTTTGCCCATATTGTTATACGGCCAACCGAGTAAGGAGCGCGAGATTGGGTGACCGGCCCAAGTGCGGAAGATGCAAGCGGGAATTGTTCTTTTCCACTCCTGTCGATCTTAACACGGCCAATTTTGAAAGCACCATTACCCTCAATGACATTCCTGTGGTCGTTGAATTCTGGTCCCCCTCGTGCGGCTACTGCCAAATGATGGCGCCCGCATATGAGCAGGCAGCGGCTCAACTGGAACCCCGGATTCGCCTGGCGAGGGTTAACACTCAGGCAGAGCCAATGATTGCCAACCGTTTTGGGGTGCAGGGCACACCTACGACGATAATCTTTAAGAATGGACGCGAGGTTGCCCGTCGGGCAGGAGTGATGGACCTCGGCACCCTTGTAGGGTGGGTGCGATACTATTCATAGCTTGGCCTCTCCAAAGACCCAACTCTGGGCCGACTGCATATTAGTAGGCGGACGAGTGGCAAACTTTTTGGGAGGCCCAATGAGAGGGAATATTGATTGCTTGGGGAAAAGTAAAATATGGGAACAAAAGAAAAAGAGTATTATGACGAATTGAAAAATTTTGTCCTTAAGGAGGGAGCTTGTCTTTTCGGGGCAGCTGAGATCACAGGTCTGCCGGAGGAACATTGCTCGTTAGCTCCCAAGACGCGAGAGGGATTGAACCGGGCCGTTTCTATTGCTTTTCACCTCTCCGACCGAGTCCTGGAGGATGTGGTTGACGGGCCCACGCGACTTTATTTCTTTCATTACCAGCGGGTGAATATGCTCCTCGATGAGTTGGGCCTGAAAGTGACCCATTTTATCCAATCTCGCGGGTGGGATGCCCTTCCGATTCCCGCCTCCCAGATCATCGATTGGGAGAAGCAGCGCGCCCATGTCTCCCATAAACACATTGCAGTAAGGGCGGGTCTGGGTTGGATCGGTCGGAATAACCTGTTGGTTAGCCCCCAGTTCGGCTCCCGCCAGCGTTTGATTACGGTGTTCACCAACATGCCCCTCAAGCTGGACGAACCCCTGCCTTCGGGCTGCGGGAATTGCCGGGCCTGTGTCTCCTCCTGCCCTTCCCAATCCATTAAGGAAAAGCCGGAGGATTTTGACCATGTGGGATGTTATCATATGATCAAGGCCCTGGTGAAAAAAGCGGGCATCAGTCAAAACATCTGCGGTTTGTGCGTGAAGGCGTGCTACGGAAAACAGGATCGAGGACCGAGGCCCTAGGTTCGAGGAAAGGTTAAACCCACATCAAAGATTTCCTTTTTCCTCGCGCCTCGATCCTCGGTCCTGTCTTAAATCACCTTTTCTTTTTTCAGCTTTTCCACTTCTGATTTCGAATAGCCCAAAACTCTGGTAAGAATCTCTTCCGTGTGCTGGCCCAGGGTAGGGGGAGGGAGTTCGACTGCACCCGGCGTCTGGGAGAGTTTTACGGGAACCCCGGTGACTTTAATTTTTCCGCAGGTGGGATGTTCGATTTCCTTGACCATCTCCAAGGCATGGGCTTGCTCGGAGGTTAGCGTCTGGTCCAGCGACCAGATGGGGCCATTGGGAACTCCAACATCATCGAGCTTTTTCTGCAGGTCCTTCAGCCTAAAAGTCTTGGTCTTCCCCTCCATGAGGCCTATTAAGGCGTCCCGATTCTTTACCCTGAGGCCATTGTTTAGAAAGCGTTGATCTTTGACCAACTTTAGCAGTCCAATGGCTTCGCAAGTTTTGCCGAAGAGACCGTCGTTGGCCGCGGCAATGTTGATATACCCATCCTGACAGACTAAGCTTTCGTATGGAGCGATAAGAGGATGTCGGTTCCCTTCGGGCTTGGGGGCGACCCCTGTGGCAAAAAAGCGGCCAGCCTGGAAGGTGAGCTGAGCTACCATCGTTTCAAACAGGGACGTCTCGATCATCTGCCCTTCTCCGGTGCGTTCCCGGTGGTAGAGCGCCGTGAGAATTCCATAGGCCGCGAACATGCCCGAATTGATGTCCGCAATGGCCACGCCCACTTTAATCGGCCCTCCTCCCACTTCGCCAGTGAAAGACATAAAACCACTCATCCCCTGGGCAATCAGGTCAAAGCCGGGCTTTTGGGCATCCGGCCCTTTGGTTCCGAACCCGGAAATGGAGCAGAAGATCACTCTCGGATTGATGGCCTTCAAAGTCTCATAGGGGAATCCCATCTTCTTCATGACCCCGGGACGAAAGTTTTCCACCACCACATCAGAGACTTTGATCAGATCGGTTAGGATTTTCTTGGCTACCTCGGAGCGGAGGTTCAAAGTGATACTCTTTTTGTTTCGGTTGCAGGAGAGGAAGTAAGCGCTCTCCTGGCCGATATAGGGAGGCGCCCAGGCCCGCGAATCATCCCCTCCGTCCGGGGATTCAACTTTGATTACCTCTGCCCCCATGTCACCCAACATCATCGTACAATAAGGCCCGGCCAAAGCCCGGGTAAGATCCAAAACCCGGATTCCCGCCAATGGTCCTTTCATGGCCTTTCTCCTTTCATGCCTGCGTATAGCGCAAAAATTTTCCCTCGCCTATCCTCATTCTTTCGGATTTCGGCAAAAGAGGCCTTTCCCTTCTACCACATGAAAATGAGGGCGTCAATTCCTTTGCTCGTTCCTTTGCTCGGCGGCCTTTTTCGACGATCCTCACCCCATACCTTTCGCCGGTTCGATTCCCCCTTTTATTGCATCAAAGAGGGCAGCCAGGTGGAAAGGCTGGGAACAGCGGAGATCAGAACCAGGAAGATTCCAATAATGATGAGAAAAGGGATCACCCCGCGGGAGACTTCCCCCGCGGTGGATTTGGCCATATCCTGGAGAATGAAAAGATTCAGGCCTTCCGGGGGGGAGATCAAGGCCAGCTCCATATTGATGACCATGACGATGGCAAACCAGATCCCGCTGAACCCCAGGCCGGTTATGAGCGGGTAAAGGATCGGCAGGGTGATGACCAGGATGGAGATGGCCTCTAGGGGCCCGCCCATGATGATCAGGAAAATATTTATACTTAGGATGACAACCCACACCGGAAGCTCCAGGGATTTGACCCAGAGCAGGATATTCTGGGAGATCTGAGCCATGAGGATAACCTGCCCGGAAATATTGGCCCCGATCACGATCAACATAATCATCGCTGAAATCCGGGCGGCATCCAGGAGAGCCTTCTTTAGATTCTGAAGGGAGAGGCTGCGGTAGAAAAAGAGGCATAGGAAAATGCTATAGACTCCGGCAATCCCCCCGGACTCCGTGGGGGTGATGATCCCGGAATAGATCCCGCCCATGATGATGATAATGGTGATCAGCCCTCCGGCCGCCTCTTTGGTCCCGCTTAGGATTTCGGAAAAGCTCGCTTTGGGCTGTCTTTGGACATTCTTGTCCCGGCCGGCGACCAGGGCCACGTAAGCGCAGAACATCCCGGAAAGAATCAGCCCGGGGATGACCCCCCCCATAAACAGGGCACCCAGGGATTCGTTGGTCATGGAAGCATAAAGCATCATGGGAATGCTGGGGGGAAAGAGGATGCCCAGGGTTCCTCCGGCGGCCAGGAGGCCGATGGTAAATTTTCGGTCGTATCCCCGGGCCAGCATCTCCGGAAGGGCGATCATGGAAACGGCCGCCGCGACCGCCACGCTGGAGCCGGTCATGGCCGCAAAGAGGCCGCAGAAGATAATTGAAGCAATTCCCAAACCCCCGGGGAGATGCCGAACCAGCACGTTGGCAAACTTGTAGATCCTGACCCCAACCCCTCCCAGCCGGAGAACACAGCTGGTCAGGATAAAGAGGGGCAGGGCCACCATGACAAAGCTGTCCAGGGTTGAATAGGCCATCACCGGAATCTGGACCAGCATGGATGAGCCGCCAAAAAGAAAATAGAACCCAAAGACCCCAAAGAGGGCCAGGGCGATGGCCACCGGGATCCCGGAAAGGAGGACGACAAAGAAGAGGACCAGGAGGCCGAGGTACATGGAAGTTTTAAGGAGGACAAAGCTGATCGCCAGCCCGGCGGCGAAAAGGGCGGTGATCCAAAACTGAAGGAGGATGGATCCTTTCCCGGGCTTTCGGGTTGCGGGCAATTCCCGGAACAGATTTTTCAGGAGCCGGATAAATTCCAGGGTCAGCAGGAGGCTTCCGATGGGGATGAAAAGCTGCGGGATGAATACGGGGGTCCGGAGGAGCGAGGGAGAGACCTCCCAATTTCGCAAGGCCACCGTGGCCATTTTCAAACCTTCCCATCCCATGATCAGGCAGAAGAAGATGGCCAGGAGGGAAGTGAATATTTCCAGCAGGATCAGCGTCGGGCCGGAAAGATAATTGGTGATGAAATCCACCTTTACATGCGCATGCTCCCTGAGGGCGTAGGCCAGGGAAAGAAAGGTGCTGGCCATGGTCACGTAAATGCTGACTTCCAGGACCCAGATTGTGGGGGAGTTGAAGGCATAGCGCATGGTCACTTCGTAGGCGACGAAGAGGCCGTTCAAAATGATTAAAATACCGCCTACGAGCCCGCAGCCGAAGACGACCCGGTCATAGATGGAATTCGAGGCCTTGGATTTTTCCATTCCGCGTTCTCCTCTGCCGTGGAGGATTTTTCAAAGGCCGGGAAATTTCCCGGACCAGGTTTTACACTACCGCATCTTATTCACTTCTTCGATGAGATCCTTGCCCACGCTCCCGGTGCGCTTTAGGTAATTGGCCATGATGCCCTTCGTGGCTTCGGCCCATCTCTTCTTCTCATTATCCGTAGGATAATAGATTTGCATCCCCTTTGCTTTAAGGTTATTCAGACATTGATCCGTATCCTTCAGGGAGGCGTCCAGCCCCCAGTCCTGCGCTTCCCTGGATGCGTCGATCAGCAGTTTCTGCAGGTCCGGCGGAAGCTCCTGATACTTCTTCAAATTCACCAGCACCGCAGGCTGGTTCTGGTACTCCCCCACCTTGATCAAGGTAAAATGTTTGGCCACTTCGAAGAACTTCCTTTCGTCCACCGAACAGGTGGAGGTGAGGACCCCGTCAATCGTCCCCCTCTGGAGGGCCAGGTAAACTTCCCCGACGCTCAGGAAAACCGGCGCCGCTCCCAACGCCCGGAGGAATTCGCTGGAAATTTCGCCGAAAACCCGGATTCGCTTTCCCTTGAACTCCTCCAGGTTCCGGATGGGTTTCTTGCCGATCACGGCCATGTATCCATAATCCATCCAGAAAAGGATTTTCACCCCTTTGCTCTCAAAGTCTTTGTCCAGCACGCCCCGAACGCCCGGGGAAATCATGGCCCGGAAAAAATGATCCCGGTCTTTGTAGAAGAAGGGGAGCTCTTGGACGGCCAGCGAGGGAACCAGTCCGGCCCACATGGCCATGTTCACCTGGGCCATGTCCACCGCACCGGAGGGCAAGGCTTTGGGTAAATCTTTGTCGCTGAAAAGCTGGTTGACCGGATAAATTTCAATTTTCATCCGGCCTTTGGACCTCTCCTGGATGATCTTGGCATAATATTCCAGGGTCCGGGTCATAAAATGTTCCAGGGGCATGGTCCCCGCGCACCGGAATAGAAAGTCGGGCTTGGCGCTCTGCGCCCCGGCCTCGGGAGTAAAAGCGATTCCTGCCAGCGCCAGTGCTAAGACTGAAAGAAAACACATCCAACCACTTTTTGGCTTCCGATTCATCTGCCTCTCCTTTCTTCCAATTTTTTCGGTCCACCTGCAAAACTGCAATCCAGGCGGCCCATTTACAGGGGAATATTCCCGTGCCGCCGGGGTGGTTTTTTTTCTTTTTTGCCCTTCAGGGAACGAAAGGCCTTGATCAACCTGAGACGGGTTTCTCCCGGCTCGATCACATCATCGATGCACATGGTCTGGGCCAGGCGGTACGGGTTGGCGAAAAGGTCGCGGTACTCCCGGATCTTCTCCTGAAGGAGAGCCGCCGGGTCCGCGGCCGATTTCAACTCCCGAGTGTAAAGAAGCTTGGCCGCCTGTTCCGCGCCCATAATGGCAAACTCGGCGGTGGGCCAGGCATAGGCGATGTCTGTTCCATGGGAATTATGACCCCCCATGGCCCAGTGGCCGCCTCCATAAGACTTGCGAAGGGTTAGGGCCACTTTGGGAACTGTGGATTCGCAGAAGGCATAGAGAAGCTTGGCTCCGTGGCGGATGATCCCGGTATGCTCTTGTTGAATTCCTGGAAGATATCCAGGGGTATCGACCAGGAATAGCAGCGGGATGTTGAAGGCGTCGCAGGAACGGATAAACCGTGCGCTCTTGTCCGAAGAATCGACGGTAAGGGAGCCGCCCATGAACATGGGTTGATTGGCGACAATCCCGATGGACATTCCGCCCAGGCGGGCGAAGCCGGTAACGATATTTTTGGCGAAGTCGGACTTGGCTTCCATAAAGTCGCCGCCATCCACGATTTTATTGATGACCCGCCGGATATCGTAAGCGCGCTGGGGATTCGACGGCACCAGGTCTTCCAGCTCGGGAACCAGACGGTCCTCTGGGTCCCCGCTGGGCCGGTCGGGGGGTAGCTCCCGATAGTTGGGAGGGAAATAACTCAACAGCCTGCGGATCTGCTGGAAGCACTCCTGCTCGCTGGCCACCAGAAAATCGGCCGCTCCGTTAATCTGCGTGCAAACCCGCGCTCCCCCCAGTTTGTCAAAGGTGATCTCCTCCCCGGTAATTTCCCGAATAATGGCCGGGCCCGTAATAAACATCTCACCCAGACCATCCACGATGAAAACAAAGTCTGTCAGGGCCGCGCCGTAGACGGCGTACCCTGCGCAGCGGCCCATAATGGCCGTGATCTGGGGTACGACTCCGGAGGCCTGGACGTTGCTGTAAAAAACCGAGAGCGCAAAAGAAGTCTTGTCCGCCCCTTCCTGAATTCTCCCCCCAGAAGAATCGTTTAATTGAATGAGGGGGGATCCGTTTTTCACCGCCTGGTCGATGGTCAGGGACAACTTGCGGATATGGGTGCTGGAGCCCGATCCTCCCATGATGAGGCTGTCATTGGCCGTGACGTAGACCCTCTGTCCGTCGATGCTCCCCCATCCCACGATGGCCCCGTCTCCCGGGTAGCGCTTGCGGTCCAGGCCGAAGTCCCGCCCAATGGTTTCGGCGAAGGGGTACTGCTCGCAAAAGGTGCCGGGGTCCAGCAGGGCTTCAATTCGCTCGCGGGCGGTCAGGAGACCTTTCTGGTGAAGGTCGCTGATTTTTTGCTCTCCGGCCGCACCTTTGGCCTGAGATTTTCGCTCCCGCAATTTTTGAATCGCCTCTTCCATTCCCAAATCTTTAGCCAATTTCCAACCTCCTGCGCTCTTTTAGGGCTTTTTAGGCTTCTGAATTTATTCAGCCGAAGATCCGTCGGCGGCTAAAACCCGGGCTATCAAACGGCCGTAGATCAGGGCCGCCGCCTCCAGCTGACTGATTTCCACGGATTCATCAACGATGTGAGAGCCATAACCAGGACCCAAAATTACAGTAGGAATGTGTCCTTGATGGACCAGAAAGGTCATATCCGTAGCGGCGACAAGCGCCTGGGGGGATTCCCGCCGGCCGGTCACTTCATAAATGCTCTCGATCACCGCTTTGACAATCGGCTCATCGGGGGAGATGGCTACCGGCTCCTTATCGGCCCCCAGGATTTCAACTTGACATTGGAAGGAGGGGTCCGTGGCAGCCATAGGCCGGATCCAATCCTGGAGCTCCCGGTCAAATTGACCGCTGTCCTCCCCTGGAATCCGGCGACGATCCATGTGCAGCTCACAATAGTCAGGGATGACATTGTCCTTTACCCCGCCGCGGATGACATTTGCGCTAACCACCGGGGAGCCCAGAAGTGGGTCTCTTTTTTGAGCTAACCGTTGATTCAATTCCTCGACAAACAAGGCCAAGCGGGCAACGGGGTAAATGGCGTTCCGGGCTTGAGCAGGATCTGAGGAATGGGCGCTCCGCCCGCGAACAAACAATTTGCGTCGGCTCACACCTTTATGGGCGATAAAGGGGATAAGATAGGTCGGCTCGCCAACGATCGCCACGGAAGGGCGGCAATCCTTTCGTCGGTTCTGTACCCAGAATTGAGTACCCAGGCCTCCGGTTTCTTCGGCAGCCACTGCCGTAAAGATCAACTCCCCCCTCAAGCTTTCAGTTCTCTGCAGGGCTATACGTATCGCTGCCATCATGGCCGCCACGCTTCCTTTGTCGTCGCTGGCTCCGCGTCCGTATACCCGCCCCTCTGCAATGTGCGGTTCAAAGGGCGGATGGGTCCAGGATGCCTCTCCAGGTGGAACCACATCCAGGTGACTGTTGAAGATCAGGCAAGGTCCTTCCTCCGAGCGGGAAAAAGGAAGGCGGCAAACGGCGTTAGCTCGCCCCGGGCTAATTTCCTGCAGACTACAGAGGGCTCCCAACGAGGTCATACGCGCTTGTACGAACTTAGCCGCTTCCAACTCCCTTCCGGGCGGATTGGAGGTATCTATAGCGATTAAATCACAAAGGTCCTGCAGTAAAATTTCCTTTAAGTCTTCGGTGAGTCCCATCAGTCTCCCACTTTCTTCTTTCCCTGGAACATCATTCTACCCTTCTCCTCATACCTTTTCGAAGCCCTCCAGGGTGCTCACTCCGGAATGACGGTTTCCCATAGAGAAAGATGATCATGGAATATCATATAGGATTTCTGAGGTGCTCTATAGGGAAAAATGAAGGGCTTGTCAAGGAAAATATTTAAACTGGGGTTTCGATTTGCTCCTTACGTTCAAATGTATACAATGAAACCGATTACAATCTTGACAAAAACCACCAGTCTCGTTAGAATTCATTCGAGAATGGGGGCGGGTATTTCGAGCCTAAAGAGGGGAATGAATTCATTCCCCTTAAAATTTTTAGGATAGGCTGAAAGATGGAAAAGACTCAGAGTCATTACAACCGAATCGCGGCCATATTTTTTCTGGCCGTGGCGGTCTTTTTTGCCGTCTACGCCCGTTCCGTGGAGATCGGGACCTGGAATGAGCCTGGGCCTGGTTTCTTACCTTTCTGGGCCGGCATCACTCTGGCGGCTATGTCTGTTGCCCTCCTGATAGGTAGTTATGCTCGCAAGGCCTGGCCGGCCAGGCCTTCCTTCTTTCCCAAGTCGGACTCCTGGAAGAGGGTTCTGGCTACCTTCCTGTCTTTGATCGCCTATAACTTGCTCCTGAACCCGCTGGGGTTCACCCTTAGCACGTTTCTCTTTTTGGCCTTTCTGGTTAAGTTCATCTTCCCGCAGACATGGACGCGGACTCTACTGGTTTCTGTTCTTGGCTCAGTCATAGCCCGTCTGCTATTCATCAATTTCCTGGAAACTCAACTCCCGAAAGGTTTCCTCGGGTTTTAGATGAGCTATGGATATATTTAGCCACATTTTGCTCGGCGTCCAGGTCGTCTTCCAGCCGATGAATCTTCTCTTCTGTTTCCTGGGCGTTCTCATGGGGACCCTGGTAGGCGTACTCCCTGGTCTCGGCCCCACGGCAGCCATCGCTTTGCTCCTGCCGAACACTTTCCATGTTTCTCCCGTTACCGCCATCATCATGCTGGCCGGGATCTACTACGGCGCTATGTATGGGGGTTCTACGACTTCCATCCTGGTGAATATCCCCGGAGAAGCGGCTTCCGTCATCACCTGCCTGGACGGATATCAGATGGCCCTGAAAGGGCGCGCTGGGCCAGCCCTGGGCATTGCCGCCTTCGGCTCCTTCATCGCCGGGACAGTATCCGTCATCGGCCTTATGGTAGTTGCTCCTCCGCTGGCTAAGTTCGCCCTGGCCTTTGGGCCGCCGGAATATTTCAGCCTGATGCTAATGGGCATCATCATTCTTATCTACCTTGCCTCGGGCTCCATCCTGAAAGCCTTGATGATTTTTGTCTTCGGGCTGCTCCTCAGCACCATCGGGATGGATGCCATCTCGGGCACTCAGCGCCTGACCTTTGGCATCCTCGAACTCAGCGACGGCGTCGGCCTGATTCCGGCCATCATGGGACTCTTTGGCGTAGCGGAGGTCATTGCCAACGTCGAGGAGGAGATGAAACGGGATCTCGTCACCGCCAAGGTAAAGAACCTCCTGCCCAGCCTCCAGGATTGGAAGGATTCTTTCTGGCCAATCATCCGGGGGTCCTTCCTGGGCTTCTTTATCGGCATTCTTCCCGGGCCAGCGCCCGTCATCTCTGCTTTCAGTTCCTATGCCATTGAGAAAAAGCTCTCCAGATACCCGGAAAAATTTGGAACCGGGGTCATTGAGGGAGTAGCCGGGCCGGAGTCAGCGAACAATGCTGCTACCGGCGGGGCTTTCATCCCCCTCTTCACTCTGGGAATCCCGGTGAATTCGGTCATCGCCATCCTCCTGGGGGCCTTCATGATCCACGGAATTCAGCCAGGCCCCATGATTATCACCAAGCATCCGGAGCTGTTCTGGGGCACGGTTATGAGCATGTACCTGGGTAATGCGATGCTTCTGGTTCTTAACCTCCCTCTGATCGGACTCTGGGTGCAAGTTCTAAAAGTTCCCTACCCCATCCTCTTCCCGCTCATTCTGCTCTTCTGCTTAATCGGGGTCTTTAGCCTGAACTACAGCCAGGTGGAAATTGCCCTGATGATCGGGTTCGGGGTCTTTGGCTACCTGGCCAGGAAATTCCAGTTCGAGATGGCCCCTCTGGTCCTGGCCATCGTGATCGGGCCGATGATGGAGAATAACTTACGCCTGGCCCTGGTTATCTCTCAGGGAAGTCCGATGATCTTCATCACCCACCCGATCTCCGCCGTATTCATCTTTATCACGTTGGCCCTGCTGATCTCCCCCCTGGTGCCATGGATCGGGAAGCGGCGCCAGAAACTGCAGGAAAAGGTTGAAGGGGAAGAGGTATAAAAGAGAAAGGATGGCAAAAAGATGAAAAAATGTAACTGGACGTGGATGGTTTTGGCGGTGTTTCTCGCTTTTTCAACCGGAAGTGCGAGTGCTCAGAATTTCCCTAAGGGTCCGATTAACTATATGAACCCCTTTAACCCCGGAGGGGAAGTGGACATCGCAGCGCGGGCTATGCAGCCTTACTTAGAAAAGAATTTAGGGGTCCCCATTGTGATCAATTATCTCCCGGGTGCAGGTGGAGCGCTTTGCTGGTCGAAATTGTCTGCTGCCAAACCGGATGGGTACACGATCGGAGGGTTTAGCATCCCCCACATTATCCTTCAACCCATGTTTATGAAGGACGTGGCCTTCAAGAGCGATGATTTTGTGATTCTCTCCATTGTAGAGTACACCCCGATCGGGCTGGGGGTGAAGAAAGACTTCAAAGCAAGCACCTTCAAAGAGTTCGTCGAATACTGTAAAGCAAATCCGGGGAAAGTCTCCTGCGGAGGTGTAGGAAAATTTACGGGCCACCATTTTGCCACCCTGCAGTTCATGAAACTGGCCGGGGTGAAGGTAAATTATGTGACCTTCACCGGGACCTCCCAAGTACAGACGGCTTTGATGGGCGGGCACATCGATGCGGCCTTTACGAATTCAACTCTACTCGTGAGCAGTAAAGAACAGATCAAGGTGCTGGCCATCGGTTCCCCGAAACGGATGAGCCAGCTCCCCGAAATACCTACTTTCGAGGAATTGGGGTATAAAATGTACCCGCGTATCGCCCGCGGAGTCATGGGCCCGAAGGCCATTCCCAAGGATATCCAGAAACGCCTGGAAAAAGCCTTTTTGGACACTACCTCGAAGCCGGAATTTAAAGCCAAGATGGAGGAGGCCGGGTTCGTACCTCAAGTAATGGGGGTCGAGGATTCGCATAAATATCTCGAGGAGGAAATAAAAGAGCACCTGAAGCTCACCCAGGAATTTGACCTGAAAAAACCGTAAAGATACGAAACCACATGAAGAAAGGAGAAAGCGATGAAAAGAATCGCTTATTCAGTCATAATAGGAATGCTGGTCCTTTTCCCGGTCCTGACTTGGGCGGCTACGGATTTCCCTAAAGGGCCCATCAATTACATCATCCCCTTCAACGCGGGCGGACAGTCGGATGTGGAAGCCCGGATGCAGCAGCCCTACCTGGAAAAGATCCTGGGAGTGCCCATCATTGTTAATTACATGCCCGGCGCGGGTGGAGCTCTGGCCTGGACGAAGTTTGCTCAGGCCAAACCCGACGGATATTCGGTGTGCGGAATCAACATCCCCCACATTATTCTTCAACCCCTTTCCCAGAAAGACGCGGCGTTCAAGACCGAAGATCTTAAGCCACTCGCGATCTTCGAATCCACCCCCATCGGGTTGGCGGTGAAGAAGGAGTCGAAGATTAACAGCCTTAAGGATTTCATTGAATATGCCAAAGCCAATCCCGGCAAGGTCACGATTGGTATATCAGGAAAGCTATCGGGTCACCATATGGCCTCGCTTCAATTCGAGAAGATGATCAACGCCAAGCTCACCCTGGTTACGTTTACCGGAGCAGCTCCACAGGTAACCGCTCTGCTGGGAGGTCACGTGGAGGCGATCTGGGGGAATTCTTCCGACTTAGTGAGTTATGGGGATCAGATGAAGATCTTGGCCATCGGAACGGAAAAACGGATGGAAGTTCTGCCCAATGTCCCAACGTTCCAGGAACAGGGGATGAAGTTCTATCCGAGAATTGACCGGGGGGTGGCGGTGCCGCAAAATACACCTGCCGATATTACGGCCAAGCTGGAGAAGGCCTTCCTGGAAACCGTGAACATGCAGGATTATCACTCCAAGATTCTCAAGGCGGGTTTCGTTCCCATGGGACTGAATAGCCAGCAGTCTATTAAGTACATCACCGAGGAGACGGAGATATTCAAGAAACTTCTGGCCGAACACAACCTGCTTTTGAAGAAATAGATCCCCCCGCAGGTTGTAGGGGCGACCGGCCGGGCGCCCCTGCGCATCACAAATTCTTCCGAATATATTCAACTGCATTCCGGAATATAGCCAGGCCCATTCCTTCCTCCGGGACTTTTTCCCGGGTCCAGCGGGGGTGATTCACAAAGTAAAGATAGGCTTCGGGATGGGGCATCAGCCCGAAGAGTCTCCCCGTCTCATCGCAGATTCCGGCGACGGCAGAAACGGCGCCATTGGGATTTAGAGGATATTCCATCGCGGGTTTCTGGCAGTCTGGACCCGAATACTGCAAAGCGATCATGTTTTTTCTTTCCAGTTCGGCGAGCACCTCTTCATCCCGGGCGATGAACTTCCCCTCCCCGTGCCTCACCGGAAGATAGAGTCCCTTCAAACCCCGGATAAAGACGGATGGGCTGCTGGGGTTGACTTTCAGATAAACCCAACGGTCCTCGAACCTTCCCGAATCATTAAAGGTCAGGGTTACGGCTTGCTTCCCATAGCTTCCTCCGAGACCCGGGAGCAGGCCCGCCTTCACCATGAGCTGAAACCCATTGCATACCCCCAGGATAAGTTTCCCCTGCTGGATAAAACGGAGGATGACCTCTTCCAGCCGCTCACCGGTCCCGGCGATTCGAGCGTATTTTATTCGGTGGGCCATGGCTTTGGCTGACCCTAAATCATCCCCATCCAGGAACCCCCCGGGCAGGTTCAGAAAATGGTAATCGTCGAGCCTTGCTTCCCCGGAGAGAAGATCATAGAGATAAATAATGTCTACTACGTCAGCACCACCCAGCTTGCAGGCATGGGCCATCTCCATTTCGCAATTGATGCCGTTTCCGGCAAGAACAAGGGCTTTGACTTTTTTCATATGGGACCCCGATTCGAAGAAATCGAAGATGCAGATAGAAGGAAAAATTCCAGAACAGCCACGGGCGCACAACCGTGCGTCCTCACCTTCTATCAACTTACCATCGCAAAGGACGCTTCCAAGTTTCTTTCAGGTCAAAGATATCCGCCCGGATGACCACTGCCCCCTGTAAACCGATGACCGTAAAATCTTTTCCCGCGATTATCCGGCCGACGGGAGCAAAGGTATTTCCCTTCAGGCTATCTTCAAAGGCCTTCTGATTCTCCGGGTGGACTGTGACCACGAATCGGCTCTGGGACTCGGAGAACAAGAAGACATCGTTTCGGTCCACTCCCGAGGAGGGCACACGGCGCAGGTCGATCTCCATCCCCAGGGCTCCACCAAAGGCGGTCTCTGCCATTGCGACCCCCAATCCCCCGTCCGAGCAGTCATGGCAGGAGGCCACCAACCCTTTCTCGATAGCCATTCCCAGCGCTTCATAAAGCTTCTTGGCCCTTTGGGCATCAACCCGAGGAACCTGATTTCCGATAAAGCCGTGTAGGGCGAAATATTCTGAAGCTCCCATTTCAGGCAGAGTCTCCCCCAAAACGTAAACCGAATCCTGAGCCCGCTTGGCATCCATGGTTACACTTTTGCGCACATCGGGAATGACGCTGACCACCGAGAAAAGAACCGTAGGAGGAATGGAGATTTTCGTCGACCCGATCAGATAATCATTTTTCATCGAATCTTTCCCCGAGATACAGGGAACCCCGAAGGCTCTGGTGTAGTCGTACAGGGCCATGTTGGCTCTTACCAGCTGGGCCAGCTTGTATTCCCCGTCCGGAGTTTTTTCCGACTGGATGGGGTCACACCAGCAAAAATTGTCCAGACCGGCCATATGCTTTAAATTTCCCCCGACGGCAATGTTGTTCCGGATGCCTTCATCGATGGCGCAAGCCATCATGTGATAGGTATCGATATCGCTGTACCGTGGACAGATGCCCGATGAGATCACCACTCCTTCCCAGGTTTCCAGCAGGGGACGTAAAATCGTGGCATCTCCCGGGCCGTCATTCAGAGCCCCGACCAGTGGCTTGATCACGGTTCCACCCTGAACCTCATGGTCGTACTGCCGGATAACCGATTCCTTGCTGCACACGTTGTAACGCGAGAGGACTTTTTTCAAAGCGGGCGTGAGGTCCCGGGTATCCGGTGAATGGGGTTCGGGATAACTCTTTTTCTCCCAACGGGCGCGCATCTCCATGTTGGGATAGCCATTATGGAGGAATTCCATGTCCACGTAGCATACCGTCTTTCCGTCGTAGAGGACGTGGAATTCCCCGGCATCGGTGAATTCCCCTAAGATGGTGGCTTCTACCTCCATCCGCCTAGCCAGTTCCATGAAGCGGTCGATTTTTTCCGGGGGAACCGCCAGGGTCATGCGTTCCTGAGCTTCGGAGAGAAGAATCTCCCAGGGGTCGAGGCCGGCGTACTTCAGGGGAGCACGCTCCAGGTCCATGCGGCAGCCGTTGGAGTCTCGGGCCATCTCCCCTACGGAGGAAGAAAGCCCTCCGGCCCCGTTATCGGTGATGGCGTGATAGAGACATTCATCTCGCGCGCGGAGGAGAAAATCGGTCATCCGCTTTTGAGTGATGGGGTCTCCAATCTGCACGGCACTGGTGGGAGATTCTTCATGGAGCTCTTCGGAGGAAAAAGTGGCCCCGTGGATCCCGTCCTTTCCGATTCGCCCGCCGGTCATGACGATCCGATCGCCCGGCTCCGCCTTCTTCTGGTGGGAAGGTTCTCCCTGGATCATTCGGGGCATGATCCCGCCGGTCCCGCAGTAGACCAGGGGCTTTCCTGCGTAGCGGTCATCAAATAAGATAGATCCATTCACGGTGGGAATCCCGCTCTTGTTTCCCCCGTGCTCTACCCCTTCCCGCACTCCCTCGTAGATTCGCTTGGGATGGAGGAGCCGGGGGGGAAGAGGCTTGGCATAATCGGGAGGAGCGAAGCAGAAGGTATCCACGTTAAAGATCAGCTTGGCCCCCTTGCCGGTTCCGAAAGGATCCCGGTTGACCCCGACGATGCCCGTCAGCGCCCCGCCGTAAGGGTCGAGGGCCGAAGGGCTGTTGTGGGTTTCCACCTTGAAGACCAGGTTCCATCCTTCATTAAACCTTATCACCCCGGCATTATCCTTGAAGACGGAAACGCACCAGTCTTTTTCTCCCATGGCCTTGCAGATTTCATCGGTGGAGCGCTTGATGTAAGTATCAAAAAGGCTGTCGATCCGGTGAACCTTTCCTTCTTCATCGGTATAATCGATGAGGCCGTTGAAGATCTTATGCTTGCAGTGCTCCGACCAGGTCTGGGCGAGGGCTTCCACTTCGCAATCGGTGAGGTTTTCTCCCAGGCCGACCTTCTTCCGTTTCTCCAGACGTCCTGGATCCCGGGCATAATTCTGCAGGGCCTTCATCTCCTTCAGGCTTAAGGCCAAAACCCGCCGGGAGCTGATTCGCATCAGTTCTTCATCACTGACCTTCAGGTTGACTTCCTCCACCCGGACTTCATTCCGCCCCGTTACCCTGGGAATGGGAAGGCTTATGCCTATTTCCGGGTTCCAGGTTTCTCGGTCTTGGATTTCAAACCGCTGGATGAGGGTATTGGCCAGAAGGCCGGTGGCGATAGACTCAGCCTGGCTCCGGGTCAATCCCCCTTTGATAAAATAAAGGACCGAAGTGTAAACGCCCTCCTGAGGGCTGAACTTGCGCTGCAGGAGAAGCTCCACGGCCTCCCGGGCCGTTCGGCCCACATTGTCCGTGACCCCGGGTTTGTAACCCACTTCGATCGCCCAGTCGAACTCCTGTCTCAGGGGTTTTCCAATGGAATATTCCTGGATGATAGGGTCGAGGAAGGGACCGGCGGCGACTTTTTCGATCTCCCCGGCAGAAAGGGCGGCGTCAACGGTGTAAACATCGACCGTTCTCACAGAATCCACTGCTATATTCAGATTGTCGATGATTCGACCTTTGATCTTCTCGCCCCGGGCATCTCGAATTTTGGGCTTCAATCCGATCTCTACGCGGTAAGCCATTTTTTCACCTCATTCCGTTTCATATCCCTTTGAATCATGGGGCTCCTTGCCCATGGCCCAATCAGGTTGGGCTGGGGCCAGATGAACGGCTTTAGAAAGTTCGGGCGAAAGGGCAGAAGAGGCCCAGATGGCTATGCCCAAACTGGCCGCACCGAATCAAGAAAACTTGGGAAAGGCTGGTGGCCAGGACCTACAAAGAGGCCACGAACCCGTAACAGGCCAACCCTCCCACCATAAAGAGCTTGCGTCCGAAGCGATCCGAGAGTCCACCTGAAAAAGGTTGAACCAGAAATTGACTGATGGTAAACCCGGAGACGATCAACCCAAGCTGGAAGTTGGTAGCTCCTTTTTGGGAGACGTAGATGGGAAAAAGGGGAATGATGAACCCCCCCCCATGACCACGACGGTTCCCGCCAGAGCGACCAGGATCAATTCTTTTCGAACACTGAAGATCATATGGAAAAGTCTTGAATTTTCAAATCAAATGGGTAAAAATATCTTTCGTTCGGTCAGTGCTTTTGAGGTAAGACTGACCAGCACATTCGGAAGATGGATTGAATTTACCACAAGCTTTCGGAAAAGGTCAACTGGCGGATGGGCATGAACAGGAGAACGAATCTAATTCCATCCCTGCTGCTGGTGGGCACTGTCCACCGCGACCCACAAGGAAAGGCTAAACTCCTAAGACTACTTGAACAAGAACAACCATCCGCCATTTCGGTAGAAATCAGCCCTTACGCCAGAAGTTTTCGAGCCCAAAAGGGGGCAGCGTTTCGAGCCATCCTGCGGGAGAACCTAAAGAGGATTCACGAGGAGGAGAATTTCTCCTGGCGGGAAATCTTTTCCCATAGTGCCATCCGGGGGATTTTCTTTCTCCTGAAGGAACCCTACGAATGGCGAGCCGCCGAGGCCTATGCCCGACGGACAGGAATTGTCCTCAAGGGTATTGACCTTTCCCGTTATTCCCAAGA
>Ga0187865_1001332_pt1 | contig 28811 bp, 24 predicted proteins | sample June2016WEW_11_1_2_FD_132989 | JGI IMG/M metagenome (GOLD analysis project Ga0187865, IMG submission 132989) | Peatland microbial communities from SPRUCE experiment site at the Marcell Experimental Forest, Minnesota, USA - June2016WEW_11_100 | ecosystem: Environmental > Terrestrial > Soil >...
CGCGGCTCATAGAGCAGGACTCTTCCGAAAATGGAACGTAAGTTGTTGATTCCTCGTGCCGGACAGAATCCATTTTCATCGTGTGTTGTGAGCCGCCGCGGCTCATAGAGCAGGACTGTCCCCGAATTTGCAGTCACGGAGCCAGCTTCGCCCGCCGCGCCGGATTAAGATCGTCGCAGGCGATGAAGAACCCTTTCTCGGGGCCCGCCGATATTCTGGAAATGACACGCTCTAAGGACAACCTCTCATCACCATTGCAAATCTGGCGCAGTATGCCATGATTGCAAGGATGATACCGCACCGGCGGCGGAGCGGATGCCGCAGGCCCGACTTCCGGGGTTAGACGAGGGCTACCACGTCTTGGGAGCGCTCGGACTTCAGGTAGGCGTTGGGATCGTGATAGAGAGCGCCCTCGGGAAGCCACTCCATCAGCGGTCCTAGGCCCTGGCGCACTATGTTTTTGTAAAAATGGGGAAGCACGCGGCTCTCCTGCTCGAAGTAGGGCGGGAATTGCGGGTCGGTGTCCAGGCGATCGCGAATCTCGCGGTGATACCTGGCCCTTCCGAAGCCCTCCGTCGAAACCGCGCGCACCAGGTTCATCCAGCGTGCAGTCACCCCTTCGGTCGCCAGGAAGCGGCGGAAGATAGCGCGCGTGGAGAAGGAATACCGGGTCAGGTCGATGATGTGGTCGTAGAGGGTCCGCCAGGAATAGTTTGCCGGCTTGACGTTCATGGCGCCGTTATTGTTGAGGAAGTGGAATGGGAAGGGCAGCACGCGGTTGGATCGCTGGTAATCCAGGTTGAGCCGCGCGGCCCGGCCGAATGCGGAGAGCAACGAATAGGCCGGAAAGGCCCCCGGGGTCATGTCCAGGAACCGCTTGGTGAGTTCAAAAGGATCGGGCCCTTCGTCGGTATCTAGTCCCAGCACGAAGTTGGTTTGGATGTAGGGTATGTAGTGCAGGATCAGATTGACGTGTTCGGACACCTGGCGAACTTTGGCCATCCCGACCAGCGCGCCGGTTTTCGATTTGTCGCCCAGGGCGAACCAGGATTCAATGCCGGGAAGGACGCCTTTGAAGGAATTGCGTTTGAGCCGCTTGAGGTGCGGTTCGGAAAGCAGGGACAGACTGCTTTCGGCGACGAAGTCGATGCTGCCGGGAGGGACCGCGTCCTCGATCATGTCCAGGTAATCGTCGAAGCGGACTCCAAAATTGGGATCGTGCCAGCCGACTAGGGGCCGTTTGAACCTGGTCAGCAGAAACCGGAGATCCTCGCGGAGCACCTCGAAGTCCATGGGTTGATAGGGCACCGTGGCATCGATACAAAAGGCGCAAGTGTACGGGCACCCCAGGCTGCCGAGCATGGGAACCACCTTGAGGAGGGGCGCTTTCCTGAGCGTCTGGTCGATAAACTGCCAACGCTCGCGTACCCCCGGGAGGGTTCTGGGCTGCTGGGAGGCCGCGAGGTGAACGCCCGCGGGCCGGTGTTCGGAGCGGTCCCGCAAGACGTCACGGAGCGTTCCCTTATCCGTGTAGCCCAGCACATAGTCGAAATAACGCGCGGCGTCTTCGGGGTAACAGCGGGCGTGCGGCCCCCCGATCACGGTGATCGCCCCTTTCCTACGAAAGAGATTACTCAGGGCGTACGCCGTGTGCGCGGCTTCGGTGAACGCGCCGATGAAGACCACGTCGACGTCATCGGGCAACTCCGTCAGCAGATCTTCAAAGCCGGTGTAACAAACGAAGGTAACCTCATGTCCCTCCTCTTTGCACCAGACCCCAATGACCTGAGGCATGATACTCGCGAGGCTGGCGTTCATTATGCGTGCGTATAAAGCCCGGGTAGGGCCCCTGGAAACGATGTCGATAATGCCGATCCGCAGCTTCTTCATGAACCCTTTATGGAAGCGTACAAGCCCTCCGCTTGGCGCCTCACGACGCGTGACCCAGCCGTGGCGGGTACCTGCCGCAGTGGCGTCATCGGCTAAACCCCGCTTGCCGTTGACTGCCATCGCCTGCCAGTCAGGTTTTCCGAGTTGGACCTAGTATACACCTCGAAACGGCCGGCGTCCCGGCGCCGGATGCGCGCCGGGTGCGCTACTCGTTCACGTGGATCACCTGCGCCGGCTCGAAGCCGTTGAAGTGCGTGGCGGAGGCGTTGCTGTACGCGCTATATGTTATGAATGGAGGCCAGTCTCTCCGGCATGCCAGATTGGGCGGGAAAGGGAACATGCCAGACAAATCCGTCAAGTCTCCAAAGCCCGAATCTCTCGACGAAATTGTCAGCCGCAGCGCCGCCGCGATTGCCGACCAAATTCAGACAGCGGCGTCCTGGGACGCCTCGGAGATGCAGCTTCAGATCGAGGCGGCTGGGGCGCTGAAGGAATTTGCCAAGCGAGCGCAGATCAAGCTGGAGGGACGGCACAACATCACCATCGCTACGGGCCGGCCCGATTCGGCATATGGCAGCGTCATCGTGGAATACAAGAAGCCCGGCACGCTCTCTTCCAGCAAGGACGCTGCCGCCAACAAGGCCCTGATCGTCCAGCTCAAGCAGCGGTTCTACGACATGAACCGGGAGGAAAACCGCAATTGGGGCAGCATGTTTGGCGCGGGGACGGACGGAAAGTATTTCATCTTCCTCCGCTTCCGGGACGACAAGTGGACGGACCAGGAACCGCTGGAGGTCGATCGCTATTCCACTGAGCGTTTTCTCTGGGCGCTTTACAACCTCGGCCAAAAAGGAAAGCCCTACCAGCCAGGACACCTGAACGCCGATTTCGGGTCCGACAGCCCGCTGGCCCGAGAAGGTGTGCGGACGCTCTACAAGGAAATGCTCGCCACCGAGAACCCGAAGGCGCAGGTCTTCTTCAACCAGTGGAAGATCCTGTTCGGCGAGGTGTGCGGGTACGATGTTGAGAACCTGTCCGACAAGTTGAAAAAGCTCGCGGAGTTCTACATCGAAGACGGCAAGCCCCAACCCGCCCCGCTCCTCTTCGCCGTCCACACGTACTACGCCATTTTCATCAAGCTTGTGGCCGCGGAGATCGTGAGCTTCTTCAACCCCTGGATGCCCCGGCGGGTGGAGAAACTACAAAGCGCCACCTCGCCTGGAAAGCTAAAAAAGGAGCTCGAAGAGCTGGAGCGCGGCGGCATCTTCCACCAGATGGGGATCACAAACTTCCTCGAAGGCGATCTCTTTTCCTGGTACCTGGCGGTCTGGAGCGAGCCGATTGAGGCACTCGTGCGCAAGATGATTTCGAAGCTGGACGAGTACAACCCTGGCACTTTTTCCGAAGACCCGGCGCAGTCCCGCGACCTGCTCAAGAAGCTCTACCAGCAGTTGTTCCCCAAGTCTGTGCGTCACAACCTCGGAGAGTATTACACGCCCGACTGGCTGGCGGAGCACGTGCTGAACGAGCTTGGCTGCGAGGGCGACCCGGACAAGCGCCTGCTTGACCCCGCTTGTGGCTCGGGCACTTTCCTGGTCATGGCCATAAACCGCATCCGGCGCTGGTACGACCTGAACCGGGAGAAATGCGCCTACGATGAAGGTGAGCTGCTAAAGAAGATTCTGGCGAACGTAATTGGTTTCGATCTGAACCCGCTGGCCGTCATGGCGGCAAGGACTAACTACCTGGTGGCCATCAAGGAGCTAATTCGCCACGTGGATTCCGTGGAGATTCCTGTCTATCTGTGCGACTCGATCCTGACGCCCTCTCAGGTTGGCTCGCACGCCGCACAGGTCTCATTCCTGACGGAGACGGGTGCCCATTACGACCCGTCAAATCCTCCAGTAGCGGTCAGGACGGCAGCCGGGATATTCCTGGTCGAGGCCGGAATTGCCCAGAGCCGGGAGAAAACAGCCAAGTATGCTGAAGTTCTGGAGTTCTGTGTCCGGAATAAGTACGGGACAGAGGACTTTTTGAGGCGGTGTCACGAGGAAGGACTTCCGACCTCCGAACGCGACTTGCACAGCAGCTTTTACAGCAGGCTGGTCAAGCTTGACAGGGAGAGTAAGAACGGCATCTGGGCGAGAATTATCAAGAACAATTTCGCGCCGCTCTTCGTGGGAAAAGTCGACTACATAGCAGGGAACCCCCCGTGGGTGGCCTGGGAGGATTTGCCCACCGAGTACCGTGCGGAAACGGAGGCCATTTGGAAGGAATATGGGCTTTACGAACACAAGGGCATGAAAGCCAGGCTAGCTGCTGCGAACGACGACATATCGATTTTGATGACGTACGTAGCAGTCGACCGATTCCTGCGAGAGGGCGGTCGCCTGGGTTTCGTGATTACGCAATCAGTGTTTCAGTCAGTTGGAGGCCAAGGCTTCCGCCGCTTTAGGACTCCAGACTCCGAACTCGCGTTGCAGAGCGTCCACGACTTCGTAAAGGTCCGCCCTTTTGAGGCGGCCCAGAACAGAACGGTCACGTTCACGATTCTGAAGGGAAGGCCCACCCAATATCCTGTTCCATATTGGGAGTGGACAAGGACCGGCACAGCGAGAACACTCGGGGAATCGTCCTTTGCGCAGGCCCGTAAGCGACTCAGCGTCGATGCGAAGCTCGCAAGGCCTTCCGATAAGGATAGGCAGGATTCGGGCTGGGAGATATACAGCCCCGGGCAGGAGGTTCCCGATAAGCTGCGAGGTCCATCAGACTACACCGCACGTAAGGGAGTGTGTACCTCCGCGAACAGCGTCTACTGGGTGATGTGTCGTGCGACGATGCCTTCGGGCTTAGTCATGGTGGAGAATCTGAGCACGATAGGAAAGAAGAAAACTCATAAGCAGAATAAGGCGATTGAGCCAGACCTGATCTTTCCGCTCTTGCGCGGCCGCGATGTAAAGCAGTGGCAGGCGGTTCCGTCACTTCATATGATACTTCCGCAGGTGCCCGGCGTTGGAAAAACGGCGATACCCCTCAAGGAAATGCGGCGCCAGTTTCCACACGCCCTAGAGTTCTTGGGCGAGTTTGAGAAGGTTCTTCGTGAGAGAAAGGAGTGGAAGAAACTGCTTGAGCCTTTAGGTGAGCCTTTTTACGCCCTGTACGCCGTCGGCTCGTACACGTTCGCCCCCTGGAAGGTTGTTTTCAAGGAAATTGCCACTTCAATTCAGGCCGCTGTCGTGTCGACGAGTCGTTTTGGAGACCTTGGACAGAAACTGATAATTCCCGACCACAAGCTGGTGTTGGTGCCGGCGGGTTCAAGAAGGGAGGCGCATTATCTGTGTGCCGTGCTCAACAGCGGCTTCGTCAACAGGGCTGCGATGTCTTCCATGGTTGGTACGCAGATATCGACGCACCTCTTTCGCAGCATCGCAGTGCCCACCTTCGACGAGCGAGACGATCTCCACAGGTCACTGGCGCGCATGTCGGTGGACCTCCACCGTGCCACCGGGAGCGGCGATTCAAGTCAGATTGAACACCTCTCCAAGGATCTAGAGGGTTTAATGCCGCGCCTTTGGCGCTAGGAGCACGCTGCGGCGTGTGTAACGCTGATGTCTGGTAAGTTGGTCAATCTCAAGCACGAAATCGCGAGGGTCGAACCTGGCGTGCACGTCCGCAGCTCGAACCCGATCTACAGGCCTCACGGCGTCGGCAGAGTCCAGAAGGTCCGGGATGAGCTGTGCAAAGTCGAATTCAACCCCACTGTTTTCTCGAAGCCGCCGCACCGCTCGATCAACTACTTGCAGAGGACCGCCGAACTGGAAATCTGCCCGACCCCGCTTGAGCTAGCCGACGCCGGGCACTGGGACGAAGTCTGGAAGTTCGACTTGCGGCAGATGGCGGCACGCTTTCTGACCCTGAACAAAGGCGGGCAGCTTTCCAATGCCCGCACGGAGATTCTGCCGCACCAAATCTTCACAGCCTATACGGTGGTCTCCAGCCCCCGGCGGCGGTTTATGCTGGCGGACGAGGTGGGCCTGGGAAAGACGATCGAAGCGGGCATGGTGTGGCAAGCGCTGGCGCAGCGCGGCAATGCTAGCCGGACACTCATAATCACACCCGCCGGATTGACACGCCAGTGGCAGGAAGAGCTCAAGGACAAGTTCCAGGCGGATTTCGAGATCTTCGGGCGGGATTTCACCGCCGTGAACCCGCGCGTGTGGGACCTGAGGGCTGCGGCCATCGCCTCGCTGGACCGGCTGAAACGGAAGGAGCACAAACGCACGCTCCTGGAAAATCGCAAGTGGGACCTGATCATTTTTGACGAAGCGCACCGGCTGAGCGCGCGCGATTACCCCAAGAAGACCGAGAAAACGCAGAACTATCAGCTTGCAGAGGCCCTGCGCGACTACACAGACGCCTTGCTGCTGCTCACTGCCACACCTCACGCAGGGGATCCAAATCACACTCGCTTTGTGAACTTGATCAAACTGCTGGAACCGAACGTGGATTTCGCGCCGCTCATCGACGAGGGTCTGTTCAGACCTCAGGGTGCGGTGCCTTACTCCACGCTGATCTTGCGCACCCCCAAGCTCAAGGTGACGGACGCCGAGGGACAGGTGGTCTTCAAGGGGCGACGCACGGTTCCCCTGGGGTTCAATATGTATCCTGGGGAGAAGGAGTTCTACGTAGCCGTCGAGGCTTACATACGCACGGGTTACAACTCGCTCGAACAGATTGAGGACCCGATGCACCAGCGCGCCGTAGGATTCATCCTGACGACATTTCAGAGGCTCAACACCAGCTCGGTCCGTGCCATCAAGCATGCCCTGGAGGGCCGGCTGAAGCGGTTGCAGGAAAAGCTCGACAAGCTGCCGCCGGAAGAAGAGGAGGAGCCGGAGCAGGACGAGCGCTACCAGGGCGAACTGGATGAGGAGGCGGTGCTCAAGAGCGACCGGGAAATAGTCCAGGACGAGATTGACATCCTGAAGGCCCTTCTAGCCATTCCGGTTGAGCGGGAAAAGAAGATCGACCGGCTTCGTGACCTGCTTCAGCAGATCGATGAGGAAACTCCGGGCGCGAAGGTGCTGATCTTCACCGAATACCGGCGCACACAGGAATTCCTGAAGGAGAAGCTTGAGCGATGGTACGGGGCGAACACGGTCGTTTTGATTAACGGCGACATGGAACTGGAGGGCAAGACGCCCGAGGCGGAAAGTAAGCGGCGCAGCCAGCGCGTTTTCCGCGAGGAGTCTGGAGTCCGCTTCCTGGTTTCGACCGAGGCGGGCGGCGAGGGAATCAACCTGCAGTTCTGCTACATCGTGGTGAATTACGACCTGCCTTGGAATCCGATGCGTTATGAACAGCGCATCGGCCGTGTCTATCGCTACGGGCAGGAAAAGGTGGTGCAGATTTACAACCTGCGCGCCAAGGGCACGGTGGAAGACACGGTGCGCTCGTACTTTGAGCAGCGTTTGAGAGTAGCGGCTGAAGCTTTGCGGCAGGTTACCGGCGAGGACCCAGAAGAGCTGATTGCCAGTCTAAACGGGCAACTGGAAGCGGAGATTGAGCCGGACAAAATCTACACACTGGCGTTAGTGGAAGGAACACTCAACAAGCAGAGCAAAGAAAAGATCCAGGAAGCCGTGCGGTGTGCGCAGAAGGCTTACGAAATCGCTACGCAAAGCCTTTTCAAGGACGTATCGAGCTACAGCTTCGACGACTACCGGAAGGACTTGGCCAGTCCGGTAGGCCTGAGAGACCTCGAAGGCTTCACGTTGAAGTACTTAGCACGGGAGCGGCGGCAGGTACAGCGTAAGGATGGCTTTTACGAATTTCTTTCCCCGGAGAGATTGCTTGAAAGCAAGCTTCCCGAGCGATACAAGACGGTCACGTTCGACCGCGGCGTGGCGATTCGGAATCCCCAGGCGGAGTTCTTCGCGCTGGGCCACCCGCTCGTGGATGCGATGCTTCAACAGGTCGGCGACTACAGTTCTGGTGGCCACACTGCTGTACGGGTGATCGAAGCTCCCGAGTTGCAGCCCGGCGAGGTCAGAACAGGCCTGCAGTTTAACTTCATCGTACGCTCGCGCGTGCAACGCGAAGACGGAGACGAGTACCTGTTTGACTTCCACGCCATTGTGGTGCGTGCTGACGGCGCGGTCGATGACCAGTTGGCTTTGTGGGCGGCCAGCCGGTACAGCAAAGAGGGTCCACCTTCGCCCCAGACGCAGCGCCTGGCGCGGGACCTTGAGGGCCTGCAGTTCGACCGCGCCTACGAACTTGCCAGACAGCAACTTGAAGCGCAGGTTCGACTCTGGGACTGGGAAGAGGATGTGGAACTGATTGGGGTGGCGAAAGTGGCTGCCATCCCGACGCAGTAGCCGCGAAGAGGCCAGCGCCTCCTCACTCGTTCACATGCACCACTTGCGCCGGCTCAAACCCATTGAAGTGCGTGGCGGAGGCGTTGCTGTAAGCGCCAATGTTTTCCGAGTAGAGAAGATCGTCGATCTCGAGCCTCGGCAATTCTTCGGATTGAACGATGGCGTCCATGCCGTCGCAGGTCTGCCCGAATACCGTGCAGATCTCGGTGTCACCCTTCTTGAAGGCCTTGAGACGATACTGGCAGTGGTCGAATACGATGCCGGAAAAGGTGTGATACACGCTGTCGTCGATGTAGTAGCACGTTTTGCCGTCGCGGAAGGCCTTGCCGATGATGCGCGCGACGGCGGTGGCGGCGGTGGCCACCAGGAAGCGGCCGGGTTCGGCCAGGATTTCGATGTCCGGGGCGAATAGCCGGCCGATTTCCGAATTGATCTTCCGGGCGAGCAGCGGGAAGGGCTTCACGCGCGCGTCGTAAGGCACCGGGAAGCCGCCGCCGATGTCGAGGATCTTGATCTCGTGGCCGCGCGCCCGGGCTTCCTGCATCACCGCCGCCGCAATGTTCAGGGCTTGCACGAAGTTGTCGAAATTGGTGCACTGGCTGCCGACGTGGAAGCTCAGGCCCTCCACCACCAGCCCGATGCGGAACGCTTCGAGGATCAGATCCACGGCCTCGCCGGTGTCACAGCCGAACTTGCTCGACAGCTCCACCATCGAGCCGGTGTTGGGAACGCGCAACCGCAATACCAGGCCGGCATGGGGCGCGTACCGTCCGATCTTGCGCAGCTCCTCCAGGTTGTCGTAGGTGAGGAGCGGCTTGTATTCGTCGAGAGCTTCGAGCGTTTCCTTAGGTTTGATGGGGTTGGCATAGATGATCTTGTCCCAGATGAAATCCTGCCGCTCCTTGGCCGGGAGGTGCTGGATGTTCTCGTGGACCAGCAGGAATTCGGGGAGTGAAGCGACATCGAAGCTGGCGCCGGCGCGGTAGAGCGTGCGGATGATTTCCGGCGCGGGATTGGCTTTCATCGCGTAGTACGCCTGCACTTTCGGCAAACGCCTTCGAAAGGTGGCGTAATTGCGGCGGAGGGCGTCGTGGTCGATCACTACCACGGGGGTGCCATACCGTTTCGCGATGGCGAGCAGTTGTTTCCTTGTCATGGATCAGTCGAGGACGGGATCGGAGCCGTCCACCATTTTCACCTTGGTATGGAGGAAGTACTCTTTGGTCAGCGCCTTCATCATCTTGTCACGCTGATCGTAAAGGCGGCGCAGCTTGCGGGGCTTGTGCCGGGCCAGCGCGTAGTGCGTGAGGAGCGGCAGGGCGATGGTGGTGTCGGTGTAGCAGACCACGGCGTCGGGAAGGCGGTCCGGATCCACCTTGCCCCAGCTCACGGCCTCGCTGGGCGTGGCGCCGCTCAGGCCGCCGGTGTCGGGGCGCGCGTCGGTCACCTGCAGGAAATAATCCTGCCCGTATTCCTTGATGCGCAGCACTTCCTGAATCTGCGGCTCGGTCTGGAGCGTGAAGTTCTTGGGACTGCCGCCGCCCCACAGGACCACCGCGCTCTTGCCGCCCGCGCGCTTGGCGGCCAGCACAATCGCCGTGGTCTCATTGACGTCGATGGAGGGATTCACGCGCAGCTTATTGCCGCGCAGCTCCACGCCGGCCACGTTCATGCCGATGGTGGAATCGCCCGGCGAAGAGGTGTAGCAGGGCACCCCGGCGCGATAGGCGGCGGCCAGCACGGAGACGTCTTTGACCCCTGCCTTCCGCTCCCACTCGGCGGCATGTTTTCCGAGCAGGTAATGCAGCTCGGCGGTGCCCATCTCTTTCTGAAATTCGGGCTGGATCAGAATTCCGCGCAGAATTTCGTCGGTAGCCATGAGGCAGTCGCTGTAACCGAGCAGCACGTCGTAGACGCGCACGATGTCGTTGTCGCGCAGCTCGGTGTCGTCCATCTTGAAGCTGCCCACGCGCACGGGGTAGTTCAGCGCGAAGTGCAGGTCGTGATAGAGGATCGCGCCGGTGGAGACGATCCAATCCACAAAACCGGTCTTGATGAGCGGAACGATGGAAGAGCAGCCGAGGCCCGCCGGAGTAAGCGCGCCGGAGAGGCTCATGCCGATGGTCACATCCGGTTCGAGCATCTTCGCCACAAAAAGCTGGCACCCTTCCTTGAGCCGCGCGGCGTTGTACGCCAGAAACGCGTTGTCGATGACGTCGGCCAGCTTCTCCTTGCCCGTGAGGTTCTTGGGCAGGATGCGTTTGCCGGAGAGGTACTTGTCGCGGTTGGGGCACGTCTTCTTCTTGAGCCAGTCCGGCATTTCGGACAGATCTTCGCGGTAGCGGCGCTGGGAGTGCGGAGTCTTGGCCATGGTTGGTAAGCTAACGATTTTAGCGCGGAACCTTCCCCGCGCGGTTTTCATGTTAAGATTCGGCTTGTAATGGCGGCGCCGATTTCGCACAGCTTCGAGGACGAGACGCCGGAGGCCAAGGCGCGTTGGTTTCAGAGCCTCCCGGTGGACGAACGGATCGCGATGCTGTGCGCGTGGACAGACCTGATCCTGGAGAACAACCCCGAAATAGCGGAGCGGAAGGATGCTCAACCGGTTACAGGGCGTATTCGCGTCCTTACACTCCCACGACGTTAAGTACGTCGTGATCGGCGGGATGGCGGCGATTCTGCATGGCGTACCCCGGGCCACGTTCGATGTGGACATCCTCATCGAGACCACACCCGCGAATGCCTCGAGTCTGCTCGCCGCCCTGAGGGAAGCGGGTTTCGGAACAGCGGAACTCATCACCGCCGAGGAACTGCTGGCACACGAGATCACCATTTTCAAGGATCGGTACCGGATCGACGTGCCGACCAGAACGCCGGGGATTGCCTTTGCGGATGCCTGGGCGCGACGGGTGGAAATGAAGGTTGAGGGGCAACCGTTCTGGGTGGCGTCGAGGGAGGACGTGATTCGTTCGAAGAGGGCGGCGGGCCGGAGGATCGACCTGGAGGATGCGCGGCTACTGGAAGCGGGAGAGGCTGGCCTGACTTGATCGAGCAGACGCCCGCTTCGCTGGGGTTCTCGATGCCCGCGGAATGGGAGACCCACGAAGCCACCTGGTTGGCATGGCCTCATAACCCCACGGATTGGCCGGACAAGCTCGATATCATCCGGTGGGTCTACACCGAAATAGTGCGCCGGATTTCGCCGGGCGAGGCCATCCGCATGTTGGTCAACTCCCGCAGCGAAGAGACACTGGCCCGCCGCTTTCTGAGCCGTGCGGGCGTGGATGCGCGGGGCGTGGAGTTCATCGTGCATCCGACCAACCGCGGCTGGACTCGCGATAGCGGCCCGGTGTTTGTGCGGCGGGGCCCAGAGGGCGCCCCTGGCCCGCGGCTCGAAACCGCGGTCGTGCATTTCCATTTCAACGCGTGGGCCAAGTATCGCGACTGGCGCAAGGACCGCCGTGTGCCGTCGACCGTCGCCAGGCGGCTCGGGAAACGCCTGTTTCACGCACAATGGAAGGGACGCCCGTTGGTGCTCGAAGGCGGCGGCATCGAAGTGAACGGCCGCGGATCGTTGCTCACCACCGAGGAGTGCTACCTGGATGCGAAAACGCAGGTTCGCAACCCGGGCCTGGGCCGGAAGGAATTCGAGGACGCTCTGCGGGACTACCTCGGTGCCACCAACATTTTCTGGCTGGGCGGCGGCGTGGCCGGCGACGACACTCACGGGCATGTCGATGACATCTGCCGCTTCGTGAATGCCAGGACGGTGGTGGTGATCAAAGAGGACGACCCGAAGGACGTCAACTTCCGTCCGCTGGCGGAGAACTGGGAGCGGATCCAGGACTTCCGCCTCGAGGACGGCTCGAAGCCCGAGGTGGCGGCGCTGCCCATGCCGGGCCCGCTCTACTTCGACGGCGACCGCCTGCCGGCGAGCTACGCCAACTTCTATATCTCGAATGCCGCCGTGCTGGTCCCGACCTTCAACGACCCCAACGACCGGATGGCGCTGGGCATACTCGGGGAACTCTTCCACGACCGCATGGTGGTGGGGATCCATGCCGTCGACCTGGTGCTGGGCTTCGGCACCCTGCACTGCTTGACTCAGCAGCAACCGGCGGAGTAGGCTCTTGTCAGGCCGTGGAGCAGGCCACCGGCCTGCTATGCCGCCGTTCCTGGCGGCACTCTTTGGGTGCGGAAAGAAAGCCGGCACGACTGCCGGCTTAGCCGGCCTGGAGGCCCGCGCCACGGGCGGCACAGGCGCCGGCGATCTCTTCCAACACCCGTACCATCTCGGCTGCCGGGTCGGCCGCCCGCGTGATCTGACGCCCCATCACCAGATAATCGGCGCCGGCGCAGATGGCTTCCGCCGGGGTGGCCACGCGTTTCTGGTCGCCCCTGGCGGCGCCGGCGGAGCGGACGCCGGGCGTCACCAGGATGGCGCTTGCCCCCACAATCCGGCGAAGGGCCGCGGCTTCGAGCGGGGACGCCACCATGCCGTCCATGCCGGCCTCCATGGCCTGGCGCGCCCGCCGCTCAACCAGGTCGGAGACTTCGCAGGCGTAGCCCAGCTCGTCCAGGTCCGCGCGGCCGAAACTCGTCAGCACGGTGACGGCCAGCAGCTTCAGATCGCTGGCGGCCCTGCCCTCCACCGCCGCCCGCATCACCGAGCCGACGGCATGCACGGTGAGGAAGCGGACGCCGGTGCGCGCCACCTGCGCCACGGCCCTCTTCACGGTCTCGGGGATGTCGTAGAACTTCAAGTCGAGGAAAACGTCTATTCCCTGCCCCAGCAGCTCGCGGACGAAATTCATGCCGGCGGCGGCGTAGAGTTCCATGCCGACCTTGTAGAAATCGACGCTGCCGGCAAGCCGCGCGACCAGCGCGCGCGCTTCCGCGGCCGACTCGACATCGAGGGCGACGATGATCGGGTTGGATTTCATATCAGCAGAAGGCCTGCCCCACCAGACTATAATAACGGGGATGCGATACACTTCACTTCTCTCCGCTGTCTTGCTTCTGGGATTGGCTTTCTCGCTGGTTTCGCGGGAGCCGCAAACCGACCCGCGCCTGAGGAGGGCGTCCCGCGCCGGCGCGCGAAACGGCTGGGTCCAGGTGCACCTGGAAGGGACGCCGGGCGAGATTGGTTTCCAGCACGGGTACCTGCTGGCGCCCGAAATCAAAGACACCTTCCAGGACATCTCCATGGAGATGACGCACGATGAGAAGAAGCCCTGGGAGTTCTTCCGCAAGACCGCGCAGGAGGTCTTCTGGCCGCACATCGAGCAGGAGTATCGGGATGAGCTGGCGGGTATCGCCGAGGGGCTGAAGGCGCGCGGGGCGACGCTGGACGTATGGGACGTGGTGGCGCTGAACGCGTGGCTCGAGCTGCCCTATTACGACAAGTGGCTCGACAAGGGCAAACCGTCCGCCGCCGCCGGCCCGGGAGACCATTGCAGCGCGTTCGCGGCCACGGGCAGCTACACCAAGGACGGGCGCGTGGTGATCGGGCACAACAATTGGACCAGCTATGCCTCGGGCGAGCGCTGGAACATCATCTTCGACATCGCGCCCGCGAAAGGCAGCCGCATCCTCATGGATGGCATGCCGGGCCTGATCCACAGCGGCGACGATTTCGGAGTGAACGCGGCCGGCATTATCGTCACCGAAACCACCATCAGCAATTTCAACGGGTTCGACCCCGGCGGCATTCCGGAGTTCGTGCGGGCGCGCAAAGCCATGCAATACGCCGCCTCCATCGACGATTTCGCGCGGATCATGAAGGAGGGCAACAACGGCGGGTATGCCAACAACTGGCTGGTGGCCGACCGCAAGACCAACGAGCTCGCCGATCTCGAGCTGGGGCTGAAAAATGTGACGCTCGAGCGCACCAAGGACGGTTTTTTCGTGGGCGCGAATTTCCCGGTGGATCCGAAGCTGACCCAAGAGGAAACCACTTTCGATCCGGCGGACCAAACCACCAGCCAAAGCGCGCGGCGCCAGCGCTGGCTGACGCTGATGGAGCAGAACAAGGGCCGCATCGACGTAGCCGCGGGGCAGAGGTTCCTGGCGGACCACTTCGACGCCTACGAAGGCAAAGTCCATGCCAGCGAGCGCACCCTTTGCGGGCATATCGAGCTTTCGCCGCGCGGGATGGGAACCTGGGAGCTGCCCTACGCGCCCGCGGGCGCCGTTCAGAACAAGGTGACGGATGCGGCGGGCGCCGAGAAGATGTCGCTGACCGCCGCGCTCGGCCACGCCTGCGGCACCGGCTTCAAAGCGGCGCGCCACCTGGCCGGGCATCCCGATTTCGCATGGCAGAAAGACGTTCTGCGAGACATGCCCGCGCGCCCGTGGACGCGTTTCACGGCGCGGTAGGAAGACGCGAGCGAAGCGAGCTTCCATTCCCCGGCCCCCGGCCCCTGGCCCCTGACCCCGCGAGCGAAGCGAGCTGCTTTTTTCCTTGCTCATTCCCCCATTTCGAAGGACACTGTGGTTTAAGGAGATGCCACATTGGACAGAAACGGGCGCAAAGGCTCGCTGGTGATGGAGCCGACGGAGCGCTGGACACCGCAAGTGGCCAGCGACCTCTATGATGTCGCGAGCTGGGGTAAGGGCTACTTCTCGGTAAGCGACGGCGGGCATGTCCGAGTCCACCCGGAAAAGGACCCCGCCCGGTCGATCGACCTCAAGGAGCTGGTCGATACGCTGGTGCTGCGCGGCATCAACCTCCCCATCCTCATCCGCTTCGCCGATATCCTGAAACACCGGCTGGGCGAGCTGCATGGCGCATTCGACACCGCCATCGCGGAGCACAAGTATCAGGGCGGCTACTGCTGCGTGTACCCCATCAAGGTCAACCAGCAGCGGCAGGTGGTGGAAGAGATCCTGGAATTCGGCAAGCCGTTCCATTTCGGCCTGGAAGCCGGCTCCAAGGCCGAGTTGATGGCGGTGATGGCGCTGGCCGACAACGACACCCCGATTGTCTGCAACGGCTTCAAAGACGACGAGTACATCGAGATGGCCATGCTGGCCCAGAAAGTCGGCCGCCAGATCATCCCGGTAGTTGAGAAATACACGGAGCTCCAACTGATCCTGAAGTACAGCCAGCGCGTCGGTGTGCGCCCGTCCATCGGGGTGCGCGTCAAGCTGGCCAGCCGCGGATCGGGGCGGTGGAAGTCCTCGGGCGGATACCGGTCGAAGTTCGGCCTCTCCGCCACCGAGGCTATGCGCGCGCTCCAGGAGTTGAAGGACCTCGGCATGGCCGACTGCCTCAACCTGCTGCACTTCCACCTGGGCAGCCAGATCACCAACATCCGCCAGATCAAGGCGGCGGTGAACGAATCGGTGCGCGTCTACGTGGACCTGGCGCGCGCCGGCGGCGGGCTGAAGTACCTGGACGTGGGCGGCGGCCTGGGCGTGGATTACGACGGCTCCCAGACGGATTTCGAATCGAGCGTCAATTACACGCTCCAGGAGTACGCCAACGACATCATCTACCACGTGCAGAACGTGTGCGACGAGGTAGGCGTGGCGCACCCCACCATCGTCACCGAAAGCGGCCGTGCCATCACCGCCTATCACAGCGTGCTGGTGTTCAACGTGTTGGGGGTGGCCGGAATGGGCGACGCCGACGTGCCGTCCGAGCCGCCGCCGGACGCCGAACAGCCGCTCATCGACTTGCAGGAAACCTACCGCTCGCTCAGCGCGAGAAACCTGCTGGAAGGCTACCACGACGCGCAGCAGGCGCTCGACCAGGCGCTCAACCTGTTCAGCCTCGGCTACCTCTCGCTGGAACAGCGCTCCATCGCCGAGAACCTCTACTGGGCGATTTCGCGGAAGATCCAGAAGATGGCGCGCGAGCTGGATTACTTCCCCGAGGAGCTCGAGGGCATCGACGCCATGCTCTCGGACACTTACTTCTGCAACTTCTCGCTCTTCCAGAGCATGCCGGATAGCTGGGCCATCAAGCAGCTTTTCCCCATCATGCCGATTCACCGCCTGGAGGAAGAGCCGTCGCGCCCCGCCGTGCTGGGCGACATCACCTGCGACTCGGACGGCAAAGTGGACGCCTTCATCGACCGCCGCGACGTGAAGCGCACGCTATTGCTGCACACTTTCAACGGCGGCGATTATTACCTGGGGGCCTTCCTGCTGGGCGCGTACCAGGAAATCCTGGGCGACCTGCACAACCTGTTCGGCGACACCAACGCCGTGCACGTCCGCTTGGGGCCAGCCGGCGACGTGATCTTGGATTCGGTGATCAAGGGCGACACCGTGCGCGAGGTGCTCAACTACGTCCAGTTCTCCTCGGACTCGCTGGTGGCGAAGCTGCGCCGCGACGTGGAAACCGCCTTGCGCGAGAGCCGGCTCACTTACGAGGAAAGCGGCGCGCTGCTCAAGTTCTACGAAGAAGGCCTGCACGGGTACACGTACCTGGAAGACGTGCACGAGCAGTAGCCGTGGCGCAGACCTTCAGTCTGCCGCGTCCCGACTCATCGGGACGCTCTTCGGTGCGCTTCCGGCAAGCACAAATCCTTAAGACAGCCCGAACTCCTCGGGGCCGGTGCGAAATGGATTCACCACAGTGACGGCATCGAACCTCTGCCCTGCCTGAAAATCCTCACTCAACAGCCAGGCACAGTCGGCAGTTTCAGCCGACGCAACGATCAAGCTGTCCCAGTAATGCACTCCGGTCTTGTCTGCCCAGTACCAGGCGCGCTGAACCACACCCAGGCCGAATCCGGTGGGTTGCCATTGGGCAAATGCTTGGACCATTGCTCGCACGTCTCCGGCGGGCGCCCTCACCTTCCGCACTGCGTTGACATAGAACTCGTTGAGAACCTGCCAACTGATTCGCCCAACGCCGCCTGGCCAAACGGCCGACACCCAACGCCGAGCCGACTCGTACTTGCTCCCTTCCGCCGGATCGAGCCAATAAATCAAAACGTTGGTGTCAAAAAAGAACCGCTCAGCGGCGCTCATGCGCCTCTTCTCTGGTGAGGCGATGCGCCGCCAAACCTGGGATCGGCTTGATCCGTTTCAACCTCTCATAAGCGCGCCAATACTCGTCAGTGCACCGCATCTGATCCTCAAGCATCCGCCCCACCAGCTTGGACACGGAGGTGTTTTCTTCGGCGGCCTTCTTGCGAGCCCAGCGCGCGGCTTCCTCGCTCACGGTGATAGTTACGTTCTTCAACACGAATTCAGTGTAACACAAACTTCGTGTGATTTGGTAGCGCCGGCGGTCTTTGCCGCCGGTGGGTTCGGGTCCGGACAACCCCACCGGCGACAAGGGGGTGCCCTCTGGGCCCGGCGCTACCTTAGGTTGCAACCCAGCGGTGTGAGTATTCATCATAGAGTCGGGGGTTACACTCCCCCTTACAAGGAATCTCCATCGATGTCAACGCTAGAGGTTTCGCCGCTGGCGCCTGTTTCAGGCCCAGCGAGCCAACCCGTCATCAACGATTTCAGCATCCAGGTCGCCACCGTGAACGGCTCCGGCAGCCAGACCGCCAATACCGTCCTGATGCGCGCCCTCTTTCAAATGGGCATCCCCGTCTCCGGGAAGAACATGTTCCCGTCCAATATCGCCGGACTGCCTACATGGTTTACCATCCGCGCCAGCAAGCAGGGGTACGTCGGCCGCCGCAAGGAAGTGGACTTCCTGGTGGCCATGAATCCCGAAACCGCGCGGGAAGACGTCATGCAGCTCGCGAGCGGCGCCGCCGTGGTCTATGACGCGCCGTTGAAGCTCAACGAGCTGCGTAGCGATCTACACTTCTATCCCGTGCCCTTCGATAAACTCGTGGCGCCGGTTTGTCCCGAGCCCCGCCTGCGCAAGCTGGTCCGCAACATGATCTACGACGGCGTACTGGCTCGGTTGCTCTCCATCGAGATGGACCAGGTCCGCGCGGCGCTGGTGAAGCAATTCGGCCAGCGCAAGGCCAAGGCCGCCGACATGAACTGGGGCGCTTGCCAGGCGGGTTTCGATTACGCCGCCGCCACCTTCACCAAGACCGACCCCTACCGCGTCGAGCGCATGAACGAGACCGCCGGCAAGATCATCATCGACGGCAACTCCGCCTGCGCCCTCGGCGCCATGTTCGCCGGCGTGACGGTGGTGACGTGGTATCCCATCACTCCCTCTTCGTCGCTGGTGGAATCGCTGATCGGCTACATGAAGCGGTTCCGGCGCGATCCGGAAACCGGCAAAGCCACCTACGCCATCGTGCAGGCGGAAGACGAGCTGGCCTCCATCGGCATGGCGCTGGGCGCAGGCTGGGCGGGCGCGCGCTCCATGACGGCCACGGCGGGTCCGGGCATCTCGCTCATGTCCGAATTCGTCGGCCTGGGCTACTACGCGGAACTGCCCGCCGTGATCTTCAATGTCGAGCGCACTGGCCCCTCCACCGGCCTGCCCACGCGCACCCAGCAGGGCGACATCCTGACCACCGCCATCCTCTCGCACGGCGACACCCGCCACCCCATGTATTTTCCGTGCTCGCCCGAAGAGTGTTTTTCCATGGCGATTGAAGCCTTCGACCTGGCCGAGCGGTTCCAAATCCCGGTCTTTGTCATGACCGACCTCGACCTGGGCATGAACAACTGGATGGCCAACCCGTTCCAGTACCCCGAACAACCCATCCAGCGCGGCAAGGTGCTGACCGCCGAAGCTCTCCAAAGGCTCGGCGGTTTCGCGCGCTACCGGGACCTCGATGGCGATGGCGTCGGCTATCGCACGCTTCCCGGCACCAATCACCCCGCCGCGGCCTATTTCACGCGCGGCAGCGGCCACAACGACAAGGCCCAGTACAGCGAGCGCGAGAACGATTACATCAATAACATGGATCGCCTGGCGCACAAGTTCGAAACCATGCGCCAGCACGTTCCCGCGCCCGTGGTCCAGATCGGCGAGCAGGCCAAAATCGGCTTCATCGCCGTGGGAACGTCGGATTACGCCGTGCGCGAAGCCTGCGACCAGTTGAAGAGCGACTACGATATCGAGGCCAGCTACCTGCGCCTGAAAGCGTATCCGTTCACCCCGCACTTACAGGATTTCATCCGCCGCCACGAGCGGGTCTACGTGGTGGATCAGAATCGCGACGCGCAGTTGCTGGGCCTGATGCGCTTAGAGCTCGACGCCGATTTGATCGCGAAACTGCGCAGCGTGACCTACTACGGCGGCCTGCCGCTGGACGCGCGCACGGTCACCGAAGATGTCGCCGGACAGGAGGGCAAATGAGCGTCAACCACATCGGGCTGGAGGTTCTCAATTATAAGGGCGCCAAGAGTACGTTGTGCGCGGGCTGCGGCCACAATGCCATTTCCGAGCGCCTCATCGAGTGTTTCTATGAGCTCGGCGTGCAGCCCTGGACGGTGGCCAAGTTTTCGGGGATCGGCTGCTCCTCGAAGTCGCCCGCTTATTTCCTGGGCCTCTCGCACGGGTTCAACAGCGTACACGGCCGCATGCCCGCCATCGCCACCGGCGCGCTCCTGGCCAACCGCAACCTCCTGGGCCTGGGCGTCACCGGCGACGGCGACACGGCCTCCATCGGCCTCGGCCAGTTCATGCACCTGGTGCGCCGCAACATGCCGATGATCTACGTCATCGAGGACAACGGCGTATACGGCCTGACCAAGGGGCAATTTTCGGCCACCGCCGACCTGGGCTCCACGCTCAAGACCGGCGTGCGCAACGATCTGCCGCCGTTCGATTGCTGCGCCCTGGCGATGCGATGGGGCGCAACCTTCGTGGCGCGTTCTTTCAGCGGCGACAAAAAGCAGCTTCAGGCCATTATCAAAACCGCCATCGCGCACCGCGGCCTCTCCGTCATCGACGTGATTTCGCCCTGCGTCACCTTCAACGACCACGAGGGTTCCACCAAAAGCTACAGCTATGTGAAGGAGCACGAAGAGATCCTGCAAGACTTGGATTTCGTCCCGTCATTCGAGGATATTTCAGTCGAGATCCCGGATGGCGCGGTGATGGACGTTCAACTGCACGACGGCTCCCACCTCCGCATCCGCAAGCTCGCTCGCGATTTCGACCCCACCAACCGCCAGGCCGCCCTGACCATGCTGGAGTCCGCCGACGCCAAAGGCGAGGTAGTCACCGGCGTATTATACGTGAACACCGCGAAGCCCACCTTCATCGACCTATTGAACATGGTAGACGACCCAGTCGGCACCCTCCCGCAATCCCGCACTCGGCCGCCGAAGGCGGCGCTCGATGAGGTCATGGAAGAGTTGCGGTAAATTGATTGCGCGGTAGAATGGCTCGAAGGGGGTTCGAACCCCCCTTCGAACCCTATGGCCGAAACACGATATCCCCCGAAAAATCAAATAAATAGGGCGCATCAGTTCGATCTGGACTTCATGAAGCCAGAGCCGCTGATGACCCCCGATGAGATCTATTCTTCTGCAAGCCAAGAACTCCTTCAGCGTCTAAATGAAGACCGCCGGATCGAGCGCAAACCGGCAGGAATCCACGCCAACGCATTCGGCGACTACTTTTCGCTGTGGGCAAACGCCGTTCCTGACGGTGGAATCGTGGTCCTTGGGATAGAGAATGACGGGAGAATCACCGGGTGTTCACAGCAAACCACCGCGCGACTCAACGAATTGGAGCGGGCGGGAGAGGTATACTGCCCGGACGCCCGCTATGATTGCAGGCGGATACCCGTAGTCAATGCGGATGGGGACCCGGATTTTCTACTGGTTTTTCGAATCTACTACCACGACTCGAAAGTAGTTGAGACCGTTGCCGGCAACGCGTTTACGCGGCTCGGGGAGGCCCGAAAGAAGCTGACAACCCAAGAGGTCCGGGAGCTGCAAATCGACAAAGGGCAAACCGACCTCGAACAGGAGCCGAGCCGGCTTGTTTATCCAGATCAGTTCGACACCGCTTTGGTCCGGAGGTTCACGGACGCGGTTCGTCTAATAGGGCGCCTCGAGGGCATTCATACCGATGAGGAGGTTCTAGAGCATAGAAGGTTAGGGAGGCGGAGCGGTGACAAATTCACGCCGAACGTCGCATGTGCGCTTCTGTTCGCCAATGATCCGGTTCTGGAGTTCCCGGGGTGCAAGATCCGGTTCCTCCGTTTCGATGGCGAGTGGGAGGGCACCGGGGAACGTTTCAACGCTGTGAAGGATCGCTGGATCGAGGGCTGCGTTCCATCTCTCATTGTCGGCGCTGAGAGGCTTATCGAATCGCAGATCAGAGAATTCTCGCGCCTTGGGCCGGATGGGAAGTTCTATACGGCTCCCGAGTACCCAAAGGCTGCGTGGTATGAGGCGGTTGTCAACGCCTGTGTTCACAGATCGTATGGCCTGAGAAACATGAACATTTTCGTGAAGATGTTCGACGACCGCCTGGTGATCGAAAGCCCTGGCCCGTTCCCTCCGTTCGTCACGCCGCAGAACATCTACGACTCGCACCACCCGCGAAACCCTCACCTGATGAATGCCATGTACTTTCTGGATTTCGTGAAGTGCGCCAATGAGGGAACCCGCCGGATTCGCGACACAATGGCAACCATGAATCTGCCGGTTCCGGAGTTTGAGCAGAAGCAGAGCGGGCACGCCGCGGTCCGCGTGACGCTCAGGAACAACATCAAGCACCGCAGGGTCTGGATCGACTTCGACGCGAGCAAACTGGTCGGCACGGAACTACTGCCCAAACTGGGCCAGGACGATCACCGCGCCATCAATTTCGCTGCGGAGCATGGCAGCGTAAACGTTAGCCAGCTTCAGCGCCTCACTGGCAGAAGTTGGAAATCGGCGAAGCGGTTGCTGGCAAGACTTGCAGAGAAAGACATCCTGCATCACGTTCATGATCTCGCAAAGGAACGCGATCCAGATGCACACTACGTGCTGAAGGAACCAAAGAACGAAAAGGCCAGATGAAGAATCCACAAGCCAGGAGAGTCAACCTGTCACCGCTCATGGCGTGGTCCAACACGGGCGGCGCACAGTGTCGGCCGCACGAGCCTACTGCACCGAAACCGTCACGCCCTTCTGGCTCGTATTCCCGCCAACTGACACCAAAATCGCCAAATCACCCGACGGCGCATTCGCCGGAATCTGCACATTGAGCTGCATCATTCCCGCCACCAACCCCGGCGCCTCCCCGGCGTACACATAAAGCGCCGGCTGCCCGTTGATCGTCACCCCGACCGCCAGCAGCGGCGCCGGCGTCACCTGTGGAGGCGGCAAGGTGGCCGTGGTGATCGCGCCCGTGACGCTCGGCGGGCTGGTCAGGCCCTCGCCTGTCATGAACACCTGTACGATGCTGCCCTTGGCCGCCCGATTCCCCGGCCCATTCACGCTGTTGTCCTCGTTCAGGATGGCCCCCGGCCCGCTCCCCGAAGCGTTCTGCGTGAACAGCCCTGGGGCTGTGGCCCCCGAGAACAACTGGTACGTGTTAGACGTTTGCCCCGCGTACTTGATCCACACCGACAGGCTAACAGCGGGAGCCATCTCATACGGCACCACCGCCGACACCTGTGTGCTGCTGGCGTAAATCATGGGAGCGGGGATGCCGTTGAACAGCACCTGCACGCCGCCGATGGTCGTCGCCAGCTTGCCGGTGGCCGGGTCCGTGGTGGCGAATGCCGCGGTGGCGGGCCCCATGGCCGTGCCAAAGAGGGTAACCATCTCGCCTGGGGAGACCGAGCCGCCGATGTAACTCGCCGCGTTCACCACGCTCTTGATGGGGGGTAGCGGTGCCGTCGCCACGGCTGGCTGAGTCACGGTGACTGAGACGCCCGCAATCACAACGGCCGCGCTGAGGGTCGCGCCAGAGTTGTTAGGGTAGACCACCAGAGTAACATTCACGGAACCGGTACCGGACGATGCGCCTGAAACCGAGATCCAACTCCAAAAGCCGGAGACTGTCCAGGAACAGGAAGTGGTAGTTTGGATGCTGACCGTCAAATTACCGCCCGAGGCCGGCGCCTGCAACGAGGTTGGTGAGACAGAGTAAGTGCAGGAAGATCCAACTGGCGTCAGTATCCGGATGCGGTTGTTACCAACGTCGGCCATGTACACGTCGCCAGCAGAGTCCACGGCGACCCCTCGCGGATAGTTCAACTGGGCGCCCGTGGCCGGGCCGTTGTCGCCGCTGAAACCTAGCGTCCCATTTCCCGCCACGGTTGTCATCACCCCGCCCGAGACCTTGCGGATGCGGTTGTTGTTACGGTCAGCAATGTAGAGGTTGCCGGCCAGGTCCACGGCGACCCCGGTGGGAGCGTTCAACTGGACGCTGGTGGCCGGGCCGTCATCGCCGCTGAAGCCTTGCGCCCCGGTTCCCGCCACTGTGGTGATCACCCCGTTCGAGACCTCCCGGATGCGGTTGTTACCAACGTCGGCGATGAACAGGTTGCCAGCAGCGTCCACCGCGACTCCCCACGGCCCGTCCAACTGGGCGCTGGTAGCCGGGCCGTTGTCGTCGCCGCTGCCGGAGGTCCCGTTCCCGGCCACCGTGGTGATCACCCCGTTCGAGACCTTCCGCATGCGGTTGTTACCAACGTCGGCGATGTAGACGTTGCCGCCAGAGTCCACAGCGATCCCGAAAGGGTTCAACTGGGCGCGGACGGCCGGGCCGTTGTCGCCGATGAGCGGGTAGCCGGGACCCCCGCTTCCCGCCACGGTGGTGATCACCCCGTTTGAGACCTTGCGAATGCGGTAGTTGCCAGAGTCGGCGATGTAGAGGTTGCCAGCAGAGTCCACGGCGACGCCCAAAGGACCGGTCAACTGGGCGCTGGTGGCCGGGCCGCCATCGCCGCTGAAGCCAGGCGTCCCGTTTCCCACCACGGTGGTGATCACCCCGTTCGAGACCTTGCGGATGCGGTTGTCAAAAGTGTCGGCCATGTACAGGTTGCCGGCCGGATCCACGGCGACCCCGGTGGGACCGTACACTTGGGCGCTGGTGGCTGGGCCGCTGTCGCCCAACTGCATTCCGCCCCCCGCCACGGTGGTAATCACCCCGTTGGAGACCTTCCGGATGCGGCTGTTACCAGAGTCGGCGATGTAGACGTTGCCCGCGGAGTCGACTGCCACGCCTCCCGGATAGTTCAACTGGGCGCTGATGGCCGAGCCGTTGTCGCCGCTGAAGCCCCCCGTCCCATTCCCCGCCACGGTGGTAATCACCCCGTTGGAGACCTTGCGGATGCGGCTAGTAGCGGAGCCGGCGATGTAGACGTTGCCGGCAGAGTCCACGGCGACTCCGGTGAAATCTAACCGGGCGCTGACGGCCGGCCCGTTGTCGCCGCTGAAGCCCCCCGTCCCATTCCCCGCCACGGTAGTGATCACACCGTTGGAGACCTTGCGTATCCGGTTGTTCCAACTGTCGGCAATGTAGAGGTTGCCCGCAGGGTCCACTGCGACGCCTACGGGAATGTTCAACTGGGCGCTGGTGGCCGGGCCGTTGTCGCCGCTGAAGCCTAGCGTCCCATTCCCTGCCACGGTGGTGATCACTCCGTTCGAGACCTTGCGGACGCGGTCAGAGTCGGTAATGTAAAGGTTGCCAGAAGAGTCAGCGGCGATCGCATAGGGGCCGTCCAGTTGGGCGCTGGTGGCCGGGCCATTGTCGCCGCTAAAGCCAGGCGTCCCGTTTCCCGCCACGGTGGTGATCACCCCGTTCGAGACCTTGCGGATACGGCTGTTCCAGTTGTCGGCTATGTAGAGGTTGCCAGCGGTGTCTACGGCGAGACCCGTGGGAGCGTTCAACTGGGCGCTGGTGGCTGGGCCGTTGTCGCCGCTGGAACCGCATGTCCCGTCTCCTGCCACCAGGGTTACGACGCCCGTTGTAGCGTCCAATCGCAGAACGGTGTCTTGATCCACGAAAAACACGCTGCCTGCCCGATCAGACGCAATAACCTGAGGTATGCCGGGGCCCAGGCTGGCGGACGTCCCTGAGATCTTAACGGGCAGCCCGCCGCCGGCAAATGTCGATATGGTGTAGGTCTGACCAGATGCAGACCAGGGCAAGACCGAGGCGAGAAGAACAGCAGGCAGCAGACGCATTCTAGAAACTCCTCCCTGGCGCAGCTTGCGCACCCGGCCTATAGCTTACCACCACGCCAATTGAAGCGAGGTAGCTGTCCGCTTCGTTCAAATAACCACATGCAGGGCCGCACTTGGTTCAGATGTTCTGCCTCCTCATGAAATTGGTGTTACCATTCGGATAATCCCGCCCGCTTCGGCGCGATTTCATCAGCGGCAGGGGCGCCGTGGGGCCAATCGAAAGGAAAGTAAATGGAGTCTCCCGATAGAGATTTTGTTATTCTGATAGACTACGATGGTGCCGCTGGGATGTCGCTGATTCACCTGTCGCAGGTGCGCATGGTTACTGAAATGAGCCCGGGTCATTGCCGAATCTGGTTCAGCGAGCATCACTCCATCGCTGTTAAAGGAAGCGGAGCCAGTGAGTTGGCCCTTCAACTTCTGGACAGGTCTAGGCTACCCAATGGCGACGCGTTCGACACCTCCAAAATTCGCGCTACGTACGAAGAGTCGTTGTTGGCTCAGAAGACAGGCCCGTTGCAGGAATAAATGTAGCGCGCAGCGCCGCTGCTACTCGCTGCTGGTCTCATGCTGTCACCTCCCAAACGCCACCGTCTCGTCCAATGAGGCTGTAATTCTCTCCGCGTTCCGTTTCGAGGCTAACCACGTGCCCTGATATCGATATCGGACGGATCGGCCTCCTCGAATCGCGTTCAAACAATCTACAATAACCATCTTGCGATAAAAGCGCGGTCTGGGTAGTCGTGTGCCCCTCGCTCGGATCATACCAATGCTGGATGATCGTCAATTCGTACCACACCGGTAGTGGGGAAGCGGAATAGCCCTTCAGGGTTCCGTTGCCCGCATCGCTGAGGCGCTTGTCACGTGACATCGTATTCATCGTAGCATCCCCCTCAAGCGGCAACGACAAAAAAGGCTTGGCTCTTCGCGGCCAGCTCGACATTTCCCGCTACTTCTGGGGAGTTTCGGGGGCTTCGGAGACGACGCAGCCCCCAATGGCTTAGCCGCCGGCGTTCGGGAGTTGCGCGGCCTCTGAATTTCTGAATTGGCGAAATGGGGAACAGCAGTCTCGGGGAGGGGCCATCCAGACGGTGTTTCAAGTTGCGGTAGCATGTCGGCAACACGGGGGCAGACCGGACGTTTCCGCTTATCGGCTCTACGCTGCGTCGGAGACAGCGTCCGCCGGCGGCAGGCCGCCCCAGATCAACACGTCGGGGCAGAGATCCGCGCCGTCCGGCCACACCAAGGTCCCTCCCTCCACGCGAAACTCCCGAAACCGCTCCGGACTACTGCGAATATCGGCAAAGACCGGCCCCGTGAGGTATTCCGCCAGATCGCGCTCGATTACTCGGCCATCTGTCAGCCTGAGTCGAACGCGGTAGCCGTCGAGGGGTGCGGCCTCCTGAATGCGTACTAAGGTCATGCTGCTTTCATTCTATTCCAGCGGCTCTATAGCCGATGCGGGTTTCCCGCCACGCGCACTCATCCAGGCCATCCTCAGTTCTTGGCGAGGCAGAACAGCCCATTCGAGAACCATGGCCAACGCCCGTCTCGGGAGTTCGCCTCTCAGAATGTTTAGAGTCTCAATTTCGATCAGCGCTTCCGAATCCCCGTAGCAGGCGTGAAAGTGGGCCGGATGATGGTCGTTGAAGTACATCCGGACCACGATTCCGAAGAACCTGCTTAGCTCGGGCATGCCTAAATTCGATTCTAGTACGCCACGTACCCGGAGGCTTCGCGCTATCGTAAGAGCATGAGTGCCGCCACCGCGCTCGACGGTTTGCTGGACCCCTTGGGCCGCTGCCTGGACGCCGAGTCGGCTCGCCGCGTTGTCGAATTGCGCGTCGCTCCGCCCGTGCAGCAGCGAATTGACACGCTCGCCGAACGGGCCAATGGCGGCGTGCTTACCAGCGACGAAGCCGCCGAGTACGAGGCGCTGATCAACGCCGCGGACTTCGTCTCAATCCTTAGGATCACGGCCCGCCAACACCTGCGCCCGATTTCCATGTGACCCGATGGATGCTGCCACCCGTGACTTCGTGCGGCGGCGGGCAGCCGGCCGTTGCGAGTACTGCCTGCTCCGCCAATCTCCAAGCTTCCGGCGCCGCCGCACCGAGCAAACCTTTTTGAGTCACAAGCTCTTTCCTCAACCGTTTCAGTCACTTATGAGCGGACCCGATTAGCCGTGTGCTACCCTGGTGGCAGGTAGCAGTCCGTTCGGGAGGCTGTCCAAAGAGGGTCTCAGAACCATTGATTCATTGGGAGTTGCGTCCCAATTGGGTTTGTTTCGTCATTCTTGCTTTCGGCCCCTTGGCGCCCCGGCCCCTGACCCGTGTTCTTTGACAATTTGGCTTTGTTCCGCGGCGGATGCCGTTTCCGGCGCGGCATAAGGCGGATTTGCTCGTCGCCGATTTTCGCCCGTGAGATCGCGAGTCCGTAAGCTGGTAGGCTCATAATTGCAAGTCTGGACCAGACTATGTTCGAGAGAATCACCTTTGATCCGGCTGTGATGGGCGGGCGTGCCTGTATTCGAGGCATGCGCATGACTGTTTCGCTCGTCGTCAACCTCTCTGCCAATGGCATGTCAGCCGACGAAATTGTCCGCGAGTACCCCGACCTTGAACCGGAGGACATCCGGGAGGCGCTGGCCTACGCCTCGGCCCTCGCCAACGAAGAGGTTCACCTGTTCACCAGGCCCGCAGCGTGAAATTCCTGGCCGGCATGGGCGTGTCGATGACGACGGTTGACCTGCTGCGTCAAGCTGGAGAAGCGGTCGTCCATCTGCGCGACGAGGGGCTGCACCGGTTGCCCGACGACGCGATCCTTGAAAAGGCGAGGCGGGAGCAACGGGTGGTCCTGACGTTCGACCTGGACTTCGGCGACCTCCTGGCCGCGGGCGGCAACGCTACTCCGAGCGTGATTCTGTTTCGCATGCGCAATCAAACGCCGGCCGCGGTCACCCCAAAGTTGTTTCGTGTGTTGGACGCCTGCCGCGCCGAACTGGAACGGGGCGCGATCATCATTGTAGAGGACGAGCGATATCGCCTGCGCCGCCTCCCGATTCGGTAACCGGGACGGCACGGGAAGCTCATCGGGTCCATCGCCTGGGCCCGAGCAGGTAGCGGTCCATTCGGGGCGCTGTCCCCCGAGGGCCTCAGAACCGTTGATCCTTTGGGAGTTGCGTCCCAATTTGGGTTCGTTTCGTCATTTTTGTTTTCGGCCCCTTGGCGCCCCGGCCGCCTGACCATATTCCTGGACAATCGGCTTCGTTTGGCTGTCCAGCGGGGGTCTCAGTACCGTTGATTCATTGGGAGTTGCGTCCCCAATTGGGTCCGTTTCGTCATTCTTGTTTTCGGCCCCTTGGCACGCCGCCCCCTGCCCCGTGTTCTTTGTGTCACCGCCGGTGCAATAATCCCCAAAGTGCCGCTTGAAAATTCCCCAGCCCCTGTGAGGTGGTGTATACCCGTATCGACTCCATTTTGGAGGAGGTGCGGCGAGGTGCTACGGGGGAAG
>Ga0187865_1001335_pt1 | contig 28738 bp, 33 predicted proteins | sample June2016WEW_11_1_2_FD_132989 | JGI IMG/M metagenome (GOLD analysis project Ga0187865, IMG submission 132989) | Peatland microbial communities from SPRUCE experiment site at the Marcell Experimental Forest, Minnesota, USA - June2016WEW_11_100 | ecosystem: Environmental > Terrestrial > Soil >...
AACCCCGGCGACGTGGTCGGCGTGAGCGGAGTCGAGAAGCAATACAACAGCATCCTGATGGGCAAAAACGGATTCCGGCGGGCGATTGTGAATAGCCATGGGCGCGAGGTCGGGCGCCTGGACGAAACGCCCGCGGAGCCGGGCAAGCAGCTCAAGCTTACGGTCGACCTCGATTTGCAAATCGCGGCGGAACAGGCAATCGAAGGAAAGAATGGCGCGATCGTGGCGATGGATCCACACACCGGAGAAATTCTGGCGATGGTGAGCCGTCCGACGTTCGATCCCAACGATTTCGCGGTGAAGGTTTCACGGGACGAGTGGAACAAGCTGATCAACGATCCCGACAAGCCGCTGCTGAACAAAGCGATTCAGGCCCAACTCGCGCCCGGCTCGACGTTCAAGGTCATCATGGCGACCGCCGGATGGCAGGAAGGGATTGCCCAGACCCTCCACGTAAAGTGCACCGGGGGCGCCACGTTTTATGGCCGGCGCTTCGGATGCTGGGTGAAAGGCGGCCACGGCCCGGTCGATTTTCCGAAAGCGATCTACCAGTCCTGCGATGTTTTCTTTTACACGCTGGCGGAAAAGCTCGGCATCGATCGCATCGCAAAATACGCGACCGCCTTTGGATTGGGGCAGAAGACCGGTATCGACCTGCCCAACGAAGTGAGCGGAGTGATGCCCTCGGAAGAATGGAAGATCCGCAATTTCAAGCAGAAGTGGTTCGCCGGGGAAACGATTTCGGTTGGCATCGGTCAGGGCGCGGTGGCGATCACTCCCGTGCAACTGATGCGCGCAGTTGGCGCCATCTCGATGGATGGCCGCATGGTTGTCCCGCACGTGATCAATCCCACGAACCTGCCGCCGGGGTTCGTTGAGGCCACGCACTATACGGAAGTAAAAAACATTCCGTTTGACCCGACGGGATGGAACACCATCACCGATGCGTTGGGTCGGGTCCTGTTGCCGGGAGGCACGGCTCCCTCGGCGTACATTCCAGGAATCGACATCGCCGGCAAGACCGGGTCGGCGCAGATTGTTTCGCTCGCCACTCGCGCGAAGCATGCCAACAAAGAAGATTTCGCGCAGAACGGGTGGTTTGTGGGATTCACCCCCAGGCGCAATCCGGACGTCATTGTGTGTGTGCTGTTCGAAGGCGGCGAGCACGGGAGGCTGGCGGCGCGTTTGGCGACCCAGGTGATCAAGGCTTACGTCGATAAGCAGCGGCGCCAGCCCACCAAGATGGCGACGGGCTCGGGCAAGGTGGAAGTCGGCAGCCTGTGGACCGATTCTGGCGGCGAAGACGGCACGAATGAAGACCGTCTGCAGGGCGGCCGTTTCCTCGTCGAAGTTGCGCGCAAGAGGGCTCCGCTGGCGGTTGCCGCGCCCGGCATGCACTGACTTACGCCTTTCAGCGGCCGCAGTCCTCAGTTGATCGTTAGTAGTTGATCGTCAAGAGCTAACAGCTAAGAGCTAAGAGCCGATGTGAGCGCTGCTCGTGATACGTTAAATCTGAAATGAAGACTGCAGCCCGCCTGGCTCTGGACGCCGCATTCGTGCGCGGAGTGACTTATGCCGACGCGCGCGTGGTGTCGATCGGCAACCGCTCGTTGACCACCAAGAACGGACGGGTGGGGCATGCCTCGGAGTCCGAGTCGCTCGGCATCGGCGTGCGCGTGATCGCGGAAGGCGCGTGGGGGTTTGCCGCGTCTGCGGATTTGAGCCGCGCCGCGGTGGAAGCGGCAGCCGCGCGGGCGGTCGAAATCGCGAAAGCCTCGGCGCGTGTGAAGCGGGAAGATGTTCGACTGGCTCCCGAACCTGCGGCGGTGGCGGAGTGGACGACACCTTACAGAGTCGATCCGTTCACCACGTCGGTCGAGCAGAATCTCGGTCTGTTGCTGAAGGTTGACGCGGAGATGCGCGCCGTTGCAGGCGTCACACTCGCCGAAACCGGCATGAACTTCCAGCGCGAAGAGTCGTGGTTTCTTTCTTCCGAAGGCGCCGACATCCATCAGACAAAATATTCGACCGGCGCAGGATATACGGCGTATGCGTTTGCCGGTTCCGAGATTCAAAAGCGGTCCTATCCGAACTCGTTCGGCGGGCAATGGCAGAACCGCGGCTACGAACAGATCGAAGAAATGAAATTGGCGGAGAATGCCCGGCGCGTGGCCGAAGAAGCCGTCGCGCTGCACCAGGCGCAGCAGTGCCCGGAGGGCGCGGCCACAATTATTCTGGATGGATCGCAACTGGGTTTGCAGATTCACGAATCCATCGGGCATCCGATTGAGCTGGATCGTGTGCTGGGCATGGAAGCAAATTTTGCGGGCACATCGTTCCTTACGCTGGAAAAACTGGGAAATCTGCGCTACGGCAGCGAGCTGGTCAACGTCGTGGCCGACGCTCGGCAGGAACACGGACCGGGCCTGGGGACCTTCGCCTATGACGACGAAGGTGTAGCCGCGCAATCGACACCAATTATTACGAATGGACGCTTTACCGGATATCTGAGTTCGCGCGAAACCGCCCACACCATCGGCGCCGCACGATCTGGCGGAACGCTGCGCGCCGAAGGCTGGAACCGGCTGCCCATGATTCGCATGACCAACGTCAGCATTCTGCCGGGAGAGAAGCCGCTGAGTTTGGAACAGCTCATTGCCGCGACTGACCGGGGCATCTACATGGAGACCAACAAGTCCTGGTCGATTGACGACAAGCGTTACAATTTTCAGTTTGGGTGCGAGATCGCGTGGGAGATCAAGAACGGTAAGCGAGTACGGATGCTGAAAAATCCTTCGTATTCCGGGATCACGACGGAGTTTTGGAATTCAATGGACGCAATCTGCTCGCGCGACGAGTGGGCTATATGGGGCACTCCAAACTGCGGCAAGGGCCAGCCGCAGCAAGTAGTGGGTACCGGACACGGCGCAAGCCCGGCCCGGTTCCGCAATATTCGCGTCGGCTCGGCGTACCAGGGAAGTTGAGAAGAGAAATTTTGTAATGTGGTAATCGGGTAATTTGGCAATTTAAAACCTTCAGATCAAGGGGCATGGGATCGATTTCAAATTACCAAATTACAAATTACCCAATTACCAATTTCCATCAATGCTGACCAAAGAACAAGCCGCCGTCATCTTCGACCGAATTCGCCGCTTCTCGTCCGCCGACGAGGTCGAAGTCCTCTTCACCGGCTCCCGCTTCGCCCTGACCCGCTTCGCCAACAACACCATTCATCAGAATGTGGAGGAAGAGAACTCCATCGTTTCGATCCGCACGAATTTTGCGGGCCGCACGGCGCGCGCCACCGCCAATCAGTTTGACGACGAGAGTCTGCGGCGGGCAGTGGCTGCTTCGGAGAATCTCGCGAGAGTGCAGGCGCCAGATCCAGACTTGCTGCCGATGCCTACGGCAGAAGAGGCAAATTCCGGGGATGAGTCCGGGCAAAAGAGTCTCCGCGCGACACGTTTTTTTGATCGGACCGCCAACATCACTCCCGCCGATCGCGCCGAGGTGGTCAAGCGCATCGTTTCCGTTGCCGCGAAACACAAGCTGACGACGGCGGGTATTTACTCGAACTCGGAATCCCGCGAAGGAATCTTCAACTCGCGCGGCTTGGCGAATTGGCATCAGCAGACGTTGGCGGAGATTTCCATCACCATGCTGGCCGACGATTCTTCCGGCTGGCAGAAATCGAATTCCCCCGATGTGAGTAACCTCAATCCTGCGTGGCTGGCGGAGACCGCTGCCCAAAAGGCTGTCGAATCCGCCCATCCGCGGGAGATTGCGCCCGGAAAGTACACGGTAATTCTTGAACCGGCCGCTGTCCTCGACATTGTTGGCTTCATGTTCTGGGACTACAGCGGCGTCGCGATTCTGGACCAGCGATCGTTTCTCAATGATCGGATCGGCACCAGACTTTTTGGCGAGAACATCAACATCTGCGATGACGCCGCGCATCCGCTGCAGGCGGGCTCGCCGTTCGATGGCGAGGGCATGCGGCGCCAGCGCGTGCCATTGGTCGAGAACGGCGTAATCAAGCGCGTGGTGTATGCGCGCGCCACGGCACAGAAGATGAAGAATTCGGAGTATGCGGGCAAGGTCGGCCCCGTCGAACCCACCGGGCACGGATTTCCCTTGCCGAACGAGATGGGCGAGATGCCGATGAACATTGTTTTCGGCCCGGCAGAAAAGCCGCGAAGCGTAGAGGAAATGATCGCCTCAACCGAGCGCGGCGTGCTGGTCACGCGCCTGTGGTACATCCGTGAAGTCGATCCGTACGAGAAGATCGTGACCGGCATGACCCGCGACGGGACGTTCTTGGTGGAGAACGGCAAGATCCAGTGCGGTCTGCGCAATTTCCGCTTTAACCAAAGCCTGATCTCGATGCTGTCGAATGTCGAGGCGATGAGCGCTCCGGTTCGCGCCAGCGGAGAGGAATCGTTCGACATGGTGGTGCCGGCGATGAAGGTGAAAGAGTTTAACTTCACCGAAGCAACAAAGTTTTGAGCACTCAGCACTCAGCATTCAGTTCCCCTGCCGATCAGCCTCCACCTTCGGGATCCAAGGTAAAGGGCGACTCAGGAGAGGTCTCCATCGCCCGTGATATAGTCAGCGGTTATCAGCATCTCGAGCTTCAGGGTGGCCCCGGAATGTGGGTCTCCGCGGGACGACCGAGGCGGGGGTATTGCCGTGGCATGGGATCTGGTGCCGGTGGGTGCGGCGGGCCCCAGGGCGGTTGCTTTCGGGGACAATGGTAGGAAAATAAATGGGATTCGCCATATCAACCGACCTTCAGTTACTCCTCGGGGCAGACCATGGTGCTGCCCCGAAATACTTGAACTCATGAATTTAAGACCATAACGCAAACACCCTCATGGTTCGATCACTCAGCATCACCGCCGTAGTCGAAAATACAGCGGGCGCATTCGACTTCCTGGGAGAGTGGGGACTTTCTTTATGGATCGAAGCCGACAGCCACCGGATCCTTTACGATACGGGGCAGGGCCGCAGCCTCCTAGAGAATTCTCGTCTGCTGAGAATCGATCTAAAGACAGCCGAAGCTCTGGTCACCAGCCACGGCCACAGTGATCACACGGGCGGTATCGCACAACTCATGGCGGCTGGTTTTCGGGGCAAGGTCTATGCGCACCCAGCGGCGTTTGCGAAGAAGTATCAACGGGAGCCGAATTCCGTTGCCGTGCGAAGCAAAGGGATTCCGGACGCATGTGAACAGGCACTCCGCCGATGGGCTTCGGAGATTGTCGACTCATCAGCACCCACCAAAATCGCACCGGGGATGATGGTCACCGGCGCCATACCCCGCCGGACCGATTTCGAAGACACTGGGGGGGCCTTCTTTCTCGACCATACCTGCACCAAGCCGGATCCTTTGCTCGATGACCAGGCGCTCTTGATCGAGACTCCCCGCGGCTGGGTCGTTATCACTGGATGCGGCCATGCGGGCGTGGTCAACACGGTTAAGTATGCCGTGGAGTTGACGGGAACACACCGTATCCACGCCGTTGTAGGCGGGATGCATTTGGCAAACGCGTCGGAACACCGCATCAAAGCTACGGCGGAACAGCTGAAGAATTTAGGCGTCGAGCTCATTGCGCCATGTCACTGCACCGGCTTTGCCGCCACGGGATTTTTCCAGAGTCAATTTGGAGCGCAGGTGGTGGTGCTTCGAGCCGGGTTGAGCTGTCGCTTCGGGGACTAATGACTACGGTAGGTGCAAGTCGCTCTGCAAAAGCTTCCACGCGATCCTTCCCGCCATGCTGACGGGGTCTTAGGCCGCACCGAATTGGGGCGGATAGCAAGGTTCAGCCGCTTCCAGGTCGAACACGGTTCCGCACATCTGAATGACGATGGCAATGACGCCAGGAGGTTATCCATGGCGCAGATGCGGAAGGACGTGTTCACTGGCCGCTGGGTCCTTGTGGCCGAACCCGATGGAGTACGGTCGTGGGAGTTGCAGTTCAAGAAATTCACACGCAGCACAGGATTTTGGCCCTTTTGCGAAAACAATGAGGCCGCAACGCCACGAGAAGTCTTTAGCCATTCGGCGCCCGCCGCGCCACCGCCGCCCCGCAGCTGGCAGGGCTAAATGCTAAAAACTAATTGCTAAGTCCTGCCCCCGCAGTGACCGCGCACACAGCCTCTCTGCTACGCCCCTAAGTCCCTGTACCAGTGGCACTTCGCCGCCCTTGTTCCATGACTTCCGTAACTTTGCATTGCGGATGCTGGGGTGTAATCTCGCCCTGAAATGTGCACATGCTCACTCGGAGTGGTGCACGGCACGAACCGGAAGGAAGGTCGTCGCAAACGTGTCTGAAGCCGCCAAGGGAACCGTTGCTGATGTCAGCAAGAATCGAAGGGGTTATACGGAGGTGCAAGCCGCGCCGCGCTTTCCCATAAAACTGCCGGTGGCATTGAAGTCGGCAGTCAACCAGTCTGGTGTCACCGGGGCTGGAGTCACGGAAAAGTCGGTCGAGACCGAGAACATTTCCGCCAATGGCGTCCTGTTCCGCATGGATGCCGATGTGCCCGTAGGTTCGGCTGTCGATTTTACGCTCTCTCTTCCCGCCGATGTCGTGGGCGCAGAAGTTGACGTGCAGGTGGATTGCCGCGGACGAGTGGTGCGCAGTTTTGAAGATGGTGGCCGGCGTGGAGTCGGCGTGGTCATTGACGAGTACCGTTTTGAGCGCAAGTAGTTTTGCCGTAGAGACGCGGCTTGCCGCGTCTCCCCGGTCGGCCGCGCAGGTAGGGCGCGAAAAGAGGACGGATGGGCAGCACTTCGGTCAGCGTTGAGCCAGGCGACGGTCTTCAGCCTGAGGACGGCAAAGGCACGATCCGCGTGATTGTGGCGGACACCCAGGCCATTTTCCGCGCCGGGCTGCGCAAGATCTTTGCCCTCGAGGACGACATACGGGTTGTCGGCCAGGCCGAGAGCTTCGATCAGACCGTTACCGCCATTCAAAAATTTTCCGCCGACATTGTGATCTTCGAGGCGGCCCTGGCGCCGAATCCAGCCGACGCTGTTGCCGATCTTCTCCGGCAAAGTACAAGCTGCCATTTGGTCGTCGTGCTGCAGGAGCCCGACGAGGAGATGACGCTCGACTTGTTCCGGCGCGGCGCGCACGCCATCGTTTCGCGCGAGATTGAGCCGGAAATGCTGGTGGAATGCCTGCGCAAAGTCGCCCAGGGTGAACCCTGGCTCGACCGCCGCGCCGTCGGGTGGGTGATGCAGGCCTATCGCACGCAAGGCGTGCGTCCGGCCGGGTCGCGTCCCAAAGTTTCGCTCACGCCCAAAGAGTCCCTCATCGTCTCTTGCGTCACCCAGGGGATGAAGAACAAAGAGATTGCCCTACGGGTTGGCACCACCGAACAGGTGGTCAAGAATTATCTCCGCAAAGTTTACGACAAGCTGGGAGTGGCCGACCGTCTGGAACTCGCGCTGTACTGCCTGAATCACCGCGTACTTGAGGGCGTGAGTCAGGCAAAGCCCGCCCCGCCTGCCCCACCCGTCCAACCAACCAACGGCCACGCTCCGGCGGCGACGGAAACGCCCAACGCCACGGCCGCTGCTTCGGGATCCCGCTCCTGATTTCTCCCTTCAAGTACAATTCTCTATTGCAGACAGTTCTCAGTCAGAACTGCTGAGCTTTTCACTGACAACTGACAACTAAGACCTGAGACCTGAGACCTGTCCCCATCCCAAGAGAGGCAAACTATGAAAGGCGACGCAAAAGTCATTGCCATTCTGAACGAAGCGCTCAAAGCCGAACTCACCGCCATCAACCAGTATTTCCTCCACGCCGAAATGTGCGAGAACTGGGGTTATGAACGCATGGCCAAGCATACCCGCAAAGAATCCATCGAAGAAATGCAGCATGCCGAAAAGCTGATGGAACGTATCCTGCTGCTCGATGGCGCTCCCAACATCACCGACTATTTCAAGATCAATATCGGACAAACCCTGAAGCAGCAACTGGAGAACGATCTGCAGCTCGAATACACGGCAGTGAAACGCCTGAACGACGGGATCAAGGCCAGCGTGGCTGTCGGCGACAACGGTTCGCGCGAGCTGATGGAGAAGATCTTGCTTGATGAAGAACACCACATCGACTGGCTGGAAGGGCAACTGCACGCGATTAAAGAGATGACCTACGAGAACTACTTGGCCCAGCAGTTGCACAAGCCCGAGGAAAGCTAGCGTCCTGAGTCGGAAATTCATTCATAAAGTGGACGGCTTTGAAAGGGCCCGGCTTCAGCCGGGCCGCTACGATCCGCATAAACACCGGGCTTTAGCCCCTGAGGGAACTACCCATCCCCTCTGAAACCGGTTTATGAAACAAGTGCTGGCAACATCAGGCAGTCCTCCCAGTTGTCATCTCGGCCCTGAGCGAAGTCGAAGGGGAGGGATCCGCGGTTCGCGGGCAGTCCCGCGGCACTGTTAGAATCAAAACAATCCCTTCGCACGGCGCCGGAGAGATGGCCGAGTGGCTGAAGGCGCACGCTTGGAAAGCGTGTTTACTCGAAAGGGTAACGTGGGTTCGAATCCCACTCTCTCCGCCAGATTTTTCAGTCATTTAGCTCGGCTTGCGATCCGCTCGCAATCCGTTGAAAGCCCGATCAGCTATTTGGCCGCTGGCCGCAGCCATGTCGGCCGCGTCCGCATCTCCATAGCGCGCGGTGGTGACGATGCTGCTGTGCCGCATCAACTTCTGCTGAATTGTCATGGATGATCCGGTGGAGTCGAGCCATGATCTGTACGTATGCCGCAATGAGTGCGCGCCAAATGGTACGAGCCCGGCTGCTATCGCCGCATCCCGGAACGCCCGCCACACTCTCGGGTAAGACCATGGTAAGCGGCCAAGCTGAGTCGGACTGGCGAACATCCAATCGTCGCTTGAGCTGAATTGCGTTGCGGACTTCCATACTTTCAGCATGGCGACGATCTCCGGCGCAAGCAACATAGCGCGGCGTGAACCGGGTGTTTTTACATCTCCGACTCTCCCGCTGACAATGCCGCGTTGAACGGACAGCGTGGACGCTAGCCAATTCACGTCCGACCACTTCAAAGCCATGCACTCACTGATTCGCAACCCGAGCGATACACAGAGCAACGCCACGGTGCGGAATGGCTCATGCAACTGCATCACGAACCGCCGAAACTCTTCTTCGGCCAAGCTGCGCGGTTGCTTGGTGCGCTTCGATGCGCCGTGTACTCGCACGAGCGACATCGGGTTTCGTTGCGTGGGAATGTCACCGGCCCACATTGCAAAGTCCCACAGTCGGCTTAGAATCGCGCGAACTTCTGCTCGACTCTTCGGAGTCATGGCGAGTGACGCCAGCCACAATTCGACTTCTCTCGGCTGTACGTCTGTGATCGACACTTCGCCCCAGCGCGGGATTACGTAGAGTTTGATCCAAACTTCGTAGCCGCGCCGCGTGCTGTATCGTGTCGGCATTCTCTCTGCTCGATATCGCGTCACAAGTTCGCCCACGGTCGCCGGGCGCGGCGGTGATGCAGCGTCCGGCTTCCACAGCTTCTCTCGTAACGGCTGTGCGGCGATCTTAGCCGCTGTTCGTGTTGGAAACTCGGCCAGTGTCCCGATGCGCTGCGAGTGTCGCGTGCCACGGGCCCACCAAATGAAATGCCACGTTCCGCGTCTCCGGTCAAAGACAACTGACCCGGTTTGGTATCGTGCTGCGCTCATGGTGTTCTCTTTCCAGCGCGCACGGACGGCGCGATCACTGTACCACAACGCACTCCGCGAAAGTCAAAGTCAACAGCCATCGGAAAAAATCTTTTTTTTAATTCAAAATCCAAACCGCCCACGCTGTTGCCACGAGAGAAACGACGCGATCTTCTTTCGCCGCCAGTCATCGAAGCCGCGAAGCTGCGCGATTTCTTTTTCACTGCGCGTGCTGACTACGAAGTTGCCCGGATCGAGCGCGATTCCATTCTCAGATAGCCGCCACTGGATCAAGAGCGTTTGCTTCGGAGAGAAAAACACCGCTTGCTCGTAGCGATCCCGCAGTTCGGTGACCACAGTTGAGAATTCAGCGTCCACGCGACGGCAGCGATCCAGCGCAGATAGAACGTGCCAATATGGCGCGGGCAGCGGGAGCGGCACAAGCGGCTCGCCGTAGTCAATCCCCGGACATTGCTCCGCCATACTGGCGCGACGCGCAATCTCCAAATGGGTTGCGATGGCTATTGCCGCGTCCAGCTCGCGTGCAATTCGCGCGCCCCGGAGCGTGTCTCCGCGCCGATCAATCGCACCGATCTGCCGGACGGGATCAATTACGCAACCGCGACATGCCCACTGGCCGCGTTCGCCACGGGCGGAGATGCCGATCTCGTAGAGCGTATCGGCGGACGTGCTGCATTCGTCGCAAACGCGGGATGATCCAACCGATACGCCGCCGCGCCAGATTTTCGGAGCGTCTGTCATTTCTCGCTTTTGCCCACGTTGAATACGAGCCGGTTTTTGCTCGGCAACGCCGGATCGGGATCAATGTCCGGTTCAACGGGAATCCGCGACTCAAAGAGAGCAAGTGCGATGCTGGAAAAGCCGTCGCGTATCGCGGCGCATATTTCTCGCACACCTTCGTGGGTCAGTCTGACCACGGGCTGTTTCATAGTTGCTCTTTTCTGCCGAGTTACTCGGCGTCTGAATTGTCTTTCAACCGAAAACCGACGTAGCCGCGCCCGATGTTGCGCTGTTCGCTCTTAAACCCCCTGCCCACCAACTTCTTAGCTATCACGTCTTTATATTCAACTTCGCGCCCCACGCTTTCCATGAACCGGGAGTAACTGACATACCACAGATTGTTAGTGGTGAACGCCGCAGAGTCGCGGATGATGCATTCCGTACACCACTGCCCAAAGTCATCAGCATCGGTGAAAAAAGATTCCGTGGTTTGGCGGACTATCTCGGGTTTGGTGAGTCCGTCGGTGTACCACGCGCGCGCTTCGTTGAGCAATAGCGCGAGAATAGCCGGACGTTCGGCGGCTAAGTCGCGCCCGATGTTTTTGTCGATTAGCATCGCACCGGGGTAATCTTTAATGTCTTCCGGGCGGCAGAATCTTTGCGGGAAGTTGACCACGTGCAAGCGGCGTTGGATGGCATAATCAATCGCTTCAAATACCAACTCTTGCGCGGAGATGACCAGCTTGTGAGTCGGGTGAAAGCTGAAAGCGTTGCAGTATAACTTGCGCCCCAGCAGCTTCTCGGGAGCGGCCATCTTCTTAGCAAGCCCATTGTCCATCTTCAGTCGCTTGGATGACTCACTTGCGAATGCCATGCGTGCGCCGCATAAGTGGCCGATGGTCCGCAACTCTTGATCTGAACCGTCTTGCGCGCCGGACGCCAGTAACTTCACTGATAGAATGGCGACGTAATCACCCAACGTCTTGGTGAGCAGATCGACCAAGATAGTTTTTCCGTTCGCGCCCCCACCCAGCCATACACTAAGTAACTCTTCCGTCATCTGGCCGGTGCAACCGTAGCCCATGAGTCGCAGTAAGTACGCAACCAGCTCGGGGTGCGTTTTCGTGATCTCATTCAAGAATTTCAGAAAGCGCGTGCAATGGGTTGCGTCACCGGGCGAGACGGTGGTCATCTTGCTAACGTAGTCGGTTGGCTTCGCTTGGCGTTCGATGCCGGTTTTCAGATCGGTTAACCGACCGCCGGGATGTCCAATAGTGTCTGGATTCACGTCGAACACGTCAGCGAATTTGATGTGAAGTATTTCGGTGAGCGCGATCTTAGTTACCGCCGTTGGCATCTCCACGCTCAGTAAGTGAGACTTGACAAAATGCGGCGCGGCGGATTCGGCATACATCCGCAAGCATAGCCGGCGGGCTTTCCGGAATAAAATGTGGTCTTTAACGTCTGGCTGCCAGATTCCGTCAGTACAGACAAACCCGCTGAGCAAATCGTTCAGAAACCGATGGTCATCAGCGCATTCGCCGACGAGCCGGTCCGCGACCGGGCTTGCAGAGAGTCCACACTCGCCGCCCCCACCGCCGAGCGCATCCCCAGCAGAATCATCTTCACTCGACAGACCGCCAGACTCTTCAAACTCTTCGGCGTCTCGAATGGCTTGCGGATCATCGTATTTCCCGGCTAACTCGAATTCGTCTTTCTTTTTTCGACTCATTACTTCGTAACCCCATTTCCAAAAATCAGTCGGCGGCCAAGATTCAACTTGACGCCGGTCGCAGACTCCACAGCGCACAGCCATTCGGACCACGGCATCCCACAGCTCGTATGGCGGCAGAAGTTTTGCGGGCGGCCACTTACCGATACGCCGATTGCTGCCGATGTTCGATTGTGGCTCGAATTCAACGGGCAATGCGAGAGTCGCAAGATCGTGCGCCCGTCTTCCAGTGGAGCAATCCCGTTTAGCGTGACCCCGAGTTTGTCGAGCCATTCGGCAAGCTGGCGGATGGTGTGCTCGACTGCCGCCGGGTTGGGCGTTTCTTCGCCGCGATAAGCCGGTTGCGTGGGAAGTCCGATCTTCTTTATTACGGATTCGATCTGCTCTCGCGTCACGAGCGCGCCCGTGGCGTCGCCGGAATCAATCACTGCCGATTGTCGCCACGGTCGCTCGACAGTGTTATGCGGGCTCTTGCGATTCCAACTCCCGCAGTAGCGGCACAGCCGGGGAAGATCGAACATCTTGCGATCCACGAAGCTGTATCGGTGATGGAGTGACTCAAGTAGTCGCTGTACAAGCCGGCTACTTTCCCCGTCGCTTGTCATCTCCACACGCGGGCGAAGATGCGCCCCGCTGCCGGAGTCGCAGAGCGGGAGTAGCGGCCATCCAAGCGAGCGCAACCATGTTCGGCATTCCCGCGCTTGAGCGAGCGCAGCATCATGCTCTTCGTTCGCGGACATTGCGTTCGCTGGGCGCGGCGGGTCGAAGTCCAACATCAGAGACGCGCGCTTCGCTATATGCTGCGCTTTGGAGCGTGAGCCGCGAGTCAACACGGGCGGGTTGAGTGCGCGGCCATCGGGCAGCGTTGCGAGCGGGTTCAGAGTTGACCACACGGCGCGATAGTCCGTGAGCGCGGCAATCGCCGCGTCCGCCAGATCGGGAATGTCATAATGACCGGCAAGAATAAAACCGTCCACCGAAGCGGCAACTTCATGGACACCCCCCGCGCTGAAGTTCAGCTCACTTTCCACGCTCACTTTATCCGCTCCATCTTCTCTCCCCGGATGAATGCATCTAACTCGGTCGCTAAGAATCTCCACGTGCGCCGTTGCGTCCCGCTGAGCCGGTGCGCGGGGATGCGCCCGGTCTTTGCCCAAAGCAGCACGGTTCGGTGCGCCACGCGCAAGTGTGCGGCGGCTTCCATGGCCGTCATCCATGGCGTCACGGCTTCTTTGCTCCGAACCATCGTTCCAACGGAGACAGTTTGCTTGGATCAATCGCATAGTACGGCGTCCCGCTGCCCGCGTCCGAGCCGAGACGCGGAAGAGTGTTCAACGCGAGTTTGCCCGGCGAAGATGCCAGCCGATTGCCGTTGACTTCAAAGACCACTATGACCGGGATGTTGAGTTTTGTCGCCCAGCAATCTTGATATGTGAGCAGTGCGCGTCGTTCGATGTTGTAACCGCCGGACTTGACATCCACGGCAAACAAATTCTTCGATGGTACGCTCGAATCGGGTCGCCACACTATCCAATCCGGCGACCAACGCAAGTAACACGGCGCGGAGTGGCAGTCTTCCCAGTCGTTCAAAACTTGGTTCAATCCCGGCGAGAAATAGTGACGCGGGCCGGGCTCAACAGTCCAACCGCGATCTTCCAAGTCGCCAAACACGGTCTTCTCAGCAGCCGTGCCAAAGTTATATCGCTCGAAAAACGTACTCATGTTAGTAACTCCGTTTCTGCGGCCATGGGCCGATGTCACGTTCAATTACGCGAGCGGACTAACGCTTACGATGCGGACGCGCGTCTTGCCGTCCACTTGGACATGCTTCAGCACGAGCGTGAATTTCACGCCGAGCAGAGAATCCGTGTTGAGATCGTCGCCGTCCGGGAGCGGCTTGCCAATCTCCCGAAAGAATTTCACGAAGTTGCTTTTTTCGTGGAGCGAGTTAGTGAGCGTCTGACTAACAAACTTTCTGCGCCCGTGCGAATCTTTCTCCGCGACTTCGTAGCGCAAACGAACTTGCGGCTTTGGCCCGTAGTTAGTGGGTTGCTCGCCAATATCGGCGATCTTGGTTAGCATGGCTGTATGTGAACCGCTTGCTGGCGATTCGTATGTGGACTGCTTGCTCATTTTCATGGTTTACTCTCTTTTCTTCCGGGTTCACCGGAGTGTTAAGTCAAAATCAACAGCAAAATGGAAATCTTTTCGAAAGTCAAAATCAAAAACCCCGTCTCATACCATCACCAACTCCAACTCTTGCCACGCTCTCTCGCAGAAGCGGCGATACACGGCGGCCCACTTGTCGTAGTGGGTTTTCGGATCGGCAGTGTTTCGGCGTATTTTCACGTGGCCACCGGGAGACTGCCGGATTCGGGCAGCGAAAAGTTGCATGAAGCGAATTCGCCAAAGAGTTCCCGTGCGGCCATATCGTAGCGGAGTGCGGCTTTTACTTCGTCGGTGAAGTAGCCGAGATTTGTCTGCAATCCGTGGAATCGAATCTTTGCACAATATTTCTTCATCGACTTGGCCCAATGGACACCACGAAAGCGGGAAGTTACCCCGTGACGTGGCTTGCGACTGTTCGCGCGGTTCTGTGATTTAGTTGCTATCCGCAAGTTGCTCCGCCAGTTGTGGAGTCCGTTTCGGTCCCGGTGGTCCGCTGCCATCTTGGGATCACGAAGTCGAAGAATGAATCTGTGCATGGATTGCGTAATCCATCTTGCGGGCTCACGGACGCTGTACGTTTGTGTGGTCAATTTTCCAAGCCGACTGTAAGTGCGCGTTCTCTTAATCCATCTCCCAAGCTTGCTGCGGACGCTGCGCTGCGCGTACATGGTGAAGCCGCCCGGACACACGCACCACGGGCCAGCGGCTATCACGCGCTTGTAATCGGCATCGTCAACCAGCGCGACGTAGCCGCGTGTCAGCGGAATTTCTCTCATTGGTGATCTGCTCCATGCTCCAACTTCTCGCTGGGGACGGCGAGCCGGGAGCGAGTCGGCCCGATCCGTCCGCGCAGCGAGAGTGAGTCCGATGGCCTGGACTCAAAATTTTCTTTGCGCTCTACTAATAGCCATGGGCACGTAACATACTGATTCTAAAGAGCCACAAATTCCGGCTGGACCGCCCCGTTAGTCCGCTCCGGTAGTAACCAGATCGCCAACACAGCCACGCACCGCTTTCAAGCGCAAAATTTTCTGCGCTCTACACAATAGAGCGGGTACGGGGTTATGTCGTTGAAAAAACAGCCGCTTAGCATCGCTCAGCTATTGTGATCATTTGGTAAACACCGGGCGCGATCCGATTCGGGTCCGGCTAAGTGCTTTTCGATACTTTTTACCCGCTTTTCAGTGCTTTTCCCCGGCTTCCCGTGTCCGTAAGTGCTTGATTCTTAAAGCATTCGACTGTCTCAAATTGAGATTTTTGAACGGTGCGTAAGTGTATACCATTGCGCGCTCTCCAAGTGACATCGTTTCAACATTTTGGGGTGGCGGGGGTGTCACTACGCCCGGCTTGCGGCGCATGACTGATACACCACTTGTGTGTCACGTCACGGATGTTGCACTATGGTAACCCGCTGCGGTTATCTTGCGTGACGTGTAACGGATGTGACATTATGGTGAGCATGAAGCGCCACCCGCCACTGTCGCAAAAGCAGTATGCCGAGTTGGGGTACGCGAAGCTACACGCCGAACTAAAGCGGATGCTGTCGCAAGCGGAGCGCATCACGACGATGTTTAACGCGGGATCCCGTCTCCGCTTGCTGCCCGCGCTGTACGCCATGCGCGAACTGGTAGCCGCGCCGGGGCAGCGCAGCGACATCGAACCGGATCGGCCATCGTGGGAACGCGAGTGTCGGTTACTCGGCATCACAGCGGAGCAAGTTCGCCAGTGGAAACATCGCACGGCTGCGGAGACGGACATCCGGCATCTCGTGGGCGAAGAGCGTGCGCGGAATGCCGCGCCGTCCACGTCTAACGCGCGTGCGTTGGAACATCTGGCGCGATTGGCAACCGCTGTTCTCAATGGCGACGAGATCGAAGCGGAGAAACTGGCCGCGGCTTACGCCGAGATTTACGGATTCTAAACGACGGGAGACACAATGAAGAAAAGCGGTGTGCGCCAATGGGGAACAGCGGTACACGAAGCTGGACACGCGATTGTGAATAGCTATCTGCGGTTGCCGATGCGCCAAGTGACAATCGTTCCGAGCATCCAAGAGAACACGGCGGGATTTGCCGAATGGGATGGAGACATCCGGTATAAGCAAGCTACATCGAGCGACGAATTGTGTTGCATGAACGCGGTCACGTCATTGTTAGCCGCACGGGCTGCTGTGGATTTGATTTGCCAGTCATATGGCGCGGAATGTCACTACGGCGCAGACGAGCGGATGGTGGTGGATGCGTACGGGAACCCGAACTTCTCCGACACGGACTCCCGGAAGTACATGGAATGGCGCGCCGATTGCTTGACCCGCGCAAGACGTATAGTGCGTGAACCGCGTGTGAAACGGGCCATTATCGCGTTAGCAAAAGCGTTGCTCCGGGAAAAGACCATCGGCGGCGCAAACGCTTCACGTTTCTTGGCGCGTGGCCGAATGTCCGCGCATGAACGGCGATTCAGACGGAGAATAGTTCGGCGGGAAGAACGCGCATTGCGGAAACGGATGATGCGCTCCGATCTCGGCTTAGCCCACCATGGCGAAACGGGGGTGCGAAAACAGAACAGCAAAAGCAAAAGCAAAAGCGAAGCGGAAAATCTTTCGAAGAGCAAGAGCAAAAGCAAGAGCACGTAGTTTTCAACGCTACCGAGCCGATGTTTGACGCACCGGCCCGGGAGCTAACCAGCAGTATGCCCGATTGGAGCGGGCAAACCATGGCTGATAAGAAATGTACCAGAAATCATTCGACGGAACTGGTTGCCGCACTTTCACGGAGCGCCAGAAACTCGCTGCGAGTGATACTGAGCTGCGACGCTGCGACCCGGCAGTTGCGGGATGCGCTTGGTGTTGGTAAGACGCCGGCGGTAGCGCCCACCGACTACTATCGCGGTCTGGCACAGCGGGGCGAGACTTCCCGGCTTTTCAAAGAAGTGCGCCCGCTGCATCCAGCGAATATCACGGAGATGACGTAATAGCTTCGAGCACACGGACCACGAATCGGGAGCGTCTTGCGGGCGAGATGATCTCCCGGATTTTCTTTGGTGCGCTATAAGCGGGATTTTCCACGGAATAGAACTGCTGGATTTTCTGACGTTCGTAGAATCTGGATTTTCTGTTTGGCGCTGGATTTTCTGTTTGGCGCTGGATTTGATGCGGAGTAGAAGATGCTGGATTTTCTGTTTGGCGCGTTGTAGCTCGGGTTTCTGACGTTCTAAGAGTGCGGGATTTTCTGCGTAGTAGTTACTTATAAAAGAAAAGATAAGCAAACAGCGGGACGGTGGGAATACGCGCGTAAACTGTTGTGGCCGTGGCAGTTATGCGATAACGCCAATCCCAGCCATACCACCACTTTTTCCGATTGACCAGCTTTCCATGATGTGCATTGGCTGGTTTGGCGTGGGTTTCCGGGTGCGGTAGCCGATCTTTGCTGGTACGACCGTGGATCGGCATTCGCGAGAATGGCCCGTCCGCAAGCAGCGCAAGCTCACAGTGCGTCGCCGATCGGCGGGTGACTCCCAGCATCCCCGCGATTCTGCGATGCGAGTTAAAACGTTTTAATAGCGTGTTTCCAGCGGGAGCGGTGTGCATGGGCAGTTCAAAAGCGAAGCGGAAGATCGTTTTGAAAGTCAAAACCCCGGTCGCTTAGATCGCGCGGCAGCTTGGCGATGCCGATTCCAGCCGAGTTGCGCGGCGCGTCTCCGTCTCACCCCATCACGTAGTTTTTTTACCAGTTTGGCGGTGGACGTTCCATAAACCATCCGCGTTCTCATTGCCGCTTGCTTTTCTTCAATCGTCATGTTACTCACTTTCTCCGCGATCCGTGCGCGATCCATTGATGACTTTGCAATGCGTTAGCTGCGGTGGAATGCCGTCCGTGGCGCGCTAAGTCGTTTGAGTTACGTTGAACGGCGGTTTCGAATCCCACTCTCTCCGCCAGTTCTTTTGCTTTCAATGAGTTAAGTGCCATCCATACCGTCGTCCATACCGTAAAACCCATTCCACGGGCGGTATGTGATGCCATTCAGCGGTGTCTACAGTCTAGGAGCGAGCTCGGCGTACGGTGAGCGGACGCTCGCGTCGCACAAGCAAATAAGCGCTGAGTCGGGCTTCCAGCTCCCTTCAAGCGTCTCCTCTGCACTCACCACTCTCTTTTGGCAATTCGCCAGCTTGACCCGAAGTCCCAAGAATTTGACCGAATTTCCGTTTGGACCTAATTTCTCCAAGCCTGATTTGGAGGGCATATGATGCGGACCGGCAAGTCCCATGCGGGGCGTGTCAATCTCACAAAGTACGTGAAACTGCGCGGCGCCGCGTCTGAGAAGTGGCGCTTCTGTCCAGTCGTCCGCACAGGCAATGGCCGAGTTCGGCCAGACTACGTCTTGATCGATGGCAAGCCCCAGTTCCACAAAGAAGGCGCCTACTACATCGAGTGGTATATCGATGGCAAGCGATATCGAGAATCGGTGGGCAAAAATGCAAGCGAAGGATTTGCAGCTGCGGAGCGCAGGGCGCAGATGCTCAGGAATCAGGCGCTCGGAATCGAGATCGTCGGCGAACATAAACGAATCGGAACGACTCTGGCGGAGGCCTGCCGCGAGTTCCTCGAGGAAACGCGCCAACACCACAGGCCGAAAACGTACAGCCAGTACAAGACCGCTCTCGAATATTTCCGCCAATCGTGTCGTGAAAAGCCGCTTTGTAGTGTCGAACGAGCTGACGTTATGAGTTTCATGGGCTTTTTGTCCGACAGGGGCCTGGCGCGACGAACGATCTGGACCAAGGTGCAGGTTGTCGTCTCCATGCTCAAGGCGAACGGAATTACTAAATTGATCCGCAAGCGCGACTGGCCACGCTACACGGAAACGGAACCCGAGGTCTACACCAGTGAGGAGATCGAAAGGTTTCTTGCCCAGGGCAACTCTTGGAAGCGGGTACTCTTTGAATTCTTCTGGATGACTGGTTTTCGCGAAGGCGAGGTAATGCACGTAACGTGGCCCGACATTGACTTCGGTAATCACGTTGTTCGGGTGAAGGCAAAGCCAAAGCTGGGATTTATTCCGAAGGATTGGGAAGAACGCGAGGTTCCGATTCCCGACCGCCTCTTGAACAGCTTGCGCCATCACAAAGCCTCAGCATCCGCAAATCATGCGCTGGTTTTCGCGACCAGCAATGGCAGGGTCGTGCACAACTTTCTACGTCAATGCAAAAGTTTAGCGTGGCGTGCCGGCCTGAATTGCGGCCTGTGCGACACAGGGGAAGGGCCCTGCGCCAAAGGACCATATTGCCAAAACTGGTTTCTGCATAAGTTCCGGGCGACATTCGCCACCATGCATCTTCGCGCCGGAGTTGATTTGACAACGGTTCAAACGTGGATGGGACACAAGGACTTGGAGTCGACGATGCGCTACCTCAAACCCGCCAGAGACAAGGAAGCACTGCAGAAGGTCAATGTCACGTTCCCTCTCCCGAGACGAACATCGGAGTCCGACGATGCACATGCCTAGGCGGCCGTTTGGTTCAACGGCATCTTCCGGCGAAGCCAATCGGCAATCGCTTGCGGATCAAAACGGATGAGCCCGCCAACCCTGAAGTGAGGAATCGCGCCTTGTTCCACAAGGCGATAGATGGTCATCTTGCTCGTCGAAAGGATCTTTGCGAGTTCCGACGCACGCAACGCGTGCGGCGTTTTCTCAAGCTCGACTGCTAAGGATGATCGGGTATTCATGGTATTCCCTGGTTAGGCCAATCATTATTGAGAGGAACCCGCCACCTGCAGGTTGTCCCTTCCAACCGCGGCCCTGTCATTGGCGTTGTAGTAGAGGTTCATGATTCAGTCAATGCACCCCGAATCGTTCGGGATTTGACCGAAATCTCGTTCCGGTCTACGTTTCAGACGCTCGCGACCGAGAAATCCGTCTCGGGCAAGGAGCCAACCGTGTTTTCATCTCTTGAAGAAGTTGGTCAACGGCTGAGGGCCACGGGCTACATCGCCGATTCGGTTGCCGCTACAACCGTGTATTTGGCGGCGAGACTGCAGAAGCCATTGCTGCTGGAAGGCCCCGCCGGCAGCGGAAAGACTCAGTTGGCGTACGCAGTCGCGGATGCAGCGGACACCGTAGTCGAACGCTTGCAGTGCTACGAGGGCATCAACGAAGAAAAGGCCATTGGGAAATTCGACGAGCCACTGCAGAGGCTTTGCGTTGAGTTGAAGGCGAGATCCAGCAGCGTCGATTGGGAGTCTTTGCAGACTGAATTGCATGGACAGCAGTTCTTCAGCGCCGGTCCTCTGTTGCGTGCCTTGCAGTACGAGAAACCTTGCGTCCTGCTCATCGACGAACTGGATAAAGTGGACCACGCATTTGAGGCCTTGTTGCTGGAATTGCTTAGCGTGTGGCAGCTGAGCATTCCGAAGCTGGGCACCGTCAAAGCCAGGAGCATTCCGTTCGTTGTGCTCACGTCCAACGAAGAGCGGCGCATCGGGGATCCTCTGCGTCGACGCAGCTTTTATCTTCGTGTTGAACACCCCACGGCCGAACGGGAGGCGGAAATTGTTGCGCTAAGAACACCAGAATCCAGTCGCGAATTTCACCTAGGAATGGCGGGGCTCGCGAAGGCCTTGCGCGGCTGGAGCCTGGAAAAACCGCCATCCGTCTCGGAAATTCTGGATCTGGCGCAGGCGCTCAAAGTTCTCGGGTCGGAACAAATTACGGCAGAGATGAGGGACATTCTCCTGCCTTTGCTGGCCAAGACCGAAGCTGACCGGCGAAAGCTGCTTCTGCGCGATGGATTTGCCAGCCTCATTTACGACGCGCAGCAGTACAGTGCCGAGGCCTTGCGAGGGAATGCAGCATGAAATTGGTACTCATCGTGGCGGAAATGCTTTGCACGATCTCGATCGGCTGGGCGCAATCGGGTAGGGCACCAACACGAATTGAAGCTGAATACTACGTCACGGCCTACGCGCAACACTACCGAGTGCCCGTTGCGCTGGCGCGGGCTCTTGTCGTGCGCGAATCCAATTGGCAGCCCTGCGTGATCTCTCCCAAAGGCGCTGTGGGGCTAATGCAGTTGATGCCCGCGACTGCCAAGCGGCTGGGCGTGACCGACCGCTGCAATCTCGATCACAACGTCTCAGGTGGCGTGCGCTATCTCGCTTGGTTGATGCGACGGTTTCATAACGATCTCAGGCTCGTAGCTGCCGCTTATTACGTCGGTGAAGACACGATCGGCAGGCGAGGCCTTGCTTACCGAAATTTAGATGTCGTTACATACGTCCGAGCAATTAGAACAACTTACCTTCGCGAAGCGGGGATTGAATCAGAAAGCAAAAATACCACTGCGAAAAGAGATGTGAGATGAACAAATGTTTGAGTTTGGTGCATCTGATAACGATCTGTTTCCTGCCTTTCCACATGGCCTCGGCGCAAACCGAGTTGCCGCAGGCACGAATCGTGAACTTGAGTATTGACCCAGAACAAGTTGTGGTCTTGCACTTGCGGCCAGGATACGTCAGTTCGGTGCGGGTCCTGGAGGAGGTGAGCTCGGTCGTACTGGGCGATCCGGGGGCTTTTAAGGCCGACCACTCCGAAGCCGAGCCGCAGTTGGTGTTTTTCAAAGCAAGCAGCGCAAAACCTGCGCAAACCAACGCCGTGATTACCACCAGAGGAGGCCATGAGATCTCGCTGAGCTTGGTGAGCCAAGGCAAGTCAGATTGTAGTGAGCCCGTGGACTATGTCCTCAACTGTGAGCGCCCGCGCAGCTTTCTGATTGCGTCGACTCATCCCATGTTTGTGGTTGACGAAACAAAAAACGTTGCTACAGAAAATCAGCCAACCAGCACTGCCCCAGAGAAGCCTGCTAGACAGGAGCAAGATTTGCTCCGGGCAGAACGGATTGAGAATCCACATTGGGAAGGCAAGCAATTGCAGGTTGCGGTGGGACAGGCGATAGAGAAAGAGCAACAGATGGCCGTGCCGTTCGCCGTTCTGAACTCTTCTGCACGGACTATTGAAGTACTGCCGCCGCAAATACAGCTTGCGGGGACATCGAAAGACAAGCATCGAAAGGCGATCAAGGCCGAGCCGGTGCCGATCAAGGACTACTGGATCACCTCGCGTAGACTCGCGCCTGGCGCTAGGGCCGACGGCATCGTTGTGTTCGAGCGTCCTACCTTCAAGGAATCCCAGGAACGGCTCTTGCTCGCGGTTGCCCAAGCGGAAGAGGTCGACCGTCCGGTCCTGGCGCCGATTGCGTTTGTGGCTCCGGTCTCGGGAGGTGCAAAGTGATTCATCCAAACGGACACAACGACAACGGCAACGCCGGAGTGATTCAGGAACCAGCCGGAGAAGAAACCCCCAGTAACGTGCCATTCCCTCCGGACGCAACCGCCCCATTGCCTGGGCCCGCAACTAGAGCAAAACAGAGAGCCAAGCAGCAGATCCAACAGAACCGCTTTGTAATCATCGGGGCGGGAGCGATCGTCATCGCGCTGCTGATCTTCGTTGCTACGTCTATGCTCCGTCGGGGCGCGCCACAGAAAGTGAAGAGTCGTGGCGCCACTGCTTCTGAAGACTTGGCCTTGGAGAGCGGCACCGCGAGCAACGATAAGAGCCTATTTCCGATCACTGATTCTGGCCGGCCCGTCACAAAAGAATCTCACGAAGGCTTTCTGAACGAACGAGATCTACAACGAACTGCGACCAAGCCGGCGGGGACGACGGTGGCGGGCGGAGGGGGGACTTTGGGATCGATACCGCCTTTCGGAGACCAGCAGCCCTGGCAAGCGCCGCCGTATCAGCCAGGCTCGGGTGCCAGCGCCGAGACTCCAGACTTGAGTAAAGCAGAGCGCGAGGCCATGGAGAAGTCTTCGCTAATCTACGTGCGAAACGTCTCTGCCAACTCGGGTAGTGCTCAGGCCCGCGAAATCAATGATCCAGCACCAGAACTGGGATTGGGCCTGGCCACGGGTACGCGATTGCGTGCACGCCTGGAATCAGCGGCCAGCACGGCAGTGCGAACTCCGGTCCTGGCGGTGATCGAGTACAACTATGAGCGGGACGGAGAAATTATCGTCCCTGCGGGAGCAAAGGCGGTTGGGCACATCCGGAACGGAGATCGTTCAGGTTACGTTGACATCCAGTTCGATTCTCTGCTGATGCCGGATGGTGCAGTTGTTCCCCTCGAAGCCGCCGCCACGGGTTTGGACTTGCGGCCGCTCAAAGGAAAAGTTGAGGGTAAGAACACGGGAAAGAACGTCCTGGTCAGATCGCTGTCAGGAATTGGCCAAGCTGGCGCGATGTTGGTGGGACAAGGCAGTCTGAACCAACCGCTGAGCGAGTCGGACCTAATGCGGGAGCGCGTCAGCAACAATGTCGGCGAGGCTGGAGATGAGGAGGTTTCCCGATTAGCGATCACCCAGCACATCGTGGTGACGATTTCGGCGGATACTCCGATATACGTGGTCCTCGAGCAGACCCCCAAGACCAATCAGGTTTCTCAGCAACCAAGTGCGCGGAGCGTTCCAACATCCAACTCCGCCAATGTTGAGCAACTGCGCCAACTGTTGCAGTTGCAGCAAGAGCTGAACCAACCGTCCGCAAGCAACCAACCAGCGCAGTAGACGAGCGGTTCTCAGCTATGAAGATTCGGCGGGAACGTGTCGGCTGCGCCTGCCCAGGCGTGCTCCCCGCAACGTAGCTCACGAGTCGACCGTGACTCGCCCGCAGTCGGCGCCCAGCGCCAACGCAATTTGCAACTTCCCGGAAGCCGACTTCGGGACAACTTCGGGCCCACATCCGGACAGCAAGCGTGCAGCGTACAGCCGTTCGGCTCATGGGAGACACGGCGGCGCGGTGACGTTCCTCAGTTCACTTCTCTACCAGGCTTTCCACCTGCTTTCACATCGGCTCAAAGTTTCTCTGCATCCGATTTAACGCTCACCGAGATGGAGTCGACGAGCGAGAACGATTTCGAGTGCTTCGCGAGCACCGGCGTGAACGCGCCTGGGACAATGCTTCCGAATTGACGTGGTCCCGCCCACCGAGAGTGGGTAGCACAGAGCTATCGAGGGCAGCAAGAATGAACACCCCAATCCTACCCAAGTGTCTCAGCATTGAGGTAAATGATGTCACTCGTTCGATGATACGGCTTGATCAGCTTCCCTTCGACTGGGCATCTGAAGATTCTGCCGTCCCGGAGCAGGCACTGGCTGGGCTCCCCCTGACCCGACGAAACGGTTGCGGCGACCGAACGCCTCTGGACAAAAATGTGAGAACACAGGCGTCCCAAAACCGCACATCAGGATCGACTCCGCGCTCGCGTTCGAACAGTTCCTCCCGCCAGGGCATTGGGAATGCCTGCGTTTGCCGAGGGGTACGAGGCGTACCATTGGGCATGAGCAGAATACATCCAGAATGCTCCGACTCAGACCCTTCTGATCGGTCGGTAGCTGCCGATGTCCTCCTTCGACAAGAGCCAGACGAGGAAGAAGACGAAGAGGAAGACGAAGGCGACGACAAAAAAGACGACGATGATGACGACAAAGAAGACGACGGCTACTCGGAGTGAGCGTGCCCTTATTTGTTTCAGTGGGTGAAGGATGAAGCGTGAACATTTCATCAAGGTAGTCGAGCAGGCGCTCGACTCGCTCCCCCAAGAATTTCGCAGTCGCATTCGTAACGTTGCTGTTCTGGTGGAGGATATGCCGCCGAACCAGCCATCACCGCAGTCGGGGCAGCAAAGGCGGCTGCTTCTGGGTCTCTTCCATGGCGTGCCCACGACCAAGAAGAGCATATTTGACCTACCGACGGGACCGGATCACATCGTGCTTTATCAGAAGAATATTGAAGCGGTCTGCTCCAGCGTGGCCGAAGTCCGCGAACAAATCCGCCTGACGGTCATCCATGAACTGGGCCACTATTTCGGGATGGATGAGAACCAACTGAAGGATGTTTAGCTAAAAAATGGCTGGACCATGCTCAGTGGTAACAATCGGAAACGATCGATGAATAACGGGAAGTTGAATTTCCTGAGCCCTTGTGACCAGCGCTGACGAGTCTGCAGCAACGACTGGGGAAGACCGGAAAGCGCTACCACCGGGCCCGAGTGGAGCTTAGAGACAGCCTAGTTGCCGCAGGCGGTTGCTTTGAAGCCGCCGGCGGTGAGTCGGCTTTTGTTCATTGGAACAAGCACGAGCATGGCGACCCAAAGTCACCCCCCAATTCTCCGAGACTTTGCAGAAGAGATCAGAGGGAAGTTGCGACCGAACTCAGCACCGTGAGGCCCCAATGTCTCAAATGCGCAAAGATATTTTTACTGGCAGCTGGGTAATCGTGGCCGAGACCAACACAGTACGGCCCTCGGATTTTCACTTCAAGCGATTCGTGCGCGAAACGATGTTCTGCCCATTCTGCGAAACCAACGAGGCTGCTACCCCGCCGGAAGTCTTCGCCATCCGAAATCCGGGCTCGTCCCCCAACGGGCCAGGGTGGTCCGTGCGGGTGGTTCCCAATTCCAATCCACTATTGCGGATCGAAGGGGAATTGGGACGACGCGCTGAAGGGTGCCACGATCTGATGAACGGCGTGGGCGCCCACGAGATCATCGTGGAAACACCCCGACACGACCGTAGCCTACACGAATTGGAAGTCCACGAAATCTCTGACGTCATCAGAGCTTACGTGGCTCGCATCATCGACCTGGAGGGGGATAAGCGGATGCGCTACGTGCTCATCTTCAAGAATCACGGCGAAGGAGCCGGCGCGCACTCCATTAGTCATTCCATCTCGCAATTGATGGCCCTGTCGGTAACACCGCGCTCACTTAAGACAAAGCTCATGGTCGCTCGCGACTACTTTGCCTTGAAGGAACGGTGCATCTACTGCGACGTACTCCAGCAAGAGCTCAAGGGCCGGCGGCTAATTGCCGAGAATGCCGATTTTGTGGCGTTTGCTCCATTCGCCTCGCGCTTTCCGTTCGAGATGGGAGTGTTTCCCAAATCCCACAGCAGCACGTTCAGCCGGATCAGCCCCGGGCAAATTGAAAACCTGGCACGGATTCTACGCGATGTCCTGCAGAAGTTGGACCACACCCTGGGCGGGCCACCCTACAACTTATCTCTCCAGGACAGACCCTTTCTGCGCCCGAGAGCGGGCTATTGGAACACAATCGAAGACGACTTCCACTGGCACTTGCAAATCTTGCCGCAAATCGTCCGCGTGACGGGGTTCGAGTGGGCATCCTGGTTCTTCTACAACCCGGTGCCGCCGGAAATTGCCGCTCAATGCCTCAAATCTGACCTGCCGTAACGGCCTGACTACCCCTTGATTACGGCAACCGGCTCCAGTCGCGCCACTTTCCTGCCGATCCCCAGCCTGTGCACCACTTCAACCACACGCGATACGTCCTTGTAGGCCACGGGAGCCTCTTCCGCCAGTCCGCTCATGGATCCGGCACAGATCAGAATTCCCCGGCTTCTCAACTGCTCGCGCAACTCTGTTCCACGGACCATCTTCTTGGCCTTGGCTCGGCTCATCACTCGGCCCGCTCCATGACACGTGGAACCGAAGGTCTGCTGCATGGCTTCGGTTGTGCCGATCAGAACATACGAGGCTGTACCCATAGAACCGGGTATCAGCACCGGTTGCCCGATGTCGCGCAGGTCTTCTGGCAGCACACTCGAGCCGGGTCCGAATGCCCGAGTCGAGCCTTTGCGGTGTACGCAAACGCGGAATCGGCGGCCATCAATCTCGTGCTCCTCAACTTTGGCCATGTTGTGGGCGATGTCGTATACCTGATGCAAATAGAAGTTCTTGATCCTGCCCGCCAATACCCGCTCGAAGCTGTGCCGGATCATGTGCGCCAGCAACTGTCGATTGGCGAAGGCGAAGTTCGCGGCGCATGCCATGGCATGGAAATATTCCTGCCCCTCCGCGGAATCAAAGGGTGCGCAGACTAATTCTCGATCGGGCAGGGTGATCCCATAATCCAGCACTGCCTTCTGGAATCGGCTTACGTAGTCTGTGCATACCTGGTGGCCAAGGCCACGGGAGCCGCAGTGAATCTGCACTGCAACATTGCCCGTCGCAATGCCCAGGCGTGCGGCAATGGTCTGATCGTAGATTTCAGCGACTTTATCCACTTCTATGAAGTGGTTCCCGGCGCCCAGGGTCCCGAGTTGATTCCGCCCGCGTTCGCGGGCGTGGTCGGAAACAAAGGCAGCATCGGCGCCCGGGATTCGGCCGAACTCTTCGGTGCGATTCAGGTCTTCCCGGGACGCATATCCTTTGTCCAGCATCCAACACGAACCTTCGTAGAGAACTCTATCCACCTCGGTGTTGGTCAAGTGAAGATGTCCACGGGAGCCCACTCCACTTGGGCAGTTCGCGTACAAAGCAGAAGCGATCTCTTCGAGAAACGGTTTGATTTCTTCCACCCCAGCCTGGGATACGAGAAGGCGCACTCCACAGTTGATGTCGTATCCGACGCCTCCCGGCGAAATCACCCCTTGCGGCAAACGTGTGGCCACTACGCCGCCAATCGGGAAGCCGTAACCCTGGTGAATGTCGGGCATCGCGATCGCATGCTTCATGACCCCGGGCAAGGTAGCCGTGTTCACGAGTTGCACCACCGAGTTGTCACCCAGGGCTGCGTCCAGCAGATCTTCATCGGCGTAAACACGCGCTGGCACTCGCATGTCATCGCGAAATGTCGTCGGGATCTCCCAGATGTTCTCGGCCACGCGCACGAAACTGTGTTTGCCGAGCATGACCTCGCACTCTCTCGCCGCACTCAGACATCAAACACGATGGTGGCTTCAAGTCCTTCTGGAGTCTGTTTTATCGCCAGATCATGGAAAGTGGCAGCTTTGATATGTGTGACCCACTCACCTGACTGTCGGCCATCTAGTCGCGCGTGGAGGTGACGGTTGCTGGATTCCAATATCTGGTAACGATCGTAAACCTCACCAAGGGTCTGCTCCAGATACAAAATCTCGTTCAGCCAGTTCACTAACAACGCTTCTCTATCGATACCCTCGACTTCGATGGTACGGACCGCCGACGGTTCCCCGCTTGGCCCCAACGGGTCCAAGGAACTCATGGCTCGAGCGGCGTTCTCCAGCAATTCCGCAAGATTCCGGCCTTGCACGCGGAAAGCTCGATCGGCTGTGTGCTCGATCTCCTCGAAACTCATCGCGACCTCGAGAACTGACCGCCAGGAGTGTCAACGGCGAAGTTCCGGCATCGGTTCCAACGCTGGTTGCATGACTCTGAGACGGTTCACAACAGACTCGAGAAGCTTCTCCCTCTTAAGCAGTAAAAGCTTGAATTCGCGATGGTCCGTATGTGAGATCTCTCTCAGCAGTGCACGATGCCTTTCACCAAGAATCTCCAACAAAAG
>Ga0187865_1001346_pt1 | contig 28579 bp, 27 predicted proteins | sample June2016WEW_11_1_2_FD_132989 | JGI IMG/M metagenome (GOLD analysis project Ga0187865, IMG submission 132989) | Peatland microbial communities from SPRUCE experiment site at the Marcell Experimental Forest, Minnesota, USA - June2016WEW_11_100 | ecosystem: Environmental > Terrestrial > Soil >...
GAACCACTGGAAAATCCCTTCGGCCCAAAAGTGTTACCTATGTAGCCGGTACATTCTGTTACCCATGTCTCCGGGCTGGACCTGAAAGGATTGGTGGCGGCGCGTGGACTCGAACCACGGACCTACGGATTATGAGACCGTCGCTCTAACCACCTGAGCTACGCCGCCACATTTATTTACAACAGCTTACAAACATGCGACCTTGCGCCATTGCATTCCGATCGCACTAACTTAGGATAGCGTAGACCTGTTGGAGGTGGCATTGAATCGCTATCAGCGCGGTCACATTTATGAGGCATTTGGGGCCTTGCACGTTCGATTCTATCAAAACTGAGGTCCGTGACGGACAACTCACACGCGTGCAGAAGTCGCGCATAGGCTCCGCGGCTAAAAGTGGCGCCTTCCTTCAACCAGACGAGTTCAATCCAAATTGTGAATGATCTCACCGAGGAACCAGGCTCTGCGTTCCGTCTCATCAATCCAGACCTCAATCAGGCTCGCAGTTGCCGCATCCATATGGCGCTCGCACACCTCGTGAATAGAACGGAGCGAGGCCGTCAGTTGGCGGTTGTCGGAATACAACTCGCTGAGCATCGCTGTGTCCGAAACGTGGACTGCGTTATTGTCCTTGAGCCGTTGATGGCTACTGATCTCGCTGATCGAATGGAGCGTTAAGCCTCCAAGCTTGCGGGCTCGCTCTGCAACTGGGTCCGTCATCGCAAATATCTGATCTCCATGCTCATCGAGAAGGAGATGGTAATCGCGGAAAAAAGAGGGAAAATCCGGACTTAGGCAGAGCGGTTGCGGATGAAGATTACGCGCATGCACGAAGGGGGGCCAAGACTGTACCCTCTGTTAGACTCAATCGCACCTCGATGGGCCGACGGGCGTTAGTTTTTCGTATACGTATTTGCCTTTACTCGGTGCAGAAGTCGTGGCCTATGTCAATCCCTTTGCATCTGACATTGCCAAGCATTCTTCACGGTGAGAAAACCATTTCGTCGTTCTGCTTCCCAGCTTTGTGTGTGCGTGTCCCGCCGAGGATTCGGCAGGGATGCAACCTTGCACCGTCGACATGACGACGGTGGTGTCTGCCCGTGGACTCTCCGGCGGCGAGCTCTGTTGCGGACTTTGCATATCCGGCGATGCAATCTCAGCGGATTCCGAAGGTGCGGCTGGCGCCAAGGATGAACGTCGCTTTTGCTCCGCAAGACTCTGTACGAACGGATAAGTAGTAGTGGCAGAAAGAAACGCAAGCAGTGCATTCCCACTCTCGTAGGCGAGATGCCGGAAACTGGAATCCCGCCGAAAACTCCAGAGCCTTGAAGCCGATACCGGCACTTGCATAGTGCCCCCGACCACCGACCGGGAGTAAAATATAAACGGATTCCCTGGGTGGGAAGGCCATGGCCACTCGAATTGCCTTCCTTGTGCGAGCGCCGCGCATCCTTCCGATCTTGCTGTCGGTGATCTGTCTCCTCGCGCCCGCAGAGGCGCAACACGGGGGCGGAGGCGGCCACTCCGGAGGCGGCCACTTTGGTGGCGGGCACTCTTCCGGCAGGCAATCCGGTGGGAGCCAAGGGGGCGGGCATTTCGGCTGGCTGCACTTCCGGTCCGGAAAGGACTCTGCCCGGCGTGCGGGATCCGAAGCGTCCTCTACTACTTCGGATATTTTGCCCCATGGGCCGTCGCACCCATGGACCTTCGCCACGCCGGCCCGAACGCCATCCACTTTGCGGATTCCGTCAACGCTTCTCTGGTCTCCTCCGCTATTCCACGCCACTCCGACGGCCCCAGTTTCTTTCGTTTCTTCGACCGTGCGCCGTCCTCGCGGTTTCTCCTTCAACCGCTTTCCGCGGTTTTCTTCCTCTGGATGCTTCTTGAACGGCGTGACCCAGGTCTGTTTCTTCGAGCCATTTTTGCCGCTGCTTTCCTTCTCCGGTTACTTTGATCCTTTTTATTTCGGCTTCGGCGGAGACGCGCTTGATCTGGGCGACGACCTCACTTCCCAGGGGTCCACGCAGTCGGAAATGTCGGCGATCCCGCCCACTGCCAATCCATCGGATGACGGCAGAGCAGAAGGAAATTCGTCGGCGCGACCCAGAGTGGCGCTAGACACAGCGACCGAACAGCAGACCCTGGGCAAGCGAGTCTTCCTGCTGGTGCTGAACAATGGTGCCAGCCACGCTGCGACTGACTACTGGGTCGCCGACGGCTATCTCGAATACATCAGCCCCGACGGCACACGCAGCCACATTCCGCTCGAAGCTCTCGACTTGCAAAACACGGTGATCCAAAATGCTCCCCGTGGCCTTCCGTTCGTGCTCCGCTCCACGCCCGCACAGAATCGTTAGCTCCGCCCCAAATCTCCTGAACGACGAGACGCCCGGGCTCGCGCGTCCACTTCTTTATTCCAAGAGCGCTTGCAAGAAAAGCGTCAACCAAAACGATAAACGTCCGATTCCATTCGCCGATTCGATACTTGCCAGTCTCGGCAAGAAACTGGAAACTAGTCCCACATGAAAACCGTCGCCGTCATCCCAGCTCGACTTGCCTCCACCCGTCTGCCGCGCAAAATGCTCCGCGAGATCGCCGGGAAGCCGCTTGTGGGATGGGTCTATGAAGCGGTCCACTCATCGCCGCTTCTCTCCGAGGTGATCATTGCTACGGATTCCGAAGAAATTATGGACGCCTGCAAACATTACGGATGGAAAGCCCGAATGACTTCGTCAAGTCACCGCAGCGGGACCGAGCGCGTACATGAAGTCTCAAACCACATTACCGCCGATCTTTACCTTAACGTGCAAGGCGACGAACCGCTCGTGTGTCCCGAACAAATTGCCACTCTGTTGGATGTTATGAAAGATTCGTCCATTCAGGTGGGAACTCTGAAGACCCTTTGCCCGGCGGAAGATATCCATAATCCAAATGCTGTTAAAGTCGTGACTGAGGCAAACGGCCGCGCTCTCTATTTTTCCCGCTCCACCATTCCTTTCGATCGCGACGGCAGCGACCCACGCTACTTCAAACATCTCGGTCTTTACACTTACCGAAAGTCCGCGCTCGATTGTTTTGTAAGCCAGCCGGAATCGACGCTGGAAAAAAGTGAACGGCTGGAACAGCTGCGTTTCCTGGAAAACGGAATCTCAATCTACGTGGGCGAAACGCCTTACGATTCCGTAGGCGTGGATACGGAAGAAGATTTGCAGCGTGTGACCGCAATTCTGCGCCAGCGTTAATTTCGTTTGTGGGGTCGGAAAATTCGGCTTCACGCCTGCGGGCTCGCGCTTTGTGTGCGGCCCCACTCTTCTGCGGCCGCCACGCGCCTCGAAATTGCAGGGTGTGAGTGGAATAACAATTCTATCCATTTCGAAGGCGTCCGCTCCGCAAGGTTCTGCTGCGCCAGCTTGTTCATCGACGAAATAAACGGCTCCACATTGACGATCGATTCAAATGCGTAGCGGTCGGCCTGCCGCTCGTTGTATCGCGAGTAGGCATTTAACGCGGGCATCAGCAGGAGGGAAATCACGGTTGCAGTGATCGCCAGCAGGGGCAGGTTGGCAAAATCGGATAGCTCCTCGAACATGTGATGATCAACTGCGTAATGCAACACAAAGTTCGCCACCCAGAAGCCGAATAGAGTAATTCCCCCCTGCACCAGAATGCTCTTCAAAATGTGCTTGTGGACGTGATGGCCAAGTTCATGCGCGAGCACCGCCTCGATTTCTTCAGGAGCATAGTTATCCAGCAGAGTGTCGGCCAGGATGATCCGCCGCGTGCTGCCAAGACCGGTCAGAGCCGCATTCGCCTTCTTGCTCTTTTCCGAAAGCTTCCAGCGGTAAACTCCGCGCACCCGCGTGCCCGCCCGCTGGCCCAGTTGGACCAGCCGGCGCCGCAGGTCTTCATTGTCCAGCGGCTCGAACTTGTAGAAAATCGGGAACAGCACCACAGGCGCTAGCTGGGCCAGCAAGATGAATAACCCCATGAACAGTGCCCACGTGATCAGCCACCAATGCTGCGGGGACTGCCGGATCATGAAGTACAGCAACTCCACCACAACCCCTGCCAGCACCAGTCCTACCAGAAAACCCTTGACTTGATCCCATAACCACGAACGAACTTTTTGCGTGGAGAGCTGGAACTTCCGTTCCAGCCGGAATCCGTAGTAGTCGAGACCCAGGCCGAGCACTTTGCTGATCAGCAGCAGGAAGAACAAATATAGGAAGACGGCGAGCGTGTAGTTCTGAAATCCCCGCCGCAAGGCGAGATCGCGCAACCATCCGGACCAGCCCGTAATCATCAGGAGAACAAGGAACGCGGAGCCGACGACAAAGTCCGCGACTCCGAGCCATCGGTGGATCCGATTGTAACGGCGCGCCTCGGGCGAGTCGTCTGGCGTCGGGAGTGTGCTTCCAGCGAAAGTCATGCCCACTTAGAAGTATCGCATTACCGCAGTGCTAAATGTGGATTTCCGAAGTGATTAATGAGCTTACGAACCGCCATTATTAACAAAACTCTCCGCGGCTGTGAGTATTTCCGTCACCAGCTCCGGCGATGCGGCTTCCGCGTACGCGCGCAGCAGCGGCTCCGTTCCCGAAGCACGAAACAGAATCCACGCTTCCGCTCCGTTGCCGTTTGTCGGAGCATCAAGAAACAACTTGATGCCATCAAGACTTTCTTTTTTTACTACGCAATAGCGCCCCAAACTCTGTGTGCTTTCTGCCCGCGCCCGCTGAATCGCGCTCCGCTTGACCTCTTCCGGAATGTGCAGATCGCGCCGCCCGTAATGGTGTGGCCCGAACTCGCGTTGCAGGTCCGTGACCAGTTGGCCCAGCGGCTTGCCTTCCTCCGCCATCACGTTGGCCAGCAATAGGCAGTTCAGCACCCCATCGCGCTCTGGTAGAAAGCGCGAGTAGCCGATGCCGCCAGATTCTTCTCCACCGATCAGGATGTCGTGTTCCATCATCAAATCCGCGATGTACTTGAATCCGATCTGCGTTTCGTAAAGCTTGCGCCCGTACTTGGCGGCAATGCGGTCGAGCATACGCGTCGTATTAAATGCGCGCACCACGTCGCCGGACCATTTTTTGCGCTCGAGCAGCCAGCGCAACAGCACGCAGAAAATCTTGTGCGAATCTACAAAGCTGCCATCCTCAGCGACCGCACCGATGCGGTCGGCGTCGCCATCCGTGGCCAATCCCGCATCGCACTTCTCGCTCACTACCGTTTGCTGCAGCAGAGCGATATGCGGCTCAATCGGCTCGGGATTGATGCCTGGAAAAAGAGGATTGAGTTCCTGCCGGATCGCGATGTGTTGAACGCTGCGTTGCCGAAAGATTCCGGCCAGAATGCCGCGGCCAGAGCCATACATCGAGTCGATTGCGATTTTGAATTTGGCTTTGCCAATTAAATCCATATCGGCAAAACGGCAAATCGCAGCAACGTAAGGCGTCTTGAGGTCAACCTCTTCGATGGCCGCTTTCGCGCCTTCCGGCATCGCTCCGGCGCGCAACTCTTCTTCCACCTTTTTCATGATGCCAGGAGTGGCGGATCCACCAAACTTCCCTTTGAACTTCACTCCGTTCCAGTTCCATGGATTGTGGCTGGAGGTGACCATCACTCCGCCAGCGGCGCCTTTGTTTTTCACAGCATAGGACACGGCAGGGGTCGGCGTGTAATCGTCAGCCAGTTTCGCCGGAATGCCAGCGGCGGCGATTATTTCCGCGGCGACTTGCGCTGCGCGTTGCGACGCGAAACGCGTGTCGTAGCCGACGAAGATTCCGCGCGGGGCGTCCTCGTATTTCAAAACGTAGGAAGCAATCGCGCCGGCGACTCGACGCACGTTGTCGAAAGTGAAGTCGTCCGCGATGATGCCGCGCCAGCCGTCAGTTCCGAATTTAATTTCTTGAGCCATGCGTTCTTGGTTTTTGGTTTCCTGTTTCCAGTACCCGCGAACCGAAAAGTACCGCCGAATCTTCGGCACCAGAAACCAGAAACTACGTCAGTTTGTGCAGCTTCTTCCGGTCAAGATGCTTCACCACTTTGCCGACGTCCTGCGCGTGCTGACGTGTAGTGATCAGCAAAGCGTCAGCCGTATCGACCACCACTACGTCGTCCACTCCTACGGTGGCAACAAACTTATTAGGAGCATGCACGTAATTACCCGTAGCGTTCAGAACGAACACGCCCGCACTGTGGATGATGTTCCCCGCAATCGGACTGGTCTTCGCGGTGTGATGCTCGTGCAGAGCGGTCCACGAACCCAGGTCGTTCCAGCCGAAATCCGCAGGAAGGCAAACGATGTTTCCTGCCTGCTCGCCCTTTGCCGACCGCGGTTCCAGCACGGCGTAATCGACGCTGATGTTTTCGCACTTCGGATATAACTTCTTGAAAGTCGCCGCAAATCTGCGCGTGCCGAAAGCGGCAGCGATCTCTTCCAGCAGTGGAGCGGTCCTCGGAAGATGCTCGCGCAGAGCATTGGCCAGCGTCCGAGAGCTCCATAGAAACATGCCGCTGTTCCAGAAATAATTACCTGCAGCCACAAAAGCAGCAGCCTTCTCCGCGTCGGGTTTCTCGGTGAATCGGCGCACACGCAAAGCGTCGCTCTCGAAGGCGCCGCCCGCCTCAATGTAGCCGTATCCCGTTTCCGCGCGGTTTGGCCGAATACCGAGGACCACAATGTTTTCACCAGCGGCTGCAATCTCCACTCCACGTTCGATGGTTGCCCGATAGCTCTTTTCATCTGCTATCACATGATCGGAAGGAAACATCCCAATGACCGCCTCGGGATTTTCGCGCAGCAGAAGAAAAGCGGCTAGGCCGATCGCAGGTCCGGTGTTGCGTCCCAACGGCTCGGCGAGCACTTGTGTCTTGGGCAGTTTCGGAAGCTGCTTCAAGATCGCGGGACGCAGATCGTCATTGGTGATGATCCAGAATCGTTTGGGCAGAGCCAGCGGCAGCAGTCGCGCCACGGTCTGCTGGATCATCGTCTGCTTGCCATCGAGCGCCAGCAACTGCTTGGCCCGTTTCTTCCGGCTCAAGGGCCAGAATCGCGTGCCTCGGCCGCCAGCGAGAATCACAGGATAGAAGTTTTCGTTCTTAGCCACGTTCTCAGGATCTCAATCACTACATTCGTGTTTCGGGTTCGGGCAGTGTAGCACCGGGTACACGCGCTCTCAGAAACTCCAGTGTCCACTGTGGACGCACCGTATACTTTTCTACCGACGCGGGAACGACGATCGCATCGCCCTTGGCTACTGTGACGGGTTCCGCGCCGGCTGCTTCTACCACTCCGCATCCTTCCAGTGCCACGAGGGTCTGCGCGGAACTCTTGCCGGAATCGTCGCGCGTGCTCAGCTCCTGCGCGTCCTTCATCTCAAACATATCCACAACAAAGTAAGGAGCAGCTACCAGCAGAGCTTGCCGGTTATTGCTGCCGCGAATCTGCGCCGGAGCCGGTCTCACTACTTTTCCGGAAGCTACTTTCAACTTCACCGCAGCCAGGCCCTCTTTCAGGTGCAACTCGCGCGGCCGTCCGTAATCATACAAACGATATGTCGTGTCCGACTGTTGTTGAGTCTCGACGATCACCGAACCGGGCCCCAGCGTGTGCACAGTTCCGCCAGAAACGTAAATCATGTCGCCGGTGAAGACGTTCAGCCAGTTGAGCAACTCTTCGGCGCGCTTCTCATGGATCGAGTGTTCCAATTGGGCAACGGTCACGCCCGGTTTCAATCCCAGTGCGATTTGCGACCCCGGCTTCGCGTGCGCCACATACCAGCATTCCGTCTTGCCCCATGGCTGACCTACGCGGCGAGCTTGCTCGTCATCGGGATGCACCTGCACGGAAAGATTTTCATGGGGGAAGAGAAACTTCAGCAGCAACGGGAAGCGCCGCGCATCGCGGGCGGCGTCGCCCACAAGCTCTCGCTGGCACTTCTCGCTGACTTGCGACAGCGTCTGCCCGGTGAGCGGTCCGTTGGCCACTTTGCAATCGTCGCCGGTGAGCCAGGCTTCGCCAATCTTTTCGCTGAACTGCCGATTGGGATAAATCGGCGACAAATCGTGCGTCCCCCACGGGCGCGGATCGAATCCCGGAAGCATCAACAATGGATACAGATTGCCCATGAGGAATTATTTGGACGAAAAAGGCCGTTCGCGAACAAACGGCCTTAGCCGAACGCGTCTGAAATTAGCGACTACAAAGCGGCGAAGAATTTCCGCATGCGTTCCAGGCCGCGATCCAACTCCGCCTTCGAGGTCGCATACGAAACGCGGATGTGCTCGCCGGTGCCGAATCCTTCTCCCGGCACGGTCGCTACGTGTGCTTCCCGGAGCAACCTTCCCGCGACGTCTGACGCCGATTTCACACCCCCGCGTCCCAGGAACGGCGAGATGTTGGGATAGGCATAGAATGCGCCCTCCGGCAGAGTGCAAGTCACTCCTGGAATTGAGCGCAAGCCTTTCACCACGTGGTCACGCAGCTCGATGTATTCGAGCCGCATATGCTCGACGCACTCTTGCGGTCCCTTGAGCGCAGCCACTGCCGCTTTCTGCACAATCGAAGTCGGATTCGAAGTGGACTGGCTCTGCAACTTCGACATCGCATTCACCACCGCTGCCGGAGCGAGCGCGTAACCCAGGCGCCAGCCCGTCATGGCATAAGTTTTCGAGAGCGAACCCAGCACCACGATGCGCTCTTTATATTCGCGCAGCGATCCAACGGAAAAATTCCTGCCGCTGTAATTCAAATAGACATAGCACTCGTCGGAGAGCACCCAGATTCCGCGCTCGTGCGCCAGGCGGACCACTGCCGTCAGATCCTCCGCACTCATGACCGCGCCCGAGGGATTTGACGGCGAATTCAGAATGATCACCTTGGTTCGCGGCGTAATCAGCCGCGCGACCATCTCTGCGGTCACCCGGAAGCCTTGCGACTCATCCGATTGCAGCAACACGCACTGGCCGCCGGCATAGCGCACGATGTCCTTGAACGAAACCCAGTAGGGCACCGGCAAAACCACTTCGTCGCCGTGATCCACGAGCACCTGAATGGCGTTGAACAGCGCATTCTTGCCGCCGGTTGAAGCGATCACTTCTTCGCGGCGGTAATCGGAATCGAAGTCCACGGCATGACGGTGCACGATGGCGTCACGCAACTCAGCCGTGCCCGGCACTGCCGTGTACTTGGTGAAGTTGCCCTGAATGGCCGCGATGGCCGCGTCCTTGATGTGCTGCGGCGTGGTGAAATGTGGCTCGCCGGCGCCAAAGTCTACAACATCGATGCCCTGCATACGCAGTTTGTCCGCTTCGGCCACCACCGCCATCGTGGCTGAGGGCTCAATGCGGTTGATTCGGTCGGTGAGTTTCAGGGCTTCGGTGATAGCAGTGGTCATGTTTTCTTCTTCCTTTTCTCTTTTCCGCCTGAGGCGCGAGCCGTGGCTGCTTGCATTTCGTCGTGAAACTTGTAGGCCGGCTCAAGTTTTTCCCGCAGCTTCTGTTCGACCACTTCTGGGACGAGACCCTTCACTGGGCCGCCGATCTGCGCCACTTCGCGTACCAGACGCGAACTGACATAAGAATATTTGTCGGCTGGCATCATGAACACGGTCTCCAGCGTGGGCTCAAGCTTGCGGTTCATCAGCGCCATCTGCAATTCATATTCGTAATCGCTCACGGCTCGAATGCCGCGCAAGACACAAGTCGCGTCGATCGACTTGGCGTATTCGACCATCAACCCATGGAAGGCTTCGATGCGGACATTCTTCAAATGCGCCGTGAGCGTTTTCAGCATCTCCAGCCGCTCCGCGAGGCTGAACATCGGGCTCTTTTCCGTATTCCTGAGAATGCCAACGACCAGTTCTTCAAAGATCTTGGCACCCCGCTCAATCAGGTCGAGGTGACCGTTGGTGGGTGGGTCGAACGAACCGGGATAAAGGGCGCTGACTTTACTCAATGGTCCTCGCAGGAAGCTGCCGTGCTGGGCAATAGAGGATTCTATTCGGCAGGAGCAGGGATGGCAATTAGGGAATGAGCAGGCTTCGGGGCACGGTGCATTTGAGCACCGCGCCCCAACGTGATGTTTAGCGCTTCGCTGCTATCGGCACCTTGGCAGGTTCGGGAGGGGCACTCGGCATCGTGGTGACACGCGCTCCCGTTGACGGCGGCGTCTGCGCCGGAGTGGCTGCCGCGTGTGGCTGTGCAGGAGTCGCAATCAATCCCAGCGCCTTACGCACTTCCGTGTCGAGCTTAGCCATGGTGTCCTTGTTGTCTTTTAGGAACTGGCGGGCATTTTCACGGCCCTGGCCAATGCGTTCGCCTTTATAGCTGAACCACGACCCAGACTTTTCGAGGATGTTATTGTTCACCGCGATATCGAGCAGGTCGCCCTCGCGGGAAATGCCTTCGCCATAAAGAATGTCGAACTCGGCCTCGCGGAAGGGCGCTGCCACTTTGTTCTTCACGACTTTTACGCGGGTACGCGAGCCGGTGACTACGTCTCCGTCCTTGATAGCCGCAATGCGCCGAATATCCACGCGCACCGACGAATAAAACTTCAGCGCGCGGCCGCCCGTGGTGGTCTCCGGATTGCCAAACATCACTCCAATCTTTTCGCGGATCTGGTTGATGAAGATCAGGCAGGTGCGCGACTTGGAAACCGTGCCCGTCAGCTTGCGCAGTGCTTGCGACATCAGCCGCGCCTGCAGCCCCATGTGGCTATCGCCCATTTCTCCATCGAGTTCGGCCTTGGGCACCAGCGCCGCCACCGAGTCCACCACCAGCACGTCGATGGCGTTCGAGCGCACCAACGCTTCCGTGATCTCGAGCGCCTGCTCGCCGTAGTCCGGCTGCGAGACCAGCAGGTTGTCGACGTCAACGCCCAACTTCTTCGCGTAGGCAGGATCGAGCGCATGCTCGGCATCCACAAACGCCGCCATGCCGCCGGTCTTCTGCGCCTCGGCAATCACCTGCAGCGTGATGGTGGTTTTGCCGGAAGACTCCGGCCCGAAGACTTCCACTACGCGTCCGCGCGGAAAGCCGCCTACGCCGAGCGCGGCGTCAAACGAAATCGCTCCGGTCGAGATCACTGCGATAGGAACGATCGCTTCCTTCGACCCCAACCGCATGATCGAACCTTTGCCAAACTGCTTTTCAATCTGCGAAACCGCCAACTCAATTGCCTTGCCCCGCTCATCCGCCATGGGAGTGTGGCTCCTTAGTAAGAGTGCAAAACTAATCTGGCCGGATTATACATATAGTTAGAAGCGAATAAAAGGCGAATCTGCATAATTAACATTTGCGCCGTCCCGAACCGGAACTCGCGATCGCTCCTACCTCTGCAACAAGTCCACCGGCGCCGTCACATCATGCACGCGGAAATATTTGGCCAGTGCCGGATACTTCCGCGCCACGGCCTCATACATTGCATAGGCCACGTTGCGGTAGGAAACATGGCCGGCCGGAGTGGTGCGCAATTCGGAGATGTACACAGCTTCTGCAAAGTCCATCTTGAACAGGGCGCGCTTGCGATACGCCAGCGGAATCGCGTACTGCGAATTTTCCTCCGCCTCGGGCGCGTTGCGCGCGGCGAGCTTCTCCACCGCAGTCTGCGCGCGCCGCATGGCGGCATCGAAGCGGCCGCGCTCGCCAGCGTCTTCCAAATCGAGCAGCATCTCGTAGCCGTGCCGCGTAGTGAATCCTTGCATCACCTGAATGCAGCGCCGGTGACGATGCATGTCACGAAAGCCGCCCGTATCCATCAGGATGTCGAAGCGGAACTGCTGTCCGGCTCGGAATCCGCGCAACATCTCGTCGTGCTTGCCGCGATGGCGCAGACCAAGGTCGATGATCTCCCGCCGGAATCTCTCTCCTGAAACTTGCAGCGCCTGCCGAACCTGGCGGTAAGAAAAGTGGCAGTGCTCATAAAGCAAAGTGGTCGCGATCTCCACTTCGAGCGGCTCTTCGTCCAGCAGGTCGACAATGGCCTTCGACGGCGCAAGCGACTCGCTCTTCATCAGCTCTTGCGCTGCCTGCCGCAACTCGCGCCTCGTTTCCATTTCATACAGATTCGGGTCGGCATACTTCACCAGCGTGGGCGCGACCCGAACCTCGTGCAACAATTCCTGCTCGGCACGCGCGCCCAGCTCCGGACTCAGTTTCCGAATCTGCTCCACCAAATCCCGCAACGATTCGGCATTCACGTTATAGGCCGAGGACGTTGCTGCTTTCTTCAACGACTCGCCGAGAACCCGCACTTCTTTGTGTGTGTGCGAGAGCAGGTGCGCCACCTGTGTCTCCAGCGTGCGTGCGTTGACGATCTCGCCCAGCGACGTATTCGTAGCCAGCGGCAGAAGGTAGCGCGTAATGTCGAATGCCCGTGCCTTCAGCGTGCGCTCGTAGGCTTCCTGCTTCATATCGGCGGGCTTGGGCGTGATGCTGATCAGGTACTGCGTCATGTGTGCCGAGAGCGCATCGTACTCGGTAAAGAGAAAATCCAGCGTCTCGCGGTAAAGCTTGCGTGCCTCCTCATCGGCGCCGAAATCGGGGACGTAATAGCCGCTTTTCTTGAAACCCTGATAGCGGGTCGAACGCTCCTGCCCGTCCCAGCGCTGTTCGTCGACCAGTTCGACCGCAGCGAGAATGGAGAGCCTCTCGACGGCCAGTGCAATGTGCGCCAAATCAGCGATCGAGCGGTGACCGTACTGGAAGTAAAAAGTGTTGAGAAATTTCTCCGCCTTCTGCTGGTTGATCTCGCGCAACGACTCCTTCATCGATAGCGCCGAACGCGAATACTTGGCCATGGCGTACGCCTGAATCTCCGGCTCCACTCCATAAACTGCGAAGACCTCGGTAGAAGGCGCTTCGTCCGGCGCTTCTGCGCGAGCCTCTTCTAGAGGTCTGTCAGGAACTAAGTGTTCGGGAGCCGAAGCCCTCTGCGGCGAACGGTGCCCGGGGCCAGCTGAAGGCGAATCCGACGGGGATGATTTCTGGTTGGAGGGTTCGGGCATCGTGATCACTTCGTTCGTCACAGTTGGGGTCATGGGAGTGTTCGAATGTTAATCGGCGAACGCACAATGCGCAATCCGTTAGAAGAATGACAACTCGACTTGTGCGAGAGTTGTAAACTTCTAGTCCATGAGGAAGGTCGGCGGGTGGCTCGTGGTCGCGGCGTAGGCGCTACTGCTTTATACGTCCTTGTCTGCACCAGCGCGTACGCCCCGGGCGCATCAGTATCTCGGAGCGGCGATGCTCGCGGCATATGCATCACCCTGGCCGATAGCGCAAGCCTGCGCTCTCGCAGCAGCCGGTATCAAGCTGGCGAGTTTTCCCATTCGCCGCGGTGAACGGTGGGCCCTGGGCACGTCATTCGCCATGTGGACCATGCTCTTCTTAACACGCCCCTACACTGATCCGCGGTGTCTGGTGGTGCTCGATCCCCACCAGCACGGCTGCCATACGTTCATGATTGCGGTTCTGCTGGGCATCGTCGGTTTGGTGCTCGCCCGCTAGAACCTGACCCGCGCTACCTGCTTCGGTCGCCGCGACGGGTATAATTCCACGTTCTGACCTAAATATCTTCAGAAAATACGTGTAGTAATCATTAGGAGAATCTCATGTCCCTTTCAGGGCGAGTGACGTTTGTTACAGGCGCGTCGCAAGGCATTGGACGAGCCTGCGCACTGAAGCTCGCCACGGCGGGCGCAGCCGTTGCTGTCGCCGCTCGCAATCAAGAGAAGCTGAACGAACTCGTGCACGAAATTGCCGGCACCGGCGGCAAGGCCGCCGCCTTCGCTCTCGACGTAACCGACGAAGAGCAGGTTAAGGCATCGATCAGGTCAGCCATCGCACAGTTCGGCAAGGTCGATATCCTGGTCAACAATGCCGGCATTACACGCGACCAGCTCGTCATGCGCATGAAGCGCGCCGATTGGGATGCCGTACTGCAAACCAATCTCACCTCCGCGTATCTCTGCATTCAGCAAGTTACCAGTTCTATGCTCAAGCAGCGTTGGGGACGCATCATCAACATCGCCAGCGTCTTCGGACAGATGGGGCAAGCGGGACAGGCAAACTACGCCGCGTCGAAAGCCGGGCTGATCGGATTGACCATGGCCGTCGCCCGCGAACTTGGATCACGCAACATTACTTGCAACGCCGTGGCCCCCGGCTTCATCGAAACCGCCATGACGGAGGTGCTCGGCGACGAGTTCAAGCAAAACGCCGCCAAACAAATTCCGCTCGGGCGCGTCGGATCCCCCGCCGATGTAGCGAGTGCCGTCGCCTTTCTCGCGTCCGACGAAGCCTCCTACATCACGGGCCACGTGCTGAACGTGAACGGCGGCATGCTGATGGGATAGATCGAAATCCTTCACCACAGAGGTCACAGAGGAAATGAAAGCCGAGCACACGATCCCCCCGAATTACCCTGTGACGTCTGTGTCCCCCGTAGTAAAGGTTTTGACATTTGCTCATGCCGAATCACCTGTGCAGATCGCGCAAGCCCGCGAATTATTTCTGGAGTACGCGCAGTCCCTCGGTTTTAGCCTCTGCTTTCAGAACTTCGACAAGGAACTTGCAGGATTGCCCGGTGACTATGCTCCGCCGGAAGGACGCCTGCTGCTTGCGGAATACGAAGATCAACTCGCGGGCTGCGTGGCGCTCCACAAATTAGATTCACGCGTCTGCGAGATGAAGCGTCTCTACCTGCGTCCGCAGTTTCGCGGTAAGGGCCTGGGACGCGCACTGGCCGAGCGCATCATCGTCGACGCGCGCCAGATCGGCTATCAACGAATGCGCCTTGACACCGTCGAGCCGGTGATGAAAGATGCGGTTGCAATGTATCGCAAGCTCGGATTTAAGGAAATTGTGCCCTACCGTACGAACCCGATTGCCGGTGCGATGTACATGCAATTGGAATTGTGACTGCGCTGTTTGACAGGCCTGAAGCCATGAAGAAAATCTGCTTGCTGATATTTGTCGCCCTCTTTGCTTCCTCCTGCCTTGCTGCCGATGGCAAACCCGTCTCCTACAAGAGCGGCGATGAAACGGTCCAAGCCGTGCTCTACACGCCCTCCGGCAACGGCCCATTTCCGGCCCTCATCGTCATCCACGAATACTGGGGACTGAACGACTGGGTGAAGGAACAAGCTTCGAAGCTGACCGATCAGGGCTACGAGGCTCTTGCGATTGATTTATATCGCGGCAAAGTTGCCACCACACCTGACATGGCGCACGAATTGATGCGCGGAGTTCCCGAAGACCGCGCCAAGCGCGACTTGCACGCCGCTTTTGAATTTCTGCAATCGCAGCCTAACGTCAGGAAGAACCGCATCGGTGCGATCGGATGGTGCATGGGCGGCGGCTACGCCCTCGACGTCGCGCTTGATGAGCCAACCCTCGCAGCCGACGTAATCAACTACGGCCATCTTGCCACTGACCCCGAAGCGCTCAAGAAAATCAACGCTCCCATCCTTGGATTCTTCGGTGCCCAGGATCGCGGCATCACGCCCGATGACGTGCACAAATTTGAGGCAGCCATGAAACAACAAAGCAAGAAGATCGACATCAAGATCTACGACGACGCTGGCCATGCCTTCGAAAATCCGAACAACAAGGACGGTTACCGCGCCGCCGATGCGGCCGATGCATGGCAGCGCACCGTGAACTTCCTTGCCGACACCTTGAAAAAGTAGCCCTGGACCGCCGCTACGCGAGTTGCAGTTTTGTCACTCTCGTTCCTTGTACGCTGTTTAAGCTTAAAGAGGTTTGGCTTCAATCAAGCCCAGATTGCACTGGTTTTGATATAGCACTAATTTCCACTTGCCAGAAAATGCCGATCTGGTTACTATGTCGCATCCTGCAATGCTTCCGACCATCAACATCGGCGAGACCATTCGAAACTACCGGCTCCAAAAAGGCATGTCTCAGGGAGACATCGAGAAGCGCACCGGCCTGCTTCGCTGCTACCTGTCGCGCGTAGAGAACGGCCACACGATTCCCTCGCTTGACACGCTTTCGAAGATCGCCGGCGCCATGGAGATCGCACTCTCGCAATTTTTCTCCGAATCCGGCCACGCCAACGGCTCTAAAGGATTGCCACAGCTTTCCGATGACGAAGTTCGCTTCTTAAGCCAAGTTCGCCGCTACGCCACCAACCTCAACGAAAGCGACCGCAAGCTGGTTCTCGCCATGGTGAAGAAGATGGCGTCGAATTCGAAATAAGCTCCTAAGCTCCTCGCTTCTAGCTCCAATCTTGTATTGATCTCGGCGTTCTCGCGCTGTCCCTGAAGAGCACGCCTCTCCAACATCACTGAATGACGGACTTGGCGGCACAAGCTAGCAGCCAGAGGCTAGTAGCTAGAAGTGCCCCTTACTTTCGTACCATGACCTCCGGTGACCGCCGGGTACCTCGCCGCCAACGCTCATTCTCACTACACTGTTGACCTGGAGACTCCTCGTGACCACCGATGAAGAATTAAACGTACTCGAAACGCAACTGCGGCGCTTAAAGATCGAGTACGAGGTCTATTTCAGCAATCCGTCCAAGCGCCCGCCCACCGACATCGAGTGGAAGGTACTCTCGTTGCTGCGCAAGTTTTCCGACGGCGGACGCATGAATTTTTCTCAGCGCTACCGCTATAATGAGATGGCGCAGCGCTACGCCGTCTACAGCGATCTGTGGCGCAAAAAGTCACGCATACGCGAGGAAGGCTACCGCCGTCCCCAGGATGCGCTTCTCTCCGTACAAGGGGTTCGCCCGGAAGAAGAGCACAGACCCCAGCACAATCCTGTCTACGGCTTGAGTCAGGCTGCTGCTGTGCCGGTGTCATCGCCGCAGCCCTTCACCTTGCATAGTGTGGATCAGACCGAACAGGAGGAGGTGGAGCGCCTCTACAATACGCTGGTCGCGGCCAAGAAAAAGGCGGGCGAGAGTGTCTCCGGCAATCTGGATTCCTTCTCCACCTTCGTGCAGAGGAAGACCGCCGAGATCCGCAAGCAGTATCACTGCGAGGGCGTCGAATTCTCCGTCGAGCTCACCGAAGGCCACGTCAAACTGAAGGCCAAGGCGAAAGCGTAGGAGCCGTCATGGGTCGATGGTCGTTGGTCGTTCGCAATTCCTCCCGGACCTAACTAAATTCCGTGGTACCAGCCGACAAACGACCGATGGCCGCATTGCTGATAGAATTTTCGGTCACTCCGGATTTCCTATCCGAGGCCGATCATGTCTTCCAGCACTTCTAAGATCCAGCGCGCCATCCTCAGCGTTACCGACAAAACCGGCCTCGTGGACTTCGCCCGCAAGCTTTCGAGCCTTGGCATCGAACTCATTTCCACAGGAGGAACGGCTAAGCTGCTGCGCGATTCAGGCATCGCCGTAAAAGATGTTTCTGACCTCACCAGTTTCCCCGAAATGCTCAATGGCCGCGTCAAGACTCTGCATCCCAAGGTGCATGGCGGTATCCTGTACCGCCGTGAAAATCCCGCACACACCGCTGCTGTGGCCGAGCACGGTATCCAGTCGATAGACATGGTCGTGGTGAATCTCTACGCCTTCGAGAAAACTGCCGCCAAGCCAGGCGTGGCTTTCGAAGAATTGATCGAGAACATCGACATCGGCGGACCTTCCATGATCCGCTCCGCTGCCAAGAACTTTCACGATGTTGCCGTCCTCACCTCGCCGTCCGACTACCAGGCCATAGCCGAAGAACTCGCCCGCACCGACGGCGCGATCTCGCTCGATACTAAGTGGCGCCTGGCGCAGAAAGCCTTCGCCACTACCGCCGCGTACGATTCCGCCATTGCTTCCACGCTCGAACGCATCCCCACGGATTTCCATCTACCGTCCGCGGACAAAACTTTTCCGAAAACGCTTCGCCTGTCCTTCCAGAAAATCCTTGATCTGCGCTACGGTGAGAACCCTCATCAGAAGGCGGCCATGTACTCAGACGGCTCCGGCGTTGGCGTCGCCAATGCTCGCCAGATTCAGGGCAAGGAACTTTCCTACAACAACATCGTGGACCTGCAAGCTGCGTGGGATCTCGCTCAGGAATTCGACGAGCCCGTCTGCGCCATCATCAAACACACCAATCCCTGCGGCACGGCCACCGGCAAGACTCTCGCCGAGGCCTACAAGCGGGCTCTCGAATGCGATCCTGTCTCCGCATTCGGCGGCGTGATTGGCGTGAACCGCTTCATCGACGCCGAAGCCGCCGAGGAAATGCACAAGCTTTTCCTCGAAGTGATTGCCGCTCCCGCCTTCGACGAAGCCGCGAAATCCCGATTCGCCACCAAGAAAAATCTCCGCCTAATCGAAGTCGCGCCTGCAGCGCAACAATGGATTCTTAAAAATATCTCCGGCGGAATTCTCTTGCAGGACGCCGACTCCCGACCCTTGCAGGACGTCGATCTCAAAGTTGTCACTCAACGCGCCCCCACGCCCGAAGAAACTCGCGCGCTCCTCTTTGCGTGGAAAGTTTGCAAGCACGTCAAGTCCAATGCCATCGTCTACGCCCGCGACGGACAGACCGTCGGCGTCGGTGCCGGACAGATGAGCCGCGTCGATTCCGCCAAGATCGGCGCCATGAAAGCGCAATTGCCGCTGAAAGGAACTGTCGCCGCCTCCGACGCATTTTTTCCGTTCCCTGACGGCGTCGAGGAAATCGCCAAAGCAGGCGCCGCTGCCATCATCCAACCCGGAGGCTCGCAGCGCGATCCCGAAGTCGTCGCAGCCGCCGACCGCCTCGGCCTCGCAATGCTGTTCACCGGCGTGCGCCACTTCCGCCACTAGCGAAGCGATCGCTGGTTCGGCGAGTCTGAGCGGCTTACTCGTCACCATAATTGCATCCATGGGCTTTACCAAACTTGACAATTCCCGCGTGCAAGTCGCCGCAGTCCCTGTACTTCCGGCTTTGCCGTGTATCAGATGTCTCGCAGAGTTTTTCCCAATCGGATGGCTGACAGGTTAGAATTAAAGCACCTCAGCCGCGGCGGTCTTGCATCCAATGGCTATGGTTTCAGGAAGTGCGCTCAGCTCTAATACGAACAGTTCTCTCGGAATTAACTCCAGCGTCCTCAGGTCGAGCATGAATAGAATTTTTCGCGCAGCTTTAATGTTGTCCTTCTTCGCAGCGGCCGCGTCCGCGCAAACCAGTCCATCCGCGCCGGCTGCCGCCCAACCAGCTGAGTCCAAAGCGGCCGACTCCAAGCCCGCGCAGTCTTCGCCGCACAAAGTGGACCATGCTGCTTCTTATTATCACTACACGCTGGCGCACTTGTACGAAGAGCAGGTCACCGCCTACGGCCGCAGCGAACTGGCCAACAAGGCCATGGAAGAATACCGGCTCGCCATCGAGGCTGACCCCTCGTCTGAATTTCTCACCTCCGGTCTCGCCGAACTTTACGTCAAGACCGGACGCATCCGCGATGCCGTGCTCGAAGCGCAAGATATCATCAAGCGCGATCCCAACAATCTTGAAGCCCACAAGCTGCTGGGCCGCATTTATTTACGCTCTCTCGGCGATATGCCCGGCAACGGCAATGGCTCCGAGAACGTGCTTAAGCTAGCCATCGAGCAGTACCAACAGATCATCAAGATCGAGCCCACTAATGTGGACGACCACCTTCTGCTCGGTCGCCTCTATCGCCTGGATAACGACTCGCAGAAGGCAGAAAACGAACTCAAGACCGCTGTCAAGCTCGATCCCGATTCCGAAGAAGCGGTTACCACTCTCGCCCTTCTCTACAGCGACGAGGGTGACACTGCTCACGCCCTGCAGGTGCTCAGTTCCGTGCCCGATACGGGGCGTTCCGCCAAGCTGTATGCCGCGCTCGGCGCCACCTATGAGCAGCGCAAGGATTACAAGGACGCGATCGACGCTTACAAACACGCCATTCAGTTGGATCGCGACAATCTCGACGCCATCCGTGGCCTCGCTGAAAACTACCTGAACGATGGCCAGATCGACGCCGCCCTCGATCAGTACAAAGTGATTGCCGACGCGAATCCTGAGGACGCGCAAACTTACCTGCGCATGTCCGAGATCTATCGCCGCCAGGGCAAGTACGATCAGGCCCTCGATGGTCTGAAAAAAGCTGAAGCCATGGTCCCCGATGCATTGGAAGTTCCCTACAACATCGCGGTCGTCTACGAAGCCCAGGGGCGCTACGACGAAGCCATCAAGATTTTGCAAGATCTTCTGAAGAAAACGGAGAAGCCTGATAACAGCTATTCCCAGGGTGACCGCAACAATCGCGGAATTTTTATCGAGCGCCTCGGAATGGTTTATCGCGACCAGGAAAACTATCCGGCTGCGGTGGACGCTTTCCGCAAAATGATCCCGCTCGGCGATGACAATGCCAAAACCGGCTATCAGGACGTGATCGATACCTACCGCGAAGCCAAGCAGTGGCCGCAGGCTACCGCCGCCGCCAAAGAGGCCGTGCAAAAACTGCCGGATGATCAGGAGTTGCGCATGGTCCTTGATGCACAACTCGCCGATACCGGCGATCCTGAAAAGCCTCTCGCCGACGTGCGCTCGCTGCTGAAAGGCAAGCCGGAAGATCGCGAAGTCTACGTTCGGCTGGCCATCATGTACACACGCCTCAAGCGGTATAGTGACGCCGAGGAGGCTCTCAATAAGGCCGAGTTGCTTTCCACCAAGTCCGAGGACAAGGAGTACGTCTTCTTCTTGCGCGGCGACACTTATGAGCACGAAAAGAAATACGATGAAGCGGAAGCGGAATTCAAAAAAGTCCTCGCCGCCAACCCGCAGAGCGCCGTGACCTTGAATTATCTGGGCTATATGAATGCCGATCGCGGAGTGCAGCTCGAAGAGTCACTCAACTATATTAAGCTGGCCGTAAGTCTTGATCCCACCAACGGCGCCTATCTGGATTCCCTGGGCTGGGCTTACTTCAAACTGGGCAAGTACGATCTCGCCGAAGAGAATCTCAACAAGGCATCCCTGCGCATGGGTTCAGACCCAACCGTGCAGGATCATCTCGGTGACCTTTTCCAGAAGACAGGCCGCCTGAAACTGGCCGCCGCTCACTGGGAGCGCGCGATGGAAGAATGGAATAAAACCGTGCCCGCGGAAGTCGACGGCGATCTGTTTGCAGCCACGCAAACGAAGCTCGACGCCGCCAAAGTACGGCTGGCCAAGGAAGAATCGGGGAAACAGTAATTAGTATTAGTACCGGGTAACGAGTCCCGAGCAAGAGGATCGATTCAGTACTCGGTACCCGGTACTCGCAACTCAGCCCTCTCACCTGTTAGACTTTGAGAATGCTGGCCGGCTACGCGGTGCAGGTGGAACATTCCCGCGGACGGCGCTTCCCTGAACCACCTCATCTTTATCGCAACGACTACCAGCGGGACCGCGACCGTGTCATCCACGCCCGCGCCTTTCGCCGTCTCGAAGACAAGACGCAGGTTTTCACCCGCCGCTATTCCGACCACTTCCGCAACCGGCTCACCCACACCATCGAAGTAGCGCAGATCACACGCACCGTTGCGGGCGCGCTTGCTCTAAATGTGGATCTGGCGGAGGTGCTTGCGCTGGTGCACGACCTCGGCCATCCTCCCTTTGGTCACGCTGGCGAAAAAGCGCTCGACGCCGCCATGCGCGAGCACGGCCTGTTCTTCGACCACAATCTGCACGCCCTGCGCATCGTGGAAGATTTCGAGCAGCGCTACGCCGCGTTTCGAGGATTGAACCTGACGTTCGAGGTGCGCGAGGGCATCATCAAACACTCGCGGGATTACGACGCGGCGAAGCATCCGGAATTAGCGGAGTATCTGCTGGACCAGCGCCCTCCGCTCGAAGCCCAGCTCGTCGACCTGACCGATGAAATCGGCTACAACACAGCCGACCTCGACGATGGTTACGAGGCCCATCTGCTCACGCTTGACCAAATCCGCGCCGGCGTTCCCGTCTTTGAATCTTTCTTTTGCGAGGTCGAGCAGATCTATCCCGAGGCGCCAGAAAAGCTGCAATTCAATGAGGCCCTCAAAGGCGTGTTCAATCGCTTGGCTGGCGATCTTATCACCTACACGCAGGCGCGTCTGATCCAGGCCGGAATCGAAACTCTGGCCGATGTTCGCCTGCACCCGGAGCGATTAGCCGCTTTCAGCCCCGAAGTGGAAGCGGAGCGCAAGCAGATCAAAGATTTCCTCTACGAAAATCTCTATTACAGTGTGTCGCTGGCGGGAGAAAAAGACGACGCCGAGCGCATCGTCACCGAACTGTTCACTTTCTGGATGAACAATCCCTCAGCTCTGCCGCACTACTACCGGAAGAAAGCGGAACAAGAATCCGTGCCCCGCGTAGTCTGCGACTACCTCGCCGGCATGACGGATCATTTCATCATCGAACAGTACGAGAAGCATTGCGGCGGGACGTAACGCACGTGCCGCGAAACATTCACTTTTCTCCTGCCACTGCCGCCACCACATCAAACAAAATCCTCGGCCCGCGCCGTACTTCCTCCACGCGAATGCGTTCGTCGTTCCCATGCTCCGTGTTGCCTTCTTCTTCCGTGGCCGTATAAGGAGTGAAACCGTAGGCATTGATGCCCAGAGGCCGATATCGCTGATTCTCGGTGTACCCACTGGTGATGTGCGGGACGACAGGAGCGCCTGGGAAATATCTCTCCGAGACCCTGCGGATGGCCTCGTATAACGCCGTATTCGTAGGCGAATAATTGGCGACGCGAAACTCTGGGTCCAGCGGTTCGACGGTGACGTTTGGATCATCCACCACTCGCCGGATTTGCTCCAGCAGCGCCTTGGGATCTCCACCGGGCAGAATGCGCACATCCAGGTTCGCCCAAGCCTCCGGCGGGATCACGTTGGTTTGTTCGGAGCCGCCAAACATGGTTAGAGAAATGGTGTCGCGCAGCAGAAAGTTCAGCGACTCGTCTTTCTCCACATCCTGCTGAAACTTCTTGTCTTCGATCACCTTGCGGATGTTGCGATACTCTCGCGCCTGCTCCGGCGGTTCGTACGGCGCCATGTCCCGTAGAAACTCCTCGACGACCGGCAGCACCTTCAGCGGTGTGCGGTAAGCCAGAATGCGGTCCAGCGCGTGCACTAGACGATTTGGCGCGGAATCCGAAATGGGGCGCGACGCGTGTCCCGGACGCCCACGCGCTGCCACGTGCAACCAGAACGTCGTCTTCTCGCCCACATCCACGCCCACGTATTTCACCTTGCCATTTTCCAGCAGGTTCTCTCCACCTTCGTTGATCAAGAACTCCGCGTTCTCCAGCAAATCGCGCTGGTGCACAATGAACCAGTCGGTGCCCGTGTCCAGAACTTCTTCATCGGCAACAGCCAGGAAAATCACATCGCGGTCAAGTTCAATCTTCTCCCGCTTCAGCATCACCATCACCACCAATTGCGCCAGGCCTTCATCTTTCATATCCTGCGCGCCCCGGCCCCACAGCCAACCGTCTTTGATCTCGCCGCTGAACGGCGGGACTCTCCAGTGCGTGGCATCGCTGGTGACCACATCCATGTGGTTCAGCAGGATGATTGGCCGCTTGGCTTCTGCCGACGTGTGTGGCAGGCGCGCCCACAGATCCCCACGCCCGGGCACGTATTCAAAGGCGCGACTTTCTATGCCTTCCTCGTCCAGAATCTTTTTGTAAAACGAAACGGCGCGCATCTCGTGGCCCGGGGGATTCGTGGTGTCGATTCGCAAGTACTCCTGCATCCAGGTTAGAGCCATATCGGAATACTGGCGCATGTGATCGGCCGAAATCCGGGAGGAAGCCATCACTGGCGCCGGTTCTTCCGGCGCAGCTGCAGATTCCGCCGAAGCCCGATCGGCACTGAAAACCGTCGTTGCTAACGCTAACACCAGCACTTGTTTCACCAGTCGTGCGCTCAATGTCACTGTCCACCACGCATTTTCCAGATTCATCGATCCCAAGATTTATCTCCCCTCCTGAACTTCGGCGCTCTACGCAGTTTTTATATCAGGTTTGCCAAAATTACCCTGCGCCAGGTCCTGCACACTACCCTCCAGATCGAAACGGAGGTACAATGTCTTAGATATCAAGCATTTAGCGCCCAAACCTGAAAGCAGGTTTTGGCATCTGAACTGTAATAGATATGGCAGTCGCCGGAACGGTCGCGATGCCTAAGTTTTGAGGTTTTCGGTATGGGTTGCGTCAGCGCATACCGGTAGTTTTAGGGGACGCAATTAAAAATCACGCAACACGCCCGTTTCGGCGTGCTGGAGTGGAGCCCCCAAACGCTCCCCCCAAGATGGAGGAAGTTGTTATGAACAGTCGTATACTCGCCACTTTGCCCTTGGCCGCGGTGCTTGCGTTTCCGGCTTTCGCGCAAGCTTCGTCTTCTCAAGATCAGTCCAACCCACCGGCGGCGTCGCAGACGACCCAGTCCACCGATAGCATGAACGGCACCGGCAAGCAGCCGCTACAGGCACCGGCCCGCGAAGGTTTCTGGGGCCGCGTCAATCCGTTTGCCCGCAAGAGCTACGTGAAGCGCCAAACCGATCCCATCCGCGACCGCGTCAACGAGCTTGACGACCTGACTGCCGCTAACGGCAAGGCCATCAAAGACACCGATGCACGCGCACAGGCTGGCATCAAGCTGGCTTCCGACAAGGCCAATGAAGCCGACCAGCACGCCATTGATGCCGGTAACAAAGCCACCATGGCGCAGCAGACCGCGCAACAAGCGACCACCCGCATCCAGACGGTCGAAACCGTGGTTGGCAACATCGACCAGTACAAGGCTTCCAATCAGACCGAGATCCGCTTTAAGCCCGGTCAAACCGTGCTCAGCAAGAATGCCAAAGATGCTCTGGACGAAATGGCGAATGGAGTGAAGGGCCAGCGCGGTTACATTATCGAAGTGCAGGGCTTCTCTTCTGGCAAAGGCCAGACTGCAATCACCAATTCGCAGAAGATGGCCGAGTCGGTCGTACGCTACATGGTGCTGAATCACGAGATTCCGGTTTACCGGATTTATCTCGTGGGCATGGGCAACGCGCCCGTGGCCAGCACTGACGAGAATGATAAGACGAAGCACATGAGCGGCGGGCGCGTGGAAATCAGCCTGCTGAAGAATGATCTGGAGCAGTTGGCCTCGAGCGGTTCTTCCACTCCGACCACCACTCCCGACCAGCAGCAACAACCGAAGTAGTTGCAATCGATGCAGTTGGGACCAAAGGTCGCCTCGACCAAGTCCCTCCCCCCACGAGAAAGGGCCTCTCGCGCAAGCGAGGGGCTTTCTCGCGTTTTGGGAGGATTCCTGTCTGGATTTCCGGTGGTGTGCACCAGTGGGGCGAATGAATTTCACTGGCTCGCCGACGTGGTGGTAGTGATGCAGCAACAGGTGGGCCTCAAAACCGGCGACAAACCAGGCAGCTGCTTCAACAATTCGCATAAATTGGGGCGTCATCAGGAAGGAATACGCTACCGCGCATCCCTTCTTAGCCGTGTCTCCCTACCATTCACGCGCGATAACCTCCGGGATCGATTCCGAAATGGATAAGCTTTGACTGAAGCGTGGTGCGCTTTAAACCAAAGCGTGCCGCAGCGCCGCCGGCCCGCCGAGCTGGCCATTGCACTCGCGAAGAGCCCGCACAATCGGTTCGCGCTCCCTTTCGCGGAGTGTATCGCCATTGCTTTCGGCCGGTGCAGTATTCAACTCGCTCAACGGCACCTGTAAGACCAAGCCAGGAGTCAGAATTACCGAGCGCTCCATGAAGTTTTCCAGTTCGCGGATATTTCCCGGCCACGCCCATTGCACCAGCGTCTCCATGGTCCTTGCCGGGATGCTGGTGATCGACTTGTTCATCCGAGCGGAATACCTTCGGACAAAGTGCTCTACGAGAAGCGGAATATCTTCCCGCCTCTCGCGCAGAGGAGCAACACGAATCGGAAACACGTTCAGGCGGTAGTACAGGTCGCTGCGAAACTGGTGCTGGTTCACACTATTCAACAGATCCCGATTGGTCGCCGCTACCAGATTGGAAGTTAACCTTCAATGTCTGCGTGCCGCCCGCCTTTCGAACTCATGGTCCTGCAGCACCCGTAGCAGCTTGGGCTGCAATTCGAGCGAAATCTCTCCAATTTCATCCAGAAACAACGTGCCGTGATCGGCCAATTCCAGGCGGCCAAACTTCTTTGCAACCGCGCCCGTAAAGGCGCCTTTCTCGTGCCCAAACAACTCGCTTTCCAGCAGTCCGGAGGGAATAGCGGCGCAGTTCAGTTTAATGAAACTCTTATCCTTGCGCTTGCTGAAGTGGTGCAGGGCGCACGCGACTAATTCCTTGCCGGTGCCCGTCTCGCCCAGCAGCAGCACCGTGGCATCGCTGGAAGCGACCTGGGCCACCTTTTTCATGACTTCTTGCAACGCGCCCTTGCGCGGTAACGTCGTGGGCGATGCCGCGCACAATCGGCGATGCTATGCCCTCACGCCTCTGTGTGTTGTGATATTGCCAGATGCGGCGCTCTCCGCACCGCGTCATTAAGGCCAGAAAGCCGCGAGCCTCGCCCGAGCGCTCGATCTCGATCAGATAGGAATCGAACTGTGGGCGGAACTCCGGAGCAACCACTTCCCGCATGGGAATCTGCAGGAGTTCTTTCACGCTGTAGCCTAAAGTGCGTGCGGGCGCGGGATTGAACGACAAGAGCCGGCCCGCCAGGTCGTGAATGCACAGCAGATCCTGGCTGTGCTCCACCAGATCCCGATACCAATCTTCGTTTTCCTCCGGATCGGGTCTGCCTCGGTCCGTTTTGCCTCATGAACGTGGCGCTGCTCTGACCCAGGGTGCAGATCCATAGCTACTCCCCGCGGGCTGGGTAAATTCTGTAGCTATGGATTCCTTTCACAGCGATCATTTGCCGGAGTGATGAAAGCACGCCCAGGGGCTCGTGGCGCTACCCAAGTCCGATCGCGTCGAAGTGTAGCAGAGTAGCCGAGAGACTCGTGTCAGTTGTGGACAGATAAATGTTCAGTCCTGACAGTTTGACCCGCTCTTGCCGCGCGGCTAAACTCGCATCTCAGTGGGGTTCGCTATGAAACGCGTCTTGTGGCTGTCTTTTCCCGCGCTCTTCTTTTTTGCTACTTTTGCCAGCACCGCCCTTGCTGACGATGAACAAACTCAACATCACCATGAAGACCTGACCGCCACGCAATTGGGCACCGTTACCTTCCCGGTCTCGTGCGCGCCTGATGTTCAGAAGCCCTTCGAGCGCGGCGTGGCGCTGCTGCACTCGTTCTGGTACGAGGAGGCGGAAAAAGAATTCCAGCAGATTGCTATCGATGATCCCCACTGTGTCATGGCGCACTGGGGCGTCGCCATGAGCCTCTGGCACCAGCTCTGGAACAACCCAGATGCCAAAGTCATCCAGCGCGGCTTGGACGAAGTTCACGAGGCCAAAACCACCGACGGCCCTACCACTGCACGCGAGAAGGCATACATCGCGGCCATCGCAACTTTCTACAACAACTCCAAGAAACTGAATCACGAAGCTCGCGCCAAGGCCTACTCCGACGCGATGAAGAAGGTTTACGAGTCCTATCCTGACGATCACGAAGCCGCCGCCTTCTACGCGCTCTCCCTGCTCGCCTCCGAGCCGCATGACGATGAAACTTTCGCCAATCGCATGCAAGCCGCCGCCGTGCTGGAAAACCTCTTCGCCATCGAGCCCGACCATCCCGGCGTGGCGCATTACCTGATTCACGCCTACGACAAGCCGCAACTGGCGCAACTCGGATTGCCCGCCGCCCGCCGTTACGCGCAGATCGCGCCCGCGGCTCCGCACGCCTTGCACATGCCGGCGCACATTTTTGCCCGCGTAGGCCTGTGGCAGGACGATATCAACTCTAATCTCGCGTCCATCGCCGCCACGCGCAAAACTGCCGCCATGCACATGGGCGGCGAAGGCCACCAGTTCCACGCCATGGATTTCTTGGTCTACGCCTATCTTCAGAGTGGACGCGAAGCCGACGCACAGAAGGTGATCGACGAAGTCAAAGCCATGCCGAAGATGAAATCGATGTACGGCGACGACTTCGATCCGCAAACCAACGCGCTCACCAAGTTCCCCGCAATCTACGATCTCGAACTTCGCCACTGGTCGGACGCCGCGGTGTTGCAGGTTGTGCCCGGGTCGCTCCGCGGAGATCAATCCATCACCTACTGGGCGCGCGCTATTGGCGCGGCCCGTAGTGGCAATCTCGCGCAAGCCCACAAAGACCTGGAGCAGATTGAGGCCATCCGCAAGGAGTTCGTAGCCGAAAAGAAAACCGAATATGCCGAAGCAGTCGGGGAAGACTATCAGGAAGCCGCGGCCTGGGTCGCTCACGCCGAAGGCAAAGATGAAGAAGCCATCACCGGCCTCCGCGTTCTCGCCGATAAGACCGACAAACTCGGCGACGAACCGGAAGGCATTCCAGCTCGCGAACAGTTGGCCGACATGCTGCTGGAAGCAAAGCGTCCGCAGCAAGCTTTGGCGGAATATCAGACCGACCTGAGGCTGAACCCCAACCGCTTCAACGGCCTCTACGGCGCCGCCCGCGCCGCCGAAGCCGCCGGCA
>Ga0187865_1001360_pt1 | contig 28425 bp, 24 predicted proteins | sample June2016WEW_11_1_2_FD_132989 | JGI IMG/M metagenome (GOLD analysis project Ga0187865, IMG submission 132989) | Peatland microbial communities from SPRUCE experiment site at the Marcell Experimental Forest, Minnesota, USA - June2016WEW_11_100 | ecosystem: Environmental > Terrestrial > Soil >...
ATCCGCAACTACATCCAAACTCACAACCGAGACCCAAAACCCTTCCTCTGGACAAAGACCGCCGATCAGATACTCGCCTCAGTCGCACGCTTTTGTACAAGAACTTTAGGGACAGGACACTAGGGCAGCTTGCTGCCGGCGGCCTCCATCAGGATGCAGAACGCCTGGGCCTCGGTCGAGTTTCCGGGGCGGTCGAAGTTGGGCGCGCCGCAGGCGCCCTGAATGTAACCGTCGGCATCCATCTTCAAGCGGGCGGCGGCGCGCATCCGCTCCGCATGTTGCCGATAGCTGGGGGGAAGCCAGCCGGCGGCGACACCCTCGAAAACTGCGAAGGCGAGCATCTGCGCCAGGTTGGTTTCCACGAAGGTTGCGGGCTGGTCCACCACGTCGTGAAAGAGACCGTCGGGCCGCTGGTGCTCGAGACAACCGTCCACAATCTCTGTTGCAAAGCCAGCCAGGCGCTGGCGGTCCTGGCGGCGTTCGGCCGGCAGGCTGTGCAGAACGCGGGCCAGGCCCGCGGCGGCCCAGCCGTTGCCGCCGCCCCAGAAGTTGCCGTCCCTGAACTGCCGTTTGCCGTCGTCCCAGATGTGGGCGAGGAGTTTCTTTTTGGGGTTCCAGAGCCGTTGTCTGTAGCCCTCGATCTGGGCCAGCGCCTCGTCATGGAAACCCATCGCGGCCAGGAATGGCGGCGCGCAGTTCAGCCCGTCGGACCACATCTCCGGCGCGCCGAACACGTGGTAGAGGATGCCTTCGGCGTTGCGCGGTGCTTTAGTCCGAATCCAGGCCAGCAGTCCGTCCACAGCTTGCCGAATCTGCGCATCGCCGGTCCATTCGGCCGCCTTCGCGTAGGCGCAGCCGCCCATGGTGGGATCGGCCGGGCTGCCTGAGACCACCACGCCCAGCCGTCCGTCCGGCGTCCGCTGCACGATTGCCGCCCGGGTCAGCAGAATCGCTCCGCGCCGGTCGCCGGCCTCGGCCAGCGCCTCGGCCAGAATTCCTTGCTCCCAGTCGCGGCGCTGCATTGCCATCGCCGCCGCCGCAGCTTTCTTGATCCGGCGGGCGCTTTCCGTTTGCGAACCCTCCTTCGTGGCCGCACTCGCTGGGCCGCCGGTAGCCTGGGCTGCTGCTCCCGGAAAGACCATCAGCGGAGCGGTAAGCGCGGCAGCGCATTGCACGAAAGACCGTCGATTCACCAGAGCACCTCACAGAAGACGGTATCCCCGAGCATGGTAGCGCGCTTGGGCGCCCGCTCAACCGCTCGCTCGCCGCGCTGTGGCCGCAATCGCGCCGCTCTCATCGAAGAGAATCGCCCGCGAGCTCGTGATCCCTTGATCCAGCGCCAATACGACGCCATTCGTGCCACCCGCTTTCAGGGAACCAGTCAATCACGCAAGGCAGGGAAGCGGCAAGGAGACCGTACTACTCAGCGGATCCCCAATCGATCCGATTCACAGCGCGGGTAGTCATAACCCTCTTTGCTAGGTGGGCGAAATGGACTACGATCCCAGTAGTTGAACGCGCCAAAGCTCAACCGGACGAAACGGCAGCCATCGTGTTGCAATCTGCAATCACGTGAGAGAAGAGATGCCTAATCATAGAACGGTCTTTATTGTTGGAGCCGGTTTTTCGGCGAACGCCGGCCTTCCGCTGCAATCCGAATTCACGGAGTTGTTTCTTGGGGCCCGCGATTACAAACGCCGAAAGAGGCTCAAATTAATGGAGCCCTTAGACAGGTTTGTCGAAGACACTTTTGGCTTCGACCCCGAACAGAAACTCGAGCTCTACCCCGCGTTAGAAGACCTATTCACTATGCTCGACCTCTCGGCTAACACTGGCCATCATTTAGGACTCAAATACCCACCTAAAACTCTTCGCAGCCTCAGGAGGATGCTCCTTTCGCGAATCATCAGTATGCTTTATAGCGCGTACTTGGAGAACGTGACAAACCGAGGCCCCGAGCGGGCACATTTGATTAAGTTCGTGCGAAGCATATCGGAGAAAAAGCATCAATTTGTAAGCTTGAACTGGGACGTTGTTTTGGAGGGTTGCCTATACGAGCTTAAGAGTCCATTATCCGCGTTCTACAGCCCTCAAATCTTTCCCGTAAGGCTCGAGGCAAGCAAAGTGCTGAGGGCTCCGAGGGGCCAACGGAGGTTGCTGATCGCAAAGATGCACGGGTCCATTAACTGGCTGTACTGCGATTGCTGCCGCCGTACATTTTCAGTGCCCATCGACCAAGTCACGTGGTTGGCATCGCAAGTATTGAAGGGCGAGGAGGAGAGGAAGCTGTATGGCGATGCGGCTTTGCCGCGGCTAATGTGCCCGGACTGCCGCGTCGACCTTGGTGTGCGTTTGGCTACCTTCAGCTATCAAAAGGCTCTCCGCACACATATGTTCGAGAGTTCGTGGATGGAGGCAGAAAAGGCTCTCCGTAGCGCCCGCAAGTGGGTCTTTATCGGTTACTCACTGCCCGGCGCGGACTTTGAGTTTAAATACTTACTCAAGCGCATAGCGCTTTCCAGACGATCTACTCCAATCGTACAGGTCGTTACGAAGGACCGTCACGGAGCGAAGGGAGATTCGCCCACGGTGGCGAGCTATAAGAGTTTTTTGGGCGAGTGCCGCCCAGAGTTCTTCCGTGAAGGGCTAACTTCCGACACGATAGCGAGAATCCTCGAGTAGCAACATCCCGCCGCTCTGGGGCGAAGCGCCCCTACCTCACCTTCCCCGCCTTATTCTCCAGCACCACATTGCTCAGCACACCCGTGTCCACCGTCACCGGCAGATGCGAGCAGAAACCGATGCCTACGTAAAACGGCTCATTCAGATGCAGCTTGATGGGCGGCCCGAACTGGTGCATCGGCTCGCCATCCAGGCTCACGAAGAGCGCAAACTCGTCGCCGCGCTTCTCGATCCCGATGCGCTTGGCGTTGATGGTCCCAGCGCTGAACGGCTCCCCGGCGTCCGGCCCCCCGCTCCGGCTCATACGAAATGCTATATCCTCGAGGCTTGCATCTCTCTCCGGGCGCCATGCCAGATGCACCAACCCGGCCCCATGCAGGGCCACCAGCGCTGTCTTCGAATTGTCATCCAGGCCCTGCCGGATCATCAGCACGGCCTTCCGGTCGCCGTAGCCCTTGGGATCGGGGAAGGAAATATCGGCCGCCAATGACACGTCTCCCGACATGCGCTTCCACAGAAAGCGGAACTCGTCGCGCGAGTACCAGATGTTATATCCCGCCGAGTGGATGGTGTACTTTCCCGTTGCGGCATCGTAGCTCGCGCTGCCCGGCGCCAGCGCGCTGCCGACGTCCGATTGGCCGTCGAAGATTCCGATCGGCGTGTCGAAATTCGTGCTCGGCCGGTGAAAGCCCGCGGGCGGCGGCACCTGTTGATGCGTTGCCGAGCCGGGTTGCGCCCAATCCGGCGCCGGCGGCAGCGAGTTCTGCGCAGGCGGCGTCTGCGCGTGGATCCTCGGCGTTGCGCTGCAAACGGCGAGCGCGGCCAAAAGTGAAGTCGCGTAAAACCATCGGCGAGAGTTGTGGATTCTCATGGCAACCCACTCTACCAGACTCCTTGTGCCGTTGCCCATTGTCCACTGTCGTTCCCCAGACGGTCCGTGTTGTACCATTTCGATTGGATCAACGCCCGCGAAAAGGCACTGATTGATGAGCTCTGCATCCTCTCCCACACTCCTCGTTCTCGCTGCCGGAATGGGCAACCGCTACGGCGGCCTCAAGCAAATCGACCCCGTTGGCCCGGCCGGCGAAACCATCATCGACTACTCCATCTACGACGCTCTCCGCTCAGGATTCGGCAAGCTCGTCTTCGTCATCCGCAGGGACATCGAGCAGCAATTTCGCGAGATCGTCGGCGCGCGCTTTGAAAAACGCGTTGCGGTCGACTACGTGTTCCAGGCCCTCGAAGACATTCCTCCTCGCTTCACCGTGCCTGCCGGCCGCGCCAAGCCCTGGGGCACCACGCAGGCCATCCTGCTCGCCGAGGGCGTCATCCATGAGCCCTTCGCCGCGATTAACGCCGACGACTTCTACGGGGCCGGCGGCTACCGCGAGCTGGCCCGGCATCTGACCTCCGGCTCGCCCGACTACGCCATGGTCGGCTTTGTCCTGCGCAATACGCTCTCCGACTTCGGCTCCGTGGCGCGCGGCGTCTGCCAGGTTGCTGGCGACGGCTACCTCCAGCACATCGTCGAGCTCACCAAAATCGAGCGCGACGCAAACGGCGCGCGCAACACCGATGCCGCGGGAAATGTGACGGAACTCTCCGGCGACGAGCCGGTTTCGATGAACATGTGGGGATTCACGCCCCGCGTCTTCGATCAACTGCGCGAGCGCTTCGAGAAGTTCCTTGAGGGCAGCGCCGGCGATTTAAAGGCCGAGTGCTTCATCCCCAACACCGTCGGCGAGCTGGTTCAGTCGGGCCTGGCGCGAGTCAAGGTTTTGCATTCGCGCGACTCCTGGTTCGGCGTTACCTATCGTGAGGATCGCCCGCGCGTCGTCGAAAGCATACGCCGCCTCATCGCCAATGGCCTCTATCCGGAAAGCCTCTGGTCATGAGCGGCCTGCCCGACGCATACGCTGCGGCACGTCAATTTGAGTTCCACTGCGAAGTCTCAGCCATCGTGCCCCACGGCAACGGCCACATCAACGACACCTACATCGTGTCGTGCCAGGGAGCCGGTGCGTCCGCGCGCTACATCCTGCAGCACATCAATCGTCACGTCTTCCGCAATCCCGCCGCCCTGATGCAGAACATCGAGCGCGTCACGGCGCATCTTGCCGGGCAGGCGGCAGGCCAACCGGACGGCGCCCGGCGCGCGCTTCAGCTCGTTCCGGCGCAGGACGGACGCAACTGGCACGTGGACGCAGCCGGAGAAACCTGGCGCGCCTATCGCTTCATTGAGAACGCGTGCAGCTATGAAACTGCGGCCTCCGCGGAGCAGGCATTCCAGGCGGCGCGCGCCTTCGGCCGCTTCCAGCAGCAGGTTGCCAGCTTGCCCCCGCCGCGCCTGCACGAAACCATCCCCCATTTTCATGACACGCCCAAGCGTTTCGCCGCGCTCGAGCAAGCCGTCGCCGCCGATGTCGCCGGCCGCGCCGCGCTCGCCAAGCCGGAGATCGAATTTGCCCGCTCGCGCCAATCGATCGCCAACGTCCTGCTGAGTGCCGGCCTGCCCGACCGCATCACCCACAACGACACCAAGTTCAACAATGTCCTGCTCGACGGCGCCACCGGCGAAGCCGTCTGCGTCATCGACCTCGACACCGTGATGCCTGGCCTTGCGCTCTATGATTTCGGCGACATGGTGCGCACCACCACCAGTCCCGCCCAGGAGGACGAACAGGATCTGTCGAATGTCACCATGCGGTTTCCGTTGTTCGAGGCCCTCGTCCGCGGTTATCTTGAATCGGCCGGAGGGTTCCTTACCCCGGCGGAAAAGCGGCTCCTCGCCTTCTCGGGCAAGCTCATCACCTTCGAGACCGGCATCCGCTTTCTCGCCGATTATCTGGCCGGCGACACCTACTTCAAGGTGCATCGAGAAGGGCACAACCTCGATCGCTGCCGCACGCAATTCAAGCTGGTTGAGTCCATCGAGCGGCAGGAAGACAGAATGAACCGGCTGGTAGAGTCGATTGCGGGATGAGGAGCCGGGTTTAATGCCCATTCGCTGCGCGGGATAGCAGCCGGGAGATCAGACGGGCGATTGGGCTGTTAATCCGGCCGCCCCGTATAGTGCTGCACGTGGTGGACTTCGGAGTGGTCCTCAAGCGACTCCAGATGCGTGATGACCTCCGCGGGCATCTCCAGATCGAGCGCCAGCCGCTCTTCCACCTGGGTCGCCAGCCGGTGGGCTTCGCCCAGCTTTATGCCGTCGGGAAACAGAAGGTGCACCTCGATGATCTGCCGGTAGCCGGTGGTGCGGAAACGCACCCCGTGGTATTGCAAGCCAAGTTCCTCGCAGAGGGCGTCGAGCTGCGCCCGGATCTGGTGGCCGACCGCGGGATCGGAGTAATCGAGCAATCCTTTGAAGGACCGCCAAAGCAGCCGGCCGCCTGTAAAGAGAATGTTCGCCGCCACGCCGAAAGCGACCAACGGATCGAACGGCTTCCATCCCGTCGTCATCACCAGCAGCAAACCTGCAACCACGCCGAAGCTGGTCCAACTGTCGGTCAGCACGTGCTTCCCGTCCGCTTCGAGAATCAGCGAGTGATTGCGCCGGCCAATCCGCAGCAAATACCACCCCAGCAAGGCGTTTAGGATTCCGGCAGCGGCGATCAGGACGACTCCGCTGCCAATGTTCTCCAGGGCCAGGCCGTGCCGCCACTTCTCGATGGTCGTATAGAGAATGCTTCCCGCGGCCAGCGCGATCATCGCGCCCTCAAAGCCCGCGGAAAAGAAGGTGATCCGCTCGTATCCGTAGTGAAAATGCGGCACCGCGGGCCGCGTGCTCAGCCACAAACTGAACACGGCAAACGCCACAGCCACCACGTGCACCACCGATTCCGCTGCATCGGAGAAGATCGCCGAGGAGTCCGTGTAGAGGTAAGCCGTCATCTTCCCGGCAAGCATCAGCACGCCAACGAACAACGACAGCCGCATGGCGAAGCGGGCGTTGCGATTCTGCTGTTGGCGCCTATCCTGCGAATCTTGCTTGGGCGCGGCGTTCATGGCCGATCCTTCGTTGTGTGTGCTTCGCTTCTCGCACCCGGTCTACGCGCAGGCAGCGAACCTGGAACTCCGGGCATGGCAAAAAGACGAATCCGCTTTCTTACTGCACTTCGCCGGCATACACTCCGTACGGCCCCAGCTCGATCCGGTTCAATGCAACCGGATCCGCCGCGCCGGGCGTCTTCAGCAGCGTTTTCAGCTTACTGGGCCGGATGCCCGCGCCGCCGATGGCGAGATTCACTGTCTGCGGCTCGGCCGTAAAGTTCACGCTCACCACCACCTGGGGTGCGCCCGGCGTCTGCCGCATCCAGCTCAGCACCTTTGTGTTTTCCGTATTCAGCATGATGTTCGCGCCGTTCTCGAAGGCCGGAACCGTCTTCTTCAGCCGGATCAGCTCCTTGTACCACGCAAGCAGCGAATCGGGATCGCGCTCTTCGGCCTTCACGTTGACCGTCTCCGCGCTCCTGGGCGCCGGCAGCCACGGCGTTCCGGTCGTGAACCCCGCGTTCGCGCTTCCATCCCATTGCATCGGCGTGCGTTCGCCGTCGCGTCCCTTCTCCTTGGGCCAACCGGTGATCCCAATCGGATCCTTCACATCCTCTTTGCGCCTGGGCGGCGTGGTCTTCATCCCAATCTCGTCGCCGTAGTAGACAAGCGCCGACCCACGGCTCGCCAGCAGGATGGTCGCAATCACGCGCTGGATGTCCGTGTCGTGCACGCCGTCGCCATAGCGCGCCTCGATCCGCGGATTGTCGTGATTATCGAAAAGCAGCAGCGGAGTATGAGTCCCCAGCCGCAACTCTGCATCGGCCAGCCGCTGCCGGTACGCGGCCACGTCCAGCTTGTTGATGAAAGCCACCTGCGTATCCATCGGCAGCTCGAACTCCGGTTGTTTCGGTGTTCCATACATCTTGCGGAGCTCGCCAATGTTGGGCAGATAGGTCTCGCCGATCATCACGCGCGCGCCGGGGAACGCGCTCCCACCGAACTTGTCCGCCTCGGCCCGCATCTCCGCGATCACTCCGTGCACACCAGGCTGGTTGTCGGTCTTCGAGTCGTCCAGTTGCGGATCGCCGTAGGCATTGATCGCCGGCTTGCCGTTCTTGTCCCGCACCACTCCTTCGTCGGCCAGGCTTGGGTCCTCAAAGAGCGCCGTAATCGCGTCAAAGCGGAACCCGCCCACCCCGCGCTTCAGCCAGAACGCCATGGTCTGCTTGAACGCCTCGTGCACCGCTGGGTTGTGCCAATTCAGGTCCGGCTGCTGGGCGTAGAACTTGTGGTAGTAGTACTGCCGCGTCTTCTCATCCCATTGCCACGCCGAGTGGCCGAAGAGCGATTGCCAGTTGTTGGGCGGCTCACCTTTACTGGTTGCGGTCTCGCCCTTGCCGTCGTGCCAGCAATACCAGTCGCGGTAGGGATTGTCGCGCGACGAACGCGATTGAAGGAACCACTCGTGCTGATCCGAGGTGTGGTTCATCACCATGTCCATAATCACGCGGATGTGGCGCTTGCCGGCCTCGGCCACCAGCCGGTCGAAATCCGCCAGCGTGCCGTACTGCGGATCGATGTCCCGGTAATTCGAGATGTCGTAGCCGAAGTCCACCTGCGGCGAAGGGTACACGGGCGTCAGCCAGATTGCATCCACGCCCAGATCCTTCAGGTAGTCCAGCCGCGCCGTAATCCCGTTCAGGTCGCCGATCCCGTCGCCATTCGTGTCTTGAAAGCTGCGCGGGTATACCTCGTAGATCACGGCATTCTTCCACCAGTTCCGTTCGCCCGCTGCCGCCGCCATGTTCGCTTCCATCCTCGTTGTACCGGGCGCTGGTTGCCCTCCTGCGGCCAGGGCCGCGGCCACCAGCACCAGACCTGCGGTACAGCTCCCGATCCTTCGCAACATTTGACTCGCCACTTGCATCGCGTTTTTCCCCGTTCTCTTTCTTCTCCGCCTCGCGGTTTCCCCATCCTCGCAGGTTGCCGCTGCAATCCGCAAGGTTTCAAAACCCATGTGCCCCGCTTTATTGCGGCTCTCCCGGCATCTGCGGCGATGTGTGCTTCATGCGGTCGAAGTCGATCCCAAACTTCGGATCCCCCTGCGTGCCGCTGATATGAATGGGAACTTCGGTCCCCGCTCCGTCTCTCTTGAAGAAGCGATCGGCCGGCTTCAGCAGTGCGCCCTTCCACCCGCCCACCATTTGCGACACCGTCGCCTGTGTCTTGGCTGTTCCCTTGAATTCCAGCGCGCCGCCGTCCACGCGATACGTGCCCTTTAAGCCGATCTCCGCTCCCGGCACCGTGTACTTCAGATCGGGAAGCGTAATCACGCCGCCCGCCATCGTGAAATCGCTCTCCATCGCCGAGCGCACTTCCGCTCCGCCATTCTTCGCATCCTTCGGCAGGCCCTGTCCGCGCAGGCTCAGCTCTCCCACGTCGTTCTGAAACTTCGCGCTGGTAAACTTGGCGTCCTGAAGCACAAAGCTCCCATTCAGCTTCAGCCGGTCGTGCACCGGCTCCGCACCCGGTGGAATTTCAAGCGTAGTCCTCAACGCCAGCGCGCCGGTCAGCAACGGCGTCCCGCTCTTGCTCGCCAGGCGCAGAAAGTCTTCCATCCGTCCCCGGTCCACGTTCACCTTCAGTGAGATCTCGTGCCCGCCCGGCCGCGCAGCGCCGTTGGGCAAAACTCCGGCCGGAACCCCCACAATCTCTCCCTCGGCGGTAAAGTGCGACTGCCCCAGTGTCGCGACGACCGGCTGCAGCCACGTGTCCCCGTTCGTTCCGTCCACGATTGCGTGAAACACGGTGTGCAGCGGCAGCGCCGTGCCGAAGTGCGTCAGCCGGAAGTCCGGCGTATCCGTCTGCCCATCCACCGTCATGTCGCGCAAAGCGCCCTGGTACTTGCCCGTCGAATTCAGGATTCCCGCAATGCCTTTGAACACGCTCAAATCCGCGTGCTCAAACCGGTACTCGCCCGCCACCGGAGTCTCGCCCGGATCCACCACCACCCACGGGCCCAGGCTGCCCGAGGTGAGGATCTTCCCTGCCGGCCTTGGATTGGTCAGCTCCGCATCGAAGTGCATCGACCCGCTCGCGCTCACATGGGTCAGGTTCATGTGCGCAATGTCAAACTCCAGCGGCAGTTTTCCCGGCTTGCTCGTCTCCAGCGTCAGGTGCGCATCTTTGCATTCAATCTTCTCCAACTGGAAACGCAGCCCCATCAGGCCGGCCGAACCCCCCTTCTCTGGCTCTGCGCCGCCTGCCGTTGCCGCGTGCGTGAAGTGCGGTTTAGGCGGAACATCCACGTCCAACCCGTTCAGCTCCACCACGGAAATCCCGATCGGCTTGCCCGGCCTGTAGCTGAGCGGCACATGAAAGCGGAACTCCGCGAGCTGGATCAGCGGCTTGGGCGCTACCCCAGCACCGGCTCCCTTCGCGCCCGGAACCGTCACGCCTGCCACTTGCGCGGGCGGCCAGATCCGCAGTCCCTTGCCCTCGGCCCACAGCCCGCTCATCAGCGATACATGAAAGCTGTCCAACTCTACGCGCGCGTGAAAGCGCGCTTCCAGCCGTTGCACAATCTCGGCGCGCAACATGGGCCCGGCCCGCCGCAGCGCCACGGAAATCGCCACGCCCAGCGCGACCAGCGCCAGCACAACCGCGGCCGCGAACCACTTCAGCCATCGGCGCCTGCGCGGTTTTCTCGCTCGCCTCGCCGCCGCCATCCATCCTCTCCCGCTTCCATTTTCGCAGGCTTCCTTCACGCTGCAGGGCAACTCCCGCTCCTTTTGACGCCATCTGCGCCAGAAATCGCATCGCCAGCCCCGCGCTTCCTCTCCTTCTTGAAAAATCGCCCCCCGCTGTTCCCGTTTTTGTCCCCTTACGTCTGACTACGAGCCAGCAACTAGCAGCTAAGAACAAACAGCTAAGAGCTAGAAGCTAGAAGCTAGCAGCTAGAAGCTCGTCTTACGCCCTTGCTCTCTGTCCTTCCCCCCGCTCCGTGCCTTAGACTTCTTGTCATCGATGCAAGCCCTGATTGAAAACCTCGTAAAGCTCCAGGCCATTGAACTCAACCGCGCCCGCCTCAACCATGAATTGCGCGCGCTGCCCGCCGAAATCGCTCAGGCCGAAGCCGCGCTTGCCGCCGCCGAGCGCCAATCCGCCGACGTCTCCTCAGCGATCGAGCGGGAGGACTCGCTGCGCACCCGCTTGGAGCGCGAGATCGCCGCCCATCGTAAGAAAGCCGCCCACTTCCGCGAGCAGTTGGACTCCGTGAAGACTACCGAGCAGGCCGCGGCCATCGAGCACGAGATTCAATTCGCCACCGCCGAAGCGGAGCGCCTGGAGAACGAAGAATACGCCAGCCTCGAGCGCTCGGAAGCCCTGGAAGCTCAATTCGCCCACGCGCGCGCTCAGGTGGAACGGTTCGCCGCCGAGGTGGATGCCGTCCGCGCCAGTGTTGCCGCCCGCAAGCGCGAACTCGCCGGCAAACTTGCCGCGCTCGACGCCGATCGCGAAGCCGCCCGCGCGGCTATCGATCCCGAGCTGCTGGCCCGTTTCGACCGCATCGCCAAGGCCCGCGGCGCCGCCATCGTCCGCGCCGAGAATCAGCAGTGCACCGGCTGCCGCATGGGCGTGCGCCCGCAAACCTGGAACCAGCTCCGCAATGGCGAGCTGCTCACCTGCGACACTTGCAGCCGCCTCCTCTATTGGGACCCGGCGATGACTCCGCCCGCGCCGCAGCTTGCGCCCGACCCGGCCAAAGCGAGCGCCGGCCGCGCCCCGCGCAAGCCCCGCCCCGCCGGCGCCTAGGCCGGCACACGCCCAGCCGTCGCTTTCTCCATCCATGCGCGCCCGGCGTTTTCGCGCGTCTCTCCTGGCGTTATTCACCCGAAGGTCGCAACGCACACATCCCGCCATCCGTCCTGCTACCCTTTTCTTAGCAGCCCAGTCCTCCGCCCTACGCCGGAAGGGACCGGCCGCTGACCACTGACTACTGATCACCGACCACTGTTTTCAGGAGAATCCCCCGTGCAGCGCATCTGTGTCGATATGGACGAGGTCATGGCCGACACCCTCGCCGAGCACCTCCGCCGCTACAACCAGACCTTCGACGAGGACGTAACGCCGGAAGACCTTGCCGGCAAAGGCCTCTGGGAGATCGCGCCGCTCGACCGCCAGGCACAGCTCCGCGCCTTCCTCGACGCCGAGGATTTCTTTGAAGACCTGCCCCTGATGCCCGATGCGCAGCCGGTCCTCCAAGATCTCTCCTCGCGCTTCGAGATCTACATCGCCACGCAGGCCATGGCCGTGCCCAACTCGCTCGGCTCCAAGTACCGGTGGCTGCAGCGCCACTTCCCCTTCATCCCGCCCTCGCATTACGTCTTTTGCGGCAACAAGAGCATCCTCCGCGCCGATTACCTCATCGACGACCAGCCCAAGAATCTCCTCCGCTTCGAAGGCCAGGGGCTGCTCTACTCCGCGCCGCACAACCTCAGCGCAACCGGCTTCGTCCGCGTAAACAACTGGCGCGAAGTCGCTGAGTACTTCGCCGCCGTCCCTTCCCAGCCAGGGGACCCCACTTGAGCGTCCTCGCAAGCCGGACGCATCACCCGCCTGCGCCGTCCCGCCGCAACCCGGGACCCCATAGCGAACTTTCTCAACCTATTGCGCTTAACCCAGGGCAGGCTGCCTTGCTCCGTCGAAATCCGCTACCATGATCTATGACAGTGTCTCGCCCCGCTCCGCAGTTGCCTATCACACGGCGTCGCTTCCTGCTCTCAGGTGCGTGCGCTGGCGCCGGTCTGGCGCTCTACGCGGGCGAGATCGAGCGGCACTGGATCGAGATCACGTATCGCGACGTCGTCATCCCCGGCCTTCCCCAGGCATTCGACGGCTTCCGCATTGCGCAACTCAGTGACATCCACCTCGACGAATTCACTGAACCGTTCTTCCTCCGTGACGCCGTCCGCCATATCAACCGCATGAATCCCGATGCGGTGTTTCTCACCGGCGACTACGTAACCCACGAGCTCTTACCCAAGAGATTTTCCATTGGCCCGGCGTGGCAGTGCGCCAATCTCCTCAACCAACTCCAATGCCGGAACCGTTACGCCATCCTCGGCAACCACGACGTGATCGTCGGGCGGAAATACGTCATCGAGGCGCTCACCGCAAACGCCATCACCGTCCTGGATAATTCCTATCTTCCCATCGAACGCGCCGGGAGCCGCTTCTGGCTTGCCGGGATCGACGATCCCGTGGCTGGCGATCCCGATCCCGAAGCCGCCATCCCCGCCTCCATCCGCGGCGTGCCGCACGAGCCCATCGTCCTCCTCTGCCACGCGCCCGATTACGTGGACGACCTGTTGATCCAGCCCGTGGGCCAGGCGCTCTCGCTCGTGCTGGCCGGCCACACCCACGGAGGCCAGATCCGCCTGCCATGGGTCGGCCCTCTGGCTCTTCCAGAGTTCGGCCGCAAGTATGTCGAGGGCTGGTTCCGCTTCGGAAATCTGCAACTCTACGTCAATCGCGGACTCGGCACCGTCGGCATTCCCTTCCGCCTCGACTGCCCGCCGGAAATCACGCTGCTCACGCTGCGTTCGGCGTAGTAGCCGGACTGCACCGCCCGCTCACGCCCCCGCGATCGTCATCCCGTCAATCCGCAGCGTCGGCGAAGCCACCGACCCGCGAAACACCAGGTCGTTGCCGATGGCCGTCACGTTGCGCAGCATCTCGGCCAGGTTCCCGGCAATCGTCACCTCTTCCACGGCGTGCGTCAACCGGCCGTTTTCGATCCACAAGCCCGTCGCGCCGCGCGAGTAGTCGCCCGTCACCAGATTTGTGCCGAAGCCCATCAAGCCCGTCACGTAAAGCCCTGCCGGAACCTCCGCGATGATCTGCTCGGGCGTAAGCGTTCCCGGCTCCACGAAGAGATTGCCGCAACCGATCCCCGGCGCGCCCGCCAATCCGCGCGCGGCATTGTGCGTGGACTTCATGCCCAGCTTGCGCGCGGTGTAGGTGTTCAGCATGTAATTGCGCAGCACGCCGTTCTCCACCACCACGGTGCGCCGTGAAGGCAGGCCCTCGTCGTCGAAAGGCGATGTCCCAAATCCTCCCGCGCCCGTGGGCAGCAACATCGTGTTGTCGTCCACGATCGTCAGGCCGGGCACGGCGATCGTCTCGCCCAGTTTCCCCGCGAGAAACGAAGCGCTGCGCCAGATGGCGTCGCCGGAAGCAGCCTCGAAGACCGAGCCGACCAGCGTCCGCGCTGTCTCTGGCGCAAATAGGATGGGTGCCCGCTGCGTGGGTACGCGCCGCGCTCCCAGCCGGCGCAGCGTGCGCTGTGCCGCTTCCCGGCCCACGGCCTCAGGCGATTCCAGGTCCGCGAGCCGCCGCGCGCTCGACCACCAGCCGTCGCGCTGCATCTTGCCGTCGGCGTCCATGGCCAGCGGCGCGGCGGAAACGCCTGCATAACTGCTGCGGTAGCTGCCCACAAAACCGCGCGAGTTGGCCAGCGCCTTGCGGCCCGTTGTGGCGTCAAAGCTGCCGCCGTCGGAGTTCGTGATGCGCCTGTCGGCAGCCATCGCCGCCGCCTCGGCCCTCCGCGCCCACTCGATCCGCTCCGCCCCGGCAAGCGAATAAACATCCTCGTAGTACAGGTGCAGATCGCCCTCGACCGAGCCAAACTCGCCTGCCTCCGGCAGTCCGGCAAACGGATCCTCTTCCGTCACCTTCGCTAGCGCCAGCGCGCCCTCCACAAGCTGGCGAATTCCCTCCGCGGTCAGGTCGCTGGTCGAAGCCGAACCCGACCGCTTGCCAAGGAATACCCGCAATCCCAGTCCGCGCGAGCCCGATTCCGTCAGCGTCTCTACCTCGCCCATGCGCACGTTCACGCTGAACTCGTCGCCCTCGCGCGCCGCCGCCTCCGCGTCGCTCGCCCCCGCTTTCACAGCCTGTGCGACAACGTCGGAGACAAGAGACTCAAGGTCGAGAGAAGCATTCGATGATTCGACAGCGGCGTGAGCCATGAGTCAACAGTAACAAAACAGCTTGCGGACGAATTACTGTCCCCGGCCCCGAGCCAAAAGGCACGTTGCAATTGTTATGATGAACTGATAACATTACTGGAGTATGCGGAAGCACGATCCCGCCCTGGATACGCTGCTCGACCTGAATGGCCTTACGTTCGTCGTCGATCCTGATGGAGGACATTGGGTGCGCTTTGTGGTCAATCGGGTGCCGGTCACGCCGGAGAAACCGCACGGACTGGACTACTCGCTTACGCTGCATGGACGAAATGGCGAGCGGCTGGTGGGATTCGACAATGCTCACCCTGTTGGTGGAAAAAAGCGTGGTAGGCCGCAGGATCATCGTCACCGCGTCCGCGCGGTGCGGCCTTATGAGTACCGCGATACCGCCGCGTTGCTTGCAGATTTCTGGAGGGAAGTGGACGCTGTGCTGAAAGAGAGAGGAGTCCTCCCATGACGACGCTTCGAGTAGGAATCGCCAGCTACAAAGAGATGAAGGCCATGACCCTCGCCATTGCACGTGGCCAGCGCAAGCTCGCGTCCCACGATCCGCGCGTCTGGTTTCCGTCTACTGAGTCCTTCGCCAGAGTGCTTTCGGCCGGCAATCGCGATCTGCTCCGCCTGATTGCCGAGAAGGCGCCGGGTTCTCTCGAAGAATTATCGCAACTCACCGGGCGCAAAAAGCCGAATCTCTCCCGCACGCTGAAGACCATGGCCAACTACGGCTTGGTTCGTCTGGTACGCGGCTCCCGCGGACGCATTGCGCCGAAAGTCGCACACCACCGGATCGAACTCGACCTGCCTCTGTTACGAAAAGAACGCGCCGCTTGAGGAGTGGCGGCCGGGATTTCGGGTTCCAGGAAGAGAGCCTCATACTCTCTCCGCACCTTGGGATTGGCCAGCAGCCTAGCCTTGAACTTGTCGAAGGGGATAATCATGGCATGTCTTTTTTCGCTGCGATTCGGAACAATGCCAGGTTAGGAAAGGAAAGAGCCCTACGCCGTCAGCCGCTCCAGTTGATCGGGCTTCACGATGGTCAGGCTGGTGCCCTTGATGGTGACCCACTGGTCGCGGCGGAATTGGTTCAGCAGCCGCGTTACCGTCTCGCGCGAGGTGCCCGCCATGTTGGCGATCTCCTCGTGCGTCAGGGCCATGGTGAAACGAATCTCCGGCTTGCCGTTGGACGCCGCGCGTCCCCAATCCAGCAGCAGCCGCGCCAGCCGTCCCGCTGCCGAGCCCGACAGCGCCAGCCGCTTGGCGTCGTGGAACACCGTCAGGTATTCGCCTGAGAGCGATTGCGCCGCGTGCATCGATGCAATCCCATGCCGGCCCAGAAACTCGATAAATTCCTGCTTGCGGACCGTCTTCACCTGGCAGGGCTCGATGGCCTCCGCCGTTACCTCGTGCGGCACGTTGGCCAGCACCGCGCTCAACCCCATCACGTCGCCCGGCCCGGCAATCTTCAGGATCATCGTCTTGCCGTCGCGTGAGGTCGAGGAGATCTTCACCTGTCCGAAGCAGATAACAAAGACATTACGCGCCGGATCGCCCTCGGAAAACAGCTTGGCCCCGCGAGCGTGGCTCATCATGATGCCGATCTGATCGTAATCCGTCAGCGCCTCCGGTGTGAGATCGCAGAACATCCGTAAATGCCGGTGCTCGCAATTCAGGCAATCTTCCGGGGGGTGATGAGAATGGGCTGAAGCCATACATCTCCCGCTAGATTCAACGCTAGGAAAAGTATAGCGCAAATCCTCACCCGGCAAGGCGGGTCTTTTCGTCTTCCCGGCTTCTGCCCGATACTCCCACTGTCCGGACTGGCTCTTGTTCTAAGCCAGTACCGCTCCATTCCCATGCCGCCGGACCGGCATCACGCGTGTCAAAGCGCAGGTGATGTAGGCGCGCGAAATCTCTCGTGCCAGTTCTTCCAGCAGACGCATCCGCAGCGGCGGATAGCTCTCAAACGCTCTGTGCAGCGCGTCCATCGGTAACTGCAGCAACGCTCCGGCAGTCACTGCGGTCATCGTGCAGGTGTGATGTCCGTCTCCCAGCGCTGCGGCCAGCTCTACCAGGTCCCCGGGCCGCGCCGCGCCCAGCGTCACGCGCATATCGAAACGCTCTGCCTTGCGCACAAAATCGCCCGATACCACGACATACAACCCCCTACAGGGCCCGTGCTGCCGAAAAACCACTTGTCCCGCATCGAAATCCACACACCGCGTCGCCCCGCTCAGCAGGTCTCCAGCCTCTTGCGGGCACTCCAGTAGCTCGGCGAGCGGATGTGCCGCCACGGCGGCTAAGCGCTCGAATCGAGTCTCGGGTTGAGTGGTCAGGTCCGCCATTCTTTCACCGTGTTCCCGGCTCTTTGGCATCTTGCTTGCGGTATCTGCCCTTCTGCTGCGGGAAAGCGCGTCTTTTTCTTCGCTGCAAACCAATGTTTCACTGCCCGCCATTCGCGGCGCAGCACATCGGCTTTACACCATGCTGGGTTACATTTGCTTGGGATCGCTCAAAACGGTGCGGCTTCTCCTTTCGTCCGCCCATTCCCTGTTGGTAGTGATCGCGGCTCTCGCGGGCCCGTTTCTGTCCACCGATCACCGAGTGCACACAGCAACCGCAACTTCCCGTTCCACGGCAGTGCGGGACCCCTCCGGCGGAACGCAAAGAACCGGCACGCGCGAGGCAGACAACAATGCAAACGCCGTGCCATGCGGCCCCGGCGTCCCGCTCGCGCGCTTCACTCCGGCCACAAGAATGCAGGGGTGATTTTCGCGAATCGCCTCTGCAATGGCATCGGCCGGGTTGCCATCCTTTACAAGGCAATGCACCGGCGCCTTGCCCTGCGCAGGAACGCCAAAATCTTCCAGGCTGGCGGCGCATGGATTCATCCCGGCCGCGGCTTCGGCTGCGGTTCGCACGTGCAGCGCCAGCAAAGGCCGATCGAATGTATCGGCCAGTGAGTACGCCGTGGCTGCGGCAGCCGCCGCGGCGTCGTTCCGCTCCACGGCCAGCAGCACCGGTCCGCCCGGAGTGGGCCGGTGCGGGCCCGCGTTCCAGTCCGCCGCCACGGCCAGCACCGGACAAGGCGCCTGTCTCACCAGTTGCTCCGCAATGGCGCCCACCACCACAGGTCCGGCGCCTTCCATCCCCTTGGTGCCAATGACGATCAGCCCGGCCTCATACTGCCGCGCCACATCCACCAGCATCTCCGCCACGGCCCCTTGCCGCACTTCGGAGTGGCTGTGAATCCCCTCCCGCAACAGGTCCCCAGCCAGCTTGTCCAGCACCTTGCACGCCTCTGCTGTCAGGCGGCTGAGCACGCTGTCGGGCAGTGCGTCCACTGCGGCGTACTCCATCGGGTCCAGCCCGTGTGCGAGCACAATCCGCGCCCCATAGTTCGCGGCCAGCTTGCGGGCGTACTCCAGAGCCGCTTCTGCCTGACCCCCAAGGTCCGTCGCGACCACAATGGTCTTCAAACCCTCAGCAAAGCTCATGGTCGTCTCCCCGCAGCAGCCGCTGCCCTCTGGTTCACTGGTCCTTGAGTGTGCGCTCCCGGAATGGAGCAGGGCAGTGACCCCATTCACCCCCCCCTGTGATTCGAGTCACAATAGCCAACGCCTTGATTTCGCTAGAGAAAGACCAAAGCCGCCTCAAACGCGGTAGAAACTCAAAAATTCTGCTTGCCGAAAGTGAAGTTTCTGGCCAGCCCCGCCACACTGCCTCCTCCTTCGGCTGTAGAACTCGCGAAAAAAGTCACTATTTTGAAGGTGCCCGGTTACAGCCAGACCGACCCTGTACATCCGGCGGCCCAATGCGCTATCTTGGGCGCGTCATGAAAAACCGCCTGGAATACCCTCGTTTATCGATTTTCTCTGCCGTTTTGATGGGTCTCTCGCTGGTTTGCCTCCCGGCTGCGGCCCAGGCTCCCGTGCCCGGCTCGCCCGCCATTGAGGCTCAAGCACAGGCCATGGTTTCCAGGCTCACGCTCGAACAGAAAATCGAGCTCCTCGGCGGCGTCGACGGCGAGTTCACCCATCCCATGCCTGTCATCGGGCTGCCCCGCTTCAAAATGTCGGATGCGTCGGTGGGCGTGAACCACTGGGGCCCCAGCACGGCCTATGCCGGCGGGGTAACGCTGGCTGCGACATGGGACACGAACTTTGCGCGTGAACTGGGCGAGAGCCTGGGTAAGGATGCCCGCGCCCGCGGCGTCAACTTCCTGCTCGGCCCCGGCGTCAACATCGCCCGCTCGCCACTCGCCGGCCGCAACTTCGAGTACCTCTCTGAGGACCCATTCCTGAACTCTGCCCTCGTGGTTCCCTATATCGAAGGGCTGCAGTCCCAGGGCGTCATCGCCACGCTGAAGCACTACGCGCTGAACAACGAGGAGTTTGACCGCCACAACGCCAGCGCCGATATAGACGAGCGCACCATGCGCGAAATCTACCTGCCCAGCTTCGAGGCCGCCGTGACCAAGGCTCACGCGGATGCCGTCATGAACTCCTACAACCTGGTGAACGGAGTGCACGCGACGCAGAATGAGTTTCTGAACCTGAAGGTGCTGAAAGGGGATTGGGGCTTCAAGGGCATCCTCATGTCCGACTGGGATGCGACCTACGATGGTGTCGCCGCGGTCAACGGCGGCCTCGACCTCGAGATGCCCGGTCCCGCATTCATGAACGCAAAGAATCTTATCCCGGCGGTCCAAAGCGGCCAGGTGAAGGAATCCACCATCGACGACCATATCCTGCGCCTTTTCCGCACCGAGCTGCGCTACGGCTTCACCGAGCGCCCGCAATTCGATCCTGCCGATTCCATCTACTCGGTCGGCGACCGCGCCGTCGCTCTTCAGGGCGCACTCGAGAGCATCACGCTGCTCAAGAACGAAGGCCGCCTGCTGCCGCTCGACCCCGCGAAAATCAAGACCATCGCCATCATCGGCCCTGACGCCTGGCCCGCGGTCCCCGGCGGCGGCGGCTCGGCCGAGGTACACGCCTTCGAGCCCGTCAGCATCCTCACTGGCATCGCCAATCTCCTCGGTCCCGATGTGCACGTCCTCTATAGCCGTGGGCTGCCCGATATGAACGATCTCTTTCAGAACACCAGTTGGGAGAACGGCGTTCAGGTTGAGACCTTTCCCAGCCGGGACTTCACCGGCAAGCCGGAAACCGGCACGCGCGACAACGTAGCTGACTGGAGATACGATCAATGGGGGCCTCCTGATCCCCAGCCGCGCAGCATCCGCTACACCGCCGCCTTCAAGGCCGGCAAAGCCGGCAATTATCTGCTCCTTGCCGCCGCCAGCGGCGAAGACACGTACAAAATCCTCGTCGACGGCAAACAAGTCCTCGAACAGATCCACGCCGAGGGCCAGGTACCCCATTCCACCTCCCTCGATCTCACCGCCGGCCAGACCGTCAACATCGTCGCCGACTATCTGCCCTACTCGCCCGGCGTCCGCTTCGGCCTGGGCCTCGCCTATGAGCCGGACCTCGTCTCAGCCGACGCCAGGAAGTTTGCGTCTCTCGCCGATGTTGTGGTCGTAGCCGCAGGCTTCAACCCCGACTTCGAAGGCGAGGGCCACGACCGCACCTTCACCCTCCCGCCGGGCCAGGACGCGCTCATTGAGGCCATGGCCGCCGCCAACCCACGCACGATCGTCACCCTCACCGGCGGAGGCGGTATGAATGTCGAGCACTGGCTTGACAAGGTTCCCGTGCTGCTTCACCTCTACTATCCCGGCCAGGAGGGCGGCAGGGCCGTCGCGCAAATCCTCTTCGGCAAGCATGATCCCGAGGGCAAGCTCCCCGTCTCCTTCGATCGCAGTTGGAAAGACAACGCTTCGTATCCCTGGTACTACCCCGTCAAGGACGCCGGCACCACGCTCCACACCCCCGGCGCCAACGGTCGGCCCGTCGACTACACCATTGGGCACATCGAGTACGGCGACAAGCTCATGGTCGGCTACCGCTACTGGACCACCACCGGCAAGCGCCCGCTCTTTCCCTTTGGCTTCGGCCTCAGCTACACCACGTTCCAGTTCTCAAAGCTCGACGTTCCTGCTTCGGCCGCCTCCGGCGCCACCGTCGCCGTCAGCTTCGACGTCACCAACACCGGCAGCGTAGCCGGAGCCGAAGTCGCCCAACTCTACGTCTCCGATCCGTCAGCCCGCGTCGATCGCCCCGAGCGCGAATTGAAGGGATTTGAAAAGGTCCGCCTTGCTCCCGGCGAGACCAAACACGTCACCCTCACGCTCGACGCGCGCGCATTCAGCTATTGGGATGAATCCGCGCACAAATGGGCCATCGATCCCGGCAAGTTTGTCATTCGCGTCGGCGACTCCAGCGAGAACACGCCGCTCGCCGCCAACATGGAACTGCAATAGCCGATCGCTGACACGAAAATCGACTTGAGCTGGAGGGGAATCAACCGATGGGGGAACACCGCCTTTCTTTCGCTGCCTGCGCCGCTCTCGCCTTCGTGTTCGGCGCGCCGTCCCGTGCCCAGTCCATGCCTCATCCGCAATGGGTAGGCACGTGGGCCGCGGCTCCCCTGCTGGTCGAGGGTGGCTTCAACCTACGCCCCCTCAGCGGCGTCACGCTGCGCGAAATCGTCCACGTCTCCGTCGGCGGCCCGCAACTTCGCGTGCGCTTCACCAATGCCTACGGCGCCGATCCGCTGACCATCGCCGATGCTCACGTGGCGCTCAGCGCCGGCAACGGAGCCATCCAGCCCGGCATCGATCACGCCGTCACCTTCGGCGGAGCAACCTCCGTCAACATCCCGCCCGGAGCCGAGCTCTTCTCCGATCCCGTCGCCCTCGCCGTTCCTCCGCTCTCCGATCTCGCCGTCAGTTTTTATCTGCCGCCGCAGGTCATGCGCGCTGAAACCTTTCACGACTTCGCCGACCAGGACAACTTCCTCGCCGACGGCGATTTCTCCACCACGCAGGATCTGCCCGGCGCCACAAAAGTCTCCTCGTGGTACTTCCTCGACGGCATCGATGTCTCCGCCGTCGCCGGTTCCCGCGCCATCGTCGCGCTCGGCGACTCCATCACCGACGGCTCGCTTTCTACTCCCAACGCCAATCGCCGCTGGCCCGACGTTCTCGCCGCACGCCTCCACGAAGATCCGAATTTCAAAAATGTTGCGGTCCTGAATGAAGGCATCGGCGGCAACCGCGTCCTCAACGAAGACTACGGCCCCAGTGCCCTCGCGCGCCTTGACCGCGACGTGCTTGCGCAGAGCGGCGTGCGCTACGTCATCGTGCTCGAAAGCATCAACGACATCGGCCGCCTCGCGCGACCCAAGGCCCCGTATGATGAGATCACCGCGCAGCAGTTGGAGATGGCCCTCAAACAGATTGCCGGCGCCGCGCACGAGCACGGCATCAAAGCCATCGGTGCTACGCTTACGCCCTACGGCGGCGCGGGCTACTACTCCGGCAAGGGCGAGCAGATCCGTGAAGCCGTCAACGACTGGATTCGCTCGAGCGGCACGTTCGACGGCGTCGCCGACTTCGACAAGGCCACGCGCGATCCGCAGGATCCCAATCGTTTCAACCCGGCCTACGATTCAGGCGATCACCTGCACCCCAAAGACGAGGGCTATAAAGCCATGGGCGAATCCATCGACCTCACGCTCTTCACGCGGTAAACAGCGCGGCGGCGTATGAAACCTCACCCGGCGTCAATCCGGCCAGGCTGCTTTATTCCGGCAGCTTGGCCAGTCTGACGGTCTTTCCCGTCCGCACGGACTCGCGCGCGGCATCAAGAATCTGCATCACCACCACATTCGTGTCCAGCGCGCCCAGGTCGCCCTTCGACTCGATCTGTCCATTCAACACGGCAGCCAGGTAATCGAGTGAATTATCTTCGGGCGCGCTCAGCGGCGCAGCTGTGATCAGTTGCTCCGCCGCGTCGTTCTGGAACCGCACGCGCACCTGGTCCGCGCCCACCGTGATCGCGTAACCCGTCGCGCCATACACTTCCATATCCTTGCGGTTGAACGGCCAGTTCCACGAAGCCTGAATCACCGCCTGCGCACGCGGATACGCCAGCACGATCGTCGCGTCGTCATCCACGCGCGGATAAATCTCAGGTTTGTCGTGGTTCGTCACGGCCGTCACCGTCAGCGGCGTTTCTCCGCGCATCAGCCACGTCATCAGATCCACGCCGTAACAGCCGAAATCGTAGAGCGCGCCGGCTCCGTTCTGCGCCGGGTCGGTCAGCCAGCGCAGAAATTCAGGCGGCGTGTGAATTTCCATGGGACCCTGGTGGCCATCGTGCGCCACTACGCGCCGGATCGCACCCAGTTGCCCCTGCCCCGCGGCGTCGTAGGCGGCGCGGTTGCTCGCGTACCACGTCGTCTCGTAGTTCACCATCACATGAATGTGGTGCTCGCGCGCGGCCTTGCGAATCGCCAGCGCATCGTCGAGCGAGATAGTCAGTGGCTTTTCCACCATCACCGATATGCCGTAGTTTGCCGCAGTTTCAATCACCTTGCGGTGCGCGCCCACTGACGTGTACACCAGCAGCGCCTGCGGATGCTGCGCCGGGATCATCGCTTCCAGGCTCGGATAGAACAGGCTCGGCGATAGATTGAATCGGTCCTCGTACTTCTTCGCCAGGGCTTGGTCGCCTTCCACAATGGCCACCAGGGTCACGTCTTTGTGCTGCGGCAGCGCGCGCAGAAACGCCTCCACGTGCCCGTGTTCCACGCCCACAATCGCCACACGCAGCGGGGCTGGCCCCGCCTGCGCATCCTGCGCGCCGTACATCGAGGCAGGCCGGCACATCAACAAAACCACGCTCAACGCCACGGTACGCCAGCTGCCGATGCGGCCGGCAAAGAGATTGATCTTCATGGTTCCGCTCATCTCCCGGTCCGATTATAGGCGGCGTCATCTCCCGTTGCGTATCCTGCTCACGGCACTGCTGCCGCTATCATCGTTCTATGAAGCGCGTTCTTCTCTCCTGGAGCAGCGGCAAAGACAGCGCGTGGACCCTCCACGCCCTCCGCCGCGATCCCGCCATCGAAATTTGCGGCCTTCTCACCACCCTCAACTCCGAGTTCGATCGCGTCGCCATGCACGGCGTCCGCCGCGCGGTCCTCGAGGCGCAGGCTGCGGCCGCCGGACTCCCGCTCTGGATCGTCCCGCTTCCATGGCCCTGTCCCAATGAAGTCTATGAGCAGCGCATGGCCGAAACCTGCGAGCGCGCCATTCGCGAAGGCATCCACGCCGTCGCCTTCGGCGATCTCTTCCTTGAGGACGTTCGCGCCTATCGAGTGCGCCAGCTTGCGCCCACCGGACTCGAGCCGCTCTTCCCGCTCTGGCAGCTTCCCACCGATGCGCTCGCGCGCGAGATGATCGCAGGCGGCCTGCGCGCCCGCATCTCCTGCGTCGACACAAAGCAGCTCCCCGTTCGCTTTGCCGGCCGCGAATTCGACGCCGATCTTCTACGCGATTTTCCTGCGGGAATCGACCCCTGCGGTGAGCGCGGCGAGTTCCACACCTGCGTCTACGCCGGCCCCATGTTCTCCGCTCCGCTCCCGCTCACGACCGGCGAAATCGTCACCCGCGACGGCTTCACCTTCGCCGACTTTGTTGTTGCCGGCGCGTAAGCGGCGTTTTCTGACCCCTGACCCCTGAAACCTGAAACCTAGTTTCTTAGTCCCCGCAGCGCCGGATACAGCTTCTTCCACCGCGCATATCCGGCCTTGTACGCCGCCACATCGCCCGCGTCCGGCGCGATCCGCTGAGCCACCTCGATCGCCTGCCCACAGGCTTCGTCCAGGTTCTTCCAGTGCCCCGCGCCCACGCCGGCCATCAGCGCGCAGCCAAACGCGCCGCCCTCCTCGGCTGCGAGCACCTCCACCGCTTGCCCGTAGATACCCGCCTGAATCTTCCGCCACAATGCGCCGCGCGCTCCGCCGCCGCCGAGCCGGATCGCGGTTACCGGAATCCCCAGCTCGCGGAATAGCGCAAACGTGTCTTCGAGCGAGTACGCCACGCCTTCGAGAACCGCCCTCACAAAGTGCGCCGCCGAGTGCTCGACGCCGATGCCCGCAAACGCCGCCCGCACCTCCGGATCGAGATGCGGCGTCCTCTCGCCCAGCAGATACGGCGCCCACTCCAGGCCCTCGCTCCCCACGGGAACCCGCGCCGCCGCCTCGCTCATCGCGTCGTAACTCTGCCCGGCAAAAAACGTCCCCCGCAGCCAGTGCAGGCTCAAGCCCGCGCTCTGCGTCACGCCCATCACGTGCCACACGCCTGGAACGGCGTGGCAGAACGTGTGCAACCGTCCCTTCGGATCCTTGGTCGGCTCGGCCGTGGCCGCGAACACCACCCCCGAGGTTCCGATCGTCGCCGACACGCTTCCCGGCTGCAGGATTCCCATGCCCACCGCGCCCGCGCCCTGGTCGCCCGCGCCCGCCGCCACCGGCGTGCCCGCCTTCAATCCTGTCAGCCCCGCCGCCTTCTCGCTGATCCGCGCGCAAATCTCCGGCGACTCGTACACCTTGGGCAGCCAGCTCATCTCGATCCCTGCCGCCTCGGCCACTTCGCGCGACCACCGCCGGTGCGTCACGTCCAGCAGCAGCGTTCCGCTCGCCTCCTGCACGTCGATCGCGAACTCGCCCGTCAGCCGGTAGCGCACATAGTCCTTGGGGCACATCGCGTGCCTGATCTTCCTGAACGTCTCCGGCTCGTGCTTCTTCACCCACAGCAGCTTGGTCAGCGTAAAGTTGGGCAGCGCGGGATTGCACGTAAGCTCGATCAGCCTCTCGTACCCGATCTTTTCCGTCAGCCAGTCGCACTCCGGCTGCGTTCGCGTGTCGCACCAGATCAGCGACGGCCGCAGCACCGCGCCCGTCTCGTCCAGCATCACCGCGCCGTGCATCTGCCCGGTCAGGGCAATCGCCGCAATCGGTTCCCGCGGTTCCGGCGTCGCCGCCATCGCTCCGCGAATCGCCTCCTGTGCGGCACGCCACCAATCCTCGGGATCCTGCTCCGCCCATCCCGGATGCTCGGCGCGGAACGGCTTGTGCTCGCTCGATGCCGCTCTCATCAGCTTCCCCGCGCCATCCACGATCACTGCCCGCGTTCCGCCCGTCCCCACATCCAAGCCTAAGAACCACATGGTCGCAATCCTTCTTATCTAAATCGCTTTTCTCTGCGCCCGCAGCATACCAGCTTTCGCGCGCCTCCGAAAAGCCGCCTCTCCCTCCGGCTGCATCACTCCGTTCCGCCGTACAATCACTCTGAACGCGCGAAGCGCTCCAAGCGAGGTGACAGCGGTCCGTGCCGGACGACTTCCAAAGCGTGCCCTTCGACCCGGCCAACTCGAAAGCCGCGCTCGCCCAACTGCCGCAGTCGCCAGCCGTCTTCGCGCTCTACGGAGCAGACTCTCGCGCCGAGCCCTATATCGGCCGCACGCCCAACCTTCGTTCCAGGCTTGACCGCCTGCTCCAGCCCTCGCCCCGGCATCCGCGCCGCCTGCAACTTGCCGGCCTCGTCCGCCGCATCGCATGGCGCCTCACCGGCTCCGAATTCGAGTCGCTGCTGATTCAGTTTGAACTCGTCCAAAAGGTATACGGCACGAAGTGCCTCGAACGCATGCACCTGCGCCATCCGGCCTTTGTGCGCTTTCTCGGCGGCAATCCCTATCCGCGCCTCACCGTCACCTACCGTCCCAGCCTGCGCGAAGCCGATTGGGCCTACGGTCCATTTCCCTCACGCGCCGCCGCCGAGCGCTACGCAGAAGAAATGCTCAAGCTGTTTCTCCTGCGCCGCTGCACCTTCGAGCTCGCCCCCGACCCGAGCTATCCCGGCTGTGTCTACTCCGAGATGAAGATGTGCCTCGCCCCCTGCTACAAGGGCTGCTCGGACGAGCGCTACGCCGAAGAATCGGTAGCCGTCGAGAGCTTTCTCTCCACGCGTGGCGAAAGCCGCCTCGTCGCCCTCCGCACCCAGCGCGACCACGCCTCGGCAAATCTCGAATTCGAATCCGCCGCCGCGCTCCATGCTCAGGCGCAGCGCGTCGAAGCCGTGCGCGCTCTTGCTGCCGAACTCGTCCGCCCCTTGAGCCGCCTGCGCGCCGTCATCCTGCAGGCCTCCGCCAACCCCGGCGAAGTAGCCGTCTTTCTCTTTGAGAACGGCCGTCTTCGCGGCCCCGCCGCCTTCTCTACTCTCGGCATGAGAATCCAGAACGAAAACACCACTTCGACTTCGCTCTTCGCCCAGCCCCTCGCCATCGAACCGATTCCGGAAGCGCCAGAGAACAGAGACCAGAGATCAGAGATCGGAGAGCAGGGAATAGGGAATAGGGAACAGGGAAAAGAAAACAGCGAAAGCAGCGCGGCCGAAGCGCAAGCCGAAGCGCACGAATCGCAGGCGCCCACCCCGCCAAAGCTCGCTCGCGGTGTCCTCGAATCCCGCCTCGAAACCGCTCTCGCCTCGCTGACGCAGGACACCGCCGCGCCCACCGCCACCCTCCGCCAGGCCCATCTCGCTCTGCTCAAGCGCTGGTACTACCGTCCCGAAGCCCGCCGCACGGGCGAAATCTTCTTCCCCGATTCCGAAGACCGCTGGCCCGCGAAAGCCATCCTCCGCGGCGTCGGCCGTGTGGCAGCCGAGAAGTTGAAGTCTTCCATTTCTCAGCGGCTTCAACCGCCACAACCCCCCGCTCCCGCTGATACACTGTCCCCGCAAGGAGTTCCACACGAATCCCATGGTTGAGCTGCTGCCCTCCATCCTCTCCGCGGATTTTGCCCACCTGGCCGATCAGATCGCCGCGGTCGAGCGCGGCGGCGGCACGGCCATCCACGTCGACGTCATGGACGGCCACTTCGTCCCCAACTTGACCCTCGGCCCGCCCGTGGTGGCCAGCCTGCGCAAGGCCACCCGCCTGCCCCTCGACTGCCACCTGATGATCGATAACCCCAACGAATTCATCGCCGCCTTTGCCGAAGCGGGAGCCAACTGGCTCAGCGTCCACTACGAGACCTGTCCGCACCTGCACCGCTCGCTGCAGATGATCCTTCACCACGGCATGAAGCCCGGCGTGGTTCTCAACCCCGCCACGCGCGTCGACCTTATTGTGGACATCCTCCCCATGGTCCATCACGTGCTCGTCATGAGCGTCAATCCCGGCTTCGCCGGGCAGGAGTTTATCCCCTTCTCGCTCGAAAAGATCCGCCGCCTGGCGGAAATCCGGCAAGAGCTTGGCCTGGCATTTAAAATCGAGGTGGACGGCGGCGTGGCTCACGACACGGTGGCGCCGATCGTCCAAGCGGGTGCGGATCTGCTCGTCGCGGGGAGTGCCGTTTTCGGCGCCGGGCAGCCGGAGCGCGATGCGCGCGCCCTGCTGGCCGCGGCTCGTGAGGCCGCCGATCGGATCATGGCCAGCCAGGCGGCGGGCGGGAAGAGTAAAATTCACTGAATAGCATTTCTCGGATTGGTCGCAAGTAAGTCGTGGTCGCCAAGTGGATTCTTCCTCAGGAAGAATCCATCTTGAACGCAACGGAATGGTTCGCTGCTGATCCGGGAAATGCAGCAATTGCGCTTGCATGCAGCGGATGGCCCTCCCCCAGGGCCCTCCTCCCAAGAGGTGGTATGAATCGGTTGTCTCTCAAGATCGTCGCTGTCGCACTTGCCGTGTTGTTTCTGGGTGGGGTTTCGGCCGATGCCCGCACCAGGAAGAAGCAGAAGAAG
>Ga0187865_1001361_pt1 | contig 28395 bp, 24 predicted proteins | sample June2016WEW_11_1_2_FD_132989 | JGI IMG/M metagenome (GOLD analysis project Ga0187865, IMG submission 132989) | Peatland microbial communities from SPRUCE experiment site at the Marcell Experimental Forest, Minnesota, USA - June2016WEW_11_100 | ecosystem: Environmental > Terrestrial > Soil >...
AAAATGAACCAAGGTAGTAATTTCAGGGCTTTTTGAGTCAAAAATACTCCTGTAAGTTGTTGAATCTTGGTTCGAGAAAATGCTCGGATTACTAACTTGAGTCATTTTTCCGCAGCCTGTTCAACCGCTGAGGGCCGCTGCGGCGCGCAGCCCTCACTCGTTGGCCACCCGGCGGTGCGATTTCACTGCCAGGCACCGCGCGAAGATCGCCGCAACCTGCGGAATCTCTTCTTCATTCAACCGAATAGCACTGCCCAGTTTCTTCAATGCCGCATTCAAAGCGGCGGGCTGTCCCTGCGTCAGTTCCACGACCTGCTGCCACTCCCGGGCAACTGGAATGCGCTCGTCGGTTTCGGCGTCTTCGCAAAACTGATCGGCCGCCTCTGGAGGAGTTCCGTATTCGTCGGCGACATCCTCATGGAAGTAGCCCCGCAGGAACGAATGCAGCGCGGGAAAGTTGGCGGCGGTGATTTCCGGCTTCGGGTTGGGCTTCATCAGCGGCACTCCGGATAAGAAGTCAAAACGTAGTAGTCGTTGGGCCTGACATATTTCAGTACCACCAGCGCGTGCGCGCACGGACGCGACTGGTTCTCGCCACGATTGATGGTACGGCCAATCGGAGCCTCACTATCGTAGTCCAGCACCAGGTTGGGATGTCCACCCGAGCGGCGGAGCCAGCGCTGGATTCGGTCCTGCGATTCCGCGATCGCCGCGCCCACAGCGTGCTCAGCAGCCGGGCGGTCGGTGTAGGTCGATGCGCCGGTAATGCGGGGCTCTCGCTGCAGACGCTCGCGCAGTTGCTCATCGGTCTGTCCAACATGCTTGCGCAGAATGTGTCCGCCGGCGGCCTCGTCCTGGCTGAGGTCGCGCACGGGACCAGTGCTCGCGTGCATCTCAATCCGCCCGCCCATGGCAGAAGACGTCGAATTCGCGCCATTCGTGGAAGCGGGTGGCTGGCACGAGATCAGGCCACACAGCCCCAGTGCGAAAACGATGCGAACTATGACGATGCGAGATCTAAAGAATCCAGTCATTCGTGTCGCTCTGCCCGGCGCGAGGTTTCTTCCTGCGAGGCGCCTATTTATCACAGCGGGCATCTGTGGTCTTCTTTTGGAGTTCAGCCAGCGTTTTCGCCTTCTGGTCGATTAGAGGAGCAAGCGAAACCACTTTGCCGTCCACAACTGTGGTATCGCTCTTAAGTGTTGGCCCGCGATTTTCGAGAACGTCAACAGCCTCCCGGTAGTATGTGCATTTCTCAGCCGACAAATCACCAGCCAGTTCTAGGATTTTGCCAGTCTCAACAACAACGTAGCCGATAGTCATGGGTTCCTTTTCGGAACTGTTGCGGACTGCATCCAGCGCGTATTCAGACCCTTTGCGAATCCACTCCTCGTGCTGGGCGGGCTCTTTTTTCGCATTCAACAAACACACCATTGCCACCTGGCTAAGAATCGCCGGGTTCCCTGGGTAGATCTTTAGTGCAAGCTGCCCTTCTTCAATCGCTTTGTCAAAGCGACCTTCCAACGAGTAGCGTGTTATCCGCGAAGCATAGTCGCCCAATTTTGTGCCAGCCGGCTGCTCCGACGCGGCAATTTTCCATCGATACAAGAAGGCGCCCAACACGATAACAATCATGCAGGTTATGCCTAGCACCCACTTAGAACTCTGCGTCATGCTGTCGATGCCCCATAGATCGTGCAGTAATATTCTTCGAGACTGTAAAGTTCTGGGAATTGTGCTACTAAACAGGGTGTGCGGGCAAGTGTGCTGGATTCGCTGGACGATTTCGAGCGCTGGGGTGGCGACTGCGCCTACGTGTTTCCGCGAGGATACCGGCGCGAGCGTTGGAGCTACCAGCGCGTCGCCGGAGTCGCGTATCAATTTGCCCGCGAGCTCGAGGCGCGCAAAATCGGCAAGGGCGATGCGGTGCTGCTGTGGAGCCCGAACTGTGCCGAGTGGGGTGCGGCGTTCCTGGGATGCGCGCTTTGCGGGGTAATTGCCGTTCCCATCGACGACGCCGCCAGCCCCGATTTTGCGCGCCGGATCGGCGCGCAGGTGCGCACCAGGCTGGTGTTGTGTCCGCGCGAGCGCGCCCCAATTTTCGACGGGCTCGGGATGGAGAAGATCGCAACCATCGATCCCGGCGATCTCGAGGCCGCGGTTGCTGAACGTAGGGCTGAACGCTTTCGTCCCGCTCAGATTCAGCCTTCCGACACGCTCGAAATCGTCTTCACCTCCGGCACCACGGCCGAGCCCAAGGGAGTCGTGCTCACCCACGCCAACGTGGTCGGCAACCTCGCCCCGCTCGAAACCGAAATCAGAAAATACTTGAAGTACGAGCGGCTGGTGCATCCCATTCGCTTCCTCAACCTGCTGCCGCTGAGCCACGTCTTCGGCCAATTCCTCGGAATTTTTCTCCCGCCGCTTCTTGGGGGAACCGTCGTATTCGAAAACACATTCAACCCAACCGAGGTCATGGCGACGATCCGCCGGGAGCGCGTCTCGGTGCTGGTGGCAGTCCCACGGATGATCGAGTCGCTGAAGCAGAAGATCGAACGCGATCTCGACGACGCCGGCGGCCGCGAGAATTTTGCCGCGCGCTACGCCGCAGCCGCGAGCCAGCACTTCCTGCGGCGCTGGTGGACCTTCCGCGACCTGCGCCGCCAGTTCGGATGGAAGTTCTGGGCCATGATCAGCGGCGGCGCCGCCCTCGATCGCGAGACCGAAGAATTCTGGCATCGCCTGGGATACGCCGTGGTCCAGGGCTACGGATTGACCGAAACGACTTCGCTGATCAGCTTGAACCATCCTTTCCATACCAGCCGCGGCTCCATCGGCAAGGTCCTGCCGGGGCGCGAAATCAGGCTGGCGGAAGATGGGGAAATTCTCGTTCGCGGTAGTGGCGTCGCCAGCGGCTACTGGAACGGACGCGAAGTGCAACCGGTGACGCGGACTGAAGATGAAGGCTGGTATCGCACCGGCGATCTGGGCGCGCTCGATGAGCAAGGCAATCTCTTTTTCAAGGGCCGAAAAAAAGAAGTGATCGTCACGCCCGCGGGCATGAACATTTATCCCGAGGACCTGGAAGCGGCTCTGCGGCAGCAAAAAGAAGTGCGGGATTGCGTGGTCGTCGGGCTGGAGCGCGGCGGAAATGCCGAACCGTGCGCCGTGCTGATTCTGCGCGACCGCAATTCCAGCGCTCAGACAGGCGATGAGAAGGCAGTCGATAAGAAGACCATCGACGTGAAGACAATCGTGCAGCGCGCCAACGAAACCCTGGCCGAATATCAGCGCATGCGCGCCTGGTTCGTCTGGATGGAGGAAGATTTCCCCCGCAGCTCCACGCAGAAACCGCGCCGCAACGCGATTCGCGATGCGGTTGAAGCGAGTCTCCACGGACAAGAGCCAGCGAACGCCGCCAGTCCGCTGTCCGAACTGCTGGCGCGAATCACCGGCCGCGCCGCGCAGAACCTGAGGCCGGAGGCAAACCTGGAAAGCGGCCTGGGGTTAAGTTCTCTGGAGCGAGTCGAACTGCTCAGTGCGCTCGAAGACCGCTACCAAGTCGACCTGAATGAAACGAACTTCGCGAATGCAGCGACCGTAGGCGATCTGGAAAAGCTGCTGCAGGGAACTCACGGCGAGCGCGCTGAGTCGCAGTATTCAGGTTTTCACTATCCACGCTGGGCACTTCGCTGGCCGACTACCTGGCTGCGACTGACGTCATATTATCTGCTGGCGCGCCCGGCCGTGTTTTTTCTGGGATGGCCCCGCGTAACCGGACGTGAGAACTTACGCGGCGTTCGCGGACCGCTGCTGGTCATCTCGAACCATGTTGCCGATGTCGATGTCGCCTTCATCCAGGCGGTGCTTCCCGCGCGCATCCGCCACAAACTGGCGACCGCCACCGGCGGCGAAGCGCTCGAAATGTTGCGCTCGCCCGGTCCGGAGCGCGCGCGGTTCGGACGAATCGGTCGAATCTACGGCCGCCTGCAATGGACGCTCGGTGTCGCCCTGCTGAACCTGTTCCCGCTGCCGCGCCAGTCCGGCTTCCGCAAGAGCTTTGCCTACGCCGGAGAGGCCGTGGATCGCGGCTATAGCGTGCTCGTCTTCCCGGAAGGAAAGCACACCGAAGACGGCAAGCTCTGCCCGTTCCGCACCGGAGTCGGCCTGCTCGCCAACAATCTGCGCATCCCCATCCTGCCGATGCGAATTGACGGTTTGTTTGAAATCAAGAAGACCGGAAAGAAGTTTGCGGCGCCCGGAAAAATTCAGGTGCGCATCGGCAAGCCGGTGCAGTTCGCGCCGGAAACCGACCCGGAAGAAATCGCGCGGGCCCTGCAAAAAGCTGTCGGGGATCTCTAGTACTGTGTCCCTCAAGTTCGCGGAATAACTTTCCGAATCCCGAACCCAGCCCCGGCAGGGGCGAACCAGCTTAGCCCAGCGCTTCAGCGCTGGAAAAAGTGGAAGAAATGATTTCAGGTCCCGGAGGGACGGCCCAGTCCTCACACACACTCTTTAGGGCGCCCCAGAAATACAAAAGGCCGGGCGATTGAGCCCGGCGCTTCTTACTGAGAAACTGTCAATCGCTGAGTTGAGCTAGATCAGTTTCCCGTTAACCTCGTTTTATTCGTTGCGCGAAACCTCACATCGCCAGCGCGAGGCCTTCCAGTTCACGCTCCAGCACCGGCAGCGAACAGCCCGCCATTTCCACCCGTCCGGCGGCGTCGATCGCAGCTGTCTGCGAAACGCCATAGCCGCGCCCCATCAAAAAAACCTGCAGCAGTTCCGCTGCTTCGCGGGAATCCACCATGCCGCCCTGGATCAGGTCGTTTCTCAAGGCGCATAGTTCCGTCACCGTAAATCTCTCTTTCATGGCCATTCTCACCTTTGACCCCCTACCGTTGCGTTGTTAGATTCATCGGCAACCTATTTCGTTACATGCAATCCTGATGCCGTAACTTTGGTACACCGTCAGATACGGTTTTTCGGTGCCTCAAGTTCTTAGAACCCAAGATTTTGCAAAAGGTTGTGAGGATATCATCGGCAGGCGAGCGGAAGACATAACAGCGGCATCCGTTGCCGGAATGACACTAAATGTCGTTTCGTGACGGGAGGAAACCAAACTTTGGCGGATGCTCTGTCGGCTCCGCCTTCAGGCCGCGTCAATCCTGGCGGCATCCACCAGCATGATCGGGATGTCGTCCTGAATGGGGTAAACACGGCGGCATTCGCCGCATTTCAGACTTTCCCCGTTCGCATTCAGGACCACCGGCTTCTTGCAAACCGGGCAGACCAGCATGTCAAGCAGATCCTGAGAAATCATAGCGGCTCCATTGTACCGCGAAGTATGTAGCGCGGAGTGAGCTAACGCGGAGTGAGCGTAGCGCGGACCGGCGGCGCAGTTATCGAATAACTCCTCGGTTCAGTGACCAGCGAGGGCTCCAAGCCTCTCTGTAGTCCCCTGTGCCCTCTGTGGTTAAGAACTGACTGCACTCTTTTTGACTCCGTCGTCCGGCTCTATCGCGGCAAACTCTCGAGATCGAGCATCTGCCGGCCTAGCGATGCGATAGAATCGCCTTTCAATTCACTGCGCACCGCAGCGAGGTGGAATGGCAGCCAGGATTCTCGACGGCACCAAACTGGCCGGTGAAATCCGCGCGGAAGTCGCCGCCCAGGCGAAAGCCCTGGCATTATCGGGCCTGCGCCCCGGCCTCGCCGTGGTGTTGGTCGGGCACAACCCCGCATCGGAGGTCTACGTTCGCGGCAAGGTGAAGAGCTCGCAGGAAGTCGGCCTCTACAGCGAACAACACACGCCCCCCGAAAGCGCAACCACCGAAGAACTCCTCGCGCTGATCGTCGGCCTGAACCGCCGCGATGAAATCGACGGCATCCTGGTGCAGTTGCCGCTGCCCGCGCACGTCGATGCCAAAAGAGTTCTGCTGGCGGTCGATCCCGCCAAAGATGTGGACGGCTTTCATCCCATGAACGTGGGCTATCTTTCCACGCAGCGTCCGGGCCTCGTGCCCTGCACCCCGGCCGGCGTCATGGAGATTCTGAAGCGCAGCGCGATTCCGGTCGCCGGGCAGGAAGCCGTGGTCGTCGGACGCAGCGACATTGTCGGCAAGCCCGTGGCCATGCTGCTGCTTAATCAAAATGCCACCGTTACCATCTGCCACTCGAAGACGCGCGATCTGCCCGAAGTCTGCCGCCGCGCCGACATCCTGGTAGCGGCGATTGGCCGCGCCGGCATGGTTACCCGCGAATTCGTGAAGCCCGGAGCCACCGTGATCGACGTTGGTATCAACAGGGTCACCGACCGAAAAGAATTCGCCCGCTTCTTCGCTGGCAACAAGAAGCGCGAAGAAACGTTTTTGGCCAAAGGCTCAACCCTGGTTGGCGACGTCCACCCCGAAGTAGCCGAAATCGCCGGCGCCATCACGCCCGTACCCGGAGGCGTAGGCCCGCTGACCATCGCCATGCTGATGGCCAACACCGTAAAAGCCGCAATGATGCGGCGCGGACTAAGACATCCCGAGTTGACCCGGGCTGAGGAGTTTGGAAGACAGCCGAACGCACCTCAGGGCGAATAGCGAGCAGCGAACGACCAACGACGGATTCTACCGTGAGCACCCATTGCTAAAACTCGGCCTCACTGGCGGCATCGCAAGCGGCAAATCCGCCGTCGGCGAGATGTTTGTCAAACTCGGCGCGCATCTGGTCCAGGCCGATGCCGTTGCCCACTGGATCATGGAGCCCGGTCGCCCGGTCTATGAGGAAGTCGTCCGCCGCTTCGGCCGCGAAATCCTGAATTCCGACGGAAGCATCAACCGTCCCCGGCTGGCTGAAGCCGCGTTCGGCAAGCCCGGCGGCGCGCCCCCGCGCGTCAAGGAACTCAACGAAATTGTGCATCCCGCCGTGATCGCGCAAGAAAACGAGTGGATGGAAGAAATCGGCCAACGCGATCCGAACGCCATCGCCATCGTCGAAGCTGCCCTGATCCTCGAATCGGGCACCGCCAGCCGTTTCGACCATCTAATCGTCGTGACTTGCCAACTCGAACAGCGCATTCAGCGTTTCGCCCGCCGCCTTGGAATTTCCGAAGACGCTGCCGGTGCCGAAGTAACGCGCCGCATGGCGGCACAGATCCCCGACGAAGAAAAAATCAAAGCTGCCGATTTCGTAATCGATAACTCCGGATCGCTCGATGCCACCGAGCAGCAAGTGCGGCGCGTTTTCGCCACACTCCGCCAGCAAGCCTGACCTGCTTCGCGCCACTCTATAATTGAATCCGGGTGGGGACGGGTGACCTCGCGAGCCTGCCCTGAGCGAAGTCGAAGGGTCCAAGCCGCGCGAGTTTTCCTGGCTAGCTTCTGCGGCTCGGCATGACCAGCCATTGCAACACCGAACTCACCAAGCTCAGCATGACCGCGCCGATCAGAGCCGGAATGAAGCCTCGCACGTAGAATCCAGGCACCAGCGCCGCCGCCAGCTCCAGCATGAGCGCGTTGATCACGAACCAGAACAGGCCGAGGGTCAGCATCGTCAGCGGGAAGGTGAGTATCTTGAGCAGCAGTCCAAGTGTTGCGTTGACAAGGCCGATGACCAGGGCCGCAATCAGCGCCGCCACCGGACCGCTTACGCTAATGCCCGGCACTATATGGGCAACGATCCATACCGCCAGAGCGCTTAGAACCCAATGGAGCAGAAGACGCACGACAAGCCTCCTTCAAAGTTCAAAGAAAGAATGATTGGACACTATACAACGTGAAACCAGCTCAGAAGACATCGGTCCAGAAAACGAACGCCGCGCGGCTGCTCGACCAGATGGGGATCCACTACGAACTGCGCGAGTACGACGTGGATCCCGACGACCTGGCCGCGGAAACGGTTGCGGCCAAGATCGGTTTGCCGCCGGAGCAGGTCTTCAAGACGCTGGTCGCGCGCGGCGACCGCAACGGGACTGCCATGGCGGTGATCCCTGGCGATCAGGAACTCAACCTGAAGGCGCTGGCGGCCGCGGCGGGAGAAAGAAAGATTCAGCTCGTCCCGGTGAAAGAACTGCAGGCGCTCACCGGCTACATTCGCGGCGGAGTCACCGCGCTCGCAGCCAAGCGCGACTTCCCCGTGTACGTGGACGAAACCATCGAACTGTTCGACGTTGTTTCCGTCTCGGCGGGCATTCGCGGCCTGCAGATTCTGATCGCGCCTGCCGACTACCTGCGCGCGACCAACGGCCGACTCGCCGCGCTCGGACAGCCCAAGGCCGCATAGCAAACAAGTCAGGGTAAACTATCATTCAGTTCGCCTGTAGAGACGGGGCTTGCCCCGTCTCAGAGGGCTAAACTCTCTAGTTTCGCACCACGAGTTTGTCAGCAATCCGAGACGCGGCAAGCCGCGTCTCTACAGAAACGCACTTCATTACCGGTTCCGAGGTAACCCATGCCCACTGCCACGCGCACCAATCCGCTTTCGTTCCTGACCGATCAACTCAACGAACTCAAGGCCAAGGGAACGCACTTCAAGCTGCGCGTCCTTGAAGACGAGCAGGCGCCGGTCTGTACCTTCGACGGCAAGCGGGTCATCAACCTCGCCTCAAATAATTACCTCGGCTTTACGACGCATCCTAAACTGCGCGAAGCGGCGCTTGAAGCCACGCGTAAGTATGGCGTCGGATCGGGCGCCGTGCGCACCATTGCGGGCACCATGAAAATCCACATGGAGCTGGAAGAGAAGATCGCGCGCTTCAAAAACGTCGAGGCCTGCGTGGTTTTCCAGTCGGGATTCACGGCGAACGCGGGAACGGTTTCGGCGTTTCTGGGCAAAGACGACTTCATCGTCTCCGACGAACTGAATCACGCCTCGATCATCGATGGCTGCCGCCTTTCACGGGCGAAGATTCTCGTCTTCCGCCACAAAGACGTCGCCCACGCCGAAGAGCAACTCGACAGTGTGAAGAATCAGCCGGGGAAGAAGCTGCTGATCTCCGACGGTGTTTTCTCGATGGACGGCGACATCGGCCCGTTGCCCGGTCTGTGCGACGCGGCCGAGAAATACGGCGCGATCATGATGGTGGACGACGCGCACGCTTCCGGCGTGCTCGGCCGCAACGGACGAGGCACGATCGATCATTTCGGAGTGCATGGGCGTGTGGACATTCAGGTCGGAACCTTGTCGAAGGCGATCGGCGCTCTCGGTGGCTACGTCTGCGGCACGCGCGATTTGATCGATTATCTTTATCACCGCGCCCGCCCCTTCCTGTTTTCGACGTCGCATCCGCCGGCGGTCGCGGCGACTTGTATTGCGGCTTTCGACGTTCTCGAAACCGAGCCGCAGTGGATGGAGCAGCTCTGGGCGAACACGCGGTTCTGGAAGAAAGAACTCGGCCTGCTCGGCTTCAACATCGGCGGCCAGACCACTCCCGCCAGCGAAACGCCGATCACGCCGATCATTATTGGCGACGGACGGCTGACCATGGATTTTTCCCGCAAACTGTTCAAAGAAGGCGCGCTCGGAACCGGCATCGCATTTCCCACCGTCCCCGAAGGCAAAGCGCGCGTGCGAACCATCATGACCGCGACGCACACCAAAGAAGAACTGCAGCAGGCGCTCGAAGTGCTGCAACGAGTGGGGAAGAAGATGGGAATTCTCGGATGAATTCCCGGGCCGCATCGTGCAATTCGGCGGCGCTACCGATGTTGGCTGACGGAAAGCTGCCGAGCTGCGCTCGGCCTGGACGGGCGAGGGCGCCCGTCCCCACACGAGCCGTTCTAGTGTCCCGCCGGCGCGTCGTCGACAATTGCCTGCACTAACTGATCGATCGCGTCTATAACTCGCTTCGCGGGAAGATTGAAGTTATTGGAGAGGATGGAGAAGACGACCACTTGTCCGGCATCGCTGGTCGCGTATCCGGAGAGCGCCTTCACGCCGCCCAGCGCGCCGGTTTTGGCCACAATGCGGTTTTGCAGGCGGGGAGAGTTGAGGCGGTCGGTGAGCGAGCCGTCCACGCCAGAGATGGGGAAGGTCGCCTTATAGTCGGCGCCCCAGGGTTGCGTCGAGCAATAACGCAGTAACTGGACAATGGCGTGAGGAGTTACTAAGTTCTGGCGCGAGAGTCCGGAGCCGTCGTAGAAAACGTACTGGTCGTTGGAGATTCCGGCCTGAGTCAGAAACCCGCGGAGAACCTCGAGGCCGCCTTCAATCGTTCCGGCGTTGCCGCGCTCGCGTCCCAAAAGGCGCAGCAGTATTTCGGCGTGCAGGTTCTGGCTGACTTTGTTGACTACGCGGAGATCTTGCAGCAGCGGCTTGGATTCGTAACTGGCGAGCGTGATGGGCTGATCGGCTTTCAGCGGACGTGACTGGCCAGCGCTGCCTCCGCGCGACGGCGCGACAGCGGTCACGCTGAAAGTGGAAAGGGTGGCGAGTTCGGTGTGGCGGGTGCGCTGGTGCCCGTAGATCACGATGCCGCGCTTCTCGAGTAACTGACGGAAGAGCCCGGCGGCGAACTCGGCGGGGTCTTCGATGGCGAGGGCTTCGTTGGCGCCGGCGTCATCGAGCGGCATGTTGCCCCAGAGCGTCAGCACGGTCGAGCCGGGCTCGCGGTTGACGAAGAACTTGCGTCCGGTGCCGGCGGGGGTGGTGATGATGCGATTGTCGAGGCGGAAGTAATCGGCGAAGGGCTTGACGCTGACGAAGGCTTTTTCGCCGGCCCGGTCGGCGGGCAGAATGTTGACGAAGACTACGTTGTCGTTGACGGTGAGGGCGGAGACGGGCGCGCCGTCGGCCCAGACGAGATCGTCCTGGCTCCAACCTTCGCCGTAGCGCTCGAAGGCGAAGTAGGAGTCGTCCGCCACAATGTCGCCGTCGATGAACTTCACGCCCTTTTGCACGAGCGCGTCGGCAAGCGATTCCAGGGCCTGAATGGGATCGTCGTTGCGCTGGGTTTTGAGATCGTAGGGGAGTTCGCGTCCGGAAAGATTGGGATCGCCGTGGCCGACGAGAACGAGATCTCCGTTCAGGCGGCCGTAGCGGTCGAGCGTGCCGGTGGTTTCAACGGTGGTGCGGAACTTGTAGTCGGGACCGATCAGGGCAAGCGCGGCGGCCGTAGTGAACAGCTTGGTGTTCGAAGCGGGCGTGAAGAGCTTGTCGGCGTTTTGGGAGTACAAAGTTTCGCCGGTCGAAAGAGAAACTACTTCGATTCCCCAGAAGCCGCGGGCGAGATCGGGGGCGCTGAGCACAGCGGCGATGCGATCCTGTAACGGCCTCTCCGGTAATGGTTTGACGGGTGCGGCCAGCAGTGGCGCGACCAGCAGAAAGACGATGGGAACGAGACGCGCAACTGACCGCCGGCGAAGCATTAAGTGGATTGTAACACCCGGAAAAATTGGGCTCGTTCTAGCCAGCAGGCTTCTGAAAAACTCGAGTTTCGTATCAGGGCATCGCTTCAGCGATGCCGTAAGTTTCAAACTCGGAGGCCCCTTTAGGGGCTGGGCATCGAAAATCGGCTTTTCCCGCAGCTTGTTAGAATAGCGGCAACATGCGCGCGATTTTTCAGTGGAACGTGGGCTCTCGCGTCCTCGAGTTAGGGCGGCGCACTCTGATCATGGGCGTCGTGAATGTAACTCCCGACTCGTTTTCCGACGGGGGACTCTACATCGATGCCGAGAAGGCCGTGGTCCGCGCCGAGCAGTTACTGGACGACGGCGCGGCCATCATAGATGTGGGTGGGGAGTCGACGCGCCCCGGAGCGTTGGTGGCGTCCGTGGCCGGCGCTATCACAGACGATCCTGCGCGGGAGGACGCGGCGGCGCGGACGGGACCGCCGGTCTCGGAACTGGTCTCGGAAGAAGAAGAACGGAGGCGGGTGCTGCCGGTGATCCGCGATTTGAAGCGGCGACGGCCGGATGCGGTGGTAAGCGTCGATACCTACAAGGCGAGCGTGGCGCGGGCGGCGGTGGATGTCGGGGCGGAGGTTGTGAACGATGTGAGCGGGTTCCGTTGGGATCCGAAGATGGCGAAAACGCTGGCTGAACTCAAAGTGGGAGCGGTGCTGATGCACACGCGCGGGAGGCCGGAGGAGTGGCGGTCGCTGCCGCCGATTGGCGATCCGGTGCTGATGGTGAAGCGGGACTTGCGCCAGTGGGCCGAGGCGGCGACCCTGGCGGGGATCAAGCGCGATCGCCTGGTGCTGGATCCTGGGTTTGGGTTTGGAAAGCGTTTTGAGGAGAATTATCCGCTGCTGGCGCACTTCGCCGAGCTGCAGCAGATGGGATTTCCGCTGCTGGCGGGAGTGTCGCGGAAGTCATTTATTGGGCGAACGCTGGCGCGCGCTGGCAAGGATGCGCTTGTTGCGGAGCGGCTTTACGGGACGCTGGCCGCAGAAACAGGTTTGATCCTGAAAGGGGCGCACATCATTCGGACCCACGATGTGCGCTTTGCGGTGGAGGCGGCACGAGTGGCGGATGCGATTGTGGCGAGTGGAGGATAGTATAGAGACGGGGCTTGCCCAGTCTGCGGAGACGCCGTAAGCCGCGTCTCTACGGGGAAATTAGACGTCCCTTTGGACTGGGCCTCTTGGACTGGGCCTCGAAAAGGTTGGTGGCCTCAGGCCCGCGCGGCTTCGGCGAGAGGGACGGTGACTTTGAGCACGGGGAGGCGGATTTCAAATGCGGCTCCGCCTTCGGGACGGTTGTAGCAGCTGATTTGTCCCCTGTGGTCCTGGATTACGCCGTAGGTGGCGCTGAGCCCGAGGCCTGTTCCTTTGCCGACCGGCTTGGTGGTGTAGAAAGGATCAAAGACGCGCTCGGGATCGCGCAGGCCGGGGCCGGAGTCGGCGAACTGGACGATCACTTCGTTGGCCTCGCGCCAGAGGGAGACCTGGAGACGCCCGCCGCCAATTTCCTGTAATGCGTCCACGGCGTTCTCGACGATCTGAAGAAAGGCCTGCAAGAGCTGGTTGGGGTTGCCGAGGACGCGAGGCAGGGGATCGCGGCTTTCCACGGTCAGGCTGATCCTCTTGTTTTCGAGCTTGAATCCTTCCATTTGAACCGCGCGCTGCAAAAGAGGCTTCAGTTCGAGAGGACTTTTTTCTCCCGGAGTCTGCTGGGCGAAGCTGAGCAGATCGTTGACGAGTTCGCGAGTGCGCCGGGCCTGCTGGCCGATTTTTTGCGCGTTGGCGAGTTGCTCGCGGCTGAGGTTGCTGCTGGCGGCCATGCGTTCGGAGCTGCTCAGGATGGCCGAGAGAGGGAACTCCAGCTCGCCGGCGGCGAGCGCGACCAGTTCTCCGAGCGAAGCCAGCTTGGCTTGTTGGATCACTCTTCCCTGCAGCCGCTGGAGGTTGTCAAAGCTCTTCCGCGAATGCTTGAGCAGGTGCAAAAGCCTCTGATCCAGCAGGTGCTGTTTGAGAAAAACGACAAAGGCCAGGGCGGCGACGCCCCCCATGGCTACCGCAAAACGGACGTGGCGTAGATAAGGCTGCTCGTGGCTCAGGAACAGTGCCCAATATCCCATGACGGGCAGGGAGAGTAGGGCGAGTTTCGCCAGTTGAGAAGCGACCGGGCGGCTGGCACGAGTGATGGAAGGCATCATCTGGACATCGCCAAGGCAGCGTCGCCCGGCGATGGCGGCCCAGAGGAACCCCAGCGCAGCGGCGAGGAACGGGAGGTCGTAGAGTCCGCCTGTCTTGTAGGTGCCGCGCGCGATAGCGGCGTTCATGGCTTCCGAAGAGAAGGTGTAGAGTGCGCAGGCGAAAAAAAAGTTGCGATAGAGTTCCCGCCACGATCCGGAACTGGTGAAGAATGCCGATGCTGACACGGCAATCAATATCACTCCCTCGACGAAATACAGCAGATCCCAACGCGGGCTGTACACCGCGACATTGGTGACGATGTACTCCTCGGGAAAAACGAAGAAGGCGTACACCACGACCCACCACACCAGCAGGATAAGGACATTCAGCGCGCTGGGCAACATCCCCTCGCGCTCATCGGCCTGATGGGGACGGATGGCCACGGCCGCCATGATGGGGACAACGTGCAGGAACAACACGACATCGCCATAAAAGGGGTCGGGCAGCGGCTTGCGCGCCACGACCTCAAACCACACCCAGCATGCCTGGTTGAAACACCACATGGCCATGCCCGCCGTCATCAGACTCCAGAACAGACGGGTATGCCCCCGGCTGTCGAAGGCGTTTCTGGCGCAGAGGATGAAGGCAGCCGTGATCACCAGCAGTGGGATCACGTCCCCCGTGGCCACGCGAAAGAAGGGGCTGGGAAACACTACGGGAGCCAGAACAAAGGCCAGCAGGAGACCAACTCCGCCGAGGAGCGACGAGATTTGCAGCCGCGACACTGCTTTTCATCATATGACGTTCGCCACGAGATGTTTAGATCACGGACTGGTTACCGGATGTCACTACGGTAACGTTCGATTGGTTCGGGCGGTAGCTGCTAGAATTGCCTGTCATGGCATTCCCCGCTAACCGTCTGCGCCGTTTGCGACGCACTGAAACGCTGCGTACCCTGGTCCGCGAGACCCGGCTTACGCCCGAATCTCTGGTGTATCCACTATTCATTTGCCCCGGAACGGGTATCCGGAGAGAAGTGCGCTCGATGCCCGGGGTCTTCAACCTTTCAGTGGACGAGGCAGTGAAGGAAGTGCGCGAGGCGCGCGCGCTGGGAGTGTTGTCGATTATTTTGTTCGGGCTGCCGGAGAAAAAGGATGAAGTGGCCACGGGCGCCTGGGCGCAAGATGGCATCGTGCAGAGGGCGGCGCGCGCCATCAAGAGTGAGGTCAGAGACGTGGTGGTGATGGGCGATGTTTGCTTGTGCGAGTACATGTCGCATGGGCATTGCGGCATAGTTAAGGTGAAAGAGAAAGCGGGACCGCAATCGCTGGGCGCGGCCTCGGCGTCGCCACCGGCTACTGCGGAGTACGAGATTGTGAATGACGCGAGTCTGGAATTGCTGGCGCGCACGTCGGTTTCGCTGGCGCGGTCGGGCGTGGACATCATCGCCCCGTCGGACATGATGGATGGACGGGTCGGGGCGATTCGCGCGGCCCTCGACCAGGCTGGCTTCGAAAATACGCCGATTCTTTCCTATGCGGCGAAGTTCTCTTCCGGTTTCTATGGGCCCTTCCGCGAGGCGGCGGATTCCGCGCCGCAGTTCGGGGATCGCCGTTCCTACCAGATGGACCCGGCGAACGTTCGCGAGGCGATGCGGGAGATCGAATTGGACATTGAAGAGGGCGCGGACATGATCATGGTGAAGCCGGCCATGCCGTACCTGGATGTGATTGCCGCGGCCCGGCACCGTTTCGACCTGCCGCTGGCGGCATATCAGGTATCGGGCGAGTACGCGATGATCGAGGCGGCGGCCCGCAACCAGTGGATCGACCGGGAGCGCGTGATGATGGAGTCGCTGCTCTGCATCCGCCGCGCGGGGGCGAGCATCATCTTGACTTACTACGCCAAGGAAGCGGCGAAGCTGCTGGCTTAGTGCCGCGACCGCGTCATGATTCATGCGGTGGAGGAACGGGCGTCTCGCGAGCCTGTCCTGAGCGAAGTCGAAGGTTTCAGCCGGACGGGGACGCCCGGCTCTCCCACCGATCTTTCATACACAGATCTTTCACGACACTAGTAGCAAGACTGTTGTAAAATTCGCCCTTACCCCGGGGTGGGCCCTTGACGCGCTACGCGGAGTTCTCGGCGACAGAATTGGTAAGAGCGTGCGCTGGCTCGAAAGACGAGAGGGCGTGGGCGGAGTTCATCCGGCGATTTCAGGTGGTGATCGCCGCTGCGGTGCTGCGGACCGCCCGCCACTGGGGCGAACCGTCACGCCCGCAACTGGACGACCTGATCCAGGATACCTACCTCAAGCTCTGCGAAAAGGACAGCCGTTTACTACGCTCGTTCCAGCCGCGGCATGAAGATTCCATTTATGGATTCTTGAAAGTGGTTGCGGCCAATGTCGTCCACGATCATTTCAAGTCTGCGCTGGCCGCAAAGCGGGGCGCGGGCCAAACGGAAGCGATCACGGAACCAATCCAAATCGACCGGAAAACGGCCGGCCCCGACAGCTTTGATGTGGTGAGCCGCCGCCTTCAGCTCGAGCAGCTCGACAAGATCCTGACACAGCTCACGGCGGGGAAGGATCAGGAAAGAAAGCGCGCGATTTTTTGGCTTCGTCACCGGCAAGGCCTTACCGCCAGTGAGATCGCAGCCATCCCATCGATCGGACTGACCACCGAGGGGGTGGAAAGCATGCTCATGCGTCTGGCAATTACGATTCGCGGTCATCTCATAAGTTCAAGCCCTCACCGCGAAGTGAAGGTTCTGACCAGGCAAAATCGTTCTAAGAGACTAGGGAGTTAGTTTTGGAAGGAAATCCCAACGAGCACATAGGAAATGCGGAACTGGCGAAGCTGCTCGAAGAATCTCGCCGGCGTACGGAACCCGCGCTGGACGCGGCGGATGTGCACCCTCATTTTGCCGCCTGTCCGACCTGCCGGGAGCAATTTGAGGAGCTGGTCTTGCTGGATCGCCAACTGAAGAATATGCGACCGGCTGAGTCTGCGCTGCCCCAGGGCGATTGTCCGGGCCCGGCGGTGTGGCGCGAGATTGCCGGTGGTCTGACACCGCCCGACCATACCCTTGCCTACGTCGAACATGCCAGTCGCTGTGATTATTGTGGTCCGTTGCTGCACGGAGCGGTCGCCGAAGTGACCGGCCTGAACGGGGACATCACCGAGGCGGAACGGAAGCATATCGCCACCCTCGAGAGCGCGCGCGCCGAGTGGCAGCAGCGGCTGGCCCGGCAAATCACCGGAACCCCACATTCGGCGCCGGATCGTAAATCTACACCGTGGCAGAGGTGGCTTGCTGTTCCACGTCTGGCGATGGTGGGCGCATCTCTTCTAGCCGTGGTTGGTGTGGGATCATGGATAGCGGTCCATCGGAACCAGGCAGCCACCGCCAGCCAACTCCTTGCCCGCGCGTACACCGAGAAGCGCACCCTGGAACTCAGGATCGCGGGTGCCGCCTATGCGCCTATGCGCGTCTCGCGCGGACCGGCAGCCTCCTTCACCAGCCGTCCGGCGGCGCTGTTGAAAGCGGAAGCGCTGATTGCCAGCCAACTGGAATCCCATCCCTCCGATCCTTCCTGGCTTCAGGCCAAGGCGCAGGCCGACGTGCTGGAAGGCAAGTACGACGCGGCCGTCGAAGCTTTGCGCCACGCCTTGCAGTTGGAGCCGCATTCGCCAGCTCTCCTGACCGATCTCGCCACCGCTTACTTCCAGCGCGCCCAGCAGGCAGACCGCAAAGAAGACTTCGGCACGGCTTACGAGTACCTGAGCCAGGCATTGAGGCTGCGCCCCGACGATCCGGTTACGCTGTTTAATCGCGCCATTGTCGCGGAACATCAGTTCCTCTACCACCAGGCACTGGATGACTGGGATCGCTATCTGCAAGTCGATCCGCGTTCGGAATGGGCTGGCGAAGCCCGCGACGCGGCCGAGCGTGTGCGCACAAGACTGAAGGAACACGACGCGAGCCAGGCCGCGCCGCTGCTGTCGCCGGCGCAGATCGCAGCCTCGGCGGGCGACCCGAACCTGCATTCCACGGTGGACGCGCGCATTGAAGAATACCTCTCCGGCGCAGTCCGCTCCTGGCTGCCCCAGGCCTATCCCGAAAAGGGAACCGCGGATACGGCCGTCCAGCGCGCGCTTTTTTTTTTGGCGGACCTGACCAGCCAGCAGCACAACGACCGCTGGCTCTCCGATCTCCTCCACGGTTCCTCCGCACTCAACTTTCCGCAAGCTGTCGCCGCGCTCGCCAGGGCTGCCCAGGCGAATGACGCCGGCGAATACTCCACCACCAATGTCCAGGCGTCCCAAGCCGAGCGCCTTTTTCGGGTATCCGGCAACGAGGCGGGCACACTGCGCGCGCAGTTCGAACAGACTTACGCGGCGCAGATCGAGCGGCACAGTGAAGCGTGCCGGCGAAAAGCGACGGCGTCACTGACGGAATCGGAGAGATACTCCTACCCCTGGTTGCAGATTCAGCTTGGGCTGGAGGAGGGCGTCTGCTCCGCGCTAATGGACGATCTCGGCACGCATAAAAAAATGGCACAGCGTGCCATGGATCGGGCACAAAAACATGGATACGGAGGGCTGTATCTCCGATCTCTGTATTTTGCCGCCGACGAGAAGATCGGCGCCGGTGATCGGTCCGGTGCCTGGAGGTTCTCCATCACGGGTCTGCAACGTTACTGGTCAGGTCAGTATCCCTGGAGACAGGTCTACAACCTCTACGGGGGTCTAGCCTACGACGCCGGAAGTCACGACCAATTCAATTTACAGGTCGCGTTGTGGCGTGAGGCCGTTGCGGCGCTTGGGTCGGGCGCGGACTTGCTGCGCCGGGCCATGGCGCACGAGTTGCTCGCACACGCGGCTAAAGCTGCCCACCAACCTCGCCTCGCGGAGCAACAGTATGCGGAAGCCGCACGGCTCTACGCGCTCGCCCCTCAAACCGAGGCCAGTCGCGGCAACGCGATCGAAAACCAAATCCGCAATGCCCAACTGGACCTGCGCCAGGGGCAACTCGACAACGCCCTCGGCCACCTCATCTCCGTGCAGGACCAGATTCGCCCGCTCTCCAACAATTACCTGGTCCAGATGTTCTATTCGGTTTTAGGGGAACTGCAGCTTCGCAGACATCGCGAGGCGGAGGCGGAGCAAGCCCTTAAGCCGGCGCTGACCCTCGCGGAACAGAGTCTGGCATCCCTCGGATCCGAGGCCGAGCGAATCGCCTGGAAGAACGACGCAGCCCCGGTGTATCGCGCTCTCACCCAAGCGAAGTTGCTGCAGGGTTATTCGCAAGAGTCTCTCGAAGTTTACGAGCGCTACCTGGGGGCGTCGCAACGTGCGGCACCGGATCGGCGCCCGCCATCGCCGGAGCCATCGCGGTTGGCGCTCCGTCTTCCGCTCCTCTCCCGTGAAACCGTGTTGGTCTATGCCGCGCTGCCGGATGGGCTGGCCATCTGGGTCTGCGACGATCGCGGTGTGCACGCGGAATGGATCGCGAAGCCGACCGAGGAACTGCAGGAACTCGTGGCGCGCTTTTACGACCTGGCTTCCGATCCCAAGTCCGATCTCGGCGCCTTGCGCCGGGATGGCCGCAGCCTCTACACCTCGCTGATTCTTCCGGTAGAACAGCGGCTGGCTCCGGGACGGACGTTGGTGATTGAGGCGGACGGCTGGCTGGCACGCGTGCCCTTTGAAGCGCTCGTCGATGCCGAAAATCATTATCTGATCGAACGCTGGCCGGTCGTGCACTCCCTGGGTCAAGATTCCGAAGCGCGGCTCCGCAATGATACTGACAATAGTGACGCCGGGCCGATTTCCGCCCGAATGCCACTACTCATAGTCGCCAGCACCGCTTCCTCCCAAGAGGAAGGACTGCCTCCGTTGGTCAACGTTGCCGCAGAAGCGGACGCGGTCGCCAGCGGATTCCACTCACCGCGCGTGCTCGAAGGGAATGAAGCGACTTTCAGCGCAGTCCAGGAAAACCTGCCATCGGCTGCGGTTTTCCATTTTGCCGGACACTCGCTCGTCACCCCCGAACGCTCGGGATTGATGCTGGACAATGCCGGCCATCACACCGAGATTCCGTCCCTCCTCGACGCAGCCGCCGTGCGCAAACTCAATGTGAGCAACCTGCAATTGGCTGTCCTCTCCGCCTGCAGCACGGAGTCTGGCGCCGGAGGCCCAAGTGGATTCCATAGCATCACCGAGGCGCTTCTACGTGCTGGCGTGCCACACGTCGTTGCCAGCCGGTGGGAGGTAGTGGAAACCCGCGGATTCATCGATGATTTTTACCGCAGCGCACTTTCCGGCCAGCTCGTTTCCGAAGCCATCCGCGGAGCCTCACGGAACATGCTGGCAGACCCCCGCACTGCGCACCCTTACCACTGGTCAGCGTTCGAAGCGTACGGACGACCTTAAACCCTAAGTCCACAGAGGAGACACTCATGAGAAACCGCCGCCACCCGACCAGCATGCTGGCCGGCGCTGTCGTAGCAACTCTCTTCCTTGTCGCGTGTCAACAATCCCAACCACCGGCCTCCGCTCCGGGCGCGGCCGAATCCAAAGCAGCCACCACAGCCGCCGTCACAGGTAAAGACGTTTTCGTCGTGTTTGAAGGTCCTTGGGCCATCGTTCCCGATCCGAAAGATGCCAGCAGCATTTTGCTTCTCGCTCCGAAAACGAAAGCCCACCGCGATCTCTATGTCACGGCTTCCAACAATTCGACGCTCGCCGCCGGAACTTACGACCTTTCAGTCCCAGCCCGCACCGGGCCGGCTGCTGGAACCTTCGATGCCAGCATTCTTCGGGCCAAGATCGACCCGAAGAACGTGCAACGTGTGCTGGACGACAAATCGTCGAATCGGTACGCTATTCGCCTACCCAAGCCTGAGGCGTATCTGCCCGCAAGCCGCTACCGCAGCCGGGTTAGCGCCACGTACCCTCCCGAGCCTTCGACAGAGAAGGAATATGCAACGGGGGTCTCGTTGCGCTACAACGTCAGCAGCCTGAACGGATTTTCTTTAGCTGGCGCTCCCGACAGCGGCGCCTTCAACCCGTTGCTGCTCCAGGTGGAGACTCCAACCATTCGCTTCGTGATCGATCCCGCTCACGATCCTGATCCGGCCGATAAGTGCAATACCCACGCGCGGCAAACCTTCCACGAAGTGGCGACTCTGCTGGCGTTGAATCTGTATGTGGATTTTCCCGAGAACCCCAGCAGTTGCCACGACACGGATCCGCAAAGGGCTCGCGCGGTCAAGGCGGAAACGGGCCCGGTGGCAAGCTTCGAGCGGCTGGTTGCCCTTTTGGAATCAGATCTTGGGGACGCGAGGGAAGCAAGCGTAGTCCCGCTGGGGGCGGATCGTTTCACCGCATTCGCGCTTCGCGGCGCGAAGACGGTGGCGAGGCATCTCACCGCGACCTTGTACCTGTTCGGTCGTCCCTCAGGCGTTTGCATTGCCCCCGTCATCGCCGCCGACGGCAGCAGCTAGACCGTATCTGAGGACTTTCGCGATTCGAGGCGGAAATGAATAAACCTGTTTTCCGCCTCGCCCGTTTTGTGATACAGCCCAGTCATAAGTTTTGTGATTCAGCCGCTCCCCGGCCAGATGATGATGGAATGCAGCATGCACGTGCGAGAAGCGTTCCGCGATCTGGTCAAGCTCGTGAACCTCAAAATGTTCGTGGACTTCCCGAACGATCCGAGCGACTGCCGCGACCACGATCCGCAGAAGCCGCCGGCTTGAAATCACAACCTCTAAGACACTCCAGTTGACAGCAACAGGTATAATAGAACCAGCCGAAGTAAAACCAGCGACAGCCCAACGCGGCCATAACTATTCGTACGTAAGTTCTTTGAAATCTAGATTTTACGCGACTGAGTAAGTTGTAACTCCTTGATTCCAAAGGCTCGGCATAAACTCACCCCCGAAAAATTACCAATAACTCCTTTGTTATCTAGATTTTATAAGTTAACTCCTTTGAAGCCAAAGATTTACAAGAAATTCCCCTGTAACTTGATGATTCCATTAGATAGGGGGGAGGGGGGTACCACTATAGGTACCAACTAGTAACTAGCCGCTAAAAATCGCTTAGGCGATATCTCAGCTTTCCACTGGATAAGCCAAGCGGACCAAAGTTCTCTCCGAAAAGGGTACGTACAGCAAAGCGGCAGTCGCGGCGAACGCCAAGCCCACGCCGATCTGCGGCAGGAGCAGGAACGGCGCGATAGCCCAGAGCTGATCCAGCGCCAAAACGAATGGGAAGAGCCGGCCGAAGGTCGCGCCCAGCTTGCGAAAATCGAAGGCGACCGCCGACAGCAAATAGAACCGCAGCGGAATCCCCACCGCTCCCGTCACCAATATCGCGCCCACGATGAACAGAGCTCTCCAGCCCGGGAGAAAGCTGCTGGCGACCCGGTCCGCATCGTGCAGGTGAGCGAGACCGCTCACGTAGAAGATGAGATACATCACCTGAATCAGCGCGAACAGCCCGCGCACCAATCCGCGCCGGGGAACGGGCACGTGCAACTCGGGATGCAGCGCGATCTCAGCCGCTGGCGAAGTTGCCGGATTATCCTGTTCATGGGCGGGCGCGGATTCTGTCGCTGCCGCCACGACGCGGTCGACCGGGGCAATGAAGCGGTACCCCCGGCGGGCCAGGGTTTCAACAAAGCGCGGGCTCGATGCGGAATCGCCCAGCGCTTCGCGAATCTTGTTCACCGCGGTATTCAGGCTGTGATCGAAATCGACGAAAGTGTCGGCCGGCCAGATTGTTTCGCGCAGAGAGTCGCGCGTGACGACCTGACCGGCATTTTGCAGCAGCGCAGCCAGGACTTGAAACGGCTGTTCCTGAAGCCGGATGCGAGCGCCATTCTTGCGCAGCTCTCCCGCGTCCAGATCGACTTCAAAAACGCCAAATCGCAGAAGCCTGGCTTCGCGCTTGGAGGGAGGCATCGGCATGACGGCGCGCCCGTAGTGTACACCGCCCCGGAAATGCAGAGTTCGCCCGCGAACCAGTCGTTGGCCGTTAGTCGTTCGCGATGAATTGTTTGCTAGCGACTAACGACCGACGACCAACGACTATCAACCCACGAAAGGTCTACAATAGCGCCGTGAACGCCCCCGTTCAACCGAAGCCGGCAGCTGACGACAAGCATCAAGACAAGCATCAGCACCGCCATTCCATCTACGCCGCCGAAGCCACCGGATTGCTTCTCATGGCGGTTCTGCTGCTCATTCTCACCATCATCCGCTACTGGCGGTACATTCCTTGGAACGCGCGCTGAAGTTGCCGAGGTTGCCGAATGTGCTGAAGGTGACGGATCGCGAGCCGCTGGTCGTCGTGGTGCTTGGTCCCACGGCGAGCGGGAAGACAGCTCTGGCGCTGGCGATCGCCCGGCGCTTTCGCGGTGAAATCGTCAACTGCGACTCGGTTGCGATGTACCGCGAATTTGAAATCGGCACGGCGAAGCCCGGTGCGGCCGAGCGCGCGGAAGTTCCGCATCACCTGCTGGATTGCGTGGATCCGCTCGCCGACGTTAGCGCCGGAGAATATGAGCGCCAGGCGCGGCGGATTTTGCGCGAGATCGTTTTGCGCGAGACAGCTCTAAGCGAAAACGAGCAGTGCCGACATTTGCCCATCGTCAGCGGAGGCACCGGACTCTATCTGCGCGCTCTGCTCGACGGACTTTTTCCTGGCCCGCAGCGCTCCGAAGAGCTGCGCAACAAACTGCGCGGCCGCGCGGAGAAATACGGCACTAAGCACTTGCATCGCATTCTGCGGCGGCTCGACTCTTCGGCAGCGAGCCGCATTCACGCCCATGACGTTCCCAAGGTGATTCGGGCGATTGAAGTGTGTCTGGCCTCGCGCCGGCCCATGACCGAACTTTGGCAGCAGGGACGCGAACCGCTGCACGGCTTTCGCATTCTGCGTCTCGGACTCAATCCGGAGCGCGAAGCTCTTTATGCCCGCATCAACCAGCGGGCCGCCAAGATGTTTGACGAAGGACTGATCGCCGAGACGGAAAGGCTTCTCAAAAAGTATGGCGAACAAGCGCGCCCGCTCGCGTCGTTGGGCTACAAGCAGGCGGTGCAGTTTTTGCGCGGCGAATTGGATCGGAAGTCGGCGCTCGCCGAGGCGCAGCAGGCGCATCGCAACTATGCCAAGCGCCAGATCACATGGTTCCGTCGAGAACCGGATGTGCATTGGCTGGCCGGGCTTGGCGACGACCCAGCCATCCAGGCGGAAGCCGTCGCAACCGTCGAGCGGGAAATTTGAGAGTTCCTGTGCGCGAACAGACCAGCCGTCACGGGGTATGCGACCGCGTGCTAATTCATACGGTGGAGGAACGGGCGTCTCGCGAGCCTGCCCTGAGCGAAGTCGAAGGGTTCAGCCGGGCGAGGACGCCCGGCTCTCCACGATATCGGTGCAAGCATCTGGAGGACGTTCCCGTCCGTTTTTGCTATTGTCAATTGCATGCTCCGGCATCTGCTGTTGATGACGCTTCTGCTCGCGGCGGCGACCTGCTTTGCTAAAGACAAGAGCAAGGACCGCTTTCTGCAGGCCCGTCCTATCCATGTCGACAAGGCCGGCCAGAAGTGGGTCGACAAGACGTTGCGCAAAATGTCGCCCGAAGAAAAAGTCGGCCAACTCTTCGCGATCTTTGTGAGAGCGCAATTCCTGAATGACGCCGACCCCATCTTTATTCAACTGCGCGACCACATCCGCAAATATCGCATCGGCTCGCTGGTCATGAGCGTCCCGGTGGATGGCCCCGTCCTGCTGAAGAGCCAGCCCTATGTTGCCGCCGAGCTGCTCAACCGGCTGCAAAGATCATCGAAGCTGCCCCTCATTGTCGCGGCAGACTTCGAGCGCGGCGTGTCCATGCGTCTGAATGGCACTACCGTCTTTCCCCATGCGATGGCCTTTGGAGCTACCGGCAAAACGGAAAATGCCGAGGCCTTTGGCCGCATCACAGCGCTGGAGGCGAGGGCCGTCGGAGTGCATTGGAATTTCTTCCCCGATGCCGATGTGAATTCCAATCCTGCGAATCCCATCATCAACACGCGCTCGTTCGGAGAAGACCCGAAGCAGGTGGGCGATTTCGTGGCGGCGTACATCCGGGGCGCGCACGAAGGCTCCATGCTGACCACGGCCAAGCACTTTCCCGGACACGGCGACACCGCAGCCGATTCTCATCTCGGCCTCGCTCAAGTCACTGGCGACCGGGCGCGGCTCGATGCGGTTGAGCTGCCACCGTTCCGGCGCGCGATCGAGGCGGGCGTGGATGCCGTGATGGTGGCGCACGTAACCGTCCCCGCTCTCGATCCCGAGCCCAACCGGGTGGCCACAACTTCCAGGGCGATTGTGGACGGACTGCTCAAAGAAGAAATGGGATTCAAAGGGATCGTCGTGACCGACGCGCTCGACATGGCGGGGTTGACGCGTTTATATGCGAAGGATATTGGCCGGGCAGCGGTCGAATCCTTCCAAGCCGGCAATGACATGCTGATCATTCCGGCCGATCTCGACGCCAGCTACCGCTCGATGCTGCAAGCGGCGCGCAGCGGCGAAATCAGCCGTCAGCGGCTCGATCAATCGGTGCGCAAGATTCTCGAACTCAAGGCTTCGCTCGGTTTGAACAAGGCGCGGCTGGTGGACCCCGGTCAACTCTCCAGCGCGATTGCGAAACCGGAGAATCTAGCCGTCGGCCAGCGCATTGCCGACGAAGCCATTACCCTCATTCGCGACAACGGGAAAGTCATTCCGCTTCAATCTTATGGAACTCCGGCGGCCGGACTTCCGTATCAATCAATGGCCGATGTGAGCGACCGCCTGGTAGCGGTGATTTTTTTCGACGACCTGCGCACCGACTCCGGACGTATGCTCGAACGCCAGATTCTAGCCCGTGTGCCTGACGCCCACTTGATCTACGTGGACGCACGGTCGGCCGCCGGCATGAAGGCACCCGTTGCCGAAGCGGTGGAAGCAGCGGAGCACGTGATCGCCGCCGTGTATGTGGTTCCGACCGCGGGCAAGGCCATGCGTGCTGCTGGCGGAGGTTTGACGAATACGGTTGCCATGGACGACGCCACGGGATCTTTACTTACCGCGATTCTCGATCGCGCCGCCGATCGCACGGTCGTACTTGCCATGGGCAATCCCTATGTGGCGCAGGATTTCCCCGCGATCCAGAATTATGTGTGCGCCTTCTCCAATGCAACCGTCTCGGAAACCGCTGCCGTCAAGGCGATCTTCGGCGAGATCCCGATCGGCGGTCATTTGCCGGTTACGATTCCGGGCGTTGCATCCCGAGGCGAGGGTCTGGAACGCCCCGCCCAACCCAGCTCAGGAGGTTCCTCTCATGTTCAGCGTTAGCATGTTCAGCCGTAACGTTATCGCAAAACTTTCCCTTTATGCGTTGTTTGGCGCGCTCTGTGTCCTTCCCGCCTGCAGCATCAATGCGAACCACAATGCCAAGGATGGCGAGAAGCACGTTGACATCAAGTCTCCCATGGGTGATTTGCACGTCAGCGAGCAAGCCGATATTCGCGATGCTGGGCTGACCGTCTATCCCGGCGCCAAGCCCGCTCCGAAAGACGACAGCGACGACAAGAAGAGCGCCAATGTAAACCTTTCGCTGCCGGGATTCTCGTTGAAAGTGGTCGCCGCGGAGTTCATCTCCGACGACGCTCCCGACAAAGTCATCGCCTACTACGACAAAGAGCTGCACAAATATGGCAAGCCCATCCAGTGCCACGGCGCCTGGAGCGGCGGTAACGTAAAAGCTTCACCCGGCAAGGATGAAGGTTCCAAACCTGTCTCGTGTGGGAATGACGGCAGCGGAGATTCGGTGGAGTTGAAGGTTGGCACCGAGGGCAACCAGCACATCGTCGCCGTTAAGCCCAACCGCCAGGGGACCCGCTTTGCCCTGGTTTATGTGCGCACTCACACGGGCAAAGACGACACGATCTGATCGCTTTAAGGCATCGGGTGATCGGAAGATCGGGCGGGGAAAGATGACCCGATGGCCCGATGATCCGATCACCCGAGGCCTTGCTCTCCTGGTTCGTTGTGCGCTAGCTTCAAAGACGTGGAGCACCCTTGCCAACAATGTGGGACCACGGTCGAGGACGGCCGGCCGTTTTGTCCGCAATGCCGCGCTCCGCAAATCCATGTGCAGGTTGCGATTCCGGATGCTGAAATTGCCGCGGGCTCGAATCCCGCGCCGGACGCGTTTTCTCCGGAGATTCCCGTAGAGACGAGGCTTGCCTCGTCTCAGCCGCGACCAGCCGCCGGCAGCACGATGGACAGGGGAATTGCCGTTCGTGCCGCGCTCAAGGCCGGCGTGCTCGGGGTTTTCATCGGGATGATCCCATTTCTCGGCATCGTGCTGACCGGGGCACTGGCTGTCTTTTTCTACCGCCGCGAAAATGGATTCCGACTTCCCGCCGCTCTCGGATCGCGTCTCGGAGGAGCAGCGGGAGTCGTCGCCTTTGCCATCAACGCGCTGTTGATCGCCATCCGGATTTTCGTTTTTCATGCCCAGCAGGAATACACCGATGCCATCCTGAAAATCGCTCAAAGGTTCGGAGCCAATGCGGCGGACCCTGACTTTCAAGCCAGCATCCACAACCTGTTCACTCCGTCGGGGCTGGCGCTCACCTTCTTTTGTGGGATGATTGTTACCGTGGTGCTGGCCTCAATCGGCGGCGCGCTGGCCGCGCTGCTTCTGCGGCCCCGCAACACCCGCGTGTGATTCAATCAGTATCGACGCGGGTTTCACGCCCGGCCTTGCTCTCATCTTTCCGCACGCGTATGATGCAGCGTTTATGAATTCACGCACGCCAGGTCGTCCCGTTGAGGTCCATCAGAAAGCGCAGCTCATGTCGGCATCCGAGGTGGAGCGCACCTTGATCCGTCTGGCGCATGAGATTCTCGAGAAGAACAATGGCGTTGAAGGTCTGGCGCTGGTCGGCATCCGGCGTCGTGGAGTTCCGCTGGCGGAGCGGCTGGCGAAGATTATTCAGCGCATCGAAAAGAAACCGGTGCTGCTCGGCACGCTCGACATTACCCTCTATCGCGACGATCTTTCCACCCTCGACTCCAAGCCGGTGGTGCAGAAAACCGAGCTGGAAATCCCCCTCACGGGGAAGTCGGTGGTACTGGTTGACGACGTGCTCTATACCGGCCGCACCACCCGCGCCGCCATGGACGCACTGTTCCGCGTGGGCCGTCCCAGGCGATTGCAGTTGTGCGTGTTGATCGATCGCGGCCATCGCGAGTTGCCGATTGAGGCCGCGTTCATTGGACGAACGGTGCAGACAACGGAAAATCAGACTATTGAGGTCCAACTTCGCGAGGTCGATAACGCGGAGAAAGTCCTGCTGATGGAAAAGCAGCAGACAACTATAGCTTAGCCACTTTTTATGAATTGTCATCCCGAGCGAAGCGAGGGATCTGCATTTTGCGGCGGACTACAGATCCCTCGCTTCGCTCGGGATGACAAAATCTGGGCGAAATGAGAGGCGAAGTGCGGCGTATCCCTTTCGCCACGGACTGTTAGACAACTATGAATCCAGCGCGCGGTTCCCTGCTCGGTATCGAGCACCTGGAAGCAGCCGAGATCCTGAGACTTTTGAAGTTTGCCCGGCGCATGAATCCGGACAAGCCGCGGCCCCTGCTCAAGGGCAAGCGTGTGCTTTTGCTTTTCTACGAGGCTTCCACCCGCACGCGGAGCTCGTTTGAAATCGCGGCCAAATCCATGGGCGCTCACACCGTCCTCATCCAGTCTGCCGGTTCCAGTATTGA
>Ga0187865_1001362_pt1 | contig 28386 bp, 29 predicted proteins | sample June2016WEW_11_1_2_FD_132989 | JGI IMG/M metagenome (GOLD analysis project Ga0187865, IMG submission 132989) | Peatland microbial communities from SPRUCE experiment site at the Marcell Experimental Forest, Minnesota, USA - June2016WEW_11_100 | ecosystem: Environmental > Terrestrial > Soil >...
GGTCCCCAGCGACAGGTCTTCGTCGCTGGGGTGACTTGAGCCGGGCCGAAAAATGCAGAAAAATACGGGGGCTTTAGCCCCTGAGGGATGACAACGGAAATCTACGTCGCCATTTTTGAAACAGGCTGTAACGATCTCCGATGGCTTCGCGGGGGCGGGAGAGGCGACCACCTGCAGGTGCACGAATCGAAAACGGCGCACACGAGAAAAAATCGTCGCATCGGGAGCTCGCGGAAAACTCCACCTGCAGGTGGAGAGATCGGCAGAAAAGATGATCTACAGGTGGCTGGAATTGGCGGAAATCGTCGAAATGAGTGTTGCGAGCACAGTTTTTTGTTTCTAATTGGAACTTCCTCGTTGGTCTTGCAATTTGCTCCAACGGGCGTATAACCGCCAGCCATTTCTTTTCAATGGAGATTCCAGTCAAAAGGAGGATCGGAAACCATGCAGGATCGCTCTGTCAACCCGTCGAAGAGTGCTCCGGTCAGCCGCGCGCCCGAATTTTTACCTCACGCCAGTTAGCTCCCAACTGCCGCGGTTGCGGCAGAACGATTGCCGTCGCCATCCACGGCCACGATTTCGTAGCGGGTTTCCAGGCTGGCTCCAGGGGCAAAGTAAAACGTGCCAATGGCAACACGATCCGCCATTGCGCCGTCTTTCAGGATGAGGTATTCCGCAACCAAGCCGTCATCGTGACTGGACAACCAACGCAAGGCGACCCCGCGGCGGCCATTCCAGGTTTCAATTTGCTTCGTCGCGCGCTCCGGCACGCTCGGGGGCGTCTTGTCGGTTCCGCGTCCGGGAGCGCGGTCCAAGTTCAACAGGACCACCTCGCGCAGGTCAGCCGCTTTGAACCGGATGCCCGCGCGCATCAATTCCTCGCCATTGGCGGCGAACGATTTCTTCCCAAAACGGAACGCGACGCTGTAGTTGGCCTGCGGCACCAGTGCTTTGGGATACACGACAACTTTCGACTTGGGCAACGCGTCCTGGAGGATGGCCACCTTGGTGCGCTCGCTATTGGCCAACTGAAGGTAGGTGTGCGGCGTCGGCGCACCATCCGCCCGCGGGTGATACACCCGCATGTAGCGATCCAGAACGCCTTCCGCCCTCAGGAACCGGTGGAACAGAACGTCGCTTCGAAGCCGGTCTTGGGCGGCGGCGCTCTCCAGTTCGGTGGAGGAACCGCCGCCTTCGATTATTTTGGCCACCGGCCAGAAGTAACTCAGATAGTAAGTGTCATCGGGGCCGCCGCCATCCGACCCTTGGTTGTTCTCGATGAATTCGAACTTGTCCCAGTTCGCCCATTCCCCGCCCGAATTGCAGCCTTGCAGTCCCATCTCCGGATTGGCCGCCTTGACTTCGCGCATCAGGTCCAGGTAATGCCGATACTGCTGCACAAAGGGCTGGCCCGGCGGATGATCGTGATCGGCGGCATTGCAAGGGGCTTCGATCCAGCCGTCCAGACGCCAATAAAACGTGCCGTAGAGCTTTTCCCGATCCAGAATCAAGCGCCGCATGTAATCGTGCGCGCCCTTAGCCGCGCAACAGAATCCGAGGTTATACCAGACCGTGATCCCGTCCGGCACCTTGGGATCGAGCGCCCACTCGGGATGTTCCAAATCCACGGGTGTGCCCGCGGCATAGTGTTGCGGCGGCAGCCACAGCCGGAAGACAATCCCGGACTGACGCAGGTAGTCAACCAGTTCCTTCCAATCCGCGCCTTCCCAAACGCCGCGGCCGCGCAGGTCGAACCAGAAATCGTCCTCGTGGGCGATTTGCGCGCCGGTGCGGAGGCACAGGTCGGCAATCTGCCACATAACTTGGAGGCGCAAATCCGGCTTCTGGCGATACGCCATGTCGTCCCAATGGCCATTGTAGATACACGAAAGCCAAAGATAGGGTTCGCGAGTGTAATCCCATTTGAACGTCGCCTGCCAGTCCTGCAGTTGCTCGTTGGCGCTGTCCAAATCGCCTTGATACACGCCGATGAAACTGTTGGGCGCCTCGAAGCTTGCGCCGGGCGCCAGCGGTTCGGTGTGAAGCTCCAACTGCGACCGGATCGGAAAAGAGCTTCCCACTTCATGATCGCCTGGATTCCAAAACCGCGCCGACCAGGGACCCAGATAGTTGAACCCGAAAAACACGCCTTCGCCGGCCTTCTCGTCTTGCAAAACAAAGTACGGATGATAACTGGCGCAACCGCTGAAAATGTCATCGGCCCGGTAATCGGGCTGGCCGGCCATCGAAAAAAACGTCCGGCATTTCGTCCCCGAAGATTGCAACGACTGGGCTTCGATTTCATTGCAGTGCTTGCCACTCCCACCGCCTCGCCAATCGTAGAGCGTGAACCGCTGTGAGCCTACGGGCTTGAACCGCAGTTCGTGCAGGCTGATCTCCTTCAACGGCTGGGTGACCCCGGTCCGGTTGGTGACCCGATACCATTTCCGGATCATGCCCAGTTGCGTGCGCGGCGTGGAGGCAAAGACATCATAGTGCAGGCTGATGGCAAAACTTTCGTGCTCCAGGTTGATCTCCAGCGACAGCCCCGGATCAATACCCGGCGATGTCTTGGGCGCGGACAAATGGGTTATTCGGTAACTCTTGAGACGATAGCCGCCGCTGTTCCCCGTAAAGTCCCTTCCGCCGAAGTTGAAATGAAACTCATCGGAGTCGGCGCCGCCGACAAATTCCGCGCCGGTGAGCCTGTTCTTGAAGGCCGACAGGTGAAAGCGTCCGTCAATCAAATCCAATTGCTGCTCAATCAGACCAGTTCCACAAGTCCAACGGGGAAACGCGGAATTATATCGGATGTAGGCGTCCCCGGACTCCAGTTCCTCCGGCCCAGAAACAACCATGGCCGAGGGCGAAGACGATGCATCCGGGTTTGAAATAGATTTGCCTGGCGGAACAGTCTGAGGGGCCAAGTTCGCTGCGCGGGCGCTGGGTGTGGCAGATTTCCAAGGGAGCATCATGCTGGTGCCGGTGATGCCGGTAACCTTGATAAATTTACGGCGCGTGGTTTTCATGTTTCAATCCTCATATTGAAAGAAGGGTTTCGGCCTTTTTGATTAACATTTCCCATTTGATTTCATGCCCGCGACCGGCGCGCGCCTTTTTTGTGATTTTCTTGCTGCTCCACAGGTTTGCAAGTCTTTTTTCAATCTTTTTTCCAAATGTCGCATCGCCGGATCGGTTGAGAGCCGTTCGACGTCATTGGTATCTTCATAGCTCGCCAACCGGCTGAAGATGGATTGTCGCATGAGCGACTATCGAGTGTTGCGTGTTTTTCCCCGTGCGCCAATCGGCAAATCCTCGCCCAGGATGAATGCTTTGTTTCTGATGCGAACTTCGGAGATAGGACACTAGTTTTTGGCGCTTCCACCGAGCGCCTGGAAGAGCGTGGCGGAGTCAGTATAGCGGCTGGCGGCGGCATTGGAGCGGTCGAGAGCCGTCTCTAACTGCTGGCGCTGGGCATCGAGCAGGGCGAGCTGGCTGATGCCGCCGGCCTGGTAGCGCTGGGCCGCAATGGCGTACGCGCCATCGGACTCGCCAGCCGCGGCAGTGCGCGCGCGGAGCGCCTGGGCATCGCGCTCGACGGCATTGAGCGCGTCGGCGACCTCGCGGAAACTTTCGAGCACGGTCTGGCGATAGACGGCGGCCGCTGCGTCGTAGGCGTCCTGCGCCTTGCGCTTTTCCGCCTGGAGCGCTCCGCCGTTGAAGATGGGCGCGGCGAGCGACGCACCCACATTCCACACGCCGCCGCCTGTGTCGAAGCGCGTGCCCAGGCCGCCGCCGCTACCGGTGAGCACGATCTGCGGATAGAGATTCGCAGTGGCCACGCCTACGTTCGCGCCGGCCTCGTGCAGCAACGCCTCCGCCGCGCGAATGTCGGGCCGCTGCCGGACGAGTTCCGACGGTACCGTGAGTGGCAGCTCCTCCGGCAGATGCAGCTTGTCGAGTGAAATCCCCGGGACGTGCGCCTCCGCCGGACTCAGGCCCATGAGCACCGCCAGTTGATTGTCGATGGTGTCGAGCTGGAGCTCGAGCGGCGGAATCGAGGCCTCGGTCTGAGCAACCTGGGTTCGCTGGCTTCGCAGATCGTAATCGGAGAGTCCCCCCGCACCGTGGCGCTCTTCCGCAATGCGCAGTTGTTGCTGCTCGACCGCGAGCAGTTGGCGCGTGATTTCGATCTGCGATCGAATCTGCGCCTGGCGGATGGCCGCCGACACCACGTTCCCCGCCAGCATCAGGCGCGCGCCCTCAAGCTGCCACGCCTGGTAGTCGCGCTCCGCGCGAAGGGCCTCAATGGCGCGGCGATTGGCGCCGAAGATGTCGAGCGCGTAGGAGACGGCAACCGACCCGTTGAGCAGCGTAAACGGCGACGGGTTGGGGAAGGGAACTCCGAGTGCGGCGAGGTTGAGTTGCTCTTCGGTCACACCGGCGTTGCCAGTGACGGTGGGATATTTCGTCGCGCCGGTGCGGGCATTCACCTCTTCCTGCGCCTGCTTGAGCCGCGCCGTGGCCTGCGCGAGCGTGGGACTGTTGGCGAGAGCCTGCGCGACCATCGCATCGAGTTCAGGCGAGCCGAAGACGTTCCACCAGCTGGCCGGGACAGGCGCTGACGCATTGAAGTGCTGCGCGTCGCCGGCAAGCCCCGCGCTGCTCGCGGTCTGAGCCGGCAGCGGCTGGGGCGTGTAGGAGGTCACGGCGGGCGGCGCTGGCGCATGATACCGCGGTCCCACGGTGCAGCCCTGCAGCGTGGTGAGAGCCGCCAGCGCTACCACTGCCGTCATCCACTTCGCATCCGTCAATCGTTGCATGGCCTCGCCCTCCTCAATCCAGAGTTCTGCGGTATGTGGTCACAGCCACGCCCATCAGGACCACGGTGAACAGCACCAGGGGCCACACGCTGGGCCAGGAATCCGCCCACCCATTGCCCTTGAGCAGAATGCCGCGGATGAGGCGGTTGAAATATGTGAGCGGCAGAACGTTTCCGATGACCTGCGCCCATCCCGGCATACCCTTGAAGGGGAACATGAAGCCCGAGAGAACAATGTTGGGCAGAAAGTAGAAGATGGCCAACTGCACGGCCTGAAGCTGGTTGCGCGCCAGCGACGAAAAGGTGATGCCGACGGTGAGATTGGCCGCGATGAAGAGCAGGGCGGCAAGATAGACCGCTCCGATGTTTCCGAAGAACGGCACAAAAAACACGTAGCGCGCGGCGAGAAGGATGATGGATGCCTGGATGAGGCCGATGCCGATGTAAGGGACGAGCTTGCCGGTCATTACTTCCAGCGGCGTCGCGGGCATGGCCAGCAGGTTCTCCATGGTGCCGCGCTCGCGCTCGCGCGTGATAGCAAGGCCGGTCATCATCACCATGGTCAGCGTGAGGATCATGCCCATCAGTCCCGGCACCACGTTGTACTGCGTGATCTCGTCCGGGTTGTACAACTGGTGCACGTCCACGCTGAAGGGCGCCGGACCCGCCTCCCACCCCAACGACGAAGACCTGTCGTTGGGGGCCCCGGCCTGCAGGCCGGCGAGCGGGCCCGTCAGCTCCCGTTGGACGACCGATTGCGCGATGCCGTTCACGGCAGCCAGCGCGCTTCCCGTGGTGGTGGGATCGGTGGCGTCGGCTTCGATCAGGATCGACGGGTGCTCGCGGCGCAGCAGTTGCCGCGTAAATCCGGCCGGAATATTCACCACGAACAGAAGCTGGCCCTGAGCCAGCGCCTCGCGCCCCGCTTGTTCGCTGGGCAGGCGCTTGACAATCTTGAAATACGACGAGTTCTGCATAGCCTCAATGAAGCTGCGCGTAACGTTGCTCTCATCGGCGCTGACGATCCCGGTATCCAGGTGCCGCGGGACGGTGTTGATGGCGAAGCCGAACAGGGCCATCTGCATAATCGGAATTCCCACGATCATGGCGAACGTCAGCCGGTCACGCTTCAGTTGCGTGAACTCCTTGAGCACGACGGCCCACCATCGCGCGGCCGAAAATCGCTGGCGCCCCTTCATGCGTTTCCTCCTGCGTTGCGCTCCGCGTGGCCCATCAGGTAAATGAAGACGTCCTCGAGGTCTGTATCGATCTTCTCCGCGCGCCTTCCGCTGGAGACGACCATCTGCTCAATCTCCCGCTCCAACAGTTCGGCATTTGTGCCGCTCACATGCAGCACCTCGCCAAACGTCACCGTCTGCGCCACAGCCGCTTTCTTCCGCAGCTCCTCCTGCAACTCCGCCAGGCGATCGCCGCGAATAGCCCAGGTGCTTAGGTGTTGTCCCTCGATGATCTCCTCGGCGGTGCCCTGCGCCAGCAGGGTTCCGGCGGAGATGTAGGCCAGCTTGTGGCAGCGCACGGCTTCATCCATGTAGTGCGTGCTGACCAGCACGGAGATGCCGCCGGCAGCGAGCGTCTGAAGCTCGTCCCAGAAGTCGCGCCGCGCGCGTGGATCAACGCCCGCGGTCGGCTCGTCGAGCAGAAGCAGTTGCGGAGAGTGCAGCATGCACGCCGCCAGCGCCATGCGCTGCTTCCAACCTCCCGACAACTCGCCGGCAAGCTGACGCGCGCGCGACGCCAGGCCGAGCGCCGCGAGCGATCTCTCGACTGCCTGCTTGCGGCCGGGAATCTGATACATCCTGGCGACGAAATCAAGATTTTCGGCGATGGTCAGATCGTTCCAGAAAGAAAAACTCTGCGTCATGTAGCCCACGCTGCGCTTGATCTCGGCGCTGTCGCGCAGAATGTCGTGGCCCAGGCAGGTGCCGGTCCCCGAGTCGGGTTTCAACAGCCCGCACATCATGCGGATGGTCGTCGTCTTGCCGCTCCCGTTGGGGCCGAGAAAGCCGAAGATCTCGCCCCGCCGCACGCGCAGCGAAACATCCTTCACCACGTGCTTGCCGTCGAAGCGCTTGTTCAGCCCCTGCACGTCGATGGCGTAGTTGGACTGCTCGGCCGGCGTCATGGAAACGTCACCTCCACCGGCTGGCCGGGATGCAGCGTGGCCGCGGCTTCCGGCGATGGCCTGGCGATCACCAGGAACACGAGCTTCGACCGGTTTTCGTTGCTGTAAATCACCGGCGGAGTGTACTCGCTCTGCGGCGACACGAAGGTGATGGTTGCCGCAACCGCGCTGGAGCAGCCGTCGCACGTCATGCGGACGCTCTGGCCTGCGCGCAGGCTACCCACCACCGTCTCCGGCACAAAAAAGCGGATCTCAACGTTCTCCGGAGGTAGAAGCTGGACCACGGGATTACCCGCCGCTACCCACTCGCCCTCGCGGTAGAGCGTGTCGAAGACCAGGCCATTGCGCGGCGAGGCGATCCGCTTCTGCTCGAGCCGCCATTGCGCATCCGCCAGCGAAGCGCGGTCCGCCGCCACCTGGTTCTTCTGCGCCTTGATCTGCTGCTCCCGCGCCGGCAGCGCGTCCACTTCCAGCGCGGCTTGCAGCTCGCGCACCTTCGCGGCGCTCGTTTCCGCCGCCGCCTGCGCCTGGATTAGCTCCGTCTGCGCGATCCCTCCGGCCTGGAACTGCGCCCGATCGCTGGCCAGAATCGCATCCGCCTCTTTCTTATCGGCAACCGCCTGCGCCAGTTGCGCGCGCGTCACGTCAATCTCCGCGGGGCGCTTTCCGGTCTCCAGGTCGCTGAGGCGCGCCTGCGAGCTTCGCAGCACCTGCTCGGCCGTCCGCTCTTCCGAGGCCTCGGGCTCGTCGTCCAGAGCGAACAGCGGATGGCCGGCGGCCACCGTCTGGCCGCGCATCACACCGAGGCGCTCGAGCCTCCCGCTCTGCGGCGATGCAACGTAGACGAACTTGCCTTCGATGTAGCCCTGGTAGGTGTTCGTGGGCTTCCGCGCGCAGCCGGCAATCAACACGAGCGCCATTGCCGCAACTGCGCCCGCCACGGTTTTGCCTCGGAGAACGTGCATCTTCCCCTCCATACTCACTTACGGCCCGATGTTGCGTTTCGTTTCCTGTGCCGGGCGGGTTCCAACCCATGCAGCAGCAATCCCGTGATGTGACGGCTGAGCGCTTCCCGGCTGGGCGCCTTGCGGTCAAAGATCTCCGCCCAAAGCTGGATGGTCGCCATGTGCATCATCACCAACCCGATGAGCGAGAAGGCAATCAATCCCGGATCGAGCTCCGGATTCGCCTCGCCGCGAGCCTGTGCCCTGGCCAGGCTCTGACTCAGAGCCCTGACCTTGTCGAGCGGCAGATGGCGCAGCACCCTGCCGCGCAACATGCCGCCCTCGTTCAGCACTTCGCGCATCCAGGTCGAGGGCACCCAGGGCATCCGTTCGATCCCCGCCAACATGCGCTGCACGATTCCGCGGATCAGTTCCGCGGGCGCCTCGCCGGCCTCCACCGGGCCCCACACCGACCGAATCAGCGGAGTCAACCGCTCCTCCACCACGGCGTCCAGCAACTGCTCCCGGCTGCGGAAGTAGTAGTGCAGCATGGCCGGGGTCAGCTGCGCCTGTTGGGCGATGGTTGCGAAGGTGGTTGCAGCCACGCCCTGCCTGGCGAAAAGCCCGGTGGCCGCCTTCAGCAGCCGGTCGCGCGCATCGAACTCCGGGCTGGCGGCGGGCCGTCCCGGCCTGCGTGCGGATTTGCGTCGCGTTGGCATATCCAAAGAATTAACTAATGCATGAATTAAATATCGGATCCGGTTTTTTGTCAAGCCCCCTGCCGCGGCCGGACTGACTGCCCAATTGGAATTTGCCGGAGCAGATGCTCCGCGCCGGCAAAAGCTCAATCGAGGCCGCCAGCCGCGTTATCATTGTGGCCGACCACACCAAGTTCGGCCGCGGCGGCATGATCCCCATGGCCCCGCTCAACGCGGCGCAAACCGTCGTCTCTGACGCGGAGCTCGGTTCCGAATACGCCGCCATGCTCCGCGACAACGGCATTGAAGTCCTTCTGGCATAATCGGAACTGCCGTAAGGAGTCCCGATGCAAATCGACGCACACGACGTTCTCCTCGTCACCGACGTGCAAAACGACTTCTGCCCCGACGGCGCGCTCGCCGTTCCCCGCGGAGACGAAGTGATTGCGCCCATCCATCGCGTCGCGCCGCGATTCGAGCACATCGTTCTCACGCAGGACTGGCACCCCCAAAACCACTCTTCCTTTGCCGTTTCGCATCCCGGCAAACAGCCCTTCGAGTCCATCGAGCTTTCCTACGGCGCGCAAACCCTTTGGCCGCCGCACTGCGTGCAAGGCAGCCACGGCGCGGAGTTTCATCCCGCGCTCCATTTGCCACAGGCCGAACTCATCCTGCGCAAGGGCTTTCGCCCGCACATCGATTCCTATTCGGCCTTCTTCGAGAACGACCGCACCACGCCCACCGGTTTGGCCGGGTACCTGCACGAGCGCAGGCTGAAGCGTGTGTTCCTCGCCGGCCTCGCCTACGACTATTGCGTCGGCTACTCGGCGCTCGACGCGCGGCGGCTCGGCCTCGAAGCATTCGTCCTGCGCGACGCCTGCCGCGCCATCGATCTCGATGGTTCCGTGGCCGCGATGGAAACTGAATTCGTTAAAGCGCAGGTCGTCGTGATGGAAACCGCGCAGCTTGTTGCTGCAAGCTGAGAACTGAGCCCATCTCCTATCTGATCCGATACAGATGCGCTACACTGGTAGCACCGAATTCGGTGCTACGGCTGGAGTCAACATTGCTCAATATTGCGACCGATATCCAATCTTTGACGGCATTCCGGCGCAACTCCGCTGACATGATGAAACACCTGCGGAAAAACAAACGCCCGCTCGTGCTGACCGTGAACGGAAAGGCTGTGGCTGTGGTGCAGGATGCCGGGGCGTACCAACGCCTGCTCGATGCTGCTGCGCGCGCCGACGCCGGAGAAGGCGTGCGGCAGGCCTTGGAAGACGCCCGTAAGGGGAGAACTCGCCCGGCAAGGGAGTTCTTCAGCGAATTCGAGTCCGCACGTGGCCTATCTCGTTAACATTACGGCCCGGGCCGAACGCGACCTCGCTGCTCTCTATGAAGAAATCGACGCCGAAAATTCCGTTGCGGCTCAAAGGTGGTACGGCGGACTCAAGCGGGCGATCCTCGATCTCGAAGATCATCCATATATCTGGCCGGCTACACACGAAGCACGCAAGCTTCGGCATATCCTCTACGGCCGCCGGCCTCACAGGATTTATCGCGTGATCTATCGCGTTATTGAAAGGCGAAAGGCGGTTGAAGTGCTGCACATTCGCCACGGAGCAAGGCGCCGGTTCCAGGCATCGGATATGAAATGAGTGGGGAACGTGCTGCTCTGCCAGCTAGAATCGCAACAGGCCCCGCATCGCCGCACCTTCACGAGTATGTCCCGCAACTTCTACATCCTCGCCGCCACGCTCGGGTTCTTCGCGCTCGTCTCGGCAGGCATGACGCTGGTGCCATCCAGCTTTCAGCCGGGCCTGCCCGCCAACGGGACGCTCTGGCGCACCATGTCGCTGCTGCTCCTGTTGGCCGCTCTCGCTTCTGCTCTCGTCGGCGTTCTGAGCAACCTCTTTGAGCAGGTGGACCGCCGCAGCGAAGAGGCCCGGCGCGCCGCACGGCAAAGGCGGCGCGGCAACCGCGGATAGCCGTTTGTCCGTGGGGCGGAAGACGCCCGGCTGCCGCGAGCGGCAACCACGCCGGTCCAATTAGAATGAAAGGGTGCAGGGCACTTTTCCCGCGCAGGATCGAGCAGACGCCCATGTTTGAAGTCACCGTGGAGGCAGATTTCTCCTCAGGACACTATCTCCGCAACTACAAAGGCAAGTGCGAGAACCCGCACGGCCACAACTACAAGGTCCGCATCACGCTGGCCGGCGCAGCGCTCGACGAGGCCGGCCTGCTGCTCGACTTCAAGCTGCTCAAACACGTGCTGCGCCCGGTCATCGAGCGCATCGACCACCAGATGCTCAACGACCTGGAGCCGTTTACGACGCTCAACCCCTCGGCGGAAAACATCGCCAAATTCTTTTACGACGAAACCAACCGCCAGCTCGCGGGAATGACCGCGGGCCGCGTGCGCGTGAAGGACTGCACCATCTGGGAGACCGACACCACCACGGCGACCTACTTCGAATAGCCTCTTTCAGCACAGTGAACGGCATCGCCCCGACTTCGCAGCGGCTGCCAGGATTCAGTTGCCGCCGGCTTGCTTCTGCGCGCTTGCCGAATACCAGTCTTCGCGGACAAGGGGGAGCCGGCTCTTGCCGCGGTCCGGCCGGCTGAGCAATACCTGATAGACCGCAATATCTCCCCTTGAGAAGGCGGCTGCCGATCCCGCCATGTACAACAGCCAGATGCGGTACGCCGGCTCATCCACGTACGCCCGCACCTTGCCGGCATTCTGCCGCAATCGGTCCACCCAGCAGCGCAAGGTCAGTTCGTAGTGTTCGCGAAGGTTCTCCACGTCGCGCACTTCAAGGCCCGCCGACTCCGCGGCTTGAATCGTCTGCGTCAACGTCACGAGCTTGCCGTCGGGAAACACGTACCGGTCAATGAATGAATCCTTACGCACGGCGGACCCAGGCGCGCGCGCGATGGCGTGATTGAGAAAGGCGCCGCCGGGTTTCAACAACCGGCGCGCGATGCTGAAATATTGGGGCAGGTTTTTCAACCCTACGTGCTCGAACATGCCGACGCTGGCAATTTTGTCGAAGGATTCATGCAGGTGCTCACACTGGCGGTAATCGCGCAATTCAACCGCGCAGGTCGCGCCCAGCCCCGCCTGTTCGATCCTTTGCTGCGCAACGTTGGTCTGCTCCTTGCTCAGTGTGATACCCAGCGCATTCGCGCGGCGCGCACCGGCAGCACAAAGGACCAGGCTTCCCCATCCGCAACCGATGTCAAGAAAGCGCTCGCCCGGCTGCAGGCGCAGCTTCCGGCAGATCATCGCAAGTTTCTGCGCCTGAGCCTGATCGAGCGAATCGCCGGGGCATCGAAAATACGCGCAGGAGTACGCGAGCGATTCGCCCAGCCACGGCCGGAAGAATTCAACCGGCTGATCGTGTGGTATGAAATCGAGGAGCGGTCTCTCGCCATGGAGTGCCGCGAGCCGTGCCTAAGCCATCGCCGGGCGCCGGCAACTGTGCGCGCCAGCGTCTCCATCAGTTGCTGCCTCAGCCCTCGTGGGCCATTCAGGAGATGTTCCGCAACCGGAAAGACCGCGAAGATATCTCCCTCGATCTCCAGATCCCGGTGGATGAACGCCTCGCCGAGAGCGATCTCGTTGGGCTCGGCCGCGAGCGCTGCCAGGGCCTTCGGGGTCTCGATCGCAATCGTGCAGGCCGGCGCGCCGCCCGGCGACGGCGTCCAGCGCCAGCCATCCCACATCCGAATGGCAAAAAGGGGACCCTGGTAATTCTGAAAGAGAGCCGTCAATACCCTGGCTCTTTGCGATTGGAGCAAGCCAGACGCCATCTCGCGACCTCGCTGCCTCATTTGCGCGGGAACGGGTCAAGCGCACGCCGCGCAAAATTTGCGGGGAACCTGGACCACCAACAATCCGGATCGCAAACCGGAAGGTTGCAGCCGCTTCAAAAGTATTGTAAGGGCATTTGCGGCCTTCAAGCCTGTGCGATTTTCAGGATCCGGCGCCCCGGCGGACAGGTCTTCGTCCATGGGGCAGAAACGGCGAAGACCGGAGCATTCTTTTTGACTGAACAGGTGTGCCGAAACTGCTCTAATTCATCTGGCTCGACTTCGACTGCAGGTACTTGCTGAAGGGAATCTCGAAATAGAAGAGTTCATTGCCGTCGGCGTCGCGCAACTTGCGCAGCAGCAGCTTGGCGCCCACCAGCGGATCGCTCAGCCCCGAAACATCGTAGAACAGGAAGCCGGCGCGCGTGGTGTGCGGTTCCACCGCCAGGGCCGAATATTCGAAGGTGTCGAAGTCCTGTTCGATCTCCTTGTTGCTGCCCTTGGGCTTGGTGTGAATGGGCGGCAGAGGCGCGGGCAGGGGAATCCTGCTTCCCTGCTGCTGTTTGCGCGTCATCATTCGCTCCACGTCTTCCGGCTCGGCAGCCTGAATCCGTTCTCCATCCGCCGCCACAAAGAGGATGCGAGCGTCGCGCAGCGAGATGGGCCGGTCGCCGAGGTTGGTCACGATCAGCCGCACCGGCATCACGTCGTGGCTCAGGTAGTCAACGCGGAAGATGGACTCTTTCTCCCTGGTGTCGTATGGCTCGACAGCAATGGCCACGTGCTCATCGGGATGGACCTCGACCGCCGGGAATGAGGTGGCCGGCTGCACCGGGGGCGGCGCGTGGTCGCTGGCGCTCACCGGCAAGGCGAGCCAAAGCAGAACAAGCGGGATTGCCCGCAAAATTCTCATCGTGTGCGACTGTATCATTCTAGGGTCAGCCATCTAATCTGGAGCGGATTCGAAACCGTAGGATTAGACCGCAGAAGATCAGATTCGGTACCACATGATTCTTTTTTTCTACAACATGGCCCTGATTGCGGCGCTGGTTGCCGGCGCCCCGTGGTGGCTGTGGCGCATGGCCACCACGCACAAGTACCGCGAAGGGCTGTTCGCGCGCCTGGGCCGCGTTCCACCCCGGCTTGCTCCAAGCGGTGCTCCAGCCGGAGGCCGTCCTCTCATCTGGCTCCATGCCGTCTCTGTCGGCGAGGTTTTGGCGGTCACGCGCCTGGTCAGGACCTTCAATGCCGCTTTTCCGGACTTTCTTATCGTCATTTCAACCACCACCCGTACCGGGCAAGCACTGGCCCGCGAGCGCTTCGGGCCGAATCGAGTCTTTTACTGCCCGCTCGATCTGCCCTGGGCCGTCCGCGCCTACCTTAACGCCCTCCAGCCCCGCCTGCTGATTCTGGCGGAAACCGAGTTCTGGCCCAACCTGCTTCAGGGCTGCTTCCGCCGCGGCATCCCCGTCGCCGTGGTCAACGCGCGCATCTCCGACCGCTCCTGGCCGCGCTACCGAAAACTTCGGGGATTGTGGCGTCCGCTGCTCAGCCGCCTGAGCCGCGTGCTTGCCCAGAGCGAAACCGACGCGGAGCGTCTGCAAGCCATCGGTTGCCGGCCCGACCGCCTCTCGGTGGCCGGCAATCTCAAGTTCGATGTGCGAGCCGCGCAGGAGTCAGAAGCTGCACGATTGTTGAAGTCGATGTCCGGCGGCCTGCGGCTCTTTGTCGCCGGCAGTACGCTGGAGGGCGAAGAGTCCGCGCTGCTTGAGGCGTGGCCGCGGCTGCTCGCCGCCGATCCGCAACTCGCCATGGTGATCGCCCCGCGCCATCCCGAGCGTTTCAGCGCCGTTGCGGCCCTCCTTGGCAAGTCCGGTGTCCCGTGGCGCAAACGCTCCGATTGGCCTGCCGAACCATCCAGTGCTTCGCCCACGACCGCCAACCCGCTCCACCCCGGCGAGATCGTCCTTCTCGACACCATCGGCGAACTGGCTTCTATTTATTCGCTGGCCTCCGTTGCATTTGTCGGCGGCAGCCTAATTCCCGCCGGCGGCCACAACCCGCTCGAGCCGGCCCAGTTCGCGGTCCCTATCGTCATGGGCCCGCACTACGCCAACTTCGCCGCCATTACCGACAGCCTGCGCGGCCACAACGCGATACGCATCGCCGCCAAAGACGAACTCGCTGCGGTCCTCATCGAACTCCTCGGCGACCGCGCCACCGCCGAGGCTATGGGCGCGCGCGCGAAGGAGGTCTTCGATCGCCAGGCCGGGGCGACCGATCGCTGCGTTGAGGCGATCCGTGCATTGCTTGCACCCGCAGCCGCGCCGGAGGCTTCGCGATGACACGCACCGCGCGCCCGCTGCTCTGGCCTCTTGTGCCGCTCTACCGGTTAGGTGTCGCGTTACGCGAGATCGAGCTGCGTACAGGATTCAAGAAGGTCAGGCGGCTCGGCTGGCCCGTCGTCAGCATCGGCAGTCTTTCCGCGGGCGGGGCAGGGAAGACGCCGCTTGCCATTGCGCTCGCGAAGGCGCTCGCGGCGCGCGGCCTGCATGTTGACGTGCTCTCGCGCGGCTACGGCCGGCGCTCCACGCCCCCACTCCCGGTCAACCCTGGTGGCACAGCAGAAGATTTCGGCGACGAGCCACTGGTGATCGCCCGCGAAGCCGGCGTCCCGGTCTACGTCGCTGCCGAGCGCTACGAAGCGGGCCTGCTAGCAGAGTCAGAGCGCACCGCGCCTTCAACTTTTGGTGTGCATTTGCTCGATGATGGTTTTCAGCACCGCCAGCTCGCCCGCGACATCGATATTCTGCTTCTGAGCCGCTGCGACCTGAACGACCACCTGCTTCCAGTAGGCAATTTGAGGGAGCCTTTGCACGCGGCGAAGCGGGCGCACGTGATTGCGATTCCTGCGGAAGAACCCGATGTGGAAGATGAAATCAGAGCGCGCGGCTGGACGGCGCGGGTGTGGCGCCTGCGCCGCCGCATGGTGATTCCCGGCATCAACGTGCCCGTGGCGGCATTCTGCGGCATTGCGCGGCCCGGACAGTTTTTTCAGGGTCTTGAATCTGCCGGCATGAAACTGGCAACGCGGTTCGCTTTCCCTGACCACTACCGCTTCACGGTGCTCGATCTCGACCGCATAGCCGTCGCCGGGCGCCAGGCCGGCGCCAGCGTTCTGCTCACGACGGAAAAAGATCGGGTCCGCATGGGCTCTCTCGCCGATGCACTCCCGACAACGCTCCCGCTCTATACCGTGGGCCTGCGCACGGAGATTGTGGATGGGGCCGCCGCCATCGGGTGGCTCACCAGCCGCTTGACCAGCCCTCGGGCTCATGTTTCTTAACACAGATCGAGCCGCCATGGCCTTGCAGCGTCAGAATCGGAAGGGAAGACCGCGAAGGCCCTGACCGAAAGACCGCGATGCGAACGAAACCGCCGCCCTTTACAGCCGCTCATCCAGCGGAATCCATGGCGAAGGATACGCGGGGCCGATGTACTCGGCGCGCGGCCGGATCAGCCGGTTGTCATCGAGCTGCTCGATGACGTGCGCGGCCCAGCCGGCGATACGGCTCACCGCGAAGATCGGCGTGTAAAGATCGATGTCGATGCCCAGGGTGGCGTAGGTCGAAGCCGAATAGAAGTCTACGTTAGCGTTCAGCTTCTTGTCCTGATTGATGTACAGTTCGATGGCCCGCGACATTTCGAACCACTTGGGCTGGCCCGCATCCTTACCCAGTTGCTCGCTCATCTTGCGCAGGTGCGTGGCCCGCGGATCCTCGGTCTTGTACACGCGATGCCCGAAGCCGGAGATCTTCTGCTTGGCGGCAAGCATATTCTTCACGTACTCCACCGGATCGGCGCCCAGCCTGTCGATGGTCAGCAGCAGCCGCATCACGCCTTCGTTGGCCCCGCCGTGCAGCGGGCCTTTCAGCGCGCCGATGGCGCCGGTAATGGCGGAATGAATGTCGGAGAGGGTTGCGGCGATGACGCGGGCGGCGAAAGTGGAGGCGTTCAATTCGTGGTCGGCATGAAGAACGAGGGCAATATCCAAAGTTCGCGTGGCCGTTTCCGAGGGCATTTCGCCGTTCAGCATCCACAGAAAGTTTCCCGCGTGCGAGAGCGCGCGGTCCGGCGGCACAACCTCCTTGCCCTTGCGCAGCCGGTCGTAGATCGCCACAATCATGGCGATTTGCGCCGTCAGGTTATAGGCCTTACGCACGTTCGCGTCGTGGGAGCAGTCCTTCTCGTCGGCGTCGTAAAAGCTCAGCGCCGAAACCGCCGTGCGCAGCACCTCCATGGGCGTAGCCGACATGGGAAAGCTGTGCAGCATGTCGATGACGCGCTGATCCAGCGACCGCGCCAGGGCCAATTGCGATTGGAACTCGCGCAAAGCCAGCGCGTTGGGCAGGATACCGTTCCAAAGCAGGTATGTGGTTTCTTCGAAGGTCGAGTGCTCGGCCAGCTCGTGGATGTCGATGCCGCGGTAGGAGAGAATTCCCGCTTCTCCGTCGATCCAGCAAATGCCGGAGTTCGCGGCGACAACGCCTTCCAGGCCCTTTCCTGCGACAGCAGTCGGCATAGCCTTTCCGTCTCCCTTATTTTCGATGACAGCTCGGCACTTGCGGTAGAGATCCAGGCCGCAAAAAGCAGGCCCGCGCCGAAGAATGCAGTAAAGATGTTTATAACCTAGCTGTTCCATGCTTGTCACGGAGGGTGGGACGATCGGCGGCGGGAACCGCCGGGCCGGGAACGAGGGAAGGAAAGGCTGCACAATTCCCGTCCATCCCATTTATCCTGTAGATGTCACACGTCCGGGGAGTGGCCCTCCGTGCTTTCTTCGGAGGCACTTCCATCGGTAAGATAGTGAATCATGGGGATTTCCGGAACGATTGAGATCATTCCCTCCCGCTGCGGCGTCTAACCGGATAGGATGCCGCCATCACGCCAGGCATGGCTTGCTAGAAACGGCCGGCCTGCGCAGGAAAGGTAACGAATGAGCGAAATTGATGATGCCCCCCGAACTTACTCTGGCGCGTTTTTAGCGGCAATCGCTATCGCCCTGCTGGCCGCGATCGGCAGCCTGATCTGGTGTTTCACGCTGGGCAGCCGGTTAACCACCGCCCAAGCGGAGCTGGCCGACGCCAAACAGCAGAGCACGCAACTTGCCGCTGAGTTGCGCGAAACCGATGCCCGCGTGCGGGTCGCCACAGATGAACTGGGTAAATCCGTCGGCCTCACACAGAAGGAACTGGACGAGCGCGCCCAGGCGATTATCCAGCGCGAAGCAGCCGACAGTAAGCGTCTTGAGAACGCCCAAAAGCAGACCGCGCAACAGGTGAACGCCGTCTCCAACCAGGTGTCCAACGTGCAGACGGATGTAGGCGGCGTGAAAACCGATCTGAGCAAGACGCAGAGCGACCTGGCCACCACCATCAGCCAGCTCCAGTCCGTGCGGGGCGACCTGAGCAGTACCAACAGCGTTATTGCCCGCAATCACGATGAGCTGGTCCTGCTGGAGCATAAGGGCGACCGCAACTACTATGAGTTCAGCCTCGACAAGGGCCAGAAGAAGCCCGTGGGCACGGTCAGCCTGGAGTTGAAAAAGACCGACCAGAAGCGGAGCCGGTTCACCCTCGACATCTTTGCCGACGACAAGGTGTACGAGAAGAAAGACCGGAACGCGAACGAGCCCTTGCAGTTCTACAGCGGCAAGGAGCCGGCGCTCTTCGAGATCGTGGTCAACAACATCAATTCGAGGAACCAGGTTTCGGGCTATCTCTCCGCACCCAAGAGCGCGCCCATTCCGCCTACTGCTCAGTAATCGCCACCTTGGGCGCGAGCACCAGATTGGGCTGATAGCGGAAACTGAAGGTGTAGTCCAGCTTCTTGCGCGCGTCCCATTCTTGTTTCGTCATCATGAAGGCCGAAACAAAGGTTCCCTCGACTGTCTGGCCAGGGTCGATCGTGGTGTCGAGTGGCGAAATGGGCTTCAAGTGCGGCACAGGAATTTGAGGATAAGCGATAAAAATCCTGTCGTAGTCGGCCTTGTTCGCTGCATAGCTGGAGTGAATGCCGTCGTCCAGCGTGACATTCGTCAGCACGTTCGAGAGGAACAGCGGGTGATCGGTCTGGTTGTGCAGGTTCACCTGGGTGAAGACCATCACCTGGTCGGCGACTTCCTTGGGCATGGGCATCCCATTGGCGTCAGTACCCGATGTCTCGGTATGCTGTGGATGCGCCCACACGGCAACGATCTCTCCCGTCGCGACGGGTGGCTTTTGTTCCACAATCACATAGATCGCAATGGCGATGCTCACCACGACGGTGGCGACGATGGCGGCCCAGACCACGTGGCTTGTGCCTCTGGTCAATGACTCGCCCCGCGCGGCATCGTCCACTGATGTCGAATCCTGCTGCAGCAAGCTCATGGCAACCTCACCCTCGTTGCGCCCTTATCTTATCTCCAATCGCGCACCACAAGCCAAGGATTCCCGTAGCGCGGCTCAACTCCTTTGTGTTCAACAAGGTGACTTTTGTGGGATGGGGCCGGAGCCAGACAACTCACCAATCAATCGGCTTCGGGATGGACTTCCCGTCCGGCGCAATCACCGGATCCGGAAATTGGCTGACTCCGAGGTATGGACCCTAATGCCGGATATGGGTGGCAAGCTTTTGTAAGTCGCTCGATGGATGGACCACTGGAGTGAGGAGAGTGACTGGCAGCTTCGCCTCCTCAACGACAATGCGCAGTGGTTCTCTTAGATCGGTATCGTTGGTTACAATCGCAGCGTGCTCAAATGCGCCCTTGAGGGCGTCTCGCACCAGATGGACCCCGAGATTCACATCGGAGCCCTTTTCCTCTGTTTTGACGACGCGGACAAACTCAGGAGTCGGGTAGGGGGTAGGCCCTGGCGGAAGGAACTCCATCGGCTGGACAAGGAACATGGACTTATCGGTGACCTGGAACCGGCCGAAATAAACCTGCACATTGGGCAAAGTCGCCAGCGCAGTCAGGTAGCTGTTTTGGTCTTTGGGAGACGAAGGGTTGCGACGGGCGGAAACGCGTGCCGTATAGTACTTGAGCGCCGCAATATCGCAAGTTTTCGGAAGCGCCGCCCCACACAGCGCAAGCAGGTTGAGCCACTTGTGCTTCGAGCTTCTCAGGGCGCAATAGTAGAGGTTAAACCCATCTACGTAAACGATTGTTTTCACGCCCAGTATTTTAAATGCAAAAGGCCGTTGCACTTTCACGCAACGGCCTCTGAGCCTACGGCACGCCGTAGGTGAGCTTAAATCAAGTATACACCAGAATCCAAAGAAACGTGCGATTTCTCAAAGAAAATCGCGTTTTGGGTGATTTTTGAGCCGGGTCGCAAGGTCGGAATTGCCATCTTACGGTCGCGGCCTTAGCCCCGCAAGAAAGCCTTCCGCCCTCTGTGTATTCAGCACATCCTCGGCCGTAAGCCAGGCTCGCCGCAACTGCCTTAGGCCATAGCCCATCTTTCCCAGGTTGCGGCAGTCGTGCGAGTCCGAAGACATCACGATCCGGCATCCCATCTCCCTGGCCAGCCGCAGGTCGTGATCGTTCAGGTCGAGCCTCTCAGGAGCGGCGTTGTGTTCCATGGCCACGCCCAGATCGGCCGCGCGCTTCAGCACCGCTGCCATGTCCAGCGCGAACGGCTCGCGGCGCAGCAGCAGCCGCCCCGTGGGATGCCCCAAAATCCGCACGTAGGGATTCTCAATCGCCTTGAGCACCCGCTCCGTCATCTCCTCGCGGCTCTGCTCAAAGCGCGTGTGTACGGCGGCGATCACCACGTCCATTGCGGCGAGCACCTCATCGTCCAGGTCCAGCGCGCCATCGGCCAGGATGTCTACCTCGATGCCGGTGAAGACGCGAATGCGCCCCTCCATCTCCCGGTCTACGCCGCGAACCTGCTTGATTTGTTCGAGCGCGCGCTTGTCGTCGAGGCCGTTCGTCATGGCCAGGTTCTTCGAGTGGTCGGTGATGGCGATGTATTCATACCCGCACGCCAGCGCCGCCTCGGCCATCTCGCGGATCGAATTGCGTCCGTCGCTGGCCGTGGTGTGCATGTGCGCGTCGCCACGAATGTCGCTCAGGTTCACAACGCGCGGCAACTCATGCGTGGCCGCCGCGTCGATCTCGCCCAGGTTCTCGCGCATCTCCGGCGGCATCCAGTCCATCTTCAGGGCGGCGTAGATCTCCTCCTCCGTTGCCGCGGCCACGGTCGAGCCGTCGTCAAGCCGCGCCAGCGCCCACTCACTCAGCGTGTAGCCCATCTTCAGCGCCCGTTGCCGCAGCGCCACATTGTGCGCCTTCGATCCCGTAAAGTATTGCAGTGCAGCGCCGTAGGAGTCGGAGGGGAGCAGCCGCACGTCCACCTGCAAGCCTTGGTCGACGTGGAAGCTCACCTTGTTTTCGCCCTTGGCGATCATGTCGCGGATGCCGGGGTAGGCGACCACGTAGTCCACGGCGGCTTGTGTATGTTCCGGTGCACAAGCAGGGCCGGTGGCCAGCAGGTCCAGATCGCCCACTGTCTCCCGCCCGCGGCGCAGCGAGCCGGCAGGGACCACCTTGTCAATTCCCTTGAATTGGAGCAGGTAGGCAGCGATCCTTTGCGCTTCCTCGTCGGCCACGTCGATACGGAAGCGGCCGACGCTCCGGCGGTAGTCTTCGATCCCCTTGCGCAGCTTTTCGATCTGTTTGTCGCCCATCCGCGGCAAGCCCTTCAGCCGCCCCGCCTCGATCGCCTGGGCCAATTGGCCGATGCTGCCGATCCTGGCCGCATCCCAAAGCAGCGCCACCGTCTTGGGTCCCATGCCCGGCAGCTTCAGCAACTCCAGGACCCCGGCTCCATACCGCGCCAGCAACTCCTCGCGCTGCGGCAGCGTGCCCGTTGCGGCGATGGCCTGCAGCCTGGCCGCCATGCCCTTGCCGATCCCGTCGATCTCCATCAGCCGCGCCGTATCGTTCACGGCCTCAGTCAGGTCCACGGTGGTTTGCTCGGCGGCCTCGGCGGCGCGACGGTAACTGCGGATGCGAAAGCCGTCGGCGCCATCGATCTCCATCAGATCGGCCGTCTCCGCAAGCAGGCGGGCCATGGTCTTGTTGTCCATCGGGTGGCCCTCAACTCGCAGTATCGATCATCCATCGCTATTTAGCCACTGGGCAGACCTCCACGCCGAAATCGCGACAACTCCGCGGTCTCGCGAAAGAGATTACTTACAACTGTGATGAAGAGAAGTGTATTGGGCGCAACTCACCCTTACCGCCGGGCGGCGGTCTTGCGGGAACGCCCGGGGCCCTACTAGCGCCTAGGCTGCGCTGTGAGCGCTTGCACTATCCCGATTGCGGACTACGGCATCCGCCTGCGGGCCTTTCTGGCCTTCAACGATATCGAACTCGACCTCATCGCCTTCTTTGAGCGTTTTGTACCCATCCAATTGAATCGCCGAGTAGTGGACGAATACATCCGGCCCGTCTTCGCGTCCGATGAATCCGTAGCCCTTGGCGTTGTTAAACCACTTGACCTTTCCCTTGTACTGAGCCACAGGTTCCTGCCTTCCTTTTCTCTTGCATGTTTTCTTGCCTGGTCACGGTGAGTTTTCAGGGGAATCCACACCGTACTTGTTAAGACGCCGGAAAGATGCGAAAGGTTGATTCATTTTCGGCTGTTCCACGAAGTGAAACGGCGGGCTTACCCCGTACGCGGCAAGCGCATAGATTCCTGTGGGGAAAATACCTGCCTTAGAGAACTATTTTCTTCGCCGGACGGCTTGCTTCCGCGCGTACAAGAGCACGCTGGCCAGGGTTTTGCCGTCCAGAATCATGCCTTTCTCGATCATCTTCAACACTTCGGAGAGCTTTACCAGCCGCAGCTCGATCTCCTCGTCTTCCTCCGGCCGCGCATCGCCCGCCTGCAACCCCTTTGCCAAGAAAACCTTCATCGACTCGCCCAGAAAACCGGGGCTGGGGTAGTACTCCACCAACGGCTGCCATTTTTTTGCCTTGTACCCGGTTTCCTCTGCCAGCTCGCGCTGCGCGCCCGCTAATGGCTCCTCGCCCGGATCCAGCTTTCCTGCCGGCAGCTCCCACAAATACCGGTTCGCCGCGTACCGGTACTGGCGCTCCATCACGATCCACGGGTCCCGCTTGCTCTTCGAGTCGTCGAGGGCCAGAATCACCACGCTTCCATTGTGGCGAACCACGTCACGCTGGTTTTGCCGCCCGCCCGGCTCAATCAACCTGTCGCGCAGCACGCGGAACAGCGGCCCATGAAACACGACCTCCGAGCTCAGCACGGTTGCTCTTTCCATCGCCGCAGCCGCTTTTACCGTCCTCTTTCTCTTTGCCTTCCTGGTCTGCGCGGTCTTTCCGATCGTTTTGCTGGGCATTTCCACCTCTATCCATTTTGTGAGCGCTCGCCGGGTTCGACTCATCCTGAGTATACGCAGAGCGGCGATCGTCTTTCGCCGCTTCTGCATCGATCCGGCCCGCCGTGGCATCCTTAACACAGCACCATAGCCGAATTTTTGAGCGAAGACATTCATCACCCGCCAAACCAAACGAGCCATCCGTGAACGACTTGCTAACCGCAGAATGTTATTCCGTAACCGTGGCGCCGGGGCAGAGCCGGCTCTTTGTGGATTTTTGCGCCGGGGCGCTCGGCGCCTTTCTCCCGCCGGATGACCCGAGGCGGGCGCGTCCATCCCTTCCCGCGCACTGGCCGGAGCTGCTTCGGCTGCTGGCCGAGCAGAATCCATCTCCCGCTGCCGCGCCCGCGCTTACAGCCCTCGCCCAAGGCGCCGGAACCGTCCTCACCGGGCAACAGGTGGGTTTGTTCGGCGGACCGCTCTTTTGTCCCTTCAAAGCCGCCACGGCTGTAGCTCGCGCGCGGCAAGGCACGGCCTCAGGCCACCCCCACGCCGCAATCTTCTGGCTCGCCAGCGAGGATCACGACTTCGCCGAAATCAATCGGGTCGCTTTCCCCGCCGGGCGCAAGCTCGCCGAGTTGGTTTATTCCACTGCGCCCGCTGCGCCTTTGCCGGCCGGCCGCATCGTGCTCGACGATTCGATCACCCCGCTCGTCGATCGCGCCGCCGAGATCCTCGGCCCCTCCCAAGCCACAGAGGCCCTTGCCGCCGCCTACCGGCCCGGCCGCACCTTCGCTCAGGCATTCGCCGGTTTCTTCTCCGCCATCTTCGCCGCGCAGGGCCTTCTCATCGTGGACGCCAGCAGACGCGAATTCCATCGCCTTGGCGCGCCCGTGTTGCGCGCTGCCATCGAACGCGCCGACGAGTTCCATGCCGCGCTCATCGAGCGCAGTCAGGCTCTCGAAGCCGCCGGCTACCACGCCCAGGTCGCCGTCACCCCGCAGCCGAGCCTTCTGTTTTTGATCGATGACAAAACCGGCGCCCGCCTCGCGCTCCGACGCGTGGCGCCGAGCGCCGCGGAGCCTGAGGGTCTGTGGCAGGCCGACAGCGAACGATATACGACCGCCGATCTTCTCGGAATCCTGGACGCTGAACCGGAACGTATTTCGCCAGCGGCATTGCTGCGGCCGGTATTTCAGGACTCTCTGTTCTCGACCTCAGTTCAGATCGGCGGCCCGGCCGAGATCGCCTACCTTGCCCAATCCACCGTCCTCTTCGAGCGCATTCTTGGCCGCCAGACGCCGCCCATCGCGCGCTTCTCCGCCACGCTCATCGAGCCGTCGATCGCCGAACTTCTCCGCAAGCATGATCTTTCGCTAGAACAGGTCTTCGCCGAAGAGAGCACAACCTCGCTCGCCCAGCGCCTGGCCGCCCGGTCTATGCCCATCGAAACCAGGCAACGGTTGGCCGCAGCAGGCAACGCACTCGACGCCGAACTCGACGCTCTCGTCGGCTGGTTGCAATCGCAGGACAAGGGACTGGGCCAGTCGGCTGAAACCGCGGCCGGTAAGATGCGCTACCAGATGAATCGCCTGCGCACCCTTGCCGCCAACTTTCAACTGCAGCGCGAAGCCACGCTCACGCGCCATGCCGAATCAATCTTCAACGCGCTCTATCCCGGCGGAGTTCTGCAGGAGCGCATCCACGGCGCGGCGTACTACTTCGCCCGCTACGGACCCGATCTTGCCGATACTCTCTGCGCCCAAGCCGCACGCCTATGCCCCGGCCACACCGCGCTTTGGCTGTGAAACAGGGACAGGGTTCAGGATTCAGTTCATGAGCCTCAAGCCAGAACAATGCTCGGCCCTTATCTGCCAGCGCCTACGTCCCGCCGCCCCCTCCTGACCCCTGATCCCTGAAACCTGACCCCTGGTTCTATAATCCTCCCGAACCAGTCCGAGGTTCCCATGAAGCAGTTCTTTGTCTTCCTCATTGCGGGGTTGCTGGCGATCCCCGCAGGCTACGGGCAGACGGCCTCCTGCGCCACGTCCGGCGACAACAACGCCTTCCTGGGCATCCAGACCATTCGCCTCTGGCCCGGAGCCCCTCCCCAAGCCAAGGGCGACACCTGCAACGACATCCCCGCGCTCACCATCCTCGCGCCGCGGCAGGGCAGCGAAAACGGCTCCGCCGTCATCATCTTTCCCGGCGGCGGCTACTCCATTCTCGCCGGCGACCTCGAGGGCCGCGAAATCGCCGACTGGTTCACGGCCCGCGGCTTCCGCGCCTTCATCCTCAGCTACAGGCTCTCCTCGAACGGGTACCTGTTGCCGGTTCCGTTGCTCGACGCGCGCCGCGCCATCCAGACCGTTCGCGCGCGAGCCGCCGACTACCACATCGACCCCAATCGCATCGTGGTCATTGGCTTCTCGGCGGGCGGCCACCTTGCCGCGCTCGCGGCCACGCAATTTGTCCCTGGCAACCCCGACGCCGACGATCCCATCGACCGCGCCTCCAGCCGTCCCGACTTCCTCGTCCTCGGCTACCCCTGGATCGACGCCTTTTCCAGCGATGCTTCGCACCTGAGCTACTGCCAGATCTTCCATGTCATGGATCGCTGCGAAGAGCTGCGCGCGGCGTATTCTCCCGGCCTGTTTGTCACGAAAGACACGCCGCCGGCCTTCATTTACCACACCTTCAACGATCAGGCCGTTCCCGTCGAGCAGAGCCTGCGTTTTTATGCGGCGCTGGTCAAGGCCGGTGTGCCCTCGGAGATGCACATCTTCGCCAACGGCGGGCATGGGTCGGGCCTGGGCAAGGGCGATCCCGCTCTGGACCAGTGGCCCCAACTGCTCGAAAACTGGCTCCGCGCGCAGGGGCTGCTGACAGTGGACAAGACGGCGGTGGGGACAGCCAGGTAGGCCGGGGTTTTAACCCCGGCAATGAGAGGCAGGCGAAGCCAGGAGGAATCGATTGTGAGTGCTGAATGGTATCTGGCCGAGTTGGTCATGAAAATCACAGTTGCAGATGATCCCCGAAATGTTGTGCACCAGGATCTGACTCTTATTCGCGCGTCTTCTGCGGACGAGGCGTACGAGAAAGCCACCAAATTCGGGAAGGATGGGGAGACTGAGTATTGGAACCCAGATGGGAAGGCCGTTCAGATTAGCTTTCAAGGAATATCTGACCTGACAGAGGTTTACGAGGATTTGGAAGACGGCGCGGAACTTGCATTCCGCGAAACGGTGGGGATGTGCGAGGACGAAATACGAAACCTGGTCCCGTCGCGTGATCGCCTGCCCGCATTCCGACCGCTCGGGAGGTCAGACGGGCCGGACTACGCTTCTGGCGAAATCGTTGCCGAAGTTGAATGCAGATTCGGAATCAAGCGTCCAGCGAAGTAGCCCTAAAATTAGAGGCGGGCCGCCTGCTTCGGGAGTGGAAGGACTTCCCGAAACGGGCGACCCGCTGGACCCTGGACCGGGTCTAGGTGGTAAGTTAAGTTTAGGCTCATTTTGGGCAAAATCAAGCTTTTTTTGGTGGGAAATTCCCGCTTCGTGACAGGTGTCACAAATGGCCGGTTTTGCTGCCTCTCCGCGTTGACTTGGCGGGCAGCCCCTGATACAAAAAAGTGTTCCACTTGCAAAATTTCGTCGTGATGGGCGCAGCGGCCCGGTACCTTGATGCAGGACATCCTTCAAAAAGTCGCAGAGCTTCTGATTGGCGCAATTCCAACGGCTCTGCTGTTCATCGTGTTAGTCGTCGTTTATGAGTTCCTGATGCAGGGCCCGTTGACGGCTGTGCTCGAAAAGCGCCGCGCCCTGACGGAGGGCGCCAGGGAAGATGCCCGCAAGGCCATCGCCCAGGCGGAGGCCAGAACAGCCGAGTATGCCGAGAAGCTCCGGCTGGCCCGCGCCGATGCCTACAAGCATCGCGAGCAGCGCGTGAAGCAGTGGAACGCCGAGCGCGATGCCGCCCTCGACGCCGCCCGCCAGGCGGCCGGCCAAAAGGCCCGCCAGGCCAAAGCCGAGCTGGAGAACGAAGCGGCTGCCGCGCGCCAGACGATTCAGGCTGCCGCAGCCGATCTCGCCGGCCAGGCCGTTCGCGCAGTCCTGCCGCTCGCCGCCGGAGGCTCGCGTTGAAATATCCCCTTGCGAAGATGCGCCGTTTTGCCCATTTCCCGACTCCCGTGTTTGCCGTGGCGTTTGCCCTTGCGCTGGCCCTGGCGCCCTTTCGTGCCGCCGCGCAGACGCCCGCTCCCGCTCCCGGCGCCTCGCCGGTCGCGGCAAGCGCTCCTTCCTCCTCTTCTGCCGCATCCCAAGCTCCCAAGTCAGCGGAAGAGCAGGAACAGGCGTTCCTCCATTCGTCCGTTGTGCAATCGCTGGCCCGCATCCTGCACCTCAGCCTCGACACCACGATCGATCTTCTGCTGGGGATTAACTTCGCCATCATCTTCCTGGCCGTCGCCATTCCCATCGGCCGGCTGATGCCCAAGATCGTTCGCAAGCGCTCCCAGACCCTGCGCCACGACTTCGAAACCGCGCGCGAGGCGACCGCCGAGGCCCAGGCCAGACTTAGTGCCGTCGAGGCCAAGCTCGCCGGGCTGGGCGAGGAGATCCAGAAGTTTCGCGCCCAGGTGGAGCAGGAGAGCCTGGAAGACGAGCAGCGCATCAAGGCAGCGCTTGGCGAAGAAAGCGCCCGCATCGTGGCCGCCGCCGAGCAGGAAATCGACGTGGCCGCAAGCCAGGCCCGGCGCGCTCTGCGCAGCTTTGCCGCCGATCTCGCCATCGATCAGGCGGCGAAGCAAATGGCGGTGACGCCGGAGACCGATCGCGCCCTCATCGCCGAATTCATCGCCGGCGCTGCCGCTGACGCTTCGGGCAAGGGAGGTTCGAACTAAATGCCTGCCTTCGTCTCCCGATACGCCAGCGCCTTTGCCGATGTAGTGGCCGACGCGAAGCTTTCAACAGCCGCCATCGACGGGCAACTCACCAACTTTCTGGCCACGTGGGAGGCAAGCGCCGAGCTGCGCGCGTTTTTCGTGAATCCGGCCATTCCGGCGGCGCAGAAGATTGACATTCTCGACAAGCTGAACGCGAAACTCGGCATGCAGAAAGAGCTGCGCAACCTGCTCGCGGTGCTCATCCAAAACGATCGCATCGGCCACGTGGCCGAGGTCGCCGCGGCGTATCGCAGCATTCTGCAGGAACGGTTGGGAATCCGCCCGGCGGAGATCGTCACCGCGCGCGAGTTGGGCAAAGACGAGCGCGCCGCTCTGGTGGCCGAAGTGGCCAAACTCGCCGGCGCAAAAATCGACCCGAGCTTCAAACTCGACAAAAACATTCTCGGCGGCGCCGTGGTGCGAGTAGGCTCCACGGTTTACGACGGCAGCGTCCGCGGCCGGCTCGACCGCCTGAAAGAAGCACTGGTAAGTGGTCAGTGATCCAGAGAACAGAGAACAGAGAACAGAGAACAGAGAACAGAGAACAGAGAACAGAGAACAGAGAACAGAGAACAGAGAACAGAGAACAGAGAACAGAGAACAGAGAACAGAGAACAGAGAACAGA
>Ga0187865_1001365_pt1 | contig 28306 bp, 33 predicted proteins | sample June2016WEW_11_1_2_FD_132989 | JGI IMG/M metagenome (GOLD analysis project Ga0187865, IMG submission 132989) | Peatland microbial communities from SPRUCE experiment site at the Marcell Experimental Forest, Minnesota, USA - June2016WEW_11_100 | ecosystem: Environmental > Terrestrial > Soil >...
ACATGCGTCAGACCCCAGTCGGTCAGTCCGGAATGCGTGATGTTCATTCCCCGCAGCATCAATCTGCCGAGCCAGCCTGTCGGGTTGCGCCACTGCGTCGTGATGCTCATTGCTCGCTCCAACCGTCAGGATTTTTGCAGTATATTCCGTTGATTGGCCGTAGCCGCAGGTTCGCACTCTCGGTCTCAGCCGGAATTTCCGATTTGGACCTCTGGCTTGTGGCTCGCCTGATGTCATTCTCGCAGTCGGCCTCCGTGCCCAACGTCAGGAGACGCACATTGTGCCCGGCATCTTCCGCCGCGCCGGCCACGCAGGCTAGCCCCGGTGGCAAAGGCGTCATGGCACCTGCGTCGTTCGCTGCCGAGATTAAGAGAACTCGCACCTTCGCTGATTTTCTGCGATTGCCCGCTCGGCGTCCATGTCGTTTTCTGCTTTTGGGCTGTGACGCAAAACCCTGAACCCGCTCGCCGTCATTCATCTATAGAACGCACGGACGCTCGGACGGCGCAGGATGAGCCTTAAACCCATCGCTGTGCCCACTCACATTTACTCTGCTTGTGGAGAGCCGATGTACCACAGGTTGCCATCTCTGTAGAAGAGCCTGAGCGGTATAGTGGGCAGTCCGTGCTCCGTCTTGCACTTTGGGCACGTGACCGTGTTGCGGGCACCCCAGTGTCCATCCCTAAAATGCTGGCCGTGAATCTGCAAATCAACACCGCACTTGCAAGGGATTAAAAACTGTACGAATGGCTCATCCATCGCGGTACCCTCGCTTTTCAGCCCATGACTTCTAATGCACTACAAATCCAGCACTGGGCCGTCTTACGGTTAATACCATGCATCTGCGTGTCTGAAAACTCTGCTGTCACTCCTACCCGAGCCTTTGGCGATTGTAGCGGAAAGCCGGGATAAACGCGGCAGTCCCGATGAACTCCTCAGTGCCGCGTACTGACAAATCTACCGACTATGGGTCTCCCAGCGACGCTGACCGAAAAGTGTCAGAATGATGTGGGGGGAGGTTCAAGCCATGCCTTCTTATATATGCTGCCCTGACGGCCATTCAATGAAGGGGATTTCGATTTACGAGGCTGCCATCGCCGTCTCCAAGGGACGAGCAATCGGCGTCTGCAAGAAATGTGGGAAGGAACTCCAGTACAGAATCGAGCACGTTTACCCGAACAAGAAGCAATACACGTTTGCCGTCACGCGAGCGATTCGGTTGGGAACGCAGCTGGCAAACGAGAAGAACTACGACCCGTTCCTTTTGGTGCTCCGCGAAATCGAAACGGGCGAAGAGCAAATTCTGCCGACGTTTTGGGCGCAAGGCCAAGACAACACTCAGCGTGGCGGTCAGTTGCCTCCGCTCCTAAGTCTTGAGGAATGGAAGACGCTCTTCCGCCAGTTGGATGCCGACTTCTACGAATTGGGAGAGAGAATCAGGGTTAGAGCCTACGAACTTTACGAAAAGCGCGGGAAACGGGACGGCCATGCCTTGGACGACTGGTTACAAGCGGAAGCGGAGTTGACGGAGCGAAAAAGCCCCCGCGCTGCCGTAAACCGACCGGCGCGAAAGCTGCGCCACAAGCCCGAGGTCAAAAAACACTAGCTCGGCAGCGAGGTCAGCTTCTTCTTGGCAAATGGAACCGCATAAGCTGCGGTGGGGTTGTGCGAGATGGCTGCCGACGCCTTGCGGTAATACTCCAACGCTTTGTCCTTGTCCCCTAGCTTCTCGTAGGTCTGGCCAATCATGCATTGGATGAACGGGTCGTTTTGGTTGGCCTTCAGCAGTGCCTCAAGCGCCGTCCTGTAATCTCCCGAATAGAATGCGACATAGCCTTGCAGGTAGGGAAGGAATAGCGCCTGCTCGGGATTGGTTCCCTTGTCGAGGATGGTCTTCGCCGTGGCGACGTGCTTCTGCGCTTCGGCTTGATTCCCACGCCGAGCAGCGATGCGGGCCTGCGCGTGCTCCCACCGAAAATTCCAGAGCTCCACACGAGCGGGCTTGATGTCCGGCTCCTTCAAACCCGTGTCGTGGCCCACCTGATACCAGTGATACGCGGTGTCCAAGTCGCCTGAGTCAATACAAACGCGAGCGGCCTCGTCGGCAATCTCCCCTTGCTGAAAAAAGTTCTTCACGCTCCCGTAAAAGTCGAAGACCTTCCATTCGTACTCGACGGTCTTGTTGCAATTCGCCTCGAAGGCATACGAAATCGCCATCGCCCTTTGTGCCATTGCCCTGTGTTCAGGCGAGTCCGCGACTTCCATTGCCTTCGCAAAATACTTGCGGGCCTCCTCCCCTTGACCCTTGAGGTCGAGGACACTCCCCGCCGCGATGTTGGCTGGAACGGAAGTCGGCGAGGTCTGGAGGGTCTTGAGATACAGCGCGAGCGCGTCATCCAGCTTCCCGTCGCGCATCATTTGCTGCCCTTGCCGGATGAACTCCGGCTGTTGCGGCTGGCTGCCCGGCCTCTGCGCCAGTAGAGGTGCGAGAAAAGCCGAAAGGACGAGAAAGGCTCCGGGAATTATTGAGAGCGTCCCTTTCATGAGCGGGATTATCTCACAAAGCCGCTGGCCCGACGTTTCCGATCCGGTGGTCGCAGGACCGCTCAGAGGGCTCAGGATGACCTGAGGGCGCTGGCGGCTGGTACGGGGGCTTCCTGAGCCTCTTTGACCGTCGCTGCGTGCCATGTGTCGGTCAGGTGGAGTGGACGGGACATATCGAAAGGCTCTTTGCGACAAGTTGCGTCCACCCGTTTCCTTGCTCATTTCATAGGTCGTGTGGCGGAACAGGATTGATGTCAATCACTATCGTTTTAATCGCGCCTGAAGCCTTCTTGAACGTAGGGGGTACAGGGGATTTGCGATTCTGTTTGCGAGCATCAAAGAGAACGAGCCATCCTTCAACTCTCTTCTTGTGTTTCATATATGTTGCTAATTGAGCCGGGCCGGGCACTCCCGCACCCTTGAGCATCTTCAGTTCGACAACGTGAAGCAATCCTGATGAAAATGTGATGAGAACATCGACAAAGCCTATACCTGAGACGGCTTCGCGAATCGCAGAGCCACGTCCCGCCAGCTTCGCGTTAGCAAAGACTGCAAGAAATTCCTGACCGAGTTTCTCGGGCCGCCTCTTCAACTTTCCAGTTTTTCGGGATTCCCAAAACGAGTTGACGGCTTCAGCTTCGATAGTCTTCTTAAATTCTTCGAGGAACTGTCGAATGCTAATCCTAGGACGTTTTGCTAACCGCTTGCCCGAAGCCTCAACCCGTGCAGCGACCCTGTTTGGGACGAAGAACAGCCTTTTTTTTTTAAACTTGCTATCCAGAAGCTGCAATATCCTCTTCTCAAAGACGGCACGCTGTGTATTCTGGTTTCTTCTGTAAAACACAGTTCGCATCCGCCTCATCGTCGAGAGAAAAGCAGAGTTTGTCTTCCGATGTCGTTCGCGGTCATAGAGGGCAGCTAGATTGACCGCATACTGGTCGGGGTCAACAAGTCCACATCTGTTGAAATAGTTTTCCAAGTAGCTTTGAATAGAAAAAATCACAGCATGCTTCCTCGTTCCGGCCTGCTACTTCTTCCTCTTCTTCTTCGGCACACGATTGGGCCGACCGTCTGATTTCAGATTATATGCTTCACAGAGATACTTACTAATTCGAAGTGTCCGGTCGATTGATTTCTTCGCCCAGAAATCTTGTCTGCCGGGAGCGTCAACAAGTTCAAGAAGACCTTCTTCCTTCAGAAACCGAAGTTGTGGACTGACATTTGGAGTCTTCATGCCCAAATGTTTAGCAATTTCAACGACTCCACGGCTTCCGTCCGCTGCCAAGTATACTTGCGCCCGACGCTTGCCTTTTTTAAAGATTTTCTGAACTGTTTTCTGGTGCTCTTCAGCTTCAGCACGTAAAGCGAAAGCATTCGTCTCATCGATGGAATCTACTTTGTGCTCAATGTGAGACAGTCGGCTCAGAATCTGTTGGTACGGTTCGTCTTGTCGTTCTCTCTTCGCTGCGCTCATTTCTTTCCGGTCTTTCTCTTGGCCCGATGCAAAGCAACGTTGACGGTGTTCGCAGTAGGTCGGCTATCTCGGTCTGGCCGCAGCCAACAGCATCTAGCATTGAAATCAATTCGGTCTGGCTACGGTCACCCCTCATTGTGTGAAGGTTAAGTCGCACAAGAATTTCAAGCGAACGAGATATCTTGCTGAGCAGCGATATATTGTGAATATCGGCAGCTTGGCGGGTACTGCCCTTAGTTTCTCTTTTCCTTGACATGTCGGGCTATCCTCGTGACTCGACTCATATCAATACCAAGAATCGCACGAATCTCCTGTTGCTTAACTCCCGCACGACAGGCTTCAAGAATGAATAGGTCGCCGAGCCGTCTATTTACGTCGCCTAACGCCGCAAGGATTTTCTCATTCTCTGTTTTCGCTTTTGCCATCTCGAACCTCGCGCACACATTTACCGATTAGTTTGCGGAAGATGCTTGAGAATTTTGTTGACGCGACCCATGCTGCAACCATCTGCCACCTCATCGTCGGTCCGTGCTGCCTTTTTTCGCGCCATAATTGCTCCGTCTTCTTTTGCCCTCGGCGCAGCATAGTACGCCGTGTTCTGCACAGTCAACAAACAAGGATGAGACTTAGCTATCACAGGTTCGGTAGCTATGCACACCACACCTCTGTGCCTCCACTGCGTCCAAAGAAAACGCTGTGAGCGAAAGTACCATCCGAAGTGTCGTCTTTCACGTGTGACGACGGCGATGTAGACTCATTGAGCGGGGCGGCGGTGCTCTCCTCACCGTTGACGGTCTCGCATGAACCCCTCATTCGAACGGTACATCGGCATCGACTACTCGGGTGCTGAGACGCCTACGTCGAGTCTCAAGGGCCTGCGCGTTTACGCAGCGGACCGTTTGACCGCCCCGCAGGAAGTCGAACCGCCACCCAGCCCTCGGAAGTATTGGACGCGCAAGGGCATTGCCGAGTGGCTGGTTGAGAGGCTCTCCGAAGGGCTGCCGACGCTCGTCGGCATCGACCACGGTTTTTCATTCCCGTTGCAATACTTCGAGAAGCATGGATTGCCGCTCGACTGGCCATCTTTCCTCGACGATTTCCAGCGCCATTGGCCGACTGACGAAGACATCTATGTTGATTTTGTCCGTGATGGCAGTACCGGAAACGCTGCGGCTCGGACAGGCAATCCTAGATGGCCGCGGGTCACCGAACTGCGGGCACCCACCGCCAAGTCAGTGTTCCATTTCGACGTGCAGGGGTCGGTAGCGAAGTCCACGCACTCGGGCATTCCGTGGCTGCGCTACATCCGGCAGCACACAGTGGACCGTGTTCATTTCTGGCCATCCGCCGGGAATAACACCCAGGCAATTTCCTCGGGATGGTGCAGCATGCTTGTGCCGTCATCCTCCTGAAGTGTTTATGAGATGGCTTCCAGTGCTGTTATCTGTTTGCAAACTCGGCACTTTGGGTTTATTTACAGTTTGGAGTGACGGCTCTAACCTTCAATTAGGGGACTCAAACTGCGGGTCATATGGAAAGATGACAAGTGAGCAGCACACCCTCGAACGCAGGAAGCGAAAGGCTTCTAAAATGCATACCCGACGAATTAATTGGGCGCTCGTCAGTTCACTACTGATTGCGTGTCTTAGCTGGGGATTGGCTCCAGCTACTGCATTGGGCCAAAGTTACGCGGACGCGGAGACCGTGCGATTCTGCGACAGAAACGTGAATGCAGAGACAGACGCGATGCACCATCAACAATGGGCGCTAGTGGTTTCATTGGCGCGAGATTATATGGACCGCTGTCTCGACCTCTTACCAGACAGGAACAACCAGGAGGCTCTAGCGCTCGATAGAATTTCCTTGGGGCTCGTCAGGCTGGGTAAGTTTGACGACGCAATTCCTGTGTCGGAGAGATGTGTGACGGTCAAGCCGGATGCTGCATTCTGTTACGAGGACTTGGGCGATGCCCTTTGGAAGCTGGGCAGATTGGTGGATGCCAGAAAGGCTTTCGAGCGAGCGATAAATATTGGGGGATACGATTCAATGAACGCAGTGGCAGTCGAGAATGCCAAGCGAAACCTAGCAGTCATTTCTAAAGCTGAGGAAGCCCGAAAATCTGAGACGCCCGGAGCCAGTGAGCCCTCCCCACCTACCGAGGGCAAGAAATTCGGAACAGGATTCTTAGTCAGCAACCAAGGTCATATACTCACCAACAATCACGTCGTTGCAGGGTGCAAGACGCTCGCAACCCGCGACGGGAAACCGTTACAGGTTATAAGCAGGAACGCAAGCTCTGATTTAGCGCTGCTCCAAGCGAATTTTGCGCCAAGCGCCGTCGCCGTGTTCAGAACCGGGCCTGCTCCCAAACTTGGAGATTCCGTCGTGGCATTTGGGTTTCCACTTCCGGGGCTTCTTTCTTCCGAAGGAAACGTTTCGGCCGGGATACTGAGTGCCACCTCAGGATTGCAAAACGATGTCCGATTCGTACAAATCAGCGCACCAGTTCAGCCGGGGAATAGTGGTGGGCCATTATTCGATTCGAGTGGCCATGTCATAGGGGTAGTCGTTGCTAAGCTGGATGCCGTGAAAGTTGCTCAACTAACGGGAGACGTGCCTCAAAACGTGAATTTCGCCGTCAACTTGGCGGAGGTTCGGGCATTCTTGGACGATGCGGGCGTGCCATACCGAAAGGAAGTTTCTCAACACGCTACGCCTACTAGCAGCATTGCTGCGACTGCAACCCAAGTTGCAGTGGCCATTGAATGCACTCCCTGAGGGACGACATCGAGCCACGCGATTGACCTGTCAGGAGGAGACCTTTTCATGACCGCACTCTTCGGCTGGCATAAACGCAGGAATTACGGTGCTACAGTGATTGGCACGTAGGCAGGGTTAAGCGAAGGGGACTAAAGAGCGAGGAGATTTTCTTGAGCTTGGTGCAACGCTGCTACTTTTCCTCGAATCGCTTCATGCACTCTTGAAAAGGTGGACCGTGCGGATCATCTGGATCCGTAACATCCCAAGTGGCGACATGACAGGACTCGTGTCGCATTATGTCGAGAGCTTCAGCTTCTGACGTGCTCCAGTTCGGGTCTAGAACGATGACAAATTTATTTTCTGCCGCTTGATACGTAATGCCTTCGGCTTCGTAATCCGAGAGATCATGCGATTTCAGTTCAACATCGCGCAACTGACCACCAAAAAACTCTTTGTTCGTTTTTTGGTACAAGGCATGCAGATGATCTGGGTCGCGAAGTCTCTCGCGCCCGACAGCATAGCGGATCCCGAAAAAGATGACGGCCAGCGACAACAACGAAACCGTGATTCTCCAGCGCATACCTAATCCTCAGCCAAGTTCTTGTCCGTGAAAATGGTACCTTCGGCCTAAATAACAATGCTCATTTCCTCGACTGTGGGTTAACTCTTTGGTGATTCGTACCATTGCCGTAAGTCGTTGTTGGCAGGAATCTAAGAATGGGACGCGAAGATCAGGACTGTTGAAGCTGCGCAGGAGAGCTTGAGCGGAGGTATTTCAATGAGGTTTTGGAATGTGATTGGGGCGCTAACTCGGTACGTCTTGGCAGCGGTCGCGTGTATTTCTGTCGCTCAGTTCCTGCTTCTCCTGAACGTCGGAACAGAAAATGCGGGTCGCCTTGCAGGGCAGTCGCTCGCTAGGGGCGTCATCAGTGGCCTCGTGGCTGCCGTATGGTTTTACCGCGCCAGAAAAGGTCGCACGCCAGCACTTGCAAACGTTCCAACTCAAGTACGGGCGACCGCGGTCCCAAAATCACTGGAGCAGCCCGCTGTGCCGCCGATGGATTCCGCTCCTTCCACGTCCCCTGCCTCAGTTCTCACACCAGACCATTCCGGTAGTTCCTTTGAGCAGAAAGAATTAAAATCCGTCATCGTTGTGGTTGCTGTCGGGATCGTACTATTTATACTGGTGGGGGCAGGGATTTTTCACCAACCGTGGACTCTAAGCACAGGGGCCTCTCAACCGCGCTTCATTCACGTTCAAGGTGCGCCGTCGTGGCAGATGTTCGACAACCGCACAGGACAAACTTGCGTAAGCACCCCCAGTACATACGATTCTTTCGTTAAGGTTCGAGAAGATTTCCGAGCTATGCTCCAGAAACCGGTGGATGATAAGCCACCGCTTCCTGAGGACTTGATATCCGCAGCAGTGAACTCTCTTGATAGCACAGATCCCACCGACCGCCTTTCGATACCGCAATTCCAAGAGTTCTACAAAAGATGGGATGCCTTGAAAATAGATCCCAACAAGCCACCCGCCTATCATTACGAAGGCATGCCGTACTGCAAAGAACTATAATTGTCGCACAGGAACATCAGGAGCGGCTGACCGCCAAGTGGGGTAGCAGCAGAGTAGGCGGTCAGTTTCTTATCGTCTTCTTCAACACGTAGTCGAAGAACCTCTCCGTTATATTGTCGCCGGAAGTCCATTCTGCGCGGAGCGTCGTCTTCCTCTCCACCTTTCGCAATGCGGAAAGAAGCGTGCGATTCATTTCCTTTGCGCTAGTCCCTTCCATCTCGGCTTCGACAGCGAACCCATCATCCGCTTTTCTGACAGAGCCTTTCGCAGCCAGTTGCTCAAGAGCACCCCGGATAACCTTCTTTGAACCATGCTGATTGCTTATCTGGACGAAAGTTTTTCGATTCGTTTTCGCTGCGCCATCCCGTGAGCCAACCCGAGCAGGAGTCTGCGCTGGCGGTCGTCCATTCGAGAGAGCGCCTTCGCAAGACTGCGTAGCTCAGACCATTCCTTGCCGCTCGAACCCCACATCCTCTTCTCTCTCTCAGAAGGTGGAAGTTTTGGTTTCTTCGGTGGTTCCTCACCCTCATAAAAAAGCTTGTAGAGCGGGATTTCCAACGCCCGAGCGTACTTCTCTAAGGTCTCAATCAAAGGAGCGCTGTGCCCGCATTCGACTCGGGACGTGTAGCAGCGGAACAGCCCGGTGCGCTGTTCCATGTCACCTTGGGTGAGATTCTTGGCTTCTCGAAGTTCTCTGAGTTTCTGACCAATCTTCATAGGCGAGAGTGTACACCCGCCGCACCTGCCCCCCCGGTAGAAACTCTCGACGACGTTAACGTGCCAAAGCGCATTTTCCTGACGATGCTGGCCAGTCAAACGTGATGGGTGGCGGCAGCCCAGCTACCACGCCCACCGCGTCACGATTAAGAAGAAGAATACTGTACGCAGTCCCTGCAACTTTCACTGACGCCGACGCAACCGTCGATGAACGGCGGGAGACCGTGGTGTTGCATGGCTTGGCGACCTTGCAAACTCTTGACCAGTGGCCGATACGTCGCGAGAAAGCAGCGTCCTGCCATTTACTCGCTCCTCCCGGATGCCCAACAGTATTCCATGGCAGCCTCACGGCCGACGAACACGGCCGCGTCCGGAGGATTTGGCGGCGGCTGGAAGCGAACTGCGGATGAGCGGAGTTGCTCGCATCACGTGCGCCGGGAAAACTCTGAGCACACGGGGGCTGCTGAATAGTCAACGATCAATTTGGGAGATTAGAATACACGCGGAATAGAAAGCGGTTGACCTTTGGGCGAATGAATGTCGAAATAACCGAGTGATGCGGGTACAGTCCAAATCCTTGCAGGTTGATGAAGTCGGGGATTGGTCAGAGCTAAAATTGGAAATCCTCAAGAAGTATGCTTCTGCCTATTCCGCCATCCTTACCAAGAAGAACCTCCACCACTCGTACATCGAGGGGTTTGCCGGGGCGGGGCACCATGTATCGAAGCGTTCAAAGGAACTCATACCGGGCAGCCCGCAAAACGCCCTGAACATTCAGCCCCCGTTTGAGGATTATCATCTCATTGACTTAAACAAGCCACGCGCCGACGAACTTCGCCGCCAGACCGCTGGTAAGCAAAATGTGCATGTCTACTGTGGAGACAGCAATGAAATTCTTGTTTCGCAAGTTTTCCCGAAGATTCGCTACGAGGAATACAGACGTGCCCTGTGTATACTCGACCCCTACGGATTGCACCTGAACTGGAGAGTCATTGCCGAAGCCGCAAATATTCGCACTGTGGAAATCTTCCTTAGCTTCCCCATCCTCGATATGAATCGAAACGTGCTTTGGCGCAGCGACGGGGCCTCCGATGAAGACGTGAAGCGCATGAATTCCTTTTGGGGAGACGATACTTGGCGGAAGGTTGCTTACAGGTCGGACACTACATTGTTTGGGGAACTCGAAAAGCAGCCGAATGAGGCAATCGCAAAGGCATTTCGTGATCGACTCCGCAAGGTAGCTGGATTCAGTTGTGTTCCTGAACCAGCGCCGATGCGAAACTCAAAAGGGACCATCGTCTACTACCTGTTCTTTGCAGCCCAGCAGCCCACTGCGCAAAAGATAGTGAGCGAAATCTTCGACGCCTATAGGAAAAGAGGCATCCTCCATGGCTGAGCGCTCCAGAATTGAGTGGACAGATGCAACTTGGAATCCCGTCCGAGGCTGCACGAAGATTAGCCCCGGCTGCGCTCATTGCTACGCTGAAACATTTGCCGAGCGTTTCCGAGGGGTGAAAGGGCATCCTTACGAGCAAGGCTTTGACCTGCGGCTTGTGCCTCACAAGGTTCATGAACCCCTAGCTTGGCGGTCGCCACGGCGTGTGTTTGTGAACTCGATGAGTGACCTTTTCCACGATGGAGTACCGGACGACTACATTGCGGCGGTGGCCGATGTGATGGTGCAGGCAGATTGGCACGTGTATCAGGTATTGACGAAGCGGTCTGAGCGAATGCGAGATTTGCTGAAGTCACGCCTTAGATTTGCCGCGGCCAAATCTCACATCTGGTGGGGTGTGAGCGTCGAGAATCGGTCTTACGGGTTGTCGAGAGTCAAGCACCTACGCTCGTCCCCAGCTACCGTCAGATTTCTCTCAATCGAACCCCTATTGGAAGACCTAGGGGAAATCGACCTAACCGACATAGATTGGGTCATCGTGGGCGGAGAAAGCGGCTTCGGTGCGAGGCCCATGCGCCGGGAGTGGGTCATCTCCATTGCCAAGCAGTGCCGCCGAAAGGGAATTCCGTTCTTCTTTAAGCAATGGGGCGGTGTGCACAAATCGAAGGCAGGGCGGCTGCTTGATGGACGCACCTACGACGAACTGCCCACTCAATCTGTACAGGGAACCTTGGTGCCGCTCCAAGCTATTCGTTAAACCTAGCTTTCCGAAAATGGCTCAGGAAGGGAGAACCTTGCTGCCGATGTGGGTCGCTGGCATCGATGGTTGCCGTGGCGGCTTGGTCAGCTTCAAAGTTGATCTGGCATCTCTGCGTGCTTCGGTGGAACTTATTGATCTCCCGTTGATCTTGGAGAATAAACCTGATGCCCATGCGATTCCGGCTCGACCCTGCAACCTTGTCCCGCGCCCAAGGGTGCTTGCTCGGTCAACTCGCGGGAGACGCCTTGGGCAGCCTTGTGGAGTTCAAGTTTCCGAGATGGCGCTGATGTTGGCAAGGGCACTGATCAATCAAGGGCGCTATGACGCCGAGGAAACACGCAAGGCCTACATGTTTTGGATGAGTTCTGGTCCCTTTGACTGTGGCGGCACTGTCTCAAGAGGACTCCAAGGCAGACCCAACCACGAAAGCCAAGCGAGGGTCACGACCTCCAGATGTTGACAATCTGAGTACTTCAGAACAGAATTAAATACAATCCAAAACAGATTCCCTCAAAATCGCTGTCATTGCGGCGGTATCCATGTTTCTGTCAAGCATGCAGTAGGCCATCTAGCAGATAACTCATTTGAGGTGTGGGTCTGCAACTTGAGAAAAGCTCCAAAATCAGCGGCTGCGATAGGCAGTCTGGTGGCTGCGATAGGAAGCTTGGGCCAGATTCTCGGCGTTTTCAAGAAGCTGGGTCTGTTCACGGGAACTGCCGGGATGGTTGTTGGAATCATTTGCCTTTTGTATTTGAGTATATGGGGGATTATCGAAGCAAAGAGTAGGCAGCCAACGGTTCGGGCTTTGGCAATTCTATCTTTGGTCTTTGGACCGGTGTTTTCCTTTTATCTTATTCTTGCGGTGTGTGTGATAAAGTTTGAGCAGCCTCCGTTACCGCTGGGCGTGACCGTCAGAGAAACAAGTGAAATATTCGCCCTCCCCCTTGAAGGCTCATCAGATAAAGCAGGCGGAGAGCACGTTTTGAAGTTTGAGCCTGATGGTGAGAGTGTGCTGGTCGAATTTTCACCGACTGGCAGCGACCGTGAGAGCGTGAGGGAGCTCGAAGTCACTCCTCTTGTGCCCCAAAATACAAAGGTTACGATGGTAGTACGCTCTGACCCCATGGAAACAGCTTTCTTGGTAGAGGGAACCTCCCGCCCCTCGACTATGACCGCATCAATCTCGGTACTCTTGAACAACTCGAAGAGAACGACTGCGCTCAAGATACTGGCTTCTTATAGGTATTCGAAGAAAACCTTGTGGTGGAGGTTCGTGCGATGGACGTTCGACGAGTACTCCTGATTTTCTCAATTGGTATCTTCTTGATCCTGTGGGGAACTCCAAAAAGCCAAGCTCAGGACGGTAACGCTGTTGGCAGCAGCGTACGATCCGCTGACAAAAACCTTCCCATGAACGAGGTTGAGGTAACAGTTGTGCAAGATAGGCGGATACAAGACAAAACGCGTGGAGATGATGGCGTCTACACTCTGAAGGTTCCTACCTCATTGACAGAATTCGACATCTTGTATCACAAAGATGGCTATCTCGACTCGATGGACCTCGGAATTCAAAACAGCCAACCCCAGCAAAAGAGGCCCATAGCGAGAATGACATCAGTATCGGCGCTCGGGCTACTGCCGAATTCGGATTTACAGAATTTGATCAACAGTTCCATCGCGGCGATCAAGCGAGGGAAGAACAAAGGATCAACTCCGCTCGTAGAGTCCGGCAAGAAAAATCTGGAGCTTCTTCGGTCGCACATACAGCAGACTCCGGAGAATATGGAGCTTCGCGGATTAATAGACAAAGGACTAAAGGATGTCGGAGTGTAGCAGGCAATATGCTGTGTGGGTCTGTCTGGTGGTCAGAATCCTTTAGTCTCCTGACCAGCATCAGCCCCGGCAATTGCGTCCGTAAATCCAACGACTTACGACCACGGCGGCAAACACCCTTTTGAACCGCCACCCGTTTTCAACGAGTTAGCGAATTCGCCGCTCTCGTAGCCGAAAGCGGCGAAACCGGATTTCGATGGATTCAAATCACATTCGAAGCCCTAGTGGAGAGGTCGATGGACCGTAGAATATGGCGGCTGGAATCTATGCTCCGCATGAAATCACATGACCTCGTGATGGTTACACTCACGGTGCCGGAGGCCACACAATTGGCGTCATTCTGAAACGATTTTCAATTTCACCCGAGGCATTGAACGGGCTATCCTGAGATCAGAAGAGGTTCGCAGATGACTAGGACGAAAGTGGCTTTGAGCAGCGCCATCGCGCTCTATTTCGTCGTGTGCTTCGAAATCTTGATCATGATCAGCCCTTTTGCTGGATTCTTTTATTCGGCGTTTAACCCCTTCCTGCTCGGGTTGGCCAAGTACCGGGCGACCCGTTGGCTGAGTGCTTTCTTCTTCACGCACATGGTAGTGCCTCCGAACGATTTCCTCAAACTCGTCCGGATATTGGGTTCGGCCTTTTTCAGTCTCGGACTTTTGCTGTTTCTGGTTTGTGCCTTTCAGGTGTATGCAGGCAAATTCCTTCGCAGAGGGCCTGCCACAAAGGGCTTGTATGTGTTCATCAGGCATCCTCAATATGTCGGTCTGGCGACTGCTGGTGCTGGTCTGGCGATTCTCTGGCCGAGATTTCTGGTTGTTCTTCTCTGGCTCGCCATGGTCTTGGTGTATTACTTACTCGCAAGAGACGAAGAAAGCCGAATGCAACGACAGCATCCAACATCCTACCCTGAATACTTACAACGCACGGGGATGTTTCTTCCGAGGAGCATTGAAAATGCTGTTCCACTATCATCTCTTGCCAGCAAAGTGGCAGCCTTTCTCTTGCTGGCTGTGTTCGTCCTTGGCGGTGCTTTTCTCTTGCGTCAGTACACCGTAGAGCATCTTCCGTTGTGGTCGGAGTCAAACGTAGTCGTACTCGCGGTCCTCGCTGATGACAAAGGGATGATGGAACACCGAATGGGAGAGGTGCTCAACCTTGAACAGATTAAGTCACGAGTGGACCAGAATCAGTCTTACTTGGTCTATTTCCTGCCCACGAATTACGTAATGCAGGGGCTGATTGCCGATACAGGAGATAATTGGCAACTCTACAAGCGGCACCACGCGGTGAGTCGCTTCTGGGACTGGATATTTCATCCTTTCAGTCACTTGGGAGGGGCGCACGCCTCGGCTTTCGAACCGGGTGACCATGCCCATCACAATGCAAGTGCAAGCTCAGTGAGGAGATTGATTTTTGTAAGGGTCTCTGTTCCATCGACCACAAACCCTGCCAGTGTGTTCGACATTAGCGCGACGAGGACACCGGACTTTATGGTTGACGTGGATGTTCACAACCTCAGCGTGGTCGCCACGAAGAACCTGCCGATGGAGACGGCTTGGGGAAAGGTACCCACACCGACGTTCTAACTCAGACGCATCGGATACTGCCCGTTGTCGATGAGTCTGAGTTGCCTTCAATCAGTCGAGAGATGCCAATAGCTGCGGTTCCCCTTTTCCAACTCCCCTGCGTTTGGATGACGCGCTTAGCTGATTTTCCAGCAGGCCTCTCTAGCGCAGATGCATAATGCTTCTGTGTCCGCACTGCCTGAACCATTCTCACCGGAAACTCGGAGTCGCATCATTCTGATTCAGACCCTTACGCTGGTCTGGATGGGCGTGGAAGCAGTGGTCTCGTTGGGCGCGGCTTGGATTGCGCGCAGCCCGGCGCTCCTCGGCTTTGGCGGTGACAGCGCGGTCGAACTTCTCTCAGCGGCAGTCGTGCTCTGGCGTTTTTATTCACCATCTCGCGGAGACCACGCAGAGGAGCGAGCAGCCAGACTCGCAGGCGGATTGCTCTTCTCTCTTGCCGCATTTGTCGCCCTCGCTTCTATTCTGACGCTGCTAGGACACGTCGAAGCCCGGCCCAGTCCCATCGGAATCGTGCTGCTCATCTTTGCCGCAGGGGTCATGCCTTGGCTTGCGAAGCAAAAACGTGAACTCTCAGCGACAACCGCCAGCGCAGCATTGAGGGCTGACGCCCTTGAATCCGCCATCTGCGGCTATCTGGCTCTGATTGCTCTGGCGGGTCTTGTCGTCAATGCCGTTTGGAGAGTGAGTTGGGCAGACCCAGTTGCCGCCTTGGCGTTGTTGCCACTGATTCTGCGGGAGGGGTGGGAAGCAATCAAGGGCAAGCCGTGCTGCCATGCGGTCTGAAACGCTCGTGTGGACACTCGACCTGTACCTTGGATAGCTGCTAACCTTTCGGGTACTTGGAGTGCTTCCATGGATGCAAAGACGCATTGGGAAAAGGTCTATACAACCAAAGAACCAGAAGAGGTCAGTTGGTACCGTCCGCACCTTGAGACATCCCTCGCGCTAGTCGAGAGGGCGGCACATTCACACTCGGCCTCCATCATTGACATTGGCGCTGGCGAATCAACGCTTGTTGACGACCTTCTTCTCCGCGGATACACGAACCTCACAGTACTGGATGTCTCGCAGACCGCAATCGATGTCACTAAAAAGCGATTAGGTTCGGCTGCGGAGCGGGTTCGTTGGTTGGTCGGCGATATAGTCGAGACCGAGTTGGAACCACGTGCCTACGACCTTTGGCATGACCGAGCGGTATTCCATTTTCTTACGACACCAGAGCAACGTGTCGCCTACGTTCGGCAGGTTACCCGCGCTGTCAAGCCGGGAGGCCACGTGATTGTCAGCACATTTGGACCAGAAGGCCCCACGAAATGCAGCGGCCTCGAAGTGGTGCGTTATGACGCCGAATCGCTTCACGGTGAGTTTGGTGAGCGCTTCCGCTTGGTGGAAAGTTCAAAGGAACTGCATCAAACACCATTTGGAACCACACAGCAATTCCTCTACTGCTACTGCCGACTCGAATAGAGTCTCGCTCTCGTGCTTTCCGCATCTCACAAAACGGAGGAAATAGCCATAAGGTTCTGCACGGTTAGCTTCTTCTCTTGGCTGCCAGATACGCAGTGCACTGGGACAAGTGGGCATCCTGCGTTTCGTGACTCCAGCGGTAGTATCGGTGCCCGCACCATATGCAGACGCCCTTCACGCCGGGCATGGTTAGCTTTCTCGCCGCTCTTAAGCCCGGCACGACTTTTGGCACTCATGCAAAGCGCATCCGCACATCATGCGGCGGCTTGCGCGCCGTCAATCTTATGCCTGCGCCGACTGCCGTTTCCCAGCGCATGTTCCGCTCGTCCCAAACGACTTCCTCGCGCTCGATCCTAAGTGCGTTTCTGTGACGTTAGTCTGAGTAACACGCGATCTCAGTTCCGTGGCTACAAGGTGCTCCTTCACTTAATGGCTCCACATCTCCTTAGTATTTCCACCGTTTTCTCAATCGGCAGAGCCTCGACCGTGTGTCCATGCCCGGTCGTCGTCGTTGCTCGGAAGAGGGAGTTGTAGACTGCCTCCTCGGTGGCTTCGATGGCTGCCAGAAACAGGGGCGACATCGCTTCATTCGTCAGCACCTCTATTCGCCGGGAAAGTGCCTTTTCCTCTGCTCGTATCCGCACCTGCGGGGCCGTGGAGAACGCAATGGCGTAGTCGCCGCTGCCGTTCGAACCCGCAGCCCCCGTGCGAGCCAAGCCCAGCATCGCCCTCGCCGCCAGCCGCTTCAGGTTCCGTGCCTCCATGGGCGCGTCGGTTGCGATGACGACCATCACCGATCCGTTTCCACGATCCGTCGCGCTACCGTCCTGCTGAACCTCTTGACGCAGGTAGTAGCGGCCCAGTTCCCGACCGACGGGGGCGCCCGCGATCGTGAGAACGCCCCCGAAATTCGTCTGGACCAGAACGCCCACCGTGTACCCGCCGAGCTTTGGGGGCAGGCGGCGGGACGAGGTTCCTATGCCTCCCTTGAAGCCGAACGCCACTGTTCCAGTGCCCGCGCCGACAGAGCCCTCCTCCACGGGGCCGCCCTTTGCGTTCCTGATTGCGGCGAACACGTCCTCGGGCGTGATGTGGCGGCCCCGGATATCGTTCAGGTATCCGTCGTTGGTTTCGCCGACCAGCGGGTTGACAGACAGGACATCCTCGTTGCCCGACAGAGCCAGCATGTAGCTGATCAGGGCGTCGGCCACGCGAGGCACGCTCAAGGTGGATGTCAGCAGGATCGGGGTCTCGATCTCGCCGAGTTCTTCCACTTGGGTCGAGCCAGCAAGCTTGCCGAAGGCGTTGCCCACGAAAACCGCGCCCGGAACTTTCTCACGGAACATATTGCCGGAATGGGGGAGGATGGCGGTTAACCCGGTGCGGATGTCGTCGCCACGGATGATGGTGGTGTGGCCGACTTCGACGCCAGCAACATCGGTGATCGCATCGAGCGGCCCTGTCGGCAGGATGCCGACCTTCAATCCCAAGTCAGAGGAGCGGGGACGTGCATTGGGAGTCTTGTCCTGAGCGGTAGTACAAACGGTCGCAAGCAAAACCGCCATGATTGTGAATATCGTTCTGGTCATCGCAGTCCATTATAAGGTGGGAACGGGTTTGCTTGACTTGTTCGCTCCGAAGGCGAAGAAGACTAGTGCTAAAGTGATCCCGCAAGCGCGGTCTGGAGAAACCAAGCACATGAAGATGACAAACTTCGAGAAACGCTTTGTCAACAGCCCACGGCGTAGCCAGCGAGTCGCCGAGTACGCCGAAAGGATGCTGAGATTGGCGGGGTTTGCACCCGGGCAGACCTATTTGGACTTCGGGTGCGGAAACGGGGCGGCGGCGATCCATCTCGCTTCAAAGCTGGGTCTCAAGGTGACGGGGATCGATGTTGACCCTGAGCAGATTGAAGCGGCGCGGGCGAAGAGCGAGCAGAATACAAATATCCGATTCCTCGCTGCCGATGGGACAAAGTTGCCCTTTGACGACAACGAATTCGATTTCGTCGCCACGCACATGGTGACGCACCACATCCCCGATTGGCAGAACGCGCTCCAGCAAATGCTAAGAGCATTGAAGCCAAGCGGCTACCTCATCTATAAGGACTTCGCTCTTCCGAAATGGGTGGCGTCCCTCGGCAAGAAAATCTTCAAGAGCCTCGGCTATCTGACCGCCGAAGACCTGAACCGATTTGCGCAGGAGAACCAGTTGGCGGTTGTCCACCTTGCACGCTCGTTCAACAAATATGAGGTCGTATGGCGGAAGCCCGCCTAGGTTGAGCGTGCGCCGGAGAGATGTGCTGTCGGGATGTGCAGCCTCTCGCCGCCAGTGCAATCGATCCGCACCAACTCCCAGCTTTAGGACGACGCGCTGCCGAGGGTAGAATTCTCATGATGCTCGCCATTGCGCCCGATGACCAAGCTTTCATTCTCACAGGAGCAGGAGTGAGCGCCGAAAGCGGCATTCCGACCTTCCGTGGCCGAAGGCAGCCTCTCAGCGGCTGGAATCGAGCGCGAAATATCGCCATTTCTGAGGTCATTGCGTTGAACAGGATTTTGAGGACCGAGGGGTGAAGGTGATGGGGGCCACCGCTTTGGTCGCTCCATTTGACGTATAATAGCGCTACTTGCCTCCCCGAAGAGCATCTCCCACGGCGGAATGTAACACCCCCCGAGTCAAGTAATCGGACCCCACAATCAATCGGCTCCTCAGGGCTCACAGTCTGGCTGTATTTTGATTCCGAATCGCAAAGGAGAGAATGACAGTGCGCAAACTATTATTTATTGCATGCTCGCTTCTGGTGTTCGGCTCCGTAACAATGGCTCAGGGCAAGGTTGATACGAAGTGGCACTGCCCGAAAGAATCGGTAAGCCACAAACTCGACGTGGGCGACGTGCCGGGTCACAGCTACATGATTCTCCAAGGCACCTGCAACGCGACCGCAAGCGACAGCGGCTTCGCGGAAAAAACCAGTGTCTGGACGGAATTTCAAGAGATATGGAAAGCATCCATGGACTTCCATGGCCGCTTCAACACGACGATGGAAAACGGAGACAAGGCTTACTACAAATACGAAGGGTCCGCCTCAACAGACCTCACGAAACCTTTCTCCAGCAAAGGGAAGATTCTGAGCGGTACCGGAAAATACAAAGGCATCAAGGGTTCCGTGACCTGCTCCGGAAAATACAATCCAGACGGCTCTTTTGACATGGGATGCACCGGCACGTATTCGATGGGCAAGTAAGCCTGAGGTGTGCAACCAATCGGCAGTTAGCCGCATGGTTGCTTGAATCGAAACGCGAAATGCGGCCACCTGTGCGGCAAAGACGCGTATCGCGATTACCTGACAAGGAGTGCTCGTCGCAGGGAACCCACGTAAGTTGCGAGGTCACTGCCGTGGAGAGCGAGGTGTTGGTCAAGACTTCGAGCGGATGGAAAATTGCTCTCGGCCACACCACAGCACTCCCGAAAACCCAGAAATAGTGTTTGGTCCTCCGACAAATGTCGAGAACGGACGACAGCGCGCTCATTGACCATGGTGAGGGGGGACGAGTCGCTGAGGCACAATTTTGGGCTTGGAATCCGGTCCACAGCGATTCAGAGAGCTATTTCAACTTCGCGTACTTCGCTTTGGTACCCAAAACCCATCTCCTGAAAGCGGTCGTAGGCCGACCGCGCATTTTACTTCTCCGGGTACATCCGGCGCAGCAGAGCGAGGAAACGGGGCTCGGACCGCAGGGGGTCCAACTCGGGATCATCCTTGATCATGGTCATGAACATGCTGCGATCCGCGTACCCTTTCTCCAAGGACGTGAAGGCTTGCTCTTTCCTGCCCAGACCAACATAAACCGTCGCAAAGAAATAGGGAGACACGTAGCGTTGCTCCGACCGCCGTGTGAGTTCTTGCAGGACTTGCTCAGCCTCGCTTTTTCGGCCTAATCGGGCGTACAAGTAGCCTAACTGGGCAAGAGGCCAAGGCATTTCACTTTCCAGCTTGTTCGCTTTTTGAAGCTCTTCCAGAGCGCCGGAGAGATTGCCCTGCTGTTCGTAGGTCATCCCCAACACCATATGTGACAACCAATAGTTGGGTTCCATTTCAACTGCGGCGCGGAGCTGCTTAGCCGCCTCATCGTACCTGCGGGCGTAGTAGAGACTTCTGCCCAAGACCTCATTAGCATAAAAAGAAAGCGGCTCACGCTCCACCCCACGTCGGCACTCCTCGATTCCTTCCTCCAAATGTCCCGCTGTGGTCAAGTCCTGACAGTAGTTCGTGAGAACATCGGTATTGTAGAAAACAACCCCGCTGCGCGGTGCCAGTGCGATGCCCCGCTTGAATTCCTTGTCGGCACCGCTCCAATCGTAGTCGTAGTCCCAATCGACATACGCCATAGCGACGTGGGCATCGGCGAGCGACTCGTCCAATTCCAAAGCCTTCCTCGCCGCCTCCTTCGACTTGGGCATCGATTCTTCAGGAGATAGCAAGCCGAGAATCTGTGCATTAAGGTATGCGAGGGATAGTCCCGCGTAGGCTGCTGCGTAGTTGGGGTCTCGGTCAATCGCCTGACGAAAGTCTTCGATTGTTGCCTTCATATCTGCCTGTGCAAACTTGTCCACGAAGTAGATGCCCTTGAGGTAAAGCTGGTAGGCCTCGGGGTCACGCGTTCCGACCTTCGCGATGCTTTCCCGTTCACTCCCGCTGAGCCGTAGCCGCAGCTGGCTGGCAACCTCAGTCGTGATTGCCGCTTGCAGCAGTGCGGCGTCGTTCATGCTGCGCTTGTAGCGTGTTCCCCAAAGTTGCGCTCCGGTTGCTACGTTGACCAGCTCGGTCTCCACGTCGAGTTCGTTGCCGTGCTCCGCCACCTGCCCCGTCAGCAGGGCATCGACGTGCAATTCGCGTCCCACACCTTGCGGATCATCCTGCCGTGACTTGTAGCGAGATGCCGTGCTATGAGCCATGACCTGAAGATCGGGAATCCGGGAAAGAGAATTCGTAATCTCTTCGGAAAGACCTTCCCCGAGATAGTCCATCTCAGGGTCTTTGCTCGCATTAGCGAACGGCAGCACGGCGATGGACTGGATGGTTGGAGCACCCGATGTATGGGGACGCAGGTAGCGCCAAGCCAAGAACCCGGCAGCGGCGAGCACGGCTATCACGGGTAAGCTCCACAGGAGCCAGAGGGTGCGCTTTCGAGGTCGGGATTCTGCGGCCGTGGCAGCAGCCTTGCCGCTCTCCGTGTCGCGTTTCAATCGCTGCAAGTCGGTGCGGATGTCCGCAGCGTTCTGGTAGCGCAGCTTGCGGTCCTTTTCGAGCGCCTTTCCGATGATTTCTTCCAGCTTCGGCGGGAGTTCCGGCTTCAACCGTCCTACAGGAACAGGTGTTCGATTCAGGATCGCCTCGTGTACGATGGCAGCGGTGTTACCCGGAAACGCCATTCGGCCGGTCGCCATCTCATAGAGCACTGCCCCGAACGAGAACAAGTCCGTCCGTGTATCCAACTCCTCGCCACGCGCTTGCTCCGGCGACATATAAGCCATTGTCCCCATCGTCGTGCCGGGACTGGTCAGGAGTTCCCCCGCCGTGGCGGTCGGCATTTCCGAAACGCCCATGCTTGGCCCAGCGGGGATTACTTTTGCCAAACCAAAATCGAGAATCTTGGCGTTCCCTCGGTCAGTCACGAAGATGTTGGCGGGCTTGATGTCCCGGTGGATGATGCCCTTCTTGTGAGCGGCGTCGAGCGCATCCGCGATTTCAATTCCCAATTCGAGAACCTGTTCCGGGGCCAACGACCGGCCGTCTATCAAGTGCTTCAGCGTCTGCCCGTCAAGAAACTCCATCACAATGAAGGGCTGACCATTGTGTTCACCGATTTCGTGGATGGTGCAAATGTTCGGGTGATTCAGGGCGGAAGCAGCCTGTGCCTCACGATTGAAGCGGCTCAGAGCTTGGGAGTCCAGCGAAAACCCGTCCGGAAGGAACTTCAAGGCAACGAAGCGGTGGAGCTTGGTGTCCTCCGCTTTGTAGACAACGCCCATCCCCCCGCCGCCGAGTTTTTCGAGAATGCGGTAATGCGAGATGGTTTGACCAATCATGGGCAGCGATTGACGCAATGTTAGTTTTCGACGCCTCGCTTAGTCAACACAACCAGTGCGTGGAGACAGACCATGGAGTAAGCTATTCCTTCGGCACAGACTCAGGTGACCCAATGTGGTAACGTCGCAACGCAATGCAGTGCGTTCGCAGCACGGGCGAGCAACATTCCCTCAGATAGGATTATGAAGAAAAAGAAGTTCCCAACAATGCGCAAGCAGAAGGAGCAATTATGAGCAAGCTGTTTCTTGTTGTCTGTTCACTGTGCGTGTTCGCCTCTGCGGCCATGGCACAAGGCAAAGTGGATTCTCAATGGAATTGCGGCAAAGCCACTGTTGGACACAGCATAGACGTTGGCGACCAGCCGGGTCATGCCTATGCGATTGGCCAGTATAGCTGCACCGCTGCGAAAGGTGAACTCGAAGGGCTGAAAGAAAAAGAAGGCCTGCTTACTCAATTCGATGACGTGAAGGGGAACGCTTCCCGGTACCGTGGAGTCTTCATCGATACGCTGGCGAATGGGGAGAAAGTTTATGTCAGCTACGAGGGCACAACTTCAATAGAAAACGGGCATATGCAGGCATTCAGCGATGCGTGGTCCATCACTGATGGAACCGGAAAATTCAAAGGGACGAAAGGAAAAGGGACCTGTAAAGGCAGGTTTAATCCAGACGGCTCCTTCACATTCGCCTGTGCAGGCAACTACACACTTGCCAAGTAGCAATTAAAGGTTACATTTGCCGCCTTCGGTTGGGTCGCCTTTTCTTTTGCTGCACGTCACCGAACCGCTGGTCTGTCAGACTGGTTTCTGACGGCTTGACTGGGCGTTCCGTTAGAGGTTTGTAGCACTTGCCCGAACGCGGTAACCGTCCATATGGGTACTGGAACCATGAATGGAAGCTTAGCTTCCCTCTTGGCGGCCCGATAGGCAGTGCACCTAGGCAGCTGAGCGTCCTGCGCTTCGTAGCTCCACTGGTAGGATCGGTGCGGACGCCAGAGGCACACAGCCTTCACGACGGGGATGGTTAGCCTCCTCGCCGCTCAGGTAGCCGCAAGCGGCGAAGCCAACCCCGTCCCGGTGATGCGCTATTCCGTCTGTTGTCTCGGTAACGAGTTGTTTTGGCAGATCACAAAGATAGATGCCGCCTCGTTTGTCCCGATCAGGCTTGCTCGGAACTCGTTTCATCGACATAGATCAGAAAGTTTCCGTCAGAAAGCACTAATCAGGCAAAAGCGCAAACTGTCGGTGTTCATGAGCAATGGGAAAGAGGGCGGCCCTTGCGAGCCGCCCTCTTTGGGTTCTACGTACGCGACCAGTTCGCTGTACTGGTCAGTCCTATTTGACCACCACTGCCGCCGGAGGATTGTAGGCGTTCGGATCAGTCAACGACTTAACGAGCGCCTCGCCCGGAGCGTAGGTGCCAAGGATCAGTAGAAACGGTCCCTTGGGCGAAGGCAGCCAGTTCGATTCCTTGTCCTTACCCGGGCTTGTGTTCTGCAAGTATATGGTCACTGAACCATCTGGGTTTTTCTTCATGTCTGGGTAATCGCTTCCCAGAACGTAGCGGTTAATCGGATTCGGAACAGGGTAGTAGTTCGTAGCGTCGAACATCCGCAAGGCCCAGAAAGCGGGTTCGTGGAAAGGCGGCGTCTCCTTGAAAGTCATTGTGTAGTTCTTCGCACCAGTGGTCGGCTGGAAATTGCTGTCCAGTCTACCTAGAAAGTAAACCGCTTCCTCAGGCGTGTTGGCAGTCAGGCCGTTCCGTGCGACAAATGCGCGGGTCAGGTAATTCGTTCCATAGTCGCCAATCTCGGGCGGCGGGATGTTCCAACCCGTGTCGGTTAACCGACGAGGCATGGTTGCCATTAATCCGGGGATCGCTTCGGCCGCTCTCGCCATGGACTTCAGAGTGATCGGATCGACCTTGGTGCGATCCCATTGCTTGCCAAGTTCGATGCCAAGGGGTTCGAACATCGGCAGCAGGGCCGCAATTTCGTTCTTGGGAGGCGGGTTCTCGTTCATGGCCGCAGAAAGGATTTCCCAGAAGTGCAGCGGATCATTAAAATCCAAGGTGCTCACGGGAAGTTTCGGATTCACGAAGTTCGTCAACTGGTAATCGTACTTGGGCGTGGGCGGTGCCGCTTTGCCCATATACGCCGACAGAGTTTGCGGGACGACCTCTGCCAGCACTTTCCGGGCGGCCGCAAGACCGCTTTGATTGGGCAGGTGTATGCGGGGCTGGATCAATATCCATGGCGTTGGGCAATCGATGCGTGTAAGGCCCGGAGGCAACTCACCCTTCCATCCGGGACCGACGTACACGAACTTCCCGCCCTTGTAGCCAGCTTTTGCACCCGCAGGGTACGCAAAGGCATTGGTCCACATGTCCAAGGTTTCTACCATGTAGTAGAGTCCCCCGGAGTCCGGCAGCGTTAGTACAACTGGTTCCTGTCGGAGGTCTAGAAAACCGAAGCCGTAGATCACGCTGAGGTTTGGCAGCACGTAACCAGCTTTCTCAGCGAGTTCCGGAGTGGAAGTGTTCTCCATCCGCCAAAGGCCGTTCACCGGGGCCTTGGAGTTTGGTCCCGTAGCATCGTTCTCGCGCAGGGCATACATGATCACGATTGGGCTGCCCCAAGTGGCGGCTTGGACAGCCAAGGTATAGGACCAGTCTTCCAGAGCCTTGGCCTGCGCTGTGGGTATCTCTGGTTTCTGCTGGGCCGAACTCGATAGGGCCATCAGTGCCAACACCACAAAAAACGAAAGAAACTTTCTGGTTGTGGCAATCATCTTTCACTCTTGTTCTTAGCTAACATTTGGCGATCCTTCTTCCATCCTTGATTTGGTTGGCCTATTGCGAGTACCTCAAACTCAAAACCAAGAACCGCATTCGATTCTCCACAACGCTGATTTCAAGAACTGTATTCGTGGGTAGCAAACGCGGAACTGTCATGTGTGACAGGCAGCCGGAGGACGCCGAGCGTATCGTCAGCCCGGACCGGTAAGTATCACGCCTACTCTACCTGATCACCCCGGAGGTTGCTATTGTCAAGAATGGCAATCTGTTTCTTGGGAGTTCATTTACCTTGCGTCGGCAAATGAAAGATTACGTTCCCTCTTGGCGGCCAGATACGCAGTGCACTGTGACAGGGAGGTGTCCTGAGCTTTATAGCTCCATCAGTGGTAACGGAGCGTTCGCCGCCCCGCTGCCGGGCGTCCCTTTCTGCAAGAAATCACGCTGCTGCTACTGCCACGAACCTCCGGGTCGCAGGAAAAGGTTTGAGCCAACAAGCGTGGGCCATCACTTATGGACAAGTCTCGGTGAACGTGACGTGATTGGTAATCTCACTACACTCTGTTTAGTCAGATAGGTGTAAACTCGAAATTGCCGTGATTTGCTGCTTCCTTGGGCAATTTATCTGCCCCATTTTGGGTCAAGCTAACTGGACGCTGCGGCGATTCTGGATGAAACGCCGGACACCGGAGCCGATATGGCGACGTTTCTGAATGTAGGGCGAATGGACCGCGCCTTGCGCGTGGGGCTGGGGATCGGTCTTGGGATTGCGGGCATCCTCGTCAGTGGTCATCGTTACCTTGGCTGGGCGCTTGGAATCGTCGGAGTTTTGGTAATTCTTAGCGGTACCTGTGGGATATGACTGACATATCGCGTGCTCGGGCTGAGCACGAAAAAGAGTAATGATAGGGCCGCCTGACCCACTCGTTTCCGGCTTCCAAAGCGATGGTTGTTCTCTAATGCGGGCAAGCATTAGCCGGACTGCCTGAAGATCAGCGTGAGTCCGGCTTGGTAGCGCAGATAAGGACATACCCAAGATGCCCCTGTTTTACCGCCGCCATTGCGCTGCCCGCCATCCGCTTGGCCGCTCCTAGATCAAGACCGGGCAGTTGGAGTTTGTTCAGTCCGGTCATGATCTCCGCGCCGAGCAGTTTGACGCGAATCTGATTCACCATCTCCTCAAGAGCGTAATTCTGCTGCTCGATGCTACCCACAGAGAATCCGGCATCTTGAAGGAAGTGGGTGTAACCCTCCACAGTCTGGGCATCGCCGATGCATGCAATCCATGCGAGTAACCCGTCCAATTCCTGCGGGAGTACTCTTTCTCGGGTGAGATCGCTGATGCCTACGTGCCCTCCCCGACGCAGCACGCGGAAGAACTCCCTAGCTGATGCCGCCTTGTTGGGAAAGGTACAGAAGGCGCATTCACAGATCACGGCGTCGAACGACCCGTCCGGAAACAGGAGAGTTTCGGCATCGCCACGCTCAAATTGCACGCGAGCGTCTACATGCTCGGATTGCGCCAGTGACCGAGCAGTCGCAACACTCTGATCTCCGTAGTCAATTCCGAGAACATCGCACCCGAACTCTTTCGCTAGGAAGACTGCCGCAGTCCCATTGCCACACGCCACATCCAGAACCCGGCTGGCCGGACTAAGGCCAAGCATGCGCCCGAGCCGCCCCGTCATTCCCAAGCCGCCCGGATGAAACGAGTCACCCAGCAGAAAACGGGTCAGGTCGCTTTCGTAAAGTCTGGCGCAGCACTGTTTCACGTGCTCGTCGCCAGAGGGAACCAGAGTTGCGTCGTCCTTCGTAGCCATGAAATTCACCGCCGCGAGTTGATGCCGACAAGCCCTGTGGCAGGAACCTCCGCTTGCTTTACGTTGAATTCGACAGGTCGGGGCTCGAACCTCCGTCCTTCTGCTCTCGCCCGCCTGCGCTCCGGCTCCATTGCCACCAGTTGCTTTCTCGCCTGTTCGCGGTACCCGATGGTGTTGTAAGCGCAGAACGGAACCTGCTTGCCGCCCGGCAGCAGGAATTCCTTGCAGCACTTCATCAGGTTCTTTTGGTTGAACGTCCATGAATCCATGAAATCTTGCAGCATGATCATCATCATGTGCTTTGCCAGATCACCAAGGCTGAAGCCGGGAACGCCGCACGCCTGACAGGACATCAAAACCTGATCGACCGATTTCTGCGAGCCCGCCACCGAGGAAGAGGACCACAGCCCTTCCAAAGCCCGCTTCACCTCCAAACTGAAATCCGGCAGCACGCGGTTGGAAATGTAGTCGAGGTAGTCATGGACATTGACGATCCGGGGCAGGGGCGTGACTTGATCTCCCTCTACAAAAGCATAGGTCACCGAGTTGCACGTAGGGAAACAACAAGGTACTGGAACAAAATCGCTGGTTCTGAAAGTGCCTTTCGTCTGCGCCTCAATCAGCCGAAGAACGTCAGGAATGGTCATCCGCTTCATCGGATCGTGCTGTTGGTGACGACCCGCATGGAAGGCTGGCTGAAAATTGATCCCCCGCACTGCCGGGTGTTGAATGGCGAAGTCAACGATTTTTCCGATCTCATGCTCGTTCACGCCCCGCTCTATTGCCGGAACAAGGGTGACGGATAGGCCGATCTCTCCCAGCCGATCCAGTGCACGCACCTTCTCCTCCAAGATGTCCGGTTCTCCCCGAAGAATGCGATAGGTCTCCGAATCAAAGCCGTCGAACTGGAAGTAGATGGCTGGCCGGACTTCGTTGAGTTGTTCGAGGAATCGGTCGTCGCGAGCAATGCGCTTCCCGTTTGTGTTAATCATTACGAAGGAAATGGCGCGCTGCTTGGCCGCCCGGACGAATTCGATGATTTGCGGATGAATCGTGGGCTCCCCGCCCGAGAACTGGATGACTTCGGGTTTCCCCTCGGTTCTCACGAAGTCGTCAAGCATCTGTTCGACTTCTTCGAGCGTCAGGCTGAATCCGGGTCCAGCTTCCGAAAAGCACAGCGGGCAATCCATGTTGCACGCGCTGTTGACTTCAATGATGCCGAGGCAGGTGTGCTGCTGGTGGTCGGGGCACAGGCCACAGTCGTAAGGACATCCCTCTCGAATGTCGGTACCGTAGGCAAGCGGGATCGTTCCCGGCTTGTTGAATTTGCCGAAACTCGTGTATGCCTCAGCATCGCTGTAAACCAACGCCTCGAACGGGCCGCAATCTGGGCATCGCTTGACCATGAAGACCTTGTTGTCCCGCAACACGATCTTTGCGTCGATCACTTTCCGGCACTTCGGGCAAATGCTGCGCGTAAG
>Ga0187865_1001370_pt1 | contig 28226 bp, 23 predicted proteins | sample June2016WEW_11_1_2_FD_132989 | JGI IMG/M metagenome (GOLD analysis project Ga0187865, IMG submission 132989) | Peatland microbial communities from SPRUCE experiment site at the Marcell Experimental Forest, Minnesota, USA - June2016WEW_11_100 | ecosystem: Environmental > Terrestrial > Soil >...
CGTAGAAGAGCCATCGTGGGGAGAGAACCCCGAATCAGGTGATTGCCCGTCGGTACGGCGAGAGGTCAACGGTCAAGAGGGACGACGATGTAGCGGAAACCGCAGCGAGGGGCCTTCAGCATAGGTGACCGACCGCGAGGAGCGGGTGGGACGCATCGAGGTCGGCACGATACCTACGAGAAGTTCGACCCGACGGGTGGGTCGGGTTCCGTACGGTTTGCCCCCGGGGTGGACGGGCTTATTCGGTGCCAGGTGCATGCCGCATGCGTAGATCCTTCAGAATGGACAGCTTACACGAGGTCGCCGCACGGAGCCAGGCGAGTCTGCCCGCCACGCCGGCGCCGGTCGGGCTGGTCCTGAACATCATGCACTTCGCGCTCCACGACGGACCGGGAATTCGAACGACGGTGTTTCTCAAGGGTTGTCCCCTACACTGTTGGTGGTGTCATAATCCCGAGAGTCAACGACCCGAGCCGGAAGTGATCTACTTTGAAGAACGCTGTATTCGATCCGGTGACTGCGTTCGCGCGTGCCCCCACGGCGCGCTTCATCTGGACGAGCAACGACTCATCCACGACCCCCGTCTGTGCCAGCACTGCGCGGAATGCGTGAGCGCCTGCTCGGCCTCAGCCCGCCAGCTGGCCGGCCGCTGGATGACCGTACCGGATGTGGTAGCCGAGGTCTCGAAGGACCAGGTCTTCTTCGATGAGTCCGGAGGTGGCATTACCGTCTCCGGCGGCGAACCCCTGATGCAGGCGGCCTTCGTGGAATCGCTGCTCGCCGCCTGCCGGGCCCGACGGATCCGGACCGTTCTCGACACCTGCGGATGGGCCGATCCAAACGCCCTGCTCCGAGTCAGCGAGAACGTGGACCTGTTCTTCTACGACCTGAAGTTGATGGATAGCGAACGACACCGGCACTTCACCGGTGTGAAGAACGACGTGATCCTGCGGAACCTGGAGATGCTGGCCGAGCGCGGAAGCGCGGTGGTCGTCCGCGTTCCCGTCATCCCCGGAGTGAACGACGATAATGACAACATGGAGGACCTATCTGAGTTCCTCATCCGATTGGGCCTTCGAGAGATCGATCTTCTCCCCTACCACCGATTTGGAAGTGACAAGTATCGCAGATTGCACCTACCCTACAGGATGGAAGGGGTGGCCCCGCCTACGGACAGGCAGATGGAAGCCCTTGCGGCAGGTCTGAGGCGGGACGGGTTCACCGTGCGAATCGGGAGCTGATATGAACGAACGCGTGACCCGCCTGAGGCAAGCGACACTCGACACACGACCTCGGGTTTCCATCGAGCGGGCGGCACTCATCACCGAGTTCTACCGTCAGGACAAGACCGCCTCCGTTCCCATCCGCCGTGCTCTCGCTCTTCAGTACCTGACGGAGAACGAGGAGATCTACATCGGAAGGGACGATTTGATCGTCGGCGAGCGCGGGCCCGAGCCCAAGGCGGCCCCCACCTTCCCGGAGCTGTGCTGCCATAGCCTCGACGACTTTGAGATCTTGAACTCGCGGGAGAAGATCCCGTATCTCGTGGACGACCATGCTCGACAGGTCCAGAAGAACGAGGTGATCCCCTATTGGCAGGGTCGGTCGATGCGCGACCTGATCTTTGCGGAGATGACCCCGGAATGGAAGAATGCGTACGAGGCGGGCCTCTTCACCGAGTTCATGGAACAACGCGCCCCCGGTCACACCGTGTTGGGGGACGTCATCTATCGCAAGGGCCTGTTGGACCTGAAGGCCGATGTCGCCGACGCCTTGTCCCACCTAGACTGTTTCAACGACCCCGAAGCGTCCGCGAAGAGGGACGAACTGCGGGCCATGGCGATCGCGGCGGACGCGATGATCCGATTTGCGGAACGTCACGCCGAAAAGGCGGAGGAAATGGCCCAGGCGGAGACCGAGCCGGGCCGTCGGACGGAATTGCGCAGGATCGCCGAGGTGTGTCGCCGCGTACCGGCCCACCCTCCGCGGGATTTCTGGGAAGCGGTACAGGCCTATTGGTTCACTCACCTCGGCGTAGTGACCGAGTTGAACACCTGGGATTCCTTCTGCCCGGGGCGCCTCGACCAGCATCTCGACTCCTTCTATCGAAAGGGCGTGGAAGAAGGCACGTTGACCCGAGACAAGGCCAAGGAGCTGCTCGAATGCCTCTGGGTCAAGTTCAACAATCAGCCCGCTCCCCCCAAGGTCGGTGTGACCAACGAGGAGAGCGGCACGTACACGGATTTCGCCAACATCAATAATGGGGGATTGACGCGCGACGGGTCGGACGGAGTGAACGACGTCACCTATCTGATCCTGGACGTCATTGACGAGATGCACCTGTTACAACCCTCCTCGAACCTCCAGCTGAGCCGGAAGAATCCGGATGCGTTCCTGAAGCGCGGACTGGAGATCGTGCGCCAGGGCTGGGGCCAGCCGTCGGTCTTCAACGCCGACATGGTTGTTGAGGAGCTGCTGCGCCAAGGAAAGTCGGTAGAGGACGCGCGGTGCGGCGGAACCTCGGGGTGTGTCGAGGCCGGGGCGTTCGGAAAAGAGGCCTACATCCTGACGGGATATTTCAATCTCCCCAAGGTGCTGGAGGTCACCCTGAACAACGGAGTGGACCCGCGCACCGGCAAGAAGATCGGGATCGAGACCGGGGTCGCGCGCTCGTTCTCGTCCTACGATCAGTTGTTTTCCGCGTTCCGCCAGCAGCTCCACTATTTCGCCGATGTCAAGGTGCGGGGCAACCAGGTGATCGAGCGGCTGTTCGCGGACTACATGCCGGCCCCGTTCCTCTCCCTGCTCGTCGACGACTGTATCGCGAAGGGCAAGGACTACAACGACGGCGGCCCGCGGTACAACACTACCTACATCATGGGAGTGGCGCCGGGGACGTGCACCGACAGTCTCGCCGCGGTCAAGTACCACGTCTTCGACCGCAAGACCGTGACCATGGGAGAGTTGCTGGAAACGTTGGCCCGCAACTTCGAGGGTCAAGAGAAGTTGCGCCTGCGGTTATGGAACAAGACGCCGAAGTTCGGGAACGACGATGACTACGCGGATGCCATCCTGGTGGACCTGTTCAACGCCTTCTTCGACGAAGTGGATGGGCGGAAGAACACGAAGGGGGGACACTACCGGGTGAACTACCTATCAACGACTTGTCACGTCTACTTTGGTTCGGTGACCGGGGCCACCGCGGACGGACGCCGTGCCGGGGAACCTCTTTCGGACGGCATCTCGCCCGTTCAGGGCGCGGACCGCAACGGACCCACCGCCGTCGTCAAATCCGCGGCCAAGATGGATCATGCGCGTACCGGAGGAACCCTGCTGAACCAGAAGTTCACGCCCCAGGTACTGAAAGGGGAGGAGGGACTCGGCAAGGTGGCGGAGCTGGTCCGCTCCTACTTCCGCTTGGGCGGACATCACATCCAGTTCAACGTCGTCACCGCGGCCACCCTGCGCGCCGCGCAAGCGGACCCCGACAAGTACCGCGACCTGATCGTGCGCGTCGCCGGCTATAGCGATTATTTCTGTGACCTGACCCGCGCCTTGCAGGAAGACATCATCGCGCGCACCGAGCACGAAGCCTTCGTGACTGCCCTGCCCGAGACGGTCCCGGTCTGAGGAGTCTCGCTCGCGCCGGTCCCAAACGCAGGGCCCCAATCTCGGATCGTTCGACCCGTCAGCTCGCTCCGTGGGTGATTTATTGGGGTAGGTCGTGGGCGGCCGATTCTGGCATGGCCGGCACGACCTCCTCACCGCGTTGGATCCTCTTCATCGTCATCCTTGGGACCCTGATGGCCTCGGTGGACACTACCATCGTGCTCCTGGCATTTCCCACGATCGCCGGAGACCTGCACGCGGGTCTGTCGACGGTCCTCTGGACGATTCTGATCTACCTGCTGCTGGTGTCGATCCTGACCACCCAGGCGGGCCGCATCAGCGACCTGTTCGGGCACGGCCGTCTCTACAACGCGGGGTTTGTGATCTTCACGGTGGGCTCGGCCCTCTGTGGCTTCGCCCCCACGGCGACCAGCCTCGTCGCGTTCCGCGGAATCCAGGCGGTCGGTGGCGCCTTCATGGTCGCTACCGGAACGGCCATCCTCGCCGACAACTTCCCCCCCGCGGTCCGGGGCCGGGTCTTCGGTTTCACCGCGATGGGATGGAACGTCGGAGCCACGCTCGGGATCGTCCTCGGGGGTGTACTGACGACCTTCGTCGGCTGGCGCTACATCTTCTTCATCAACGTTCCCATCGGAATCATCGCCGTTTCCCTGGGCTACCGGTACCTCGGCGTGGGGAACCGCACGAAGGCGCGCCTGGACATCGCCGGGATGCTCCTGCTCGCCGCCGTGCTGGGGCTGATCGTCTACGGAGCCACCGACTTCGCCTCCTACGGCGCCTCGGTGTGGAACCTGAGCCTCATCGCGCTCGGCGCGGTGATGGCCGTACCGTTCTTCTGGTGGGAACGGCGCGCCATCAGTCCGACCATCAACCTGGTGCTGTTCCGTTCCCGGCTGCTCTCGCGATCCCTCGCGGCGTCGTTCCTCCAAAGTCTGGGGTATCTCGCCACGGTCTTCCTGCTGATCATGTACCTTCAGGGGATCCGGGCCCTCACGCCGCTCGACGCGTCGTTACTCCTCGTTCCGGGATACGTCCTCTCCTCGGGCCTCGCGCCGATCGCGGGCCGATGGGCCGATCGCTGGGGACCCGCGCGCCTGGCGACGCTCGGAATCGCGTTCATGCTCGTGGGCGTCCTGCTGTACGCCCAGATGGGGCTGACGACCCCGATCCTGGACGTGGCGCTCATCTCCCTGGTCACGGGGATTGGCGGTGCGTTGTTCTGGCCCTCGAACAACAAGGCCGTGATGCACGACGTGCCGCCGGGGTACTACGGGTCCGTGTCGGGGCTCCTTCGTACCCTGTCCAACTTGGGGACCATCGGCAGCTATACCCTCGTAATCACCGTCGCCTCGTTGGCGATTCCCCGGGCCGTGGCGTTCGAAGTGTTCGTGGGCGGCCGAGGGGTGATCGGCTCCGTATCGACCGAGTTCCTCACCGCCATCCACGCGGCATTCTACGTCATGGCCGTGGTCCTAGTGGTAGCCGCCGTGCTCTCGGCGACCCGCCAGGGCCGTGACGACGTCGCCGACGCGATTCGGTCCTGAGGACAACGACCCTTGGGGGTACCAGTTCAGCTCGAGCTTCCGACGCGAGCGGGGGTCCACCAGGAGTACCCAGATGCCCCCGCCCCAGCTTCGCGTGTCACCCCGACGGACCTCCCGGAGACCTAACGCCTTGGTGTAGAAGCGAAGCGACCGCTGAAGATGGGTTACCCTCAGTCCGACGTTTTCGAATCGCATGACGCCCCGAGGGGATGGGGAGCCTATTCCCCTGACGCGACGGCGCGGAAACGCGAGGCTATCGGAACGGAACTGGACGCGACGCTCGCTTCCACGACCCGACCGACTACGGGGCGGGAGCCGCCGGGACGTCGCCGGGTTCGGTTTCCTTCTCGAACTCGTGGTCTTCCCACATGTCGTAGGCGATCGCGACCGCGGCCAGCTGCGTGATGATCGCGAGGGCGTTCGCGACGTGGAGGAGGAGGAGGACGCGGTACACGGAGACGTTCGCGACCGGCACGACCCAGTCGCTGCCAACGTTGAACCACAGGAGGAGGCCCAGAACGGCCATGACGATGGAGAGGCTCCACGAGGCCTTCGCGACCCGCTTGACCCGTCCGGGAACTCGGGTCTTTCGGAGCTGGTCGAAGCAGTAGTACGTGATCAGGATGATCGCGAAACCCAGGGCCAGGTGGAAGTAGGGAACCACGGCGGGTGGGTCCGGCCACATCCCGAGGAGGAACTCGAGGAACACGACCCAGATGACCAGGTAGAGCGCCGACCAGAGCTTCATCCACCGATCCCTTGAGTTTGGGAGAGGGAACGTTTCCTCCCGGGGGAGGGAGACCTCCGTGAGGGATTAAGAGACCTCGGTCAGCTCGTCTCCATACACGCCCCCCGCCGCGCGCCCACGAGAGGGCGCCCGGGAAGCAACGGTCGGAGCCACTTCCGCGGGGACTATCCGATCGGAAAGCCGTCGAGGAATCCCCACCAGCCTTCGAGCGAATCCCGAAGGCCTCGCTCCGCGTCGCGGCCCGCGGCCGGGTCCCCCCGGAGGTAGCCCCTCAGCAACCGGCGCTCCGCCGCCGAGTGTTCCACGTCCGCGAGGGTGTGCACGCGGAAGAACTCATGCGCCGGCTTCGACCGAATTCCGTAGTGGGCACGCAGACCGCGCGATTTCTCGGCGGCGACCTCGGGGAACTGAGACTCGTACGCGTAGAGAGCCCCCAGAGCGGCGGCTGCGCTCCCTCCGAGGGCGTGTTTGTCGTACGCGGCCAGGAGGCGCCTCGTCGGCCCCGTCGGCCTCGGGGGAGGGACGCGGGCTCCGATCGCCCGGGCGAAGTCCAGCCAGAGCTCGGGGTGGGTAGGCGACCGCCCCTCCTCATCCACGAGGTTCTCCAACAGGACCCGCCGGTCCCTCGGGTTCGCGATCCGGGAGTAGGCCCCCGCCACGTAGCGGGGGAAATTGACCTCGAAATGGTAGTACTGACCCGCGTACTCCCGCAACGTCTCGATCGGGAGTTCTCCCCTGGACCATGCCGTGTAGAACGGATGTCGCAGCAAGTGCCGTCGGCGGACGAGCTTGTCGAGGTCACGGGTCGTCGTCATCGAGAACGGAAGTCAGAGGGGGGATTCGTAACTTTCGGTCGGGTCAAAGGGGTTCGGAGGACCACCTTGTGGCGCTCTGGGGAGGTCGCCGGGTCCATGTTTTCTATGCCGCACGGGTGCGGGAAGGATATTCTTCTTCGACTCCGGCCCGTGCTGACGGGGAGCCTATCGGGCACGTCCCTCCCCGCGGCCGCTCATTCTCCCGTGCGAGGAAGCTCCGAGCCGGAAGGTCGTTCGGGGCATCCTCCCCAAATAGCCAGCCCCGGTGGCTCGCCCCGGATTCGGATGGCGGCCGACAACGTGAGCCGGGATTTCGACACGCTGTCGGCGGTCTACGACGAGACGCGCCAACCGCTCGACCCAGCGACGATCCGGAGCCTCCATGACTATCTTGAGGAGCATCGCTGGGGGGCGATCCTAGAGGTGGGTGTCGGAACCGGCCGGGTCGCCCGTCCGCTCGTCGACCGGGGCTTCCGGGTAGTTGGGGTGGACGCCTCCCGCGGAATGCTCGGACGTGCGGCGGCAAAGGGTCTCCCGTATCTTGTGCGGGGGAACGCCTACCACCTTCCGTTCCCGGACGGTTCGTTCGACGCGGCCCTCTTCGTCCACGTCCTTCACATACTGGACCGGCCCGAGCTCGGCCTTCGCGAAGCCGCCCGGGTGGGCCGGCATGGCGTACTCGCGATCCTGGACCTCCCCCCGAAGGGAGAGGGTACCGACCGGCCTCCGGAGGAGGAACCTCGTCGAATCGTTCGAGAGATCCTAGCCGAGGCGGGCTACCCTGACCTCCTTCGTCCAGGGCCCCGCGCGAAAGAACAGGAGATTCTTCGGACCTATCCGCCCACGGAGCTACGGGTGCTGAGCGACCGAGAGGTCTCCGAGCCGCTTTCGAGGCGGCTCGACGCGCTCGAGAAGCGAGCGTACCGCCACGTCCTTCGGGTCCCCGCCGACGTCCTCGCGCGGGCTGTCGCGGCGGCGCGCGCGCGGGTAGGGGCTCGTACGGTCACCTACCGACGGACGGAGGCGCTCGCCTGGTGGGCCGGCGCGCCGGGTTCCCCGGCTTAGCCGCGCTAACGGGTCCCGAACGGTCGCGAACTACTTCGCGAATCGGTGCGCCATGACGTACGGAAGGACTCCGCCGGCCCGGTAGTACTCGAGCTCCGTTATCGAGTTCAACCGACACGTAACCGTGAAGCCGCGAACCGTGCCGTCCTCTGCCCGGGCGACGACCTCGACGGAGGCCCCGGGACCGAGGGAAGTTCCGGTGGGAAGACGCAGCGTGAACGACTCCCGACCGGTCAGGCCGAGCTGTCTCCAGCCTTCGCCCGACCGGAACGCGAGGGGGAGAACCCCCATCTCGATCAGGTTCGCCCGGTGGATCCTCTCGTAGCTCTCGGCGATCACGGCCCCGACTCCGAGCAGCCGCGGGCCCTTGGCCGCCCAGTCGCGCGAGCTTCCCTGGCCGTAGCTCTTGCCCGCCAGGACGATCAGGGGGGTCTTCTCGGCTCGGTACCGCTCGGACGCCTCGAAGATGGGCGACGCTTCGCCCGATGGGACGTGGACGGTGTACCCTCCTTCCTTCCCTCCGGCGAGCTGGTTCTTGAGGCGCACGTTCGCGAAGGTGCCCCGTACCATGACCTCGTGATGGCCCCGTCGGGCGCCGTACGTGTTGAACTCTCGGACCGCGACCCCGTGGGCGAGAAGGTACCTCCCGGCGGCGGAATCCTCGGGGATCTCTCCCGCGGGCGAGATGTGATCGGTCGAGACCCGGTCGCCGAGGAGGACGAGCGCTCGCGCCCCCTCGACGAGGACCCCGTCCTTCGGGAGCCACGGCGCGGGAAGGTCGAGGTAGGGAGCCACCGCGAGGTACGTGGAGTCGGGGGACCATCCGTACTGAGCGCCCGTGGGTGGGTCGAGGGACTCCCAGCGATGGTCCCCTAGCTCGATGTGGCGGTACTTCTCCGTGAACAAGGACGGGTCGAGGTGGGCCTCGACGATCCGCCGCACCTCGTCCGCGGCCGGCCACAGGTCGCGCAGGTAGACGGGCGAGCCGTCCGGTGTCCGTCCGAGGGGCTCGCGCGTGAGGTCGAGGTCGACCCTTCCCGCGAGAGCGTAGGCGACCACCAGCATTGGGGAGGCGAGGTAGTTCGCGCGGACCTCGTTGTGGACCCGCGCCTCGAAGTTCCGGTTGCCGCTCAGGACGGCCGCGACGAAGAGGTCGCGTTCGCGGACCTGCTGGCTCACCGGCGCGGGGAGCGGTCCCGAGTTGCCGATGCACGTGGTGCACCCGTACCCGACCACCTCGAAGCCCAGTCGGTTGAGGTACGGGAGAAGACCCGAGCGCTCGAGATAGGCCGTCACGACCTTCGACCCCGGCGCGAGGGACGTCTTGACGTGGGGCGGGACCTTTAGACCGAGCTCGGAGGCGCGCTTCGCGATCAACCCGGCGCCCACCATCACGCTTGGGTTCGAGGTGTTCGTGCAGCTCGTGATGGCCGCGATGACCACCGACCCATCCTCGACCGGTGGGGAAGGCGAGCCGCCGGCCGATGCCGGAAGGTGAGGATGTCCCTTCCGGTAGGAATCGAGCGCAGCCCGGAAGGAGGTCGGTGCGTCGCCGAGCGCGACGCCCTCCTCCGGGTTCCTCGGTCCGGAGACCATCGGGACGATCGAACCGAGGTCGATCGCGAGGACGTCGTCGTAGTCCACCGACCCCGGCGCCGGAGAGCCCCACAGCCCCTGGGCCCGCGCGTACGCCTCGACCCGGGCGACGAGGTCTGGGCTCCGGCCCGTGCCGCGAAGGTAGGCGACCGTCGCCTCATCGATCGGGAACAGCGCGGCAGTCGCTCCGTACTCCGGGCACATGTTCGAGACGGTCGCCCGGTCGGGAACGGAGAGATGACCGACGCCCGGTCCGAAGAACTCCACGAACTTGTCCACGACCCCCTTCTCCCTCAGACGGCGCGTGACGGTCAAGACGAGGTCGGTCGCCGTGGCGCCCTCGGGGAGCGAACCCGTCAGCTCCACGCCCACCACCACCGGTGGGGCGAGGAAGTAGGGTTCTCCGAGCATCACGGCCTCGGCCTCGATCCCGCCGACCCCCCAACCGAGGACCGATACTCCGTTCACCATGGTCGTGTGGGAATCGGTCCCGATGAGGGTGTCCGGGAACGCGACCCGGCTCCCGTTCGACCCGCGGGTCTCCACTACGGTCGAGAGGTGCTCGAGGTTGACCTGGTGGCAGATCCCGTTCCCCGGAGGGACGATGCGTACGTTTGTGTACGCGCCCTTGGCCCAGCGGAGGAAGCGGTACCGCTCTCGGTTGCGTTCGTACTCCCGGTCGAGGTTGATCCCGAGCGAGCGTGTCGAGCCGAAGCTGTCGACCTGGACCGAGTGGTCGATGATGAGGTCGACCGGGACGACCGGGTTCACCCGGGCCGGGTCCACTCCCCGGCGCGCGGCCGCGCTGCGGAGGGTGGAGAGGTCGACGATCACTGGAACGCCGGTGAAATCCTGGAGGAGGACCCGTTCGGGGTAGTACGCATACTCGGTCCCCTCCGCGATCTCCTCGCCGTTCGCGAGGGCCACGAGAATCTTCGGGTCCGTCACGCGCGCGTCGAAGTGCCGGAGGACGTTCTCGAGGAGGACACGGGTCGTCCTTGGGCGGCGGGAGAGCCGGTCCGGGTCGACCCCCTCGAGGCGGTCCGCGCGGTAGATCGTGGCGCGCTCGGATCCCCAGGTCAGCGAGTCGGTCACTCGAAGCGGGTCGGACGAGCCCATGACGGGGCAGGAGGCAGGGGTTTTTGGGCTCTTTGGCCGCGTCGGGCTAGTCCGGAGCCAAGGGGACCGACCGCTCCCAGCCCAGCCGCACGTGGGCTCCCGGAAGGGGAACGGCGGCCGGCGTCCTCATCTCGAGTCGCTGGCCGTCGTCGGTCCGCAGGACCACCTGGTTCTCCCGGCCGACGGGGCCGGCGACGAGGACGGTGGCGCCGAGACCGTCGGCACCGGGAGGGAGGAGCCGCAGGTCGGTCGGCAGGACCCCGGCGGGACCCCCCGGCCCCGCCAGGACGTTGTACCCCAGGAACCGGGCGGCCCGGACCGTTCCCGGGTTCCCGAACACGTCGGACGGTCGACCGAACGCGTGAAGCCCCCCGTCGAAAAGCAGCCCGACCCGGTCCCCGAGGAACAGTCCCTCCTCCCGGTCGTGCGTGACATGGATCGCGGAGGTACCGGACGCGCGGAGGACCTGACGGAACTCCGAGCGGAGCTCGGCCTTGAGCTCGACATCGATCGAGGCGAACGGCTCGTCGAGGAGGACGAGGCGGGGACGAGCGGCGAGTGTGCGCGCGAGGGCGACCCGCTGGAGCTCTCCGCCCGAGAGCTGGTCCGGCCGCCGGTCCTCGAACCCGGAGAGGTGGAGGAGGTCGACGAGGCGCCCGACCTCTTCCTTCACCTCGGCGGCCGGCCGACGCTTCAGGAGGGGGGCGTAGGCGATGTTCTCGTAGACCGACCGGTGGGGGAACAGCGCCGGGTCCTGGAACATCAGGACGATTCCCCTCTGGTGGGGGGGACGGCGCGTGACGTCGGCGCCGTCGAGGAGGATCGTCCCTTCCGTCGGGCGCTCGAGGCCGGCGAGGCAGCGCAGGAGCGTCGTCTTGCCGCACCCGTTCGGTCCGAGGAGGACGAGGAACTCGCCCTCGAGGAGGTTGAACGAGACGTCCCGGAAGACCGGCACCCCGTCCCATGCGGCGGAGAGGGCCCGGACCTCGAGGAGGGACCTAGAGCTCGACACGGCGACCTCCGACCGCGATCACGGCGAAGACGGCGAGGCTGAGCAGGAGGAGAAGACCCGCCGCCGCATCCGCGACGGGGAAGAGCCGGACCTCGGAGAGCGCGTACAGCGCGACGGGCAGGGTCGTGAGCTGCGGAGGGACAAGGAAGTTCGTCGCGGTGAACTCACCGAGGCCGAAGGCGAAGGCGAACATCCCCACCGTCACGAGCCCGTCCTGGACTCGGGGAAGGTCGGCGTCCAAGAAGGCGCCGAAGGAGGTCGCCCCGAGCGTTCGAGCGGTGTCCCGAGCCGCCGCGGAGAGGCCCGCGAGCGGTATCTCCAGGCTCTGGAGGGCGAACGGGAGGGCCAGGATCGCTTGGCTCACGATCACGAGGGTCCAGACGTTCGAGCCGGTGCCGAGGAACGGGCGCCAGAAGGAGGAGAGGGCGAACGCCAGGACGACCGGCGACAGGAGGAGCGGGACGAACAGAAGGAGGCCGAGCGCCACGGCCCGGTCCGGTCGACGCACGACCGCGTACCCGCTCGCGACGCAGAGGAGAAGCGCGAGCAGCGCGGCGACTACGGCGAAGAAGAGCGTGTTCCCGATCGCCCCGAGCGCGGAGACCCCGAGGTGGGCCGTGGTCGAGGCGGAGAACAGCTCCGTCCACGCCGCGCCGGCGCCGAAGCTTCCGGTCGGCGCCACCGTCCGATAGAGGACGGCGGCGAGGAGCGCCGCCTCCGCGGCGAGAACGAGCGTGGTCTCGAGCGCCAATGCCCAGCTCGCGGGGGCCCGCCAATCGATCGGGCGGGGGCCGGCGGACCGACGCCCCGGGCTGGCCCTCAGGCGGCTCACCAGCGCGAGGTACACCGCGGTGGGGAGGAGCAAGAGGAGCACCATCGCGAGCGCGAGGACGGCGGCCGCGTTGGGCTCAAGGAAGGTCTGGTCGAGGGCATAGACCTGGGCTTCGAGCGTGTAGCAACGGGAGCTCGCCCCGCAGAGGAGCAGGGGGGGGGCGAAAGATAGGGCGGAGAAGAGGAACGTCAGAAGCCCTCCGGCCGCCGCGCCGACCCACGTCGGTCGCGCCCAGACCTCGCGGTACGCCCGGAGCGGCGGCCCCCCCAGGGTGGCGACCGTCTCCTCGAGCTCGACCGAGGCCCCCTCGCAGCCGGTCGCGGTGAGGAGGAGCACGATCGGGACGTTGAAGAAGAGATTCGCGGCGATGATCGCCGGGATCCCGCTGCCGAAGAAGGACGTGAAGGGAAGGGCGGTCGAGACGACGCCCGAGGGGCCGAAGAGGTCGAGCACGCCGAGGACGACCACGAGGCTTGGCAGGAGGAACGGAACGAGGAGCAGGGAGCGGAGGAGCGACCGACCCCGGAACGAGTACCGACCCACGAACACCCCGGCGGGGTATCCCAACGCCACGGCGAGGGTGGCCGACAGCGCTCCCTGCTCGAGGGAGTTGTCGAGGGAGCGGAGGTTCCGCGTCGCCGAAAGGACCGAGACGAACCCGCTCGTCCCACCCACCTGGACGAGCGCGTTCGCGAAGAGGATGGCCACCGGGAGGAGCGCGAAGAGCGCGACGAACGCGACCACGGGAAGAAGGAAACCGACCCCTTCGCGTCCGACCTTCATCCTCAGCCCCCCGCGAGCGACTGCCACGTGTCGAGCCAGCCTCCGGAAGCCGTGAGGTTCGCGGCGACCGCCGACGGCGTGGTCGCGTTGTTCAGCGCCACGACCGTCGCCGGGTCGATCGCCGCGGAGAAGACCGCGGGAAGCGCCACCGTCTCGTTGGCCGGGTACTCCCACTCATTCTCGGGCAGGTAGGACTGGAAGGTGCCTCCCAGAATCCAGTCCTCGAGCGCTCGGGCGAGCGCGACGTGCCGGGAGCCCTGGACCACGCCCACCCCGTAGATGGTCCGCCAGCCGTACGCGATTCCGTTCCACCAAGAGACGGTCGAATTCAACGTTCCCGCCGCTCCGTTCGCGAGCGCGTACGCGGGGTCGGTGGCATAGCTGACGACGAGCTGGTTGTCGCCCGAGGGGGTCCCGAACTCCCCGAACGCGGTCGACCAATCGGTGGCCGGGTTCGGATGGGTCTCCGAGAAGAACTTCTGCCAGAATCCCTGCCAGTTCTGGTGAAGCACGGTCTCGTAGTACTCGACCTGCCAGGCGAGGAACTCCTCGCCCGTGATGTCATAGAGGGGGTTCTCGGTGACGAGCTGAGCGGCCCAGCTCGAGTTGTCGACGAGCTCGGGCATCGTAGCGTGGGCCACTGCGCCGGTCGTCTCGTTCAGGAATCCGGGAGTGTAGTCGACCGCGAGGAACCCGTACTCGTACGGCACGACCCCGTGATCCGGACTCAGCTCCGCGACGAGCCAGGGCGGGATCGTCGCGAGGTCGGGAGGGGAGTACGGAGCGAGCAGCCCCAGCGATTCCGCCTCCGGCCCCGTGATCTCGTCAAGGCCCACCACGAGGTCGGCGGCAGGGAGGCCGTAGCCCGCCGGGGATTCGAGGGCGCTCACAAGGTTCCCCGACGGACAGACGAGCTCGACGTGGACCCCGTGGGCCTGCTCGAACTCCCCCAGCAGCATCGAAAGGTTCGCCTGGCCGCAGTTGCCGCTAAAGAGCGCCGAATAGGTGTAGACCACGAGGGTGGTTCCGCCGGACGCCTGTGCGCTCGAGTAGTATTCGTAGGTCGCGAAGCCCGCCACCACGACGACCAAGGCGATGGCGACGGAGAGCAACGCCCGTCCGATCCGGCCGGGTCGGCGCAACCGCCGGGGGCCCGGACCTAGGGGGGTCGGTGAGCTTGTCACATCCTCCGCGGGCCGGCGGAGAGTCGCCTCAAGTTTCGCATCGCGTTCCCTTCGCGGGCATTATCCCGTGCAGGTTCGTGGGGTCGACGAGGTTCCCCTCGTCCTCTCAGCCGGTGCCCAGCTCCCCCTGCCGCCCGCAGCGAAGGCGTCGCTCCCATTAAGATTTCGGGACGGCGGGGGCCGTCCGTATTATACGCGCGTCGGTTCTTACTGGGACGGCATCAACGTATGAGCGACCCCATCATGAAGCTCCAGTACGGTTCGGAGCTGGTCAAGCGAGGCTTCGCCCGCATGCAACAGGGCGGAGTCATCATGGACGTGACCACGGCCGACCAGGCCGCCATCGCGGAGGAAGCGGGGGCGGTCGCGGTGATGGCGCTCGAGCGGGTTCCCGCCGACATCCGGGCGGACGGGGGGGTGGCCCGTATGGCCGACCCCGTCAAGATCCGGGAGATCAAGGAGCGCGTCTCGATCCCCGTCATGGCGAAGTGCCGGATCGGCCACACGGCCGAGGCCCGGATCCTCCAGTCGCTCGCCGTCGATATGATCGACGAATCCGAGGTCCTCACCCCCGCCGACCCGTTCCAGCACGTTGACAAGAAGGCGTTCAAGATCCCGTTCGTCTGCGGCGCCCGAAACCTCGGGGAGGCGCTCCGCCGGATCGAGGAAGGCGCGGCGATGATCCGAACGAAGGGCGAGGCGGGCACCGGCAACGTGGTGGAAGCGATCCGACACATTCGCCAGATGCGCTACGACGTGGCCGAGGTCCAGAAGCTCCCGAAGAAGAACGTCGGCGTCTGGGCGAAGAAGGAGCGGGTCTCGGAGTCGATCGTCAACGAGGTCCGAACGCTCGGGCGGCTGCCGGTCGTGAACTTCGCGGCCGGCGGGATCGCTACCCCGGCCGACGCCGCACTGTGCCGCCTCCTCGGGGTGGACGGGGTGTTCGTAGGAAGTGGGATCTTCAAGGCCCAACACCCGATGAAGGTCGCCCGGGCCATAGTCGAGGCGTCCCTCCACTTCGAGGACGCCGACGTACTCGCGCGCGTCTCGTCGGGACTTGGGGAGGCGATGAAGGGGTTGGAGATCGCCACCATCCCCGCCGATGCGCGGCTGCAGACGCGCGAGTCGGAGCCGATCTCGGTAAACTCCCGGCGCCCCTTCCCCGCGACCTGACCGCGGCAGCGGGGCCCGCGGCGATGGCCGTAAAGGGGGGGTCGCAGTAGGGCGACCCCGTGCGGATCGTCCAGGTCTCGCCGTTCTTCCACCCCCATGCCGGGGGCGTGGAGTCGCACGTCCGCGGGATCGTGCGCGAACTCGCCCGCCAGGGTCACGAGGTCACGATCGTCACCTCGCGCTACGACCGCCACCTCCCGGCCGAGGAGGAGACCGAAGGCTATCGTATCCTCCGAACGCGGACCCTGGGGGTCCTCCTCGACACCCCCCTCGATGTCGGCACTCGCCGCACGATTCGCGCTCTCGCGCCGGACGTGTTCCACCTGCACTACCCTCCTCCCTTGACCTCCTACTTCGCGACCCGGGAGCTCTCCCGTAGGAAGATCCCGGTCTGTCTCACCTACCACTGCGACCTCTACCTCCCCAGCGCCGCGGGGAGGTTGCTCGCGGGCCTCTACCAGACGGTGTTCCTGCCCTCGACCCTCGACCGCACGGACCGGATCGTCGTCCATACGAAGAGCTACGGCAGCACCTCCGCGATGCTGCGAGGACGGGAGCTCACCGTGATCCCGTCGGCGGTGGACCTCGCCCGATTCCGGCCGGACCTCGATGCCAGCGGCCTGCGGGCGGACCTTCACCTCGAGGGAAAGCGGGTCGCGGTCTTCACCGGCCGACTCGTTCCGCACAAAGGGGTGGACGTCATCCTGGAGGCCCTCGCCCTGCTACCCCGCGACGTGGTGCTCGTCGTGATCGGGGCCGGACCTCGTCTCCCGAGCCTGGTCGGGCTCGCCCGGAGGCTCGGCGTGTCCGACCGCGTCCGGTTCTGCCCCGCGGTCTCCGACGAAGAGCTCCCCCGCTTCCTGGCGCTCGGCGACGTGTTCGTCTTCCCTTCTCAGAACCGCCTCGAAGGGTTCGGCCTCGCGGTGGCCGAGGCGATGGCGGCGGGACTGCCGGTCGTGGTCGCCGACATGCCCGGCGTGCGGGAGGTCATCGAGCCCGGGCGCGAAGGTCTCCTCGCGGAGCCCCTCATCGCGAGCGACTTCGCCGAAAAGGTCCGGACCATCCTGGACGACCCGTCGCTCGCGAAGCGGATGGGCCGCGCGGGCCGGGACCGGGCCGAGGCCCGCTACGGCCTGCCAATCGTCGCTCGCTCGCTCCTCAGCCTGTACGAAGGCCTGCGCGCAGCTGGTTGATCTGGACTTTCAGGCGCTCGGCCTCCGCGCCCGCCGCCTTCCTCCAATCGGGGCCGGCTGAGGCATACAGGATGCTGCGGGAGGCGTTCACGAGGAGGGCGCGTCCGTGGGCATCGACCCCCTCGCGAACGGCGGTGGCGAGAGAGCCGCCCTGCGCCCCGACCCCCGGGACGAGGATGGGAATCCCGTTGCCCAGGGTGGCACGGGCGGCGTGGAACGCGTCCGAGAACGTCGCACCGAGGATCACTCCCACGTTTCCGTGAGCGTGGGCGAGCCGGCGAACCTCCCCGACCACCGCGAGCCAGAGAGGTCCTCGAGGGGTGGGGATCTCCTGGAAATCGAGCGAGCCGGGATTGGAGGAGTGGGCGACGACGAACACGCCGTGGGCCGGGTCGTCCAGGAACGGTTGGAGCGTCTCCCAGCCGAGCCACGGGGTGAACGTGAGCGCGTCGAAGCCGAACTGCCGGAACACTCCGTCCCGCACCATCCTCACGGTGTTCGGGATGTCGTTTACCTTGAGGTCGAGGATCCGGAGCCGGGTCGGCCCGATCTTGCGGCAGAGGCGAGAGAGGACCTCGATCCCGGGCGCGCCGTACTGGAGGTAGGCGCCGAGCTGCATCTTGTAGGCGGCGACATGCGGGTAGGTCGCCCCGATCACGCCGTCCAGGAACCGGGCGATCTGCTCCCGCGGCGGGAGGCGACGCAGGGCCTGCGGCATCAACGCCGGGTCCGGGTCGAGGCCGACGCAGACGAGCGAGTTCCTCGCGACCAGAATCCGGTCGAGCCGCTGGGAGAACTTCGGCACCACGACGCGCGAGTCAAGGTCCTCGGGGGAAAAGGATTATGACCGGGGAACGCGCCCGCCCGCGCCCCCTCGGGGAGGCCGCTCTCGCCGGAACGCGCCGTTCACCATCCGTGGGCGGCGGGGCGCTTTTATGACCGGGCGAGGTGGCCGACCGTGCGTTCTCTCCTATGACCGCGGAACCGACCCCCTCCCCCTCCACCGAAACTCGCCTCCGGGACCTTCGACTCACCTCGTCACCCGTCGAATTCGTGGCCCGCGTGGTCACCTTCGAGCGACGCGACGTCACGCGGAAATCCGACGGTAGCCGTCGGCCCTTGATCTCGGGTCTCCTCAGCGACGGGACGGCGACCGTGAGATTCACCTGGTGGGACCCGCCGCGCGAGGGGATCGAGCGGGGCCTGGTGCTCCGCGCGGTGGGCGCGGAGGTACGGGAGTTCCGCGGACGCCCCGAGGTGACGTTCAGCTGGAAGACTCGCGTCGGCCCGGCGAGCCCGGCCGAGCTCCCTCAGGTCGACGCCGACGAGGTCCCGTTCCGTACGGTCCGGGAGCTCCGCCCCGCCGACGAAGGGTTCCGCATCGAGGTGCGGGTCGTGCGCATCGCGGCCAAGAGCGTGACCGTCGGGACGGAGCGACGGGTCGTGCACGAGGGGCTCGTGGCCGACCGCACCGGGGCGATCGCCCTCTCGGCCTGGAGTGACTTCGGCCTCAAGGTCGGCGAGGCGGTCCGGATCGCCGGAGGATACGTTCGCGGGTTCCGAGGGCGTCCGCAGTTCGTGCTGGACGAGCGTTCGATCGTCGTCCGCGTGGCGGGGACCGACCTCCCGGACCCCGCTCAGCTCCTCGCGGCTCCGCCCTGCTCGATCGCCCAGGTAGAGGACGAGGGGGGCGGGGAGACGGTCGCTGTGGAAGGGATCGTCGTGGGCCTCCTGCCTCCGAGCGGACTCGTCTTCCGGTGCCCCACCTGTCAGCGCTCCGTCCGCAGCGGAATCTGTCGGGTGCACGGACAGGTCGACGGCCGGGCCGACCTTCGCGCCCGAATCGTGCTGGACGACGGAACGGGGGCGCTCACGGTGAACGCGAACCGGGCCGACACGGAGAGGCTCTGGGGCGTGACGCTGGAGGAGGCCCAGGCACGTCTCCGCAACCAACCGGACCCGAGCCTGCTCGAAGAGCAACTGCTCGAAGCCCTCCTCGGTCGCCGGCTGCGGGTCCGCGGGGTCGGAACGAACGATGAGTTCGGCGTGACGCTCACTCCGGAATCGATCGACCGGGTCGACATCGACCTGGATGCGGCGGCGGAGGAGCTCTCCGCTCGACTCGGGGAGCGCCGCTGATGTCGCTCCGGGAGCCGGCCTGGCGGGTCACGGCCCGAGAGCTCGAGAGCTCGCTGGAAGAGGAGAAGGGGGAGGGCGAGCGGCCCGCCACCTACCTTCTCTCTCCGTTCGCCGCTCGCATGAGCCGCGTTCTCCTGGCCGGGAACCTCTCGCTGGCCGAATCGATCGGCCGGGAGGAGTCCCAGGCGTTCTGGCGGGCGCGGTTGAGCGACCCCACGGGGGCCGTGGCGGTCACCGCCGGCTCCTTCCAGCCTCGGGCGATGGCCCAGCTGCGCTCCGCCTCCGCGCCTCGGCCCGCGATCGTGGTCGGCAAGGTCCACCTCTTCCGAGGGCGGGATGGTGTCGGGTACGTTTCGGTCCGGGCGGAGGCCGTCCGCTCGGTCGCCGAGGCCGAGGAACGCGCCGCCCTTGCCGACATCGTTCGGCAGACCCTCGACCGCCTCGACCTGCTGGAACGGGTCGAGAAGGAGCCCGGACTCTCCGAGGAGACGCTTCGCCAGGAGGGAATCCCCACGGCGTGGCTGCGCGCTGCGAAGGAGTCCCGGAGCCGGTACCCGAACGTCGATCGTCCGGCGTTCCGACGCGAGCTCGGGAACGCCGTCCGCCGCGTGGCGGGCGAGAGCGGGCCTTCCCGCGCGACCTTGCCGACCCCGCCCACGGTCACCGTGACCCGCGCCCCACCGCCTCGTCCTTCCTCTCCCGCCCCGTCGGCCGCGGAGCGTGCGGAGGAGTCGCTGTTCCTCGACCAGCTCGACGAGGTGGCGGACGTCTCCGCGGACGGTTACGCGGACCTCAAGGAGGTGCTCTCCCGCGTCTCGGCCCACGGGCTCGTCGGGGAGCGGACCGAGTCGATCCTCAACCGGCTCGAGGAGGAGGGCGTCATCGAAGAGCCAATCGTGGGGAAGCTGCGCCGCGCCTGACGACCCTCCCCGAGGGTTTATATCGGGTCCCTCCTCGGGGGCGCGGGGGAATGAGGAACACCTGTCTCTCCGAATCGATGACGAGACCAGCGACGAGCTGACCCCCACCCTCTGTTCTTCGTAGACTATGGCGACCCAGCAACCTTCCCGCATCCTATGGGTCGTGGCCGTGGTCGTCGTCCTCGCCATCGCCGGGGCGGCGGCCGCCTTCGTCTACGAGTACAACAAACCGAAGGCGGCCTCGCCGATCCTCACCGTCCATCTGGGAGACAACGTGACCGTCAATTACATCGGCAAGTTCGGTAGCGGAGCCCAGGTCGGGCGCGTGTTCGACACGTCCCTCTACTCGGTGGCGACGAACAACCAGTCGTCCCCGAAGTCGCTCGAGTACCAGTCGCGCGGGCCCGTCACGGCCTACACTCCTCTGGCGGTCCACGTTGGACCGAACGCCCCCGCGAGCGGCTACACCGTCGGGAACCTCACGTTCAACACGGTCGTCACCGGGTTCTGGCAGGGTCTCATCGGTCTCTCGGGCAACCAGAGCCACACCCTCGTAGTGCCTCCCAACCTCGGGTACGGCCCTCTCAACGTGAGCTGCCTCGCCACCGTACCGCTGGTCTACACGGTCCCGGTGCTCGCGTACGTATCGGTCACGGAGTTCGGAACCCTGTACCCCGGCGTCACCGCCTCCGTGGGGGTGGTCTTCCCCGACCCGACCTACGGGTGGAACGACTCCGTGTTCGCGGTGAACTCGACGAGCGTCGCGGTCCAGTCGCTCGCGACCGCCAGCGGGACGACCGACCCGAACGGACTTCCGTTCGTGGTCTCGAACCTCAACTCGACCTCGATCACGCTCTCGAGCCAGCTCACCCCCGCGAACGCCGGGCTCGTCCTCGGTCACGCCACGAGCGGGGGACTCTGCGGGAAGACGAGTTTCATCGTCAGTTCGGTCGACCTCGCGACCGGCACCTTCACAGAGAACTTCAACCCCGAGGTCCAGGGCGAGACCCTCGACTTCGTCGTGTCGGTGGTCGATATCTTCCCGGTGTGAGAGGAGCTCACCCTCCGAGGGTGATCTTCCCGCGCTTCAGGAGCTCCTCGAGCTGAGCCTCCGCGGTCGTGGAGAGGAGCTCCTCGGACGGAGGACCGCGGGTATGGGAATAGGTACGGAGCATGCGACGCGCCTGTTCGCGCCGTGACCGGGACTTCGCGAGAAGCTGGCGAGCCTCGTGCTCGAGCTCGTTCATCTCGCGGCTTAGGCTGTCGACCTTCGCGAGGGCGTCGGCCCGGGCCCGCCCCTTCTCCCGCAACGAAGCGATGAGCCCTCCCGCGACCTCGAGCTTCTCCCGGACCGCAGTCATCTTCGAATCGCGTTCGGTCTTGGCTGCGGTCAGCTCCTGGCCGCGGAGGGCGAACTCCTCCCGAGCGGTCGCGAGCGCAGCCTCGGCGTCCTTGAGCTTCTGCTGGTGAGCCGCGACGACCACGGTGCGTGCCTCGGCCTGCTTCAGCTCCTGGGTCCGCTGGCGCAACAGCGCGATGAGCGCATTCTCCTCGTCGAGCGGTAGGGCACGGGTCTGCTGGCGAAGCTCGAGCTGGGCGATCTCCTTACGGATCTGGTCCGGGCGCACGCGCTCCCCGGGAGCGAAGGTGAGCCGCACCTCCCGCACCTGGACGATTGCTTCCTCGACCTTCTTGCGAGCCGCTTCGCGAGCGTTGCGGACCTCGGCGAGCCGCCGTCCGAGCGCGTGGTGCTCCTCGTAGAGCCGCTCGACCTCGGCCTGGGGGACCTGTCGGCGGTCGTAGATCGCCTTCTGCTCGGAAGAGAGGCGGCGCACCTCGGCGATCAGGTCCTCCCGACGATCGAAGAGGGACCGGAGCTTCGTGTCGACCGAGCGAAGCCGTTCTCGGTCGTCGCGGTCCTCGCGTTCTTCCTCGTCGGAGAGCAGGGCGCGCGGAGGCACGGCCTCCCGAGGAGTCGCAGCTCTCAAAAGCCCTTCTCTCGGGCCGGCTCAAGGAAGGCGAAAGGCCTCCCCCCTCGGGAGCTACGCGCGCGGTCGTCGGACGGGGCGCGGTTCCCGCGCCGGCCCCTCGGCGAAATGCTGGGCGGCGAAGAGGGCCGCAGGGACGGCCGCATCGATGTTGACCACTGCCAGGGGGGCGCAGGACTGCAGCATGGCGTTAAGGGCGGCCTCGCCGCGACCCCCCCGGCCGTAGCCCACGGACGTGGGAACGCCCACGACGGGAGCGCGAACGAGGCCCGCGACGATCGTGGGAAGCGCCCCCTCCCGGCCCGCGAAGACGAGGTATACCTCGGGCCGGCGCGCCTCCAGCCGGTGAATGGTCGACAGGAGCCGGTGGAGCCCCGCGACACCGACGTCGTACGCCCGAACGACCGGGATCCCGAGCTCGAGAAGGACGGCTCTCGCCTCCTCCGCGAGCGGCACGTCGCTCGTACCCGCCGTGAGGATTGCCGCGACCCCCCGTCGGTACCGCGGACCAAGAGGTCCGGGGAGTCGAACGAGCCGGTCGTCGGCCCGGAACTTGAGGCGCCGGCCCGTTCCGGACCGGGGACGCCAGGCTCGGAGCGCTCGGAGCTGGGCGGGGGTCGGTCGTGAGATGAGCGCGCCAAGCCTCCGCTCGGACAGGGCCCGGACGATGCCGAGCAGGTGGTTGATGCTCTTGCCCTCCCCGAGAATGACCTCGGGAACGCCGACGCGACGCGCGCGATCCCGGTCCAGCCGGGCGAAATGGCGGACCCGAAGCGCCCTCGGTTCCCCGCGCGGGCCGGAGGCCAACCTCCTCGACGTCACGTCGAGGACCACCCAAGCCGTGATATAGCGGATTCCGCTCACACGCCACCCTCGCGGTCCATGCCGGATTTCTCGCTGACCCCGGAGCAAGAAAGCCTGCGGGACCTCGCCCGGAAGTTCGCCCGTACCGAGATGGCCCCGCACGCGGCCGAGTGCGACCGGACGTCGCGGTTCCCTGAGGAAATCTACCGGAAGGCGTTCGACCTGGGTCTCCTGAATCTCAACGTCCCCGCCGAGTACGGGGGAAGCGGCCTCGGCCTGTTCGACCAGTGCCTCATCGTCGAGGAGCTGGCCTACGGCTGTGGCGGGATGACGACCACCGTCATCGCGAACTGCCTCGCGCTCGAGCCGATCCTGCTCGACGGTTCGCCCGAACAGAAGGACCGGTTCCTGAAGCCGTTCTGCGCGGAGTACCACCTCGCGGCGTTCGCCCTCACGGAACCGTCGGGCGGCTCCGACCCCGGAACGATGCGGACCCTCGCGCGAAGGGAGGGGGACCACTACGTTCTCTCCGGGGAGAAGTGCTTCATCTCGAACGCCCCCCAAGCCTCGCTCCTCCTCGTGTTCGCCAACGTCGACCCGAGCCTCCGGCACAAGGGAGTGACGGCGTTTGTCGTCGCGCGGTCGGCGGAAGGGGTAACGGTAGGCCCGGACGAGGAGAAGATGGGGCATCGCGCCTCCTCCACGGCCACGATCCGGTTCGACGACGTCCGAGTCCCCGCCTCCGACCGCCTCGGCGCGGAGGGGACCGGGTTCTCGCTCGCCATGCGCACCCTCGACCAGACCCGGACGCCGATTGGCGCCCTCGCCACCGGGATCGCCCAAGCGGCGCTCGACCACGCGGCCTCCTACTCGCTCAAGCGAGAGACCTTCGGGAAGCCTATCTCCGAGCACCAGGCGATCCAGATCAAGCTCGCGAACATGGCCCAGGCCGTGCACGCCGCGCGGCTTCTCACCTGGCGCGCGGCGTGGATGATCGACCGGGGTCAGAAAGGGACGCTCGAGTCGTCGATTGCGAAGTGCTACGCCTCCGACGCCGCCTTCGACGTTGCAGACGAGGCGATCCAGACCTTCGGGGGGTACGGATACATGCGAGAGTATCCCGTCGAGAAGCTCCTTCGGGACGCCAAGCTCACCCAGATCTACGAAGGCGCGAACGAGATCCAGCGGATCGTCATCGCGCGCGAGCTCCTGCGGGGATACGGCTAGACCGGGGACGGGTCCGTGGAGATCGTCGTCTGCGTTAAACCGGTCCCGGATGCCGAGACCCGGCTCCGCACGGCCCCCGACGGGACGACCCTCGACATCGAGGCGGTGAAGTTCGTCCTCGCGGGCTACGATGAGTCCGCGGTCGAACAAGCGCTCCTCTTGAGGGAGGCGAATCCCGGCTCGAAGGTGCATGTTGTTTCCGCCGGGCCTCCCCCGAGAACGGAGGAGGTCCTTCGGGCATCGCTCGCCCTCGGATGCGACCTCGCCACCTGGGTCGAGACCCCCCCGGGGGTGGCTCCCGACCCGGTCTCGGCGGCCCGGGCCCTCGCCCGCGCCGTGTCGGCGGTCCCGCACGACCTGGTCTTGTGCGGCAAGAACGCCGGGGACGACGAGGCGGGGGTCGTCCCGGGGGCGCTCGCCGAGCTCCTCGGGGTCCCGGATTTCAGCGCGGTCCTCGACCTGCGGTGGGATGCCGGCGCCGCTCGACTTCGGTTCCAACGGAACACCGAAGCCGGGGTGGAGAGCTGGGAGGCGCCCCTTCCCTGCGTCGTCGCGTTGCAGCAGGCCTGGAACGATCCGCGGACCGCCAAGCTCCCCGCGATCCTGAAGTCGCGGAGGTTGCCCATCGCGAAGGTCTCCCCCGAGGCGGCGGCGCCGACCGTGGGCACTACCCGGCCGACGAAGTTCGAGCTTCCTCCCCCTCGCACGGGGGCGAAGCTCATCGAGTTCAAGACGCCCGAAGAGGCCGCCCAGAAACTGGTGAAGGTCCTCAAGGAGGAGGCCAAAGTCTTCCCATGACGGGACCGACGTTGGTCGTCGGGGAGGTCCACGACGGCGGCCTCTCGGACGCGACCAAGGAGGCGGTCGGCTTCGCCCAGAGCGTTTCCGGCAAGGAGAACGTCGTCGGGTTCCTGGCCGGGAGCTCGTCCCGCGCTCCCGCCGCCGGCTTCGGCCGCTGCGGCGTCGCGCGAACGTTCGTCGCCGAGGACCCCCGGTTGGACGGAGCGGTCGGAGCGGTGGTGGCCCATCTCGTGGCGTCGGCCGCCGATTCGCTCGGGGCGGACCTCGTGGTCGTCGGCGGCTCGACGTTCGGCCGGGACCTTGTCGCTCGCCTCGGCGTCCGCTGGAGCGCCGCGGTCGCGACGGGAGTGACGAGCCTCTCGCGGACCGGCGCCGCCCTCGAGGTCCGTCGGCCGGTCTTCGGCGGACGCGCCACGGAGACGCGGCAGCTCGAAGGGGCGCACGCGGCGGTCGCGATCCGCCCCCACGCGTCCGCGGCCCCCCCCGAGTCTCCCGGAGAGACGGCCCTGACCGCCGTCTCGGTGGAGGGGATCCCGCCCTTGCTCTGGGCTCCCCAGCGGTTGGGCGTCAAGGTCGTTCCCCGGGGTGCCGGGCCGAGCTTGACCGACGCGTCGATCGTCGTCTCGGGGGGCCGCGGGATTCGCGCGGCCGAGAACTTCCGTCTCATCGACGAGCTCGCCGCGTCCCTCGACGCGGCGGTCGGGGCCTCGCGCGCGGTCACGGACGCCGGTTGGCGACCCGAGAACTATCAGGTCGGTCAGACGGGAAAGCAGGTGTCGCCCCAGCTCTACGTGGCCGTGGGGATCTCGGGGGCGATCCAGCACCTAATGGGCATGATCAGTTCGCGGGTCATCGTCGCGATCAACTCCGATCCTTCCGCTCCGATCTTCAAGGTCGCGGATTACGGTCTCGTGGCCGACCTCTTCCAGGTCGTGCCCGCGCTCACCCAGGAGATCCGGCGCGCGCGCGGACAGTGACCGAACGCCGACGCGACGTGCCCCCGACGGCTCGTTCGGGAGGACGTTCGGGCGTCGACCGTCCTACAGTTCGAAGGCGATCTCCACGCCGTCACGGAGCAATGTCAACGTCTTGACGCCGGCCGCCTTCTGGGCCGCCAAGAGGAGCTTCCGGGCGGAGCGCTTCGGGGACCCCGCCTCTCCCATCATCGAGCGAAGGAGCTCCGTGGCGAACCTTGGGTAGAGGGAGTAGATCCGAGGGTTCCACTTGACGCGGTCGAGCCCCGCGAAGCCCCGGAAGTCCGAAAGGATCCCGGTCGCCTCGAGCCGCCGGTCGTATTCCGCGAGCTTCCGGGCCGATGGGTCGCCCGCGGCCTTCGCCGCGAGGGCGGTCTCGGCGGCCTCGAGGCCGGAGCGGATGGCGTAGTTCATCCCCTGGATCATGATCCCGTTCGAGAAGACGAACCCCGCCGCATCGCCGGCCACCATCCAACCGTCGCCGTGGAACGCGGCGGGCCGGCTGGCCCACCCCGACGGGACCAGTTTCGCGCCGTACTCGACGAGCTCGGCGCCCTTGAGGCGCCTCGCGATCGCCGGATGGAGCTTGAACCGCTCGACGAGCTCCTGCGCGTAGGCGTTCCGGCCGTAGAGCGACCGGAGGGAGACGATGATCCCGAGCGAGAGGGTGTCGCGGTTGGTGTAGAGGAATCCCCCGCCCATCACCCCGGGCGGGAACAGTCCGGCGACCCACTCCTCCGCGTGCCCCTCGCTACCCGTCACCTGGAAGCGGTCTTCGATGACCGAGGGGTCGAGGTGGAACACTTCCTTGATCCCCAGCTCGGTCGTCTCGGGGGAGAGGTGGGGGTTCGGCTGGATCGGGGTACCGAGCGACAGGCGGGAGTTCGCTCCGTCCGCGAGGATCGTCACCGGGGCGGTCATCGTCTCCCCGCCTTGGACGATCCCGTGCACTCGCGTACCCTCCCAGTTCAGTCGATCCACGGGGACCGCCGCGACGACCGTGGCTCCGGCCTCCTCGGCCTTCTTGGCGAGCCAGCTGTCCGTCCGGGCGCGAAGGACGGTGTGGGCGGCGTACGGCTCCGTGTTCCAGCTGCCTTCCTCGAGGTCGAACGAGAGGGCGCTGTCGGCGGTCAGGAGGCCGAACCGCTTCCGGATGACGTGGCGTTCGACCGGCATCTCGCGCCACCAGTTGGGCAGGATGCGAGCGAGGTCATTCCCCCAGAGGAGCCCGCCCGAGAGGTTCTTGGCGCCGGGCTCGGCCCCGCGCTCGACGAGGAGCGTGTTCGCGCCCCCCTGGGCGAGGCGGATCGCCGCCGAGCTGCCGGCCATGCCGGCACCGACCACGATGACGTCAAAATCGTCGGCCATGGCCCGGCGCCCGACGCGGCCGGTCCGATTTAAGGTGCCCGCCCGGCCCGCGCCTCAGTGACCGGGACCCGGCATGACCAGCGGGCCCGGTGCCGACTGCACGTTCTGGGTCGCGTTCTCGATCAGCTTCTGGAACCGGAACGGCTTCGGTATCCCCTTCCAGTCCTCGTTTCCGAGGCGGCTCCCGCCTTCGGAGCTGACGCGCACGGTCCCGTACCCAAGGATGCGCTGGCCGAACGACTGGTGGACGTCGACCCCCCGGACCTGGGTCACGGGGATCTCATCGAAGCCCTTCCCGAGGATTCCCTTCTGAACGATCACCCGGCGATTGGTGACCGCGTAGACGGTGGTGATCCAACGGAAGTATCGGATGAGGAGCCAGAGAAGGCCGATGAGGAATAGCAGGAGCCAGAAGTAGGCGAGGTACTTCTGGCCGTCGGGGGAGAGATAGGTCTGGAGGGTCAACCCCGAATAGAGCCACGGGAACCAGTTGGGCAAAGCCGGGATGATCGCGTGGGCTGAAGCGAACGCCAGCACGCCGAAGAAGACCGTCCACAGTAGCGGGCCGGGGAAGTAGAAGATCTTCGTGGCGCGAGTCTCCTCCAGCAGATACTCTGTGTCCCCGAGGTATGTGGCCTTGAGCAGCTTCGGCATCCTATGAGGGGTCGTCGTCATGGGAACCGTTCCGAGGGGCATGGGGCCGGTTGGGAGATAAACTCTCGGGCCGCACGGAGAGCAGCGTTCCGCCCTTTCATGGCGCGGTTCGTCGGGCCCTCCATGGGGGTCACTCGCTACCCCGTCCCAATCGTCCCGATCTGGGAGATTCGGCCGGACGCGCTCAAGCTCCTTGCTCCGGTGAACCCCTCCGCGGCCCGGTGGACGCGTTCCGGGCGCTCCCCATTCTCAGCGCGACGACCCGGTCCGTATCCTCGAGGAGAATCCGCTCGGGGTGTTCCCTCGCCGGGCGCCCTCTTGAAATACTGGGGTCGACTCGCATTGTCGTGACCGAGACCCCCGAGCACCCCGGGGAGGCTCCGACCCCTCCGGCCGAGGAGGAGCCGACGCCTATCATCGAGGTCGTCGAGGGGGGTGAGGAGGTCGGGCGCCTCCCGCTTCCTCGACGCAGCCGCGGCGAGGTGTTCGGGATCGCGAACCAGCTCCTCGGGGCGGCCCGTATCCGAGTCATGTGCGAGGACAACGTCTCGCGGATGGGGCGGATCACCGGGAAGATGAAGAAGAAGATGTGGATTCGGGAGGGCGACCTCCTGATCCTGCGACCCTGGGGCTTCCAGGAAGGGAAGGCGGACATCC
>Ga0187865_1001382_pt1 | contig 28093 bp, 25 predicted proteins | sample June2016WEW_11_1_2_FD_132989 | JGI IMG/M metagenome (GOLD analysis project Ga0187865, IMG submission 132989) | Peatland microbial communities from SPRUCE experiment site at the Marcell Experimental Forest, Minnesota, USA - June2016WEW_11_100 | ecosystem: Environmental > Terrestrial > Soil >...
TCCGGCACGATAGAATCGAACCATCCCCCGTAAGGCCGCGAGGCTCTTGCGAGTGGTAGAGCCGCGGACGGAATCAATCCCGAAAAGTTTTACGGCTCGGGCGATGAACTCTCCGTCCCGGTGCTCACTGACCATCGTGCCCACCCTACCCTGGCCGGGGAGGAAGGGCATCATGAGGAGCCTCTGGTGCCAGAAGGCGGCGATTATATACTGCCCCTGATCCCAGAATTTCTGGGGACGATCCCGGAAAAGGACCTCCTTGCGGATGGTCAAGGAGAGCAGGCGAAGGACGAGAGAATAGAAACGAGGGATGATAAACAGGAGAATTTTATCTTTCCAGCTCCATTGATCCATGACCACTCTCGCCGGGAGAAGAAGTTGATCCGACACGACCGATATGGGGAAAAGTCGACAATTTCAGCCCTGAGATTCCAAATCCCAATCAACAAAATCCAAATGGTTTAAGCGATTCGGACATTGGAATTTGGAATTTAGGATTTGAAATTTGGTGCCTTAATTCTGCTATAGTGATTGGGGTTAGGTCCTTACTTATCATTTGGTGCTTCTTATCAAGGATTTTTTAAACTTCCGCAGGCGCTCCGATGGGTCTTCAAACATCTGCAAGCGCCGAAACCGTTCGGCGTAGGCGAATCCTTTTTCTTTGCCCCAGGCGCCAAACCAGGCCCGGACCATCTCTTCCATCATCTTCGGCTTTTTAATCTGGCTGGCGTGACAGCGAAGTGCTTTGATCTTCAGCTTCAGGGTGGATTCGATATCCACCCAGGTGTCGGGTTGAGCCGCGGCGAAGAAATACATCTCCGAAACTGCGTGGGGAGAGAAGCCTTCTGCCAGGTGTCCCGGGTAAAAATTCCGATTCTGAGCCGCCGGGTAGGCCGCGTCGAAGACCAACTCGCCCACCACCCGATGGTCGGAATGAAAGATGTATTGATTATCAAAGGCCCGATTGGCCGGGTCATGGGTGAAAAGAATAGCCGGCCGGTACTGACGGATGACGCGCACTAATTCTCCCTTAAACTCCAGCGAATACTGGAGCTCCCCGTCAGTTTTGCGCAGGAAAGTGACTTCCTTGGCCCCGACTACCCTGGCGGCTGCCTGTTGCTCTTTTTCGCGCAGAAGAGCCAGCGCATGATTGGGAATGGTCGGGTCATCGGTCCCTTTGTCTCCGCTGGTGCAAATGGTATAGAAAATCTCGGCCCCCTCTCTGGCCCATCTGGCCAGCGTTCCCCCGCACCCAAAGTCCACATCGTCCGGATGGGCACTGATCACAAGAACCCGTAAAGGTTTCTTTTCCTTCGTCTTATGGGTTTTCAACTTCTTCTCCTCGGCCCTAGGAAATTCCAAATTCCAGAACCCAAATTACCGACAGATAAATTCCAAGATACACTAAGGAAATTTCCCAAACTACAGGAATTAGAATTTCATCTCTTATTGAAATTTGGAATTTGGTATTTATTTGTAATCTAGTGCTTATATAAAATATAGGATGCTTCTTGGCGGGCTGTCAAATCAAAATATATTTCCGATGCCTCGTTCTTTCTTGCCGCAGCCTTAATCTAAAGGTTGCATAAAGATTCGCATGGGGAAGGAAGACAAGCTGGTCTTTGAGGTAAACCCGTTCCAGAGTTCGGCCGACCAACGAGGAGAGACTCGAATGCTACAGATGTATCAGTCCTTTGAGATGCCAGTCCCCCGGGGGTCAATCGCCGGATATTCAGCTGTATCAAAAACGTCTCGAACTTCCCGAACGCAAAGGAGATACCAGTGAATGCTTCTTATCATTACGATTTTTCCTGGGATCACCGGACCGGGTATACCACCCGCTCCATGATAATGGCCCCCATGCTCAACCGGGAAGGTCAAGTGGGGGGTTCTCCAGCTCATCAATGCCCTGAGAGACGGCCGGGGGGGTTCTGTTTCAGGAAATCCTTTATGGTATAGGGAATCGGGGATGGAGAGATGAAAGGAGTCCTAATAAATGTAAGGTAGAAACGCCCAGGTTATCTTCCGATATTCCCCGTATTCCGAGAACCGATCGTTCAAGATGCGCTCCTCTTTGACGGACTTGACCAAATATAAGATGGAGAACGCCAGCCACAGGGGAGCGCTCCATAGACTGCCAAAGAACAACACCCATCCGCCCATCATCAGAATGGCCCCGGTATACATGGGGTGGCGCACCTTGGAGTACAATCCTGAAGTGATGAGCTTTCCATTCCGTCTCGGGGCCGCGAAAACGCGAAAATTTTTACCCAGGGCCCGGTAACTGAGCACCACCAACATCAGGCCGATCAGGCCGATCATCGCCCCGAAAGTCTTTTGAACCCCCGACAAGTGTACCTGTCTCCAGATGTTCTCCAGCGGAGCGGCGATGAACATGACCGCCGCAAGAGTGAGGTACCCGATACTGATTCCTTTGAGCTCTTCGTCCCGCTTGGAGGGATTCCCATGGGACTTCTCGAAGGAGAAAGGCCCTTCCCTCTTCCCGTCTCTTTCCAGCAGAAGCAGATAGACCAAGCCCCAGGTCAGATGGTATACGCTCTTGAAGCCAAGCTTTCGCAGCGTGACCGCCACCGACGGAGACCGGTGGCCCGTAAGGCAAATGATGAGAACCGGCCGTTCCTTCGACTTTCCCTGGGCGGCCTCGATGATTCCCTTCCCCCACGGGTAGTTTTCAGCGCCCCGGAGGCGGTTCCAGTGGAACTCCGCCTTGGTGCGGACATCGATCATCCAGGTATCTTCCGACATCGTGTCCAGGCGCCAGGGGGGCAGGCCTTTGACGCCGGAGGCCGCGGTGACGATTTCCGTGCCCAGGATAAGGTTGAGCAGAAGCTGGAGGGTTCCGTCCCCGGAGCCTGTCGGCTCGCTGATCGGATGTTCTCTGCGCGCCCGTCTTATGATCAAAAAGGTCTGGAAGGCATGAATCATCGGCAGGACGATCCAGATCGCCCAACCGGCTTGGCTTCGGGTGAAGACGCAAAGGACGGCCAATCCCAGGACGATCGAGGTTTTCAAGGGGTGAATGAGGTGGCGGGCATGCGCCCTCAAAAAGAGATGACTGTCCTGCGAAATCGAAGGGAGGAAGATGAAGTAGGAAGCGAGCCCGATGAGCGAAGCAATCAGCAGAAATGCCGCGGGAATAGATAGGAGCACCATGAGGATGAGCTGCAGAGCACTCCACCCGCGATGGGAAAATCCGGTGTCCAACGCGGTCGCCAAGACCACCCCCACCGCGGCCAGGTAGAAAAATGCTGGTACCAGGCGGCTCTCCTCAAACCGTTCCAGAAGAACATGCGAATTTTGGGTCCCTTGGCCCAAAATGAAAACGCCTCCCATCTTTAGAACTGCCGAAGTGATCCAGCAAAAATATTAGCATTGCATATTTGAAAACAAAAATCAATGGAATGAGCCCCGGATCAGGGCCCCGGCCCTGACCCTGGGATCACCGAGAAGGGCACTCATGGGAAAAGTTGCAAAAAGGGAAAAAAGAAGCTAGCGGATCGCCTCTGCATGGAGACCTTCTTCCTGAGGCCCGCGCTTGCTCACCGGCAGGGACGCCGTGCCGTAGTGTTCCGCGATGCCCCGCATGGCTTCCGTCTTCAGGAAGACGGCCCATGCGCAAGTGGGCACCGTTCCAACCCTGTCCTTCTTGGGATCATAGTAGGCGAACGCATTGGGGCAGCGCTCCATGCGATGGCTCTCCACATTTTTCCGGTCCTCGAACGGGAGGACGATGAGCTGCAAAGATCCCTGAATATTGGTATGCAGGCCGTAAATCTTCCGCGATCGATATCCCATGAGAAACCTCAGGGGGACCGCCAGAGCGTGGTAGAGCTTGCCCAGGCCCCGTCCCTTGATGAGGCTCCCAATGCGCACATGAGGCCGCACCTCTTGGGCCGCCGTGAGAAAGGCCCGGAGGAATAAAAGTTTCTTCTTCCAGCCGTTCGGGGCGCCATTTGGGGGCAGGTGCTCTTGCAGGCGCCGGTCTGCTTCCCGGAGGGCCCGGGCGACGTCGAAGGCCGACCCCTTGAGATAACGGGACAAGGGAACGAATCCCGTGCCGTCGGAGATCAGAAGGTGGACGCTCTCGCAGTTCGGGTGAGCCCCCAGTAAGGGGAGCTTGATATTCAGGCAAGCCGTCAGCGCTTTGAGCTCTCCCAGGAACCCGGCGGGAAGGAATTCGATCTTCTCCCCGGGATAGGCTGCGGCCACGATGTCTTCCACGTCCTCCGTGGTCATGCGTTCGGGCTCGAGGTCGAAATCCTTCGAATCCCAGGAGTGGGCCAGGGGCATGAAATAAATGGCGCGGATGAATTCCTTGCGTTTATGGCAGAACCCGACCAGATCTTTCAGCTCATGGTCATTATAGCCTTTGGCGGCAAGGGTCATGAGGCCCACTTTGGCGTCCCCGATCTTGCGGATGTTTTCCAGGGCCTTTTGTTTGAGTTCCAGCGATTTGGCGCTCCCCCGAAGGACGCGGTAGGTCTCCGGGTTGGCGCCGTCATAGGCGAACAGGATCGTGGCCCCCGTGGCGATCAGCTTGCGGCAGTATTCTTCGTCCGCCAGCTTCAGGCCGTTGGTCACCACCCGGGGAGTGAGGCCGTAGGATTTGACCATCTTGATGATGTCGAATAGGTCCTTCCGGACCGTCGGCTCACCGCCGAAAATATTGATGGCCGGCCGGGGGGTCAGGGTGGAGACGTACTTGAAGATCTTGTCAAAATAGTCCAGCGGCGGCTCAAAAAGAAAACCCATGCTGGGAGTGTTGTTGATACAGATGGGGCAGTTCAGGTTGCAGCGGTTGGTGATGTCCACGAAGACGAGGTTCAGAGGCTGTCGATGATGGCACTGGAGACAGTTGAGTTTGCAGGATTGGTGCTCAAACCCGCCGTCCAGGCACTGTTTATCATTATATCGCTTGGCATCAGAGGAGACGAGCGTCTCGGTCACCCCGCACTTGGGGCAGTTCTTGATCAGGAAGACCTTGCCGTCACGCTCGGTTGTGGTGGCGGAGACCAACGCCTTGCAGGTGTTACAGAATGAACTGTTCATACTTCCTCCCTTTTCTGCTCAACGATAAGCTGGAATTCTGGCCCCTGCGCGGATGTTTTTCGTCCCCTGCAGCAGCCTTGGTCTAATACCTGAGTAATTTAGTCTTGTTTATACCCAATTTTTGCCGCCCTGTCAAGGAGGGGGGCTACCCTTCGGACGAGGCCGATCATCTACACAGGGGGATTCGCCCGATGGGGATGGGCTGGGCAGGTCGCAGTGCCTTGAGAGGATGTGGAAAATGAAGTTAAGGAAAGGTCTCCAGAATCTCTGGCTCGGCGGAATCAATGATTTCTTTCTCTTTTATTTTTCCAGGTCATCTCCCAGAATGTCGAGCGTAGTCCAACCCAGGATAAAGTCAATAAGATCCGCGTAGCGGCTAGTCTCCGTGATACCGATCCAACCCAGGTGGATAATCCGCGGACCGCAGTCCATGAACCACAGCTCCGGGGGTGGGTTCTTGCCTGCGAAGGAGCCGACGAAACCGACATCATATTTTTGTCTTTCGGTCAGACCGGGCTGGTTGATGCGCGCCTGGTGCGGATCCGCAGGATTGAACTTCCCCGTGCCGAATTTCCTCTGGCCCCAGGCCAAGGCACCCCAGCCATGAAACTCATAATCCGACCACCCCACCTGGCGGTTGCCGAGGCCGAGAATTTTGCCATCCACGCTTGCATAGCCAAAGGGCAAAAAGTTATAGAAATCAAAAAAAAGCGCGAAATCCGGCTCTTGCCGGGGCGTGACCGTGATACCGATATCCATAATATCCAAAGCATCATTGAGCCGGTTGCGCATATAGGCACTGCCACACCCTTGACTTATGACTGCGGTGGACACGACCGAAATGACCAGTAACCAGAGATGCCAACTCCTCTTCATCCCATTGCCTCCTTTAAGACGCATCCGGGCTCAAATCCCTATCCCTCAACATGGACAAAATCTGCTTGGTCGTCAACGAGAAAGCTAAAAGACATAATTAAGAGCGAGCACTGGGGTTTTCCCCTGGAGAGAAAGGCCTATGGAGAGGTTGCTCCCCCTCTCCAGGTCGTCAATATAATCCTGTCTCTTTTTTTCGTTATATTTTTCGGCGCTGTTTACCGCATTGAGGATGTTTGCACTATACCAACCCAATTCAAAAAAGGTCAATATTCCTCCCACCACGTACTCTTTGTGCTTGAAGGATTCACCCATTCCCCAAATAAAGGCTCCATTGAGAAGAAAGGAAATAGCGGCCCGTCCGTACTGCTCACTGTAGGCCTGACCTGCTCCGGGGAGGATGGCTGACAAGACCCCCGCCGCCAGGGGGGATTTTTGCGGTACCTCCCGTATCCGGTCTAACCCTTGAGCATAATATTTACTCCTGGGGTACAATTTACTACTCCGGTCAATCTCTCGAAATTCTTTGGCTGCTTCTTTCCATTTTTCTTCTTTCAGGTACGTGCGGGCAATCTGCAACTGGGCTTCATCCGCAATAAGTGTGCCGGGGGAAACTTCCCGGGTTTTCCCGAAAGAAATCCGTGCCTGGGGATACTGTTTTTTTTCCGCAAATGCATCCCCCTGGAGTAGGAAGGTTTCGGGTTTTAATGGCGAGGCCGGAAATTTTTTGATCAGGTCGTCGCAGGCAGATATAGCTTCATCCCACCGCTTCTCGTTGAAATAAGATTTAGCGATCTTCAACTGCGCTTCTTCGGCTCTGGCACTATTAGCAAAGAAAAAAAGGAAACGTTTGTACTCCCTAATGGCCCCATAATAGTCTCCCTCATTAAAAAATTGGTCCGCCAGCTCCATTTGCAATGCTTCATCGATGTACCGGCCACCCCCCTCCTGCGCCGGCGAAATTTCCGACTGGAAAAGAAATAAAGTGGCCATAAGGAGAACTTTAGCCGTTTGCAGCCAGGCTGACTCTCTCTCTTTTGACCTCAATTCAGCCGGCATGTTGAATTCGCTTCTTCTCCCATACTTTAACATCTCCAAGAAGATCAAGACCGGACTAAGAATTCAAATCCGTATAATTAAATATAGGGAAAAGTCCCTTGTTCGTCAACGGGAAAGAGGCTCGACGTGGCAAAGTCCATTCTATCCTGGCGATCAATCTTCCTGAATTATATCTCTTGGCTTTTTGTCTTGGCATTCCCATTGACACCCCAGGGGGTTTTGCCGTATATTTACACGTACGGGCCTTAGTTCTTATGTTCGTCATTTAAGCCGACCGGTGGTTATTTGCTATTGCTTGTGGGTCGGCAAGAGTATTGATCTCTTAAACGAGCGGATTTCCAAAAACCAGATGATCCTCAAGTTTACTCACAACCAAAAGAGGGTGGTTTGGTCCATCAGATCGTCCGGCCCAAAGGCGGGCAAATCCTGAAATAATTTTCAAAGAAAAGGAGGAAGGCATTATGGCGATCCTTACCGGTATATTTATTTTATTTTGCCTCGGTTGCTTAGTGGGCGGAACCCAACTCGCCATGCACCACAAGGAAATGCCCAAGAAAGAACCTGAACATCAGGCCATGATGCAGCAAGATTATGAGCGCGGCAAGGCAACTGAACCCTCGCGAGAAGAGATAAGACAGGGGCAAAAAGATTTATCTCAGGACCAGGAACTAAAAGATCCCGGGCAGATACCTTAAATGATGCTTATCCGAAGGTATCCCCTTAGCCTCGAAGACGTCCTTTTGGCGGAGAAGCTTTTGCGGCTGGGAATCATAGGCGATAGATTAGACCTAGGGTGACATTCCTTGGTAAATCAATGGGAAGGTCAAAAGAACGATGTCAGATGGCCGGAGAACAGAAGACCATTAGGAATAAAGTTGGGTTCTTAAAGATGGCCAAACAGTATGGGAATGATTTTTAAACATGGAAGGTGTTTGGTTATTGGATTTTGAAATTTGTTATTTGGCATTTATCTGTAATTTGGCGCTTATATAAAGTATAGGACGCTTCTTGATGGGCCTTCAAATCAGAGTATTTTTTTCCATTCTCGTTCCTTCTTGCCTTTGCCCCAAGGGCAGTCTATAATCACCCATCCCTTGCTTTTCTTTCACCCAGAAATTGCGATGAGGTTCCAACATTCGTACGGGTGATCATTTCATGCTGTAGAAGGAGAGCATCATGGCAGAGGACATCTACGAGAGGCTTCGGGAGCATCTGGATTCCCTTCCCACAGGCTATCCCCAGACTCAAAGCGGGGTTGAGATCAGGATTCTGAAGAAACTCTTTACCGAGGAAGAGGGGGAAATAGCCTGCCATCTGAAGCCTTTTCCGGAGTCTTCGGAACAGATTGCCCAGCGATTGGGCCGGGATTCCAAGGCTGTCTCCGACCTCCTTTATCGGATGTCCCAGAAAGGGTTGATTTTCCGGATCAAGAGGGGAGACATTAATCAATATATGGCCGTCATGTTTGTCGTGGGGATTATGGAATACCAGGTTAACCGCATGGACCGGGAATTGTGCGAGATGATCGACGAATATATGCGGGAAGGATTCGCCCAAGAGATGATTCGTCCCCAGACTCCTCAGCTACGGGTGGTTCCGGTACAGGAAAGCCTCAGCGGCCTTATGGAGATTCAGCCCTACGACGAGTTACGGAAAATCATGGAGTCGCAGAAAACGATTGTCGTGGCCGACTGTATCTGCAGGAAGAAGAGCAGGGTCCTCGGTCATCCTTGCAAGAAACCCATGGAAAACTGCTTCGTCTTCGGAGCGATGGGGGAGTACTATGTCGAGAATGGCATGGGTCGAAGGATCGCCCTTGAAGAAGCCCTGGAGATCCTGCGAAAGAGCGAAGAGGCGGGGCTGGTGCCCAGTCCGGCCAATGCCCAGAAGGTGGGAGGAATGTGTAGCTGCTGCGGCTGTTGTTGCGGAGTGCTCAAGGCGATCAAACTTCACAACCACCCCAGCAACCTGGTGAAGTCCAACTATTTTGCCCAGGTGGACCAGGATCTCTGTTCCGGTTGTGAAACCTGCATGGAAAGGTGCCAGATGGAGGCTATTTACATGGATGATGACTGGGCGGCCGTCGACCTCAAGAGGTGTATAGGCTGCGGGCTTTGCGTAACCACTTGCCCGACCAAAGCTCTTTCTTTGCGCCCCAAATCCCCGAAGGAACATTATGTTCCTCCGCCCAAGCCCATAGATACTTACATTCAGATTGCCAAAGAAAGGGGAAAGATCTAAGCCCCAATGCCAAAGTCCAAATATCAAGCAGGCAGCTGCCTACCCGGCCTCAAGGGCGCACGGCCGTGCGCCCCTACACTTGAAATCTCGATCGATGGCCCTGCGAGACGCGGGCTGGAAACTCTTTTTCGGAGGATTAGGTGGTCCATCCCTTTGATCCCTTAAGCCTAAGAGGCATTGAATTCCGAAACCGTATCGTCTTTGCCCCCGTGGTTACCAATTTTGGACTTCGCAACGAGCAGACCACGAAATATTTTGCCGAACGCGCCAGGGGAGGGGCGGGGTTGATCATTGTGCATGGAACCCCGGTAGACCTCTTCCTCAACTTCGATTGGGCTCGGAGATTGAGCCAACTGGTGAAAGCGGTTCACGATGAAGGGGCGAAAATTGCCATTCAACTCTGGCACGGGAATGATCTGAACCGCCAGCCGGTTGCCCCCTCAATTCAGGGGCCTTGCCGTCCCATCACCCGAGAAGAGATCCGCACGGTGGTCGCTAAATTCGCCACCGCCGCGAGCCATTGCCAGGAAGTAGGATTCGATGGGGCGGAGGTCCACGGAGCCCATGGTTATTTTATCCATCAGTTTTTCTCGCCTTTAACCAATCAGAGGATTGACGAATACGGGGGACCTGTCGAAAACCGCATGCGGTTGGCCCTGGAATTAATTGCGGCCATGCGCCGGGCGGTGGAGGAAAGATTCCTGTTATTATACCGGCACAGTGCGGTAGATGGGGAACCGGGAGGAACTATCCTCGAAGACAGTATCCTCCTGGCTAAGGCTTTGGAGAACAAAGGGCTGGACGTGTTCGATGTCTCTGCGGGCCGGGGGCAAAAGGACAGCCTTTCCATTCCGGAGGCTTCAGCCCCTGAAGGGACTCACGCCGAACTTGCGGGGAGAATCAAGGCTGTTGTTTCCATTCCGGTGATCGCCGTGGGGCGGATTCAAACCAAGGCTGTCGCGGATAAGATCTTGGGAGAGGAAAAGGCTGACCTGATTGCTCTGGGTCGCCAACTTTTGGCTGACCCGTTCTGGCCACAAAAGTTGCAGGAGGGGAGGGAGGGGGAAGTCGTTCTCTGCACCTACTGCAATTCCTGCACTACGGAAATGAGGGCCGGAAGACCGATTGCCTGCCCGCAGAATCCAGAGCTGGGGAAGGAAGGGGAAAAATAAATACCCCGTTCCCCTATTTCTTTAGGGCTGCCGGAATACTGACAACATCTCCTACTTTTATTCCGTTCTTTTCAAACCAACCCTGATTCATCTCCAGCGCGTATCTGGCCGGTAGGATTGAGGCATGCGTCCGCAGGCTGAAAGGCTCCATGTCTTGAATATCCACGATCTTCCCCCTTTGATCGATGAAGGCGATGGATAGGGGGATCGTAGTATTCTTCATCCAGAAAGTGAGAACTTCTTCCCGGTCGTAGACAAAGAGCATTCCTTCGTCTTTCGCCAGGCTATCCCGGAACATTAACCCTTTGGCTTTTTCCTCTTCAGTTTGAACTACCTCGGCCCGAATTATTTTCCCTTTTACGGTAAGTTGGGAAAAAGGCTTTCCCCCTTCTTTGGCAAGGGCCTTTTCCCCCGTGAAAAAACTAACCACAAAGAGGGCCAAAATGAAAGAGAGTACGTTTATTCGAAGAGGCATTGAATTAATGACCATAACAACTTCGAAAACCTCCTTGACAGCCGAGCTTAAATATAATTAAAATCCGCCATAAACTCAATTCAATTTAAGGCGCCATGAAATTTCTTAAAAATTGGATTTGGATCATTCCTGCTTTTTGTGGTTGGATTCCCGGATGCGTAAATCGTTCCGACGGTGAAGGCAGCGCCGGGGGCAAAGTTTTTCTGGGTTTGGGGATTTGCCTGGCCGCCGTATTCCTGGTATTCTATATTGTAGTCAAAGGCCGGGAAAAAGACTGAAAAGCCCAGAATTCTTTTGACACCGCAGAGAGCCGAGGGAATACCCCGCCTTTTCCAAAAGATTTACCTTAATTCTTAATTTCTTGGAAATTTTACCCGTGTCCTCTGCGGTTGGATTAAAAAAAGCAAGGAGGATTTATGAAGCTGACGCGGATTTTGGCTCCGACCGATTTATCAAAGTATTCCGGGTTCGCCCTGGAATGGGCGGCCTACCTGGCCCAGTGCATGAAAGCCGAACTGGTTCTTCTTCACGTCCTTACTGACGAAGAAGGAAAAATCATCGAGGAAATCATCGGCGAGGGCGCCGTGGTTCAAATCCCCAAGGGCATTCGCCAGAATGTAGTGGACGACCGCCAGAAAAAACTCAAAGACCAATATGAAATGGTCGTTCCCCGGGACATCAAAGCCTCCTTGAAGGTGGAGCAGATGACCCGGATTGGTGTTCCTTTCCTGGAGATTGTGAAAATGGCCAAAGAAAAAGAGGTAGACCTCATCGTCATGGGGACCCATGGCCGTACAGGCTTGGCCCATGTCCTCATCGGAAGTGTCGCCGAAAAGGTGGTCCACCACGCCCATTGCGGGGTCCTGACGATTAAGCATCCTCAGTACAAATTCATTGCCCCCTGAACTTTTTCCCGGGCATGAAACGCAAATATCCATCTCACCCCATCATCGGTGTCGGGGGGATTATCTTTCAACAAGGCCGGGTTCTACTGGTTAGACGTGGACGGGAGCCGGGCCTCGGCCAATGGTCCATTCCGGGAGGGGTTGTGAATACCGGAGAGACTTTAAAGGAAGCCGTGGTCCGGGAAGTTTTTGAAGAGACCCACCTGGAAGTTGAAGTATTGGCCCTGGCCAAAGTTCTGGAGCGCATCTTTCGTGACCCCGATGGACGGGTAGCCTATCATTATGTCCTCGTGGATTTTCTCTGTCGATGCCTGGGAGGTGAATTGAAATCCGATTCCGACGCCCAGGATGCCCGCTTCGTTCCCCTGAAAGATCTTCCATCTTACGAGGTTGCCGCGGTCACGCTGGAAGTAATCCAGCGGGCTGCATGGATGGAGAAAAATCCGGAAGCCGGGAATTCGCCCTCTGCCGTTTGGAAACCTTATGATTAAAGCTCCCTGGCAGGGCGGGGGGAAGGACCTGATTCGAGGCAGCAAGCGGTCTCCCCTCTTCTGGGGTTTGATGGTCACGCTCCTCACCGTTATTGCCCTAATTCTGGTTTTTTACTTTGTCGGGAAGGAGCAGAAACCAGGGCGTATCCCCCCTGAAGTCCTATCTAAAATCGAACAAGAGAAAACCAAGGCCCAGAAAGACTTCGCGGAATTCGTTCAAACTCCAGCCGGTCAGCTATGGCAAAAGCATCCCTACTGGGACCCGGCGCTATGCCAGAAAATCGCCGGGGGGGAGGTTTGTCCGGGGATGAGCAAAGAACAGGCCAGGGAAGCCGTCGGAAGGGTGGTAGAAATCAGAAAATCAGGGAGCGAAAAACCCCTGGAAGAATGGGTAGTCGAGGGGAAAGGGAAAGAGAAGATGATCCTGAAGTTTGACGATAATACTCTCGTATCCGTCGAGAGAAAATGAAGAAAGGGTCAGTAGTCAGTGTCAGATTTTTTCCCCCTGATACTCTACACTTTGCGGAAGGCAACCAGGGGGTTTATGGAAAGCGGGTATCCCGCCGAGGCTTGCGGCGCAATCTGCCTTTCCTTCCGGGCCCTTGTCAGGTCTTCATAAAATATTCGATCACCTAATTTGGAGATGATCCAAATGCCTTAACCGCTTGCTCTCGGGCCTTATCCGTGATACTGTTAAATAAAAAAGTTCCCAGTTTTGGGATTTGCGGATAAGAATCATGATCAGTTATCGTTATTATTGGGGGAAAGAGCCGGTTTCTTCCCAGGCCCAGGGTGCAAACGCCGATGATATCCTCAAACAACTCTCCGACCTTCTGCTCCGGGAAAACGACATCAGTAAAGCTCTGGACCTTTTGAAACAGCAGGGAATCAAACAGGGGGATGAATCCCAGGGGCTTCAGGGGATTCACGACTTCCTGGAACAGGTACGGCGTCTCAAACAGAAACTGCAGGAATCCATGTCCTCTTCCGATTCCTCGGCCCTGGAAGAATTGAAACGCCTGGAGAAGCTGGAGCATGAATTGCGGCGGGCCTCCTGGGGTCTCGACCTGGAGAAGATCGATGCCCAGCAGATCCAGGACCTGTTGGGGGAGCAGAGCTATCAGCTCTGGAACCAGATTAAGGCCATTCCCCGCCTTCTGGAAGTCCAAGGATATATCGAAAAATTGGGAGCCAAGTATGAGCTGACTCCCAAGGGAATGCGGAAGATCGGGCAAAGAGCCTTGCAGGATATTTTTACTTCCCTGACCCGGGACGCCCTCGGTACTCACCAGACGCGATTCCGGGGCAGCGGAATGAGTTTCCTTTTAGAAGAAAGCAAAGCTTACCAGTTCGGGGACCCCTTTCACCTGAACCTGAGCCGTACGCTTATGAATACCCTTGGGCGGCAAACCCGCACTTCGCGACAGCCGAAAGACGGTTGTCTGCTTAGGCTTTGCCCTGAGGATTTCGAAGTCTTCCAGACGGAAAAACGTACTCGATCTTCTATCGTGCTGATGCTGGACATGAGTGGGTCCATGGCGCGGGATGAAAAGTTCTTTGCCGCCAAGAAAGTGGCCCTGGCCCTCCATACCTTGATTCAGACCCAGTTTCCTCAAGACCGTCTGCATCTTGTCGGCTTTTCTTCGTACGCCCGGGCCCTCAAGAGCAGAGACTTGCCCTGTCTCAATTGGGACCTGGACAATCCTTATACCAACATGGAAGAAGGGCTCCTCATGGCTAAATCTTTTCTCAACCGGGAGCACGCCCCGAACAAGCAAATCATCCTGGTCTCTGACGGGGAACCGACTGCGCACCGGGAAAACGGCAAAGTCTTCTTCCAGTTTCCTCCTCACCCCAAGACCCTGGCCAAAACCCTTCTCGAATTCAAGAAATGCGCGGCTCACGGCATCAACCTGAACATCTTTATGCTCGGGCAGGATGCCCACCTGGTCCAGTTCGTCCAGGAGATTTCCAAGGTCAACCACGGGCGGGCTTTCTACACCACCCCTCAAAACCTGGGGAAATATCTTTTTGTCGATTTCCTGGCCCAAAAACGCAAGTGGATCAAGGCATAAAAAAGGGGAGCCGTAGCCCCTTTTTTTGCCCAGAAATCTAAGTCTATCTTATCCGGGAGAAAAACCTGCCATCCGACATGGCGCTAACTTTTCTCCGAGATTAACCATTATACCCTTCCTGTGCCGCTTCCACGATGGCGCGGAGGTTACGGAGAGGAGTCTGAAGGGGCACGGCACACTCCGGGGCGATGATATCCACTCCGGCCTGGACGCTGTACCGTACCTGCTGGTGAACATCTTCAGGAGTTCCCCGTAGAAGTGCGGTGGGGTTGTTGACATTTCCTACCAGGGACATCTCCCGGTTGACCACTTTCACTGCCTCTCTGGCATCCACCTGCCACTCAAAATGATAGCCATCAAAGCCCGCTTCCACAAACATCCTCAGCCGGTCCGCGCAATTTCCGCAGATGTGCAGGATGAGGGGCCCCCCGATTCGCTGAACCAGTTCCTTATGCAGGGGAAGCAGAAATTGAGCGTAAGTTTTGGGGCTCACTAAGTCTCCGGTGGCATGGTCGGCCAGCACCACTACATCTGCTCCCGCCTGGAACTGAGCTTTGGCAAAGAGCACGGTGACCTCTTTCAAGGCCTCGAGAAAACGATGAACTTTATCCGGCTCGACAGCGGACCAGAGGAGAAAATTTTCGGTTCCCGCCATATGATAAGAAATGGTCCAGGGGCCCATCACCTTTCCGATAATGGCAACTTCATCCCCATACCCGCGTCGAAGAATGCTAAGCGCATCCAATACCACCCTCATCGAGGGCTTTTCCAGAATGTTTTCCGGAATCTTCAGGTCCTCGACCCTCTGAAAGGGATGAGTCTTCGCGTCCGGCATCATGGAAGGGCCGCCCCAGTCCATCTCGCATCCCAGAGCAGCGGCTTCCTGCTGGACGCTGAATTCCGGCATAATGGAATCGAAGCCCAGGATTTCGTGGCCGGCCGCGGCCAATTCAGCCATCTGCCCCGCATCCAGGTGCGCCCGGGGGAAAAAAATTCCGGTCTTCTCCATTAATTCCATGGTAACGACAGAGGTGGGATTACCAACCGGAGGGCGGTCTCCCTTGCGCCCGCCGAATAGGGCGGACATAAATCTCCGTTTCGGTGAAAGTCTGCCGTTTGTCTTCTTTGCCATGATTCCCTTCGCTGCAAGCAAAGAGCTAAAAAAGGGAGACACCGCGAAAAATCTCCGGGTCTCCGCGTCACCGTCTCTCCGGGTCAGCCTTTTTTTGCCAGGAGTTGGGTTGCCACTTCCACCGCCGTTACCGCATCCGCCCCGTAGCCGTCCGCTCCAATCTCCTTGGCGAAGGCCTCAGTCACCGGAGCTCCACCGACGATGACCCAGGGTTTAGGGTCCAGACGGCTTCCTTTTACCACCTCGATTGCCTTGCGCATCTCCATCATGGTGGTAGTCAAAAGGGCGGAAAGGCCGATGATCCCTGCATGATTTTCTTCGGCGGCCGCGAGGAACTTTTCGGCCGGCACATCGACCCCCAGGTCCACCACATCGAGCCCGGAACCCGATATCATGATGGATACCAGGTTCTTGCCGATGTCATGGATATCCCCCTTCACCGTTCCCAGGATGATCTTGCCTTTTGATTTCTGGCCTACTTCAGAGAACAGGGGCTTTAAGATTTCGAGTCCCTGTTTCATGTTGCGCGCTGCCAGTAGAACGTCGGGAACCCAGAGTTCCCGGGCCTTAAACTCCTGGCCGATAATCGCCATTCCGGCAATCAGTCCGTCATTGAGGACATCCGGGGCTGAGTGGCCTTCGGCCAGGGCCTTCTTGACCAGCTCTACGGCTCCGGTGGGTTCAACCTCCCTTAGAGCCCGGTAGAATTCATCTGGCTTGAGCATCGGTTTTCCTCCCGCCCCCCAAAAGGGCCAGGGTCAGTGATTAGTGTCAGTGTCGGTGGAGGAAAGGTATTATGCCCTGATACTGACACCGACACTGATCACTTATCTCGCTTTAAAATTAGGCTTCCGTTTTTCGGTGAAGGCTTTAGGCCCTTCAACCGCATCTTCGGTTCTCAAAAGGTAGGATTGGAGGACAGATTCCAGCCGGAGTCCTTCTTCCAGGGGTAAAGAAAGCCCTCGGACAATGGCTTCCTTGGCCGCCCGCACGGCCAGTGGGCCGTTCTGCAAAATGGTCTCGGCCATCTTCAGGGCTGTAGGCATGACCTCCGGTGCAGGAACAACCCGATTAATCAGCCCCAGGCGGAGGGCCTCCTGGGCATCGATGCGCTGGGCCATCAGGATCATTTCCACAGCCTTAGCCATCGGAATCATTCTGGGTAATCGCTGCGTGCCACCTGCCCCGGGAATAATCCCCCGGCTCACTTCCAGTAAGCCGAAGGTGGCATGATCAGCGGCTACGCGCAGGTCACAGGAAATGGCCATCTCCAGCCCTCCGGCAAGGCAGAACCCGTTGATCGCGGCAATCATCGGTTTCCAGATGTTTAAGTTCCGGGTGATTGCACCGAACCCGGGGAATTTATCCTCCCGTTCCTTTCGTTCGAAAGGGGATAACTTGGCCAGGAAAGGGATCATCTTTTTTAAGTCCGCGCCTGCGGAAAAGGCCTTATCTCCAGCTCCGGTGAGGATGGCCACCCACAGGTTGGGATCATCGCGGAAATCCGTCCAGGTCTTCCCCAACTCTTCACTGGTTTCCGGGTCGATGGCATTCATGGCCTCCGGGCGATTGATGGTGATAATGGCAATCTTGTCTTTTTTCTCGTAGATAATAGGCATCGTTCGTCCTCCCTTTTTAAGGTTCCTGCAAATCCTGAATCAAAATTCTTAGTTTTTTATAAGGGATCGGCCGGGTACTGTCAAGGAGAAAAGGGTGGGGAAAGTCTCACTTGCCATCAATTGAGCCATTTCCTATAATAAATTTCCTTTGCGAGAAATCTTTTCAAGAGGAGAATCATGTGGCGAACGGTAGATCTTTGATCAGGAAAATATTTTTCATCCTTCATCTGTTGCTCTGGCTGGCTCTGTCACTGGTGGTGGTGATTGCCTATACCCCCCTGACCCTGTATATGTTAAAGCCTCTGACGGTTCAGGAGGAAATAAAGAATGCGGATCTTATCCTGGTTCTCGGCGGGGGGATCGATAAAGGGCGTTACCTGACATTGGTTTCATCCCATAGACTGGTCAAGGGTGCGCAGCTCTACTTCGAGGGAAGGGCCAATAAGATCCTGGTCTCCGGGGGTATCCCCGGGAAAGTGAACGTTCCCGAAGCCGCGGTCATGGCCCAAGAAGCCAAGCGATTGAAAATCCCGGCGGGAGACATCCTTCTGGAGAATAAGTCCCAAAACACCCATGCACAGGCGGTGGAGGTCAAGAAGATAGCTGACTCGCTGCAATTGAAAAGCATTCTGCTGGTCACTTCCTTCAGCCATATGAAAAGGTCGCTTATGACCTTTGAAAATCTCGGTTTTAAAATCTATCCAGCTCCGGCAGACCCTTACGAAAGGTACACCGATGATCCCATGGGCCGTCTCTGTCTTTTCCCGAAATTGGTCCATGAGTATGGAGGGATGGTTTACTATAAGATCAGAGGATGGATATAAAGAAGGCTGGAGGCTGAAGGATGAAGGCAAAAAGTGAAAGGTAAAAGGTGAAAGGAAAACTTACAGGCTCGGGCGACCGGCCGGTCGCCCCTACAGGGGATGGATGACAAGTTTTCTCTGAAGGGGTAACCGCCCGATCCATGAAAGCCGGAGTGCCCATGGTTTCTGCGCGCAGCGCCCTTGTGCCCGGGCGGTGGCCAGAGACGGATTACCTCAGGTGGCGCCCACTCAAATCCTCTTTGAGCGGTTAACATTTTTCAAGCCTCCGGCTCTGCCGCAGGTCATGACTGAAAGGACGGGGTATGAAGAGACAATGGCGGTTTTTGCTCGCTCATGAAACCTATGCCGACTTTTCCATCAGCACTTCTCCTGCTTTGGAACGGGCGGTCATGGAGGCAATCTCTGCGAACACGGTCACTCTGGATATTTTCCCTGAAGATAGTTTCACCGTAGGGGTGCTCGACGACCCCGAAAAGGCCATCGACCTAAATTTTTGCCGTCGTCAGGGGGTCGTGGTGCTACGGCGAAACACCACCGGAGGAACAATCTACGCCGGCAAAGGTTCGGCGATGATCTGTTACTACCTGCGGACCTCCGAACCTTCGGTTCCGCATACCATCGGAGAAGCCTTCCCCAAATTTCTGGGAGATTTTGCCCATGCAGCCCGAGAACTATTCGGCTTTCCCGCAAAATACCGCCCCTTAAATGATGTGGAGGTGGAAGGAAGGAAACTGATGCCCACCTCGTGCAAGATCGAGAGGGATACGCTGGTTTTTCGTCTGGTCCTGAATGTCAAACCCCAGAATACGGAGATTACTTCCCGCGCTATCCTTCTCCCACCCGAAAAAATCCAGGACAAAGCTCTGAAGACCATGGAGGCAAGGTTTACTTACCTGGAAAAGGAGGCGGGCCGGGAGATTACCCCGCGGGATCTGGAAAATTTCCTCCGGAGAGCCGTTCAACTTTCTTTCGGAGAAGTGGAGCTAACTTCTGGAGGGATGAACGATACCGAGAAAAAATACTGGCAGGAGTTCAGGGAGAAATTTTCCCGGGAGTGCTGGTTATTGGCCAACTCGGAATCTCTCCGATTTAAAGAAATTCCTCCGGGTGCCAAGAGGGGAGAGAAGAGGGTCAAAGCCACAGCCGGGCTTATCCGGGCTGTGCTGTTGAGAAAGGATAACCAGATTTACGACCTGATTCTCACGGGGGACTTCCATCCGCGTCCGCATACCGTCCTGGCTGACATGGAGGTTTCCCTGCGAGATGGGCCAGCTCAACCAGAGGAGATCGCCAAAAGAATCAAGGGTGTTTATAGCCGGAGTGGCGTAGAAATTTCCGGCACAACCGTAGAGGATTTTATTGCCGCAGTGACCGGGGCGGTGGAGAATGCGTCCTAACCCTTTGCTCGTTACTCGTTGCTGGTTGCTCGTTTACCCCCTGACCTTCGCCTCTGCACACAGCCGGGGGAAAGGGCCGGGCTAACCATCGTTTCTCGTTGCTCGTTACTCGTTGCTGGTTGCTAAGGTTCTCCCAAGGTCTTCAAGATTTTTTCTGTGGCCTTTAGGCCATGACCGGTGAGGACCGACACAATGATTTCCTCCGGGTCGGAATTCTCCAGGTATTTGAAAATCCCGGCCACGGTTGCCGCCGAAGTCGGTTCGATATAAAATCCTTTTCGAAAAATCCACCGCAACGACTTTTTGATTTCCTCATCATCTACGGCAATGAACCCCCCGCCGCTCTTCTTCACCGCCTCAAGTATCTGCTCTCCCCGCACGGGTTCTGCGATAGCGATCCCTTCGGCCAGCGTTTCCCGGGAATGAACGGAGGGGAGCCTTTTTAAACCCTCTTGGAAGGCTTTCACCAGGGGGGCACAGAGAATGGACTGGACTCCGATGATTCTTGGAGTTTCCCGAATCATGCCTGACTCGAGAAGCTCACCAAACCCGAGCCAGGCCCCCAGCAGGAGGGTTCCATTCCCCACCGGGACGATGATCGTATCCGGAGCTTTCCAGTCGAGTTGTTCCCACACCTCGAAGGCCAAAGTTTTCGTTCCCTGGAAGAAGAAAGGGTTCCAGGAATGGCTCGCATAATAGTCCTTCTGGGCGGCAGTCCAGACCGCCTTGGCCGTATCTTCCCGGGAACCCGGGATTTTTTTCAGGCTTGCACCGTAAGATTGAATCTGGGCTAATTTCCCGGGGGAGGTACTTTGCGGGACAAAAATCTCACTTTGGATTCCACCCTGGGCACTATAAGCCGCGATGGCACAGCCCGCATTCCCCGAAGAATCCTCCACGACCTTTTGAATGCCCAGCTCTTTTACTTTGCTCATGAGGACGGAGGCTCCCCGATCTTTGTAGGAGCCGGTGGGAAAGAGATGATCCTGTTTCAACCATACAGTTTTTCCGTTGAAATCGACAGGAAGCAGGGGAGTGAAACCTTCATCGAAGGAGATGATATTCTGGTCCCCGGAAATGGGAATCGCCTCCCGGTACCTCCACAGGGTGGGTTTTCTTTTTTTGATTTTCTCCAGGGGAAATGCAGGCTGAAACTGAATATTCAGGAGTCCCCCGCAGGTACACTTCCAGATTTTCTCCTTCAGAGAAAAACTTTGGTTGCATTTTACGCAGGCCAGCCTATTCAAAGAAGTCACCTTTCTCTTTTCCCCTCCCGTCTTCCGCTGAGACCGGACGCCTCGCTCAATCCACTCCCCCATATGGTATGTGCTCTGAAAGGGCACGCGGCCGCGTGCCCCTACAAACCCACTTGAGATGCATTCGAACAGAGTGGCCGACAAGGAAGGGTGTCTTTACTCCGAACTTCGAACTCTGAACCCAGAACTTCCTTCAAATATACCCGTATGCTTCCCAGCCCCCATCGATATTGACCACGGACCCGGTCATGTAACTGGATTCATCGCTGGCCAAATAGACCGCCAAGCCGAGAAGGTCCTGCACTTCTCCAATCCGGCCCAGAGGGGTCCTTTTCTCTATGGCCCCGAGGGGAAGCATGCCCTTATCGATGACTCCTTGGACCAGTTCGGTCCGGAAGTAGCCCGGGGCAATGGCGTTCACCCGGATATTCTTCTTGGCCCACTCAATGGCCAATACTTTGGTCAGCATGTTGCAGGCAGCTTTGCTGGCGCAATAGCCAGCCCTCCCCGGTGCAGCCACGAGGCCGTAAACAGAGGTGATGTTAATGATACAACCCCCGCCTTGGGGAATCATTTTACGGGCGGCGCATTGGCACCCGTAAAAAACTCCGGACAGATCCGTGTCCAGGGCGCGTTGCCAGTCCTTAGGCGACAGATCTTCGGAGGGGTAGGCCATGGAAATTCCGGCGTTGTTGACCATGATGTCCAGATGGCCAAAGTGTTCCACCGATTTGTTCACCATGGCCTGGAGGCTTTCGTAACGGCTTACATCCACCTCCAGAGCCAGAGCTTTCCCGCCTGTTTTGCGGATCTGCTCGGCAATGGCGGAAAGTAAATCCATAGACCGGCTGGCCAGAACCACCGAGGCCCCTTCCTGGGCATATCGGATGGCGATCCCTTTTCCGATCCCTTTGCTGGCTCCCGTAATGATCGCAACCTTTCCTGATAGTCTCATCGGGTCACCCCTCCCTTAAATGATTGATAGGCTCAACGAGGATTGTAACCAACAAATCTTATTAAAAGAAGCAGAGGATATCAAGGATATTTGTACAGGTTTCAAAGAAGAGTGAATGGGCAGTATCGGCCTTCAGGCGCGGATTGCCCAAATCCAGGAATATGGGTGAATCGGCAAATGAGGAGAAGAGGATTTAAAAATAGGGTGTGAATGACCTGGAAATACAGGCTTCTACCCATTTCCTTGAAGGATCATTTTTCATAGAGTAGGCAAAGAGATATTTAGCCTTTCCTGACCTGGGGCGGAGAAGCAGAGGCTTATCGCTAGACTCGAAAGGAGGAATAGGATGGATGAGAAGCAGTTGAAAAAGCTCCTCGCCGGACTCTGTATCACTGGCTTGTTATCAGGTGCTAGTGTGGCCGGCGCCCAGCAGGGCCAGAGCAGCTGAGGCGGCAGTAAGAAGGGTGCAGGTAGCACTCAAAGCAGCTGAAGCGGCTCCAAGTCGAGTGCCGGTGGCACTCAAAAGGATGAACAGAAGGCGGACCAGTCCAAACCTGAGGAGCAGAAGGAAAAGCCTGCCGAGAAGCCCAGTGGAAGTGGCTGAGGCGGGACCAAGAAATAGTGCAGGTTGCACTAAGAGACAGATTGGGTTAAGAGAAGAGAGAAAGATGACCCTTCCCGCCCCGGGTTAGGGAAAAAGGTTCAGCATGCATCCATCCGGCAAGAAGTTCATTGAAGAATATTACCCCAGGTGTCGTTCCCTCCTTGAAACCGGAGCATGGGATCGAGTCATCGGGTTGCACCCTGATGACTCGGAGCCGGGGACCTTGCCAGAAACACTCATGTTTCATAGGGCCGATCTTGGTTTGCCTGAATTCCTCTCCGAACTTGCGCGCCTGGAGTGGAATTTTCGTCAGATCGCGTCGAGTGAGATCAAGAGCCAACCAGTATTTGACCGGATCAAAGTCAACCCTTCGCTCCAGCTGATTCAGGTTTGCTGGAAGGGCCTTCCCGAAATTTTGAAATCCGTGAAAAATTCATCCTCCGCGGTTCCCATGCCGGGCGAAGAGTTCGTCCTGATTTGGAGGGATTCAAAGACCGGCCAAGCGGAGGTGGAAACCGCATCGAACGAGGACCTCCTGGTGCTCAAAATGGTGGCTGAAGGAATCGAGCCCAGAGAGGTGGCACATGCGGGGGGATTGCCAGTTGCTTCGATAGAGACTGCGATTGACCGGGCCGTGGAAAGGGGAATCCTGCTTCAGCCAGGGACTCGAATCCGCCGGGACCCTGCGACCTTCCCGATGGGAAAGATCACCAACGACGTTTTTTTATCCTCTTCCCTCTTTACCCTTCAGTGGCATATAACTCAAGCCTGCGATCTTCACTGCAAGCACTGCTATGACCGCAGCGAGCGATCCTCGCTGACGCTGGAAAAGGGACTGGCCATCCTGGACGATCTGCGGGCCTTTTGCCGGAGCCGGCAAGTAAAGGGTCAGGTCTCTTTCAGCGGCGGGAACCCTCTCCTGTATCCTCATTTCACCGAGCTTTACCGGGCGGCGACGGAAAGGGGTTTTGGCACGGCGGTCCTGGGGAATCCCGCTTCGCGAGGGCGAATCGAGGAATTGCTGGAAATCCAGCGGCCGAATTTTTTCCAAGTCAGCCTGGAGGGATTACCGGACCACAACGACACCATCCGGGGTCACGGACACTTTGAGAAAACCATGGAGTTCCTCGGGGTGCTGCGTGAACTCCGCATCTACTCCATGGTCATGCTGACCCTTACCAGGGATAATCTGGATCAAGTTTTACCCCTGGCCGAGCTTCTTCGGGGATGGACGGATTCCTTTACATTCAACCGCCTCTCTCGGGTCGGGGAGGGGGCGAAACTTCAGCTACCCTCGCCTGAAGCTTATAGGGCTTTTCTGGAATCTTACCTAAAAGCCGAAGAAACGAATCCCATCCTGGCTTTGAAGGACAACCTGATTAACATCTTATATTTCCAGAAGGGAGGCGATCCCTTTGGCGGGTGTACCGGCTTTGGGTGTGGGGCCGCCTTCAATTTCCTGACCGCTCTTGCTGACGGGGAGGTACATGCCTGCCGAAAGTTTCCTTCGCTCATCGGCAACGTGCTTGAACAGAGCTTGGGGGAGATCTATGAATCAGAGGCCGCCAAACGCTATCGGGCAGGAACCCGGGCCTGCCGGGCGTGCCCGATTCGCCCGGTTTGCGGCGGTTGTCTGGCGGTGGTCCATGGCCACGGCCTCGATGTTTTCAAAGATCGAGATCCCTATTGCTTTATAAAAAAGCAATAGGCCCTGTATCTATCGAGAGAGGTTCAATGGGCATTTTTTAGATCATTGGATTTCCAGTCGTAATCAAGATAATCGATCGAAAATTGTTCTTTCTGGACAAGCTCCCGGTCTTGCGAACTCAAATAAGGAAGAATAAAATTAACCGCCCCTCCCCCCAGCTTGTCAAAGTCCTTTTGGTCAAATTTAAAAATCTGGGATAAATAGATTATTTTCTTCTCCCGATCGATGCGAAACCCCTTTTGCGGGTCGGCCAGAAACTGTTTGCCCTGTTCCTCAAGCTGCTTGATAAGAGTGTTGCCCTGGTAGGGTTCCGGCGCCAGATTGACGCAGCTTACCGAAGCACAGTTGATCCCGAAGTGAATTCTCAGGTCTTTGAACGTGCCCAAGAGGATATCATTTTCGATCTGACCCAGTGAATATTCCTTCCCTCCCACCTCGATCACCTTTCGATCCCAGGGAAGTCCCAACCAATTTATTTTTCGGCTCCGAATGCTTTCTACCGGGTAGTGGTCAACGAGGGTCTTGATCGCGGCGATATTATAAACATTAATCCAAAAGGCCATCTTATCCTCCCGTTTGTCGAGCGTTTCCGGATTGAAGGAAGCCAGATCTTTGAGCAAGGTGCTATAGTCGGAGCCGGGTTGCCCGGCTTGAGCTGCCAGCGCGGCATAATCGATTGCGGAGACCCGAACTCCATCGATTATCGCCCCCGGCTTCAGGAAACGATGCAGGATCGATTCGAAATGCCGGTAATCGAAGGCAGAAGCATGTCCTGCAGGGGAGAGGGATAGGGGGAATATGGCTAAGAGAAAAAGTGAGAGAATGATTTCTCTTGATTTTTTTAACCCCTCTCTTCTCATCATCGTCTCCTTTCAGGGAACCCTATTCCCGCTCCCTGCGGGCATAGCGATGAATGCGGGCGGGAGAGATTCCCAGATAGTAGGCGATAACGATCCCATAGTTCATCAGGGTCGCATTCCAGGTGCCCAGTTTTTCCCAGCGACGGGCTGAAGTAATGGCTGGTAAGGGGGCCGTAAAAATCCGCCCCTTTTTCTTCAGGCGCTGGATGAATTCGAAGTCTTCCATGATCGGCATATCCCGGTATCCGCCCACTTCGCGGAAAAGGGGTGCCCGGGTGAAAATGGCCTGGTCACCATAGGGTAACTGCAGACGGCGAGAGCGCCAGTTCGCCGCCCGCTCGATGAATCGCAGCCCCGAAGAGCTGATATCGAGACGGAATTCGAAGGCACCGGCAACAATGGCCGGGAAAGTCAGGGTAGAGCGAACCGTTTCCGCAAATCCTTCGAGCAAACGAGTGTCCGCATGGAGAAAAAGGAGCAAATCGCCGGCAGCCGATTCTGCGCCGGCATTCATCTGCCGGGCCCGCCCGGTTGCGCCACTCACCACCTTAGCTCCACAGGCGAGAGCGATTTCGCGGGTACGATCCTTGCTCCCGCCATCTACCACGATCCGTTCCACGTTCGGTGCGTTTCGGGTGCTCGCGAGACAGGCGGCGATGTTCTCTTCTTCATTGAGAGCGGGGGTAATGATGGAGATCAGGGGAAATTTTCCCTTTACGAATCTTTCCCATACGGGCAGGTCCTCCGGGCGGTCCACGTCTTCGAGAGGGTCGAGGAGGGACACCCGAAGCTGGAGATTCCTGGCGACGTTTAAGGTCTTTTCCAGCACCTGATCCGTTCCCCAGGGGATGCCCTCAAAGAGCTGACCTGTGGGCCGCCTGAGCCCGATCAAATAGTATCCGCCATCACGCGCGGGCCCCAGAACGACATCGCTGTCCGTAAGCGCGGCTAAAGCTTTTCGGACAAAATCCTCCGTCATCCCCGGGATATCCGTGCCTACAATCATTACTCGTTCCATCCCGGTCTGAAAAGCTTCGCCAAAGGCGCGTTCCATTCGCTGGCCGATATCTCCGCTTCCCTGCGGACCGCACCGAATGTCCGGACCAAGCCAATTTCTTATGCAATCTTCCTTGCAGTCCGCAAAACGGATTTCCAGGCACACGCCAGAACTGGTTATCAGTCTCTTCGCCCTAAACAGAGTATATTCCACCATCCTCTGGTGCAGATCCGCCGCTCCCTGGGGGCCGAGGGCAGGAATCAGACGGGTCTTGGACTTCCCCGGCTCCGGATAGCGAGTAAAAATAATTAGCAGGTCGGAAGGTCGGGGATTTTCAGACCTCATTGCTCTTGATGGACCCTTTGATCGTCTCGATTGGGAAATGACGGCATGGCCTGCGAACTTCAAGGATGAAAAGGAGTTGAATCACACTAAGGCTCCTGCGCAGGAGGACCCGGATCCGGCAGCGCAGGCAAAGCAGTGTTCTCCGGTGACGATCCGGCGGGAGCGCAAATCCGGAACTCTGAAAGATCGAATATGATCAGGGGCTCCGTGATTCACCGGAAGACCAAGGGCCAGGTTAAAGTCACAGTCGTAAAGGGTTCCATCCCAGCCTACGCTGATCTGGTGGCGGCACATCAACCCCGGAACGGTTTGGGGGTTGAAGAATTCCCGGAGGAGTTTCAAATAATCTTGTTCCTGGTGTCGTCTGAGCAGGTCCTTTCGGAATCTCCCCAGGGGCATGTTGGTGATCGTGAGCAGTCGAGTAAAGGAGATGCCGAATCGACTATCCAGCTCGCGCCGATATTCTTCCTCCAGAGCTGCCTGAGAGGGGGGCAGGAACGGACCTCCGGGATTGTACACCAGGTTTAAGGGTAAATCAGGCTGCCGACCGTAACCCAAGGCGTTCAGCCGCTGGATGGCGGCAATGCTTTTCTCATAAACCCCCTTTCCCCGCTGGGCGCATACATTCTCTTCCAGGTAGCAGGGCATGGAGGCTACCAGATGAATCTGATAATCCCGGAAGAAATCAGGCAGGTCTTCCAACCCCGTTTCGAGGAGTACTGTGAGGTTAGTCCGAACCTGTACGGAATAAGTCTGTTCCCGGAGAGCCATTAAAAGGTGGCGGAAGTAGGGGTTCAGCTCCGGCGAGCCACCGGTCAGATCAACCAGGTGGACCTGAATCTCCTTGGCCGCCTTCAGGACCCGTTCCATCGTGGGCCAATCCATCATCTCTTTCCGATGGGGAGCGGCTTCCAGATGACAATGATGGCACTGCTGGTTGCATTTGAGTCCAAGGTTTAGCTGAAGAATATCGATATTGAGGCAGCGCAACCCATCGCCGGTACCCCCATCGATCTGTTTTTCGAAATCGTTCATCACTGGCTCTCCTCAGGATAAGGGTATTAGCAGCATTAGCGGTCCTTTGCCGGCTTTACCCCGTCGTCCAATCCCCTTTGAATCATATTCGATAGAGTCCCTGTTAACCTTATACCCATTTACCCGTCGGGTTTAGTATAAATTATCTCACCTTTTTGGTATTCCGGTCCATTTGATTTTTTCTCTTGGGAACTTTTCGTCTCGGCTTCAAGCCTATATTAACTTGATGGATGCACTCGGTAGAAATGGGTCCCCACCGAGGGTTTAAACCTTTCCCGTACCTTTGAAGGCCACTTTGTCGGGCCTTTCATTTTTACAATACTCCAACGGGCTCGGTGGTAAATACCGGGAAACCTGTATTTTACGCTGAAGAATAATGTATTTTGGGGTTGACTCCCTGCGCAGCTCCCCAGAGCGATGCCCCTGGTCATCCGGCTCACCTGTCCCTCTTGCGACCTTAGCGGTCTAGCGGTGCGTTTTCACAAGATTCTCTAACGGGACGATCGATACACCAGATCCAGTACTTTTTTGATTCCTTCCGGGGAAAGACCAAAGCCGCTTATCTCGGTCAAAAGAGTTGCGTAGGTGCCGTATCCGGCGACGTGACCGTTTACCCGCGCAGCAGCTGTGGAATTTACGAAATCTGCCTCCTTTGGGTACATGGCGGTGAACTCTCTCATCAGGTCTGGTCTCTGCGGTAGGTAATATTTTTGGTGATATCCTTCGGCCAGGAAAAACCCGACGAAAGGCAGGATCTCTGTTGAGATCTTGCTTTTTCTCCTCGTCGCTTCGCGGTCTCTTGTTTCGATGGCCAATATCCCCTGGGAGTCATTGTGAAAAAACACCGTTGCTCTATCCTGTTTCGAATCATTTCTATTCCTCCTCAATTCTTATTGGATCACATACTATACATAGCGTCTTAAATAATTGCGCATAGTCGTCGTAAAGACTCATTGGGTTTCGCCCAAGAAGTAAATTGACGTTCAATAGCAGAGATCAA
>Ga0187865_1001383_pt1 | contig 28087 bp, 24 predicted proteins | sample June2016WEW_11_1_2_FD_132989 | JGI IMG/M metagenome (GOLD analysis project Ga0187865, IMG submission 132989) | Peatland microbial communities from SPRUCE experiment site at the Marcell Experimental Forest, Minnesota, USA - June2016WEW_11_100 | ecosystem: Environmental > Terrestrial > Soil >...
CCAGGGTGCGGACGTCAAAGGGGCGGTGGTTCTTTCTACGCAGTTTGACTCCGCATCGGAAAAGCCCACGAATCTTCCCAGCGCACCGCCAGATGCTCCAAGGGTGACGGGCGTACTACATGTACATCCACACGTGCCCGTCGGGAAAGATTCGCCGGCTCAGCCAGGGGAGTTTGTCGAGATCTATTGCAAAGGGCTGGGCGGTCTCCGGTGGGCCAGAGAATGGAAAAGAACCAGCAACCCGCGCACGGCTGAGGTTGTCCACGTCATGATCGACGGGAAAGAGGCCGCCGCCCCCGACTATGCGGGAATATCACCCACGGACCCCGCAGGCTACCAAGTCAATTTTCAATTTCCAAAGGTCCAGCCTGGCAAGCATTCGCTCAAGCTTGTGGTGAAAGGGCTCTCTTCCGAAGGGTTCGAGATCGAGTCGGGATCACCGCGCTGAACGCCGTTTTCGGCGGTTTCCCAGACCCAATCACTTGTTGCCGTACCCCACCAACAGCATCTTCCCGTCTTTTACCGGTCCCACGCCCGCCGCGTACCACTTGTGGTCGGCCATGTTCCTTTCCAGGGCGCTCGTCTCCAGCGTGTGGATGCATTATTCGAACGTCCCGGCCGGAGTCGAAACCCGTTCCCCGTCGGAGACGATCTCCGCTCGGTCCATTCCCACTCCCGGCGCCTGCTCCGGGTAAAACCTCTGGCCGGCTCCTGGCTTGCCGGGCATCATCAGGCCGAACTTCGCGCCTTTGACTCCCGAGAGCCATGTTCCTTCGTGGCCGGTCACCTTCCCGTTGCGATAGGTGTCCACGTCCTCGCCGAAATAGTAGACGTCGTTGGTCGCGGAGTCGATGGCGTAGTAGTCGTGCGTCAGTTCGATGAGTTGCCCACTCTTCATCTCGCAGTCCTCCACCACCCGCGTTTCCACCCCATCGATGACCTTGGTCTCATTCAACACGGTAACCGTGTCCGCGTCGTTTCCGTTCTTGTAGGAGAGTTGATACCCGGGGGTCAGGATGAAGTAGGGATTCGATCCCTTGACCCCCAGCGTCTTCTTGTCGGCCGGGAAGACCGATTGCCAGTCCTTGCCCGTCTGCGCCCCGGGCGTCGCCGCGCCCAACAGCAGAAGCGCGATGGCCAACGGCGCGGATTTCATTAGTCCTTCACCTCGGTGCCGTCCGGCTTCACCAGCACTTCGTGCTTCTTTCCGTCCTTGCCGGTGTAGCCCGCTTCGTAATACGTGGCGCCTCCCCTGGTCATGGTCTCCACCATGCCGATCTTTCCGCCGCCGGCCTTCTTCTCAATCGCCGCCTTGGCCGCCGCGGGGATGCTGTCGAGCGCGGTTTCGTCTTCCACTTCCGTGATGGCGCCCTTGACATCCACCAGGAAGTCCCGGTGCTTTCCGTTCACCATGGTTTCCACTTCATAACTGGTCTTGCCCTTCTCCGTCTCTTTGGAGAGGCCCTTGATCTCCGCGCCCTTGGTCTGCTCCTGGACGGTTTTCTGAACCGCCGGCGGCAGGTCCTTCATCTGTAGCTTCTTCTCGGCTCCCATGGCGGCGCCGCCGAGCGTTGCGATTGCAAGAATGATCGTGAACGTTCGCGTCATGTAAGTCTCCTCCTTAAACCATAACTCACGGACCTGAAAATTCCCTGAAATCACGCCCGCGGTTTGGGGCCGCCCAACCAGGGCGCTGATACAATGGTCGCAGACCGTTGCCGGTGAACGCGGTTGCAGCATATGATCGACCCGGGACTCGAAAGGAAAGTTGTTCTGATTACCGGCGCCAACCATGGCATCGGTGCGGCTGCGGCGCGGGCTTTTGCCACCCAGGGCGCCCGCGTGTTCCTCACCTGGTTCCGTGAACCCTCCCGCTATAGCGACGAGGAACTGGCCCAAGCGCGGCAGGCCGGTGTCGGAGGCGTCCTGTTCTACTGGGCGATGCATCGCCAATCGGCGGATCGCATCATCCAGGAGATCGTTGCCCAGGGCGGTGTTGCCGTGGGACGCGAAGCCGATCTCGGCGATCCGGCGAACATTCGCCTGGTTTTTGACGAGTGCGAGGCGGCGCTCGGCCCCGTCGACGTCCTCATCAACAACCACACGCACTCGGTCCACGACACCTTCGATCCGGCCGCGGTCACGGAGGAAGGCTATGGCGTCGGCCTGATTTCGGGCGCCAGCATTGATGGCCACTTCGCCGTCAACGCGCGCGCCTACGCCCTCATGATGTCCGAGTATATCCAGCGCTACTTGAGCCGCCAGGGACGGCGGGGGAGGATCGTCAACGTCAGCACCGACGCGGCGCACGCTCACGCCAGCTCGCTCAGCTACGCCGCCAGCAAGCACGCCATTGAGTCCTACAGCCGTTCCGCGGCGATCGAAGTCGGCAAGTACGGCATCACCGTCAACATTGTGGCGCCGGGTCCGATCCAGAGCGGCTGGATCACCCCTGACCAGCAGACTGCCATTGTCGCAGGCACCCCGCTTCGCCGATGTGGCACGCCCCAGGACGTGGCCGATGTCATCGTCTTCCTGGCCTCCGACCAGGCCCACTGGCTCACCGGACAACTCCTCTATGTAGGCGGAGGCTGGAGGATGCACCAGTAGTGCCGTGGGTGTCGCTAATCACGCTTTCAAAGTGAGCGAGAAGCGCGCTCCGGCGCCGGGCGCGCTCAGCCGCCGATCTGAAGATTCCCTGAACCGCCGCTGCAACCGCCCCGCCGCAACCGTCCGCCGCAACCGTCCCGCCGCAACCCGCCGCGACCGCCGCCGCACGCTATACTTGTTGTCGATTGGGAGGACTCATGGAATCGCACGTGAAGATACTCGGCACCCTACACATCGTCTTCGGAGCGCTCGGCGTACTCGTGGCTGTCGGGTTCTTGCTCTTGTTCGGCAGCATCGCCAGCGTGGTCAGCCTGTCGGACTCGACCAGCGCCCGCGACGCGGCCATCGCGGTTCCCATTCTCGGCGGCATCGGCACCATTCTCTTTGTGGTGATCGGCGGCCTCTCGCTGCCCGGCCTCATCGGCGGCATCGGCCTCGTCAAGCTCGCGCCATGGTCGCGCATCTTCATGATCGTGATCTCTGCCCTCGACCTGCTGAGCGTCCCCATCGGAACGGCGCTGGGAATCTACGGGCTCTGGGTGCTGACGAGGCCCGAGACCGAAGCGCTGTTCGCGCGGCGGCGCTATCCGCCGGTTGCTTGACTGCGCCGCATCGATCGTGCTCGATGCGCTCGATGGCGGCGCGTTCCTCGCCGCGATGATCGGCGCGGTGCAACCCGAAACACGCCGAAAGATGGCGCTCATGCATTTTTCTCTTGACTTTCAGCGCGAACAACCTTATATATGAATCACATTGCGATTTTTTTCAGTCGCAAAATTTGATGTTTAGGGAGATCAATCGATGAAGAACGCAACGAAGAAAGCCCCCGCCAAGAAAAAGGCTGCTCCGAAGAAAAAGAAGTAGCTCGGGCGCGCCCTGAAAAAGGGCAAGCAAACAGGATTTACTCCGAGGCCCCGGTTTCCGGGGCCTTTTTCATTATTTCAGGCTTTTCTCTCCCGGTTCTCTCCCTGGTGACTACGCTTGACCGTTACTCAATCGAACGGAGCGGGGCTGCTGCGCCGGAGGCGGGGCGCCCTCTGGGCCCGCCGCCCTGCTAAGGGCTCCCGCCGCTGCAACAACACCCGGTACGTCTCTCCCATCCCGAACAGCAGCGTCTTGAGCTGCATGCGCCGCCGCAGTTCCTCGGCGGGGTGCCCTCTGGGCCCGGAGCTCAAGGCGGCGGCGAACTGGTCGGCCTCGCCGGCGGTGACGATCATCCGCGCCAGCGTCTCGAAGCGCTCCCTCCGCAGGCCGCCAGCGGCGCCGCATTCTTCGAGCGCCGTGAAGTTGACGTGCGCCGTGATGTCCCTCTCGCCGGGATCCGCGAGCACCTCCTCCCGCGCCATGTGCCTTCGGTATCCCATCAGCGTTCCAGCCGGGAACCGCGCGGACTCCGCGCGCGTGTAACCGTAGTCCACGGTCAGCGCGTAACCGGATTCGAGCGCGCGCCCGATTCGCTCCATCCAGCCGAGCGCCTCGAGGTTGGCTTCGTACCAGCGGCCTTCTTCCGGTGGAGCGAACCAGCGGCGCAGGTAATGCTCCACTTCTTCACGGACCGCGCCGCCCGTCTGCCATCGGAACCGCCCGTCTTCGAACGCCACGCGCTGCTCGCGGAACTCTCCGTCGCGGTATACCGCAACTTCCACCGGCAGTGCATCGAAGAACTCGTTGGAGAACACCACTCCTCGAAACTTCTCCGGCAGACGGCCGGAATCGAGATCCACCGGGATGTACGCCCACTCCGAGAACGCCTCGGCCATTTCCCGGCGTCCCGCGCCCAGCTCCACCACCGTGAACTCCCGCGGTTCGCCCATTTCCCGATAGAGCTGCCGGATGCGAGCCGCCATGAGAATGCCGAAGACCGGCTGGATCTGCTCCGCCGTGAAGAAGTCGCCGTGCTTGCCGAAAGGATCGCTGGGTGCCCTCTGGGCACGGCGATAGTAGCCGTGTTCGGCGTGGTAGAGCGCCACCTCCATGAAGCGCCGGAAGGTCACCGGCCCGTTGCGCCGGATCTCCCCGGCCAGCAACTCGCCCGCTGGTGTCGTCACGGACTTATGCTAGCGTGAAATCAAACCATGGCGTTGCCCCAGATGGTCCGGGTGAAACTCAGCTCCGAAGTTGCCGAGGCCATCTCCATCACGCCCGTGGTGCTCCAGGAGCTTCCCGTGCGCGAGTTGGTCGAGCACCTGCTCGGCATCGCCGGCAAGGACGAGTCGCGCATCCGCGAGATCCTGCTGCGCGGCACTCTGGCGATCGGCGCCTCAAGGTTCCGCTGGGCGGGCTGGGATGCCGATGTGGCGAGCCTCCGCGAGCTGCTGGCGACTTTTCCCGACGCCGATCCCGCCCGGCCCTTTGCCGCCGCCGGCTGCATCCGCGCCATCCTGCGCGGAGGCCGCCACGCCATCGAGATCCCGCGCGAGGCCGCCGCGCGCAAATCTTTGTTTCAGCGGAAGACTTTCTGGGACCTGCTGATGGAAGTAGTCGGCGCCTCCGGTCCGGCCTATTCCGGCTACTCCTACCGCGAGCGCGCCGACCGCTACCTCCGCCAGTTCACCCCCGCCGAAACCGAACGCCTTCGCGCCGCCGCCGCCGCCCTGCGCTACAGCGCGCTCCGCGACCAGATCCGGTCGGCCGGGTTCGCGCAAGCGGAACTTCACGTGACGCGGTAGCCGCTACTCCGCCGTCATCTCTCCCGTGTCCTCCGCCCGGTTCTCGAACTTCGTCTGCGCGTGCAGAAAAACCAGGTTGACCGTTCCCACCGGCCCGTTACGCTGCTTCCCGATGATCAGCTCGGCCAAGCCCCGCAGGTTCTCGTTCTTCGGTTGGTAAACCTCTTCGCGGAAGACGAAAGCCACCACGTCCGCATCTTGTTCGATGGAGCCGGATTCGCGCAGGTCGCTCAATTGCGGCCGGTGATCGCCCTGGCGGCTTTCCACCGCGCGGCTCAACTGCGAAAGCACCATCACCGGAGCATCCAGCTCCTTGGCCAGCATCTTCATGCCTCGCGACAGCGCGCTGACTTCCTGGTTGCGGTTCTCGAAGCGCGCGCCCGCGGTCATCAACTGGAGGTAGTCCACGATCACCAGCCCCAGGTGATGCCGCTCGCTCTGCAAGCGCCGCAGTTTGGCATGCATGTCCATCAGGTGCGCGCCGGGCGTGTCGTCGATGTAAAGGGGCGCCTGCACCAGCTCGTGCAGCGCGTGGTTGAGCTTGCGCCGTTCCTCCTGGTCGAGATACCCCGCGCGGAACTTCCGGCTGTCCACGCGCGCCGCCGAACAGAGCATGCGCGTCAACAGCGCCTCCTTCGACATTTCCAGCGAAAAGATCGCCACCGTCTGCTTGTTCTTGAGCGCCACGTGCTGCGCGATGTTGAGCGCCAGCGCGGTCTTCCCCATGGAAGGCCGCCCCGCCACGATGACCAGGTCTCCGCCATGCAGCCCGCCCGTCAATTCATCGAACTTGGCGAACCCCGTGCCGATCCCCCTGATGCGCTTGCTGGGGTCCAGAAAGGCGTTGACGCCGCCTTCGTAATCCTCCAGGACCTGTCCGGCGTTCAGCAACCCGGACTTCATCCGCGCCTCGCCCAGCTTGAGCAGGGTCTCCTCGGCGCCGGCCAGGATCTCGTCCGGCTCCTCCTCGCCCGCGAGCGCCCGGTTCATCATGTGCTGCGCGGCGAAGATGATGCGCCGCAGCACGGCTTTATCCTTGACGATCCGTATGTAGCTGTCCAGATTCGGAATTTGCGGCAGCCCGTCGTCCAGCGAAACCAGGTAGCTCAAGCCGTCGCAGGCTTCCAGCTCATTGAACTTCATGAGCTCGTTGGCCACGGTGATCCGGTCGACTTTTTCGCCGCGCTCCTGCAGCTCGCCCATGCGCTTGAAGATGCGCCGGTGCTTCTCCAGGCTGAAGTCGTCCGCCTCGAGCGTGCCGGCGGCCTCCACGTACAGGGTGTCGTCGAGCAGAATTGAACCGAGCACGAATCGCTCGGCGTCTACATTGGTGGGAAGACCCTTTTCAATCGCACTGGTCGCTGGCATGGCGTGAACCTTAGCCTAAACTCCGGCGCGCTCGCCGGTCAACACATAGAACACTTGAGGCCGTATATGTCTGTGCACGCTCAAACCGCTTTGTAATCAGTCGATGCATATCGATTTCCGCAGCCGTCCACAAAACATCCACAGCCTTTCGACAGGGCAAAACATCCCCTACCCTATATGTTTTATCAAATCCGCGGAAATCCTGCATAATCGGCATTGGGAGGAAATAACGAATGCCCGATTGGGTCATCTCGAGCGGCATGTGGAACGCGATCTTCGGCCTGGGAGCGCCCCTGGCGGAGAAGATTCTGCGTCCCGTGATCGTGTATGTCTTCTTGGTCGTATTCCTGAGGGTCTTCGGCAAGCGGGAGCTGGCGCAGCTCAACCCGTTCGACCTGGTGGTGTTGCTGTCGCTCTCCAACACCGTGCAGAACGCCATCATCGGCAACGACAACTCCCTCACCGGCGGCCTGGTTGGCGCCTTCGCGCTGATGGCCATCAATTACCTGGTCGTGCGTTTCCTGTTCCGCCACCGGCGCCTCGACCAGGTCTTCGAGGGGAAACCGACGGTGCTGGTCAAGGACGGTCGCATCGTGAAGCGCGCGCTCGCCAGGGAGTTGCTGACGCGCGCGGAGCTGATGACCGTCCTGCACCGCCAGGGTTTTACCGGGCTGGAGGAGGTGGAGCAGTGCGTTCTCGAACCCGGCGGAACCTTCGCCATTCGCCGCAAGGTGCCGCCGCTCGAAGAAGTCCAGCACCAGGAAGTGATGCGCCGCCTCGACGATCTCAGCGGCAAGCTGGATCTGCTGCTTCAGCAAAAAAGCGGCGCCTGAACCATGTCATCGCCCGTGAATTGTTGACCAAAGCGTGTATGACATTGTATTGTAATGTATGCGCTAAGGAGCCCTATGAGAAACAGCAAAGTCGTGTCGATCACCTTGCCGCCGAATATGGCTGCGGAAGCCGAAGAACTGGCTAAGCGGGAAAGACGCACCATGAGCGAGCTTATGCGCGAGGCCTTTCGACGGTACAAGCGGCAGCGAGAGTGGGATGAAGCCAACACGTACGGACGCGCGAAAGCGAAGGAAAAGGGGATCACCGAAGCGGACGTGGTTCGATTGATTAGAGAGTTCCGCGCCGAAGAGGCCGCACGCAACGAAACCGGGCACCGCCGAAGGAAAACCGGCTCGTGATCGCTGCGGTCTGTGACAGCAATGTTTACATCTCCGCCATCGTCTTTGGCGGAATCCCCCGTGACGTCGTCATGCTCGCCGAGCACAAGCAAATTCAGCTCTTCGTTTCGCTAGGGCTGATTTCCGAGGTCGAACGCGTGCTCGCGCGCAAGTTTGAATGGGAACAGCGCCGTGTTCGGCGGATCTGCCAGCCCCTTTGGGAAACCGCCCGACTCGTGAAACCGGCCGCCGGCGTCAGCGTTTGCCGCGATCCCAAAGATAACCATCTCCTGGCACTGGCCATGGACGGGGAAGCTCGGTATCTCATCACCGGGGACAGTGACCTTCTGATACTCAGCCCATTCCGTGCCATCCAGATCGTGACACCAGCCCTATTCCTCGACAAGAAGCCTTGGGCAGATCTCCCCGGCTTTCCTTTCCCACCCAAATCGGGGGAGTGATAATCGCTGCAAGTTGGGGAGATCAGGTAGGATAGGAGACGGAGGAATGGCCGAGCGGTTGAAGGCGGCGGTCTTGAAAACCGTTAACGGGGAAACTCGTTCGGGGGTTCGAATCCCTCTTCCTCCGCCACGATAACCTGGATCGGTTGCGCGGGGATCTACCCCGCCACGCGCTCAATCGCCTCGGCGCCGCAGATCTCCTCCACCAGCTTCCGGAATTCCCGGTCCGGCCGCACTTTCGCCGGCACGTCCAGCAGCACCGAAAAATCTCTCGGCGCCTCGAGGCGCAACCGCACCTGCGTCTCGCCCGGCTTGCGGCGGAATAATTCCTCGAGCGCCTGCGCCTTGTCCACGCTTCCGTTGCGCCCCAGCCACACGCGGATTGAAATCACCGTCGGCAGATCCACGCGCGCGTTGTCCAGAGCCACAATCTCCTGCACCGAGATCTTGGGCGGCCCGCTCTCTTCCGGCAGCGCCAGCCCGCGCACCATCACCGCCTGGTCTTCCACCACCAGCGGCGCCAGCCGCTCGAAGCTGGCGGCGAAGACCAGCGCTTCCACCGAGCCGTTGCGATCCTCGAGCGTCATCGCCGCCCACGGCTTGCCCTCGCGGTTGCGCTTGCGCGTGATGCCCGTCAGCACGCCGCACAGCGCCACTTCCGCGCCCTTGTTGAGGCCTTCCAGGTTGCCGCTGTCGTGGGTGGCCAACTCGGCCACCTTATCCACGTACCGGTCGAGCGGATGCCCCGTCACCCAGAACCCCAGCATCTCTTTCTCGCCGCCCAGCTTCTCTTTGTCGGTCCAATCGGGGACGCTGGGCAGCGGGGCGGCGTGCGCTTCCCCGGCCATGGCTTCGCCGAAAAGTCCCGCTTGCCCGCTCTCCCGGTCGCGCCACGCCCGCTGTCCCGCTTCCATCGCGCTTTCCACCGCGGCGAATTTCTGAGAGCGCGTCCCCTCCAGCGAATCCATGGCGCCCGCGCGAATCAAGCTCTCGATCATCCGCCGGTTGATGGCGCCCAGGTCCACCTTCTCGCAGAACTGGTGCAACGATCGGAAGCGGCCCACTTCCTGCCGCGCCTTGGAGATCGCCTCCACCGCCGATTGCCCCAGGTTCTTCACCGCTCCCAGCCCGAAGCGGATGCCTTGGCCGCTGCCCGGCCCCTGCCCGCCGGGCGTGAAGCTCCAATCCGAGTGGTTCACGTCCGGCGGCAGAATCGTGATCCCCATCTCGCGGCACTCGTTGATGTACTTCACCACCTTGGCCGTGTTCCCCGTTTCCGAGGTGAGCAGCGCCGCCATGAAGTCCACCGGGTAGTGCGCTTTCAAGTACCCCGTCACGAAGGCCAGGTACGCATAGGCCGCCGAATGCGATTTGTTGAACCCGTATCCCGCGAACTGCTCCATCAGGTCGAAGATCTTCTCGATCTTCCTCTGCGGGAATCCGCGCCCCAGCGCGCCCTGGATGAAGCGCTCGCGCTGGCTGGCCATCTCTTCCGGCTTCTTCTTGCCCATGGCGCGGCGCAGCACGTCGGCCTCGCCGAGGGAATAGCCTGCCAGCCGGTTGGAGATCTGCATCACCTGCTCCTGGTACACGATCACGCCGTAGGTTTCTTCCAGCAGCTCTTTCAATTCCGGAAGATCGTACTGCACCGCGCGCCGTCCCCATCTGCGCTCGATGAAATCGTCGATCATGCCGCCCTGAATCGGCCCCGGCCGGTAGAGCGCGTTCAGCGCCGTCAAATCTTCGATGCGGCCCGGCTGGTAACGCCGCAGAATGTCGCGCATGCCGCTCGATTCGAACTGGAACACGCCGCTGGTGAAGCCCTTGGCGAAAATCTCGTAGGTGGCTTTGTCATCGAGCGGCAGGTCCTCCGGCACCACTTCCACGCCATGCCGCTTCTGAATCAGCCGCAAAGCATCGTTGATCAGCGTGAGCGTCGTCAGCCCCAGGAAATCCATCTTGAGAAGTCCCAGCTTCTCGAGGCCGTTCATATCGAACTGCGTCACGATTTCGTCGCGGTTGGTCTTGTAGAGCGGCACCAGCTCCGTGAGCGGCTGGGGCGAGATCACCACCCCCGCGGCATGCACCGAACAGTTGCGCGCCAGGCCTTCGAGGCGCAACGCCACCTTCAGCACGTCGTCCACGCGCGGGTCCTTCCGGGCCGCCTCGCCAAATCCCGGCTCCTGCTTCATGGCATCCGTGAGCGAGATGTTGAGGACGTTGGGCACCATCTTGGTGATGCGCTCCACCTCCGCGTATGGCATCTCCAGCGCGCGGCCGACGTCCTTGATGGCCGCCCGCGCCCCCAGCGTGTTGAACGTGATGATTTGAGCCACCTGTTCTCGGCCGTACTTTTCGGTGACATATTGGATCACCTCGCCGCGGCGGTTCATGCAGAAGTCGATGTCGATATCGGGCAGGTTCACGCGCTCGGGGTTCAGGAAGCGCTCGAACAGCAGCCCGTATTGCAGCGGATCCATATCGGTGATCGCCATGGCATAGCTCACCAGGCTTCCCGCCGCCGACCCGCGCCCCGGTCCCACCGGAATCCCGCGGCTCCTGGCGTACCGGATGAAGTCCCAGACAATCAGAAAATATCCCGAGAACTTCATCTTCTCGATCATCTGAATTTCGCGATCCAGCCGCTCCGCGTATTCCCCCAGGTGGTGCTTCAACGCCCCCTTGACCCGCATCGCCTCGAGTCGCGGGCGCCGCTTCTCGAACCCCTGCCGCGCGACATATTCGAAATACGTGTCCGTCGAGTGGCCTTCCGGCACCTCGAATTTCGGGAATGGCTCACCTACCTCCTCGAGGCTGACGTTGCACCGCTGAGCGATCTCCCAGGTCCGGTCGAGCGCATCCTGCAACTCGCCGAACAGCTCCCTCATTTCTTGGGGCGACTTCAAATAGAACTCGGGAGCCCCCCAGCGCATGCGCGTCGGGTCGCTCATCCCCTTGCCGGTCTGGATGCACAACAGGATTTCGTGCGCGCGCGCGTCTTCCCGGCGCAGGTAGTGCGAGTCGTTGGTGGCCACCAGCGGCAGCCCCGTCTCTTGCGAAAGCCGGTTCATCTCCGGCGTGAGCCGCCGGTCCTGGTCCATGTGATGGTCCTGGATTTCCAGAAAAAAGTTGTTCCGCCCGAACACGTCCGCGTAGGTGTGCGCCAGCCGCCGCGCGTCGTCGTACTTGTCCGCCAGCAGCGTCTCCGGGATGTGCCCGCGCAGGCACGCCGACATCCCGATGAGCCCTTTCGAGTGCTCCGCCAGCAGGTCCAGATCGATGCGCGGCTTGTGATAGAACCCCTCGAGGTACCCCGTCGAGACCAGCTTGATGAGGTTCCGGTACCCCTCCTGGTTCTCGCACAGCAGAACCATGTGGTTGTAGCGGTCCGTATCCGACCGCGTCTTGTGCCCCTGTTGCGAAACGTATACCTCGCACCCGATCACCGGATGCACCCCCGCCGCCTTGGCCGCGTTATAGAACTTGACCGCGCCGAACAGGTTCCCGTGATCGGTCATGGCCACGGCCGGCATCTTCTGCTCGACCACGATCTTCATGAGCTGGTCGATATCGCAGGCCCCATCGAGCAGCGAGTAGTCGGTATGGCTATGCAGGTGGACAAACGGCATGGTACACCGCCATCTTAACAGGCCCGCCTTGCCTCGAACCGCACCGCGCGTGTCATAATGGCGGCATCATGCACCGGCTTTCCGCGGTTCTCCTGGCGGTTGCCTCCGCCCTATTCGCGCAAGCGCCCGCTGCGCGCATCAAGATCGATATCGATCGCACCATCGGTGAAGTCGACCCGCACGTCTTCGGCAACTTCGCCGAACATCTGGGCCGCATGATCTACGGCGGCATTTACGAGGAAGGCAGCCCGCTCTCCGATCCAGACGGCTATCGCACCGACGTCATGGAGGCGGTCAAAAAGCTCGGCGTCTCGATCCTGCGTTATCCAGGCGGCAACTTCTCCTCGGGCTACGACTGGAAGGACGGCATCGGCCCCAAGGACCGGCGCCCGGTGCGGCCCGAGCTGGCCTGGAACGACATCGAGACCAATCGCTTCGGCACCGACGAGTTTTTGCGCTACTGCGAGCGCATCGGCGCCGAGCCCTACATCTGCATCAACGGCGGCCTCGGCACGGTGGACGATGCCCGCTATTGGGTGGAGTACACCAACGAATCGCGCCACACCTACTGGGCCGACCAACGCCGCAAAAACGGGCGTGAGGCCCCTTACAAGGTGACTTACTGGGGGCTGGGCAACGAGATCGACGGCCCCTGGCAGCTCGGCCACAAGAACGCCGAAGATTATGCGAAATTCGCGCTGGAAGCCGCCAAGGCCATGCGCCTGGTGGATAACTCGATCAAGCTGGTCGCCAGCGGATCGAGTAACTTCGGCGCGGATTGGATCGGCTGGAACCGCACCGTGGTCACCGCCTTGCGCGACCAGATCGACTACGTCTCGCTGCACACCTACATCGGCAATCGGGAGAACGACCTCGATAAATTTCTCGGCCAATCGCAACAGAACGTCGACCGCTATATCGAAACCACCGCCGCCGCCATTCGGGATGCGCAGGCGGGCCAGCCCAGGCCCCGGCCCATCTATATCGCTTACGACGAATGGAACGTCTGGTACCGTGTCCACAACGAGGGCCACCTCGAGGAAATCTACAATTTCGAAGACGCCCTGGCCATGGGGATGTTCTTCAACTCCTTCTTCCGCCACGCCGACGTGGTCAAAATGGCCAACCTAGCCCAGATGGTCAACGTAATTGCGCCCATCATGACCAACAAGCAGGGCCTATTCCTGCAGCCGACTTACTTCCCCATCGTCGAGTACGGCAAGCAGCGGGGGAACTGGGCGCTCAACGCCTGGGTGGGGGCGCCGTATTATTTTCTCAATGGCCAGCCGGTGCAGTATCTCGATGTTTCCATCACTTGCAGCCCCAAGGATCACAGCGTGTATGTCAACGTCCTGAACCGCAGTAAGTCGCAGGACCTACGCACGCGCATCGAGAACCAGGAAGGGACGCTCACGAAGACCGTCGAGGTCTGGCAACTGAACCATCCCGACCTGAAGGCCACTCACACATTTGGCGACGACAAGAAGGTAGTCCCCACCACGAGCCAGTTCACGGCCACGCTGGAGAGGAACGGTTTCGTCTACACCTTCCCGGCGCACTCGCTGACGATTCTCAAGCTGCGCGTGGAGTGAAGGGCAAGGGCTCGCGCGATGCCCGCAACGCCGGGCACTATTGCCGCAAACAGAACAAAGCCGACTTATCAAAGAACGCGGGACCAAACAGCATGGCTGGACCCGGGCCGTAGCCCGGAGGCGGATTGACGGAACAAACCCAATTGCCGGTTCAGGGGCCGGGGCCTGAGCCGAAAGCAAGAATGACGGAACGAACCCAATTGGGACGTAAATCCCGATGAATCAACAGAGTCGAGACCCTCTTTGAACAGCGCCCGGCGACGAGCAAATCCGCCTCAAACCGCGCCGGAAACAGCATCCGCTGCGGAACAAAGCCAAATTGTCAAAGAACACGGGTCAGGGGCCGGGGGGCCAGGGGCCGAAAGCAAGATTGACGAAACGAACCCAATTTGGGTGTAACTCCCATTGAATCAAAGGGGATCAAGACCCTCTTGGAACAGCGTCCCGAACGGACCACTACCTGCCACCAGAGTAGCATACGTCGAATTGGGTTTATCCATAAGTGGCTGAAACGGTTGAGGAAATCGCTTGTGATTCAAAAAGGTTTGCTCGGTTCACCGGGCGATGGACCTCAGCTTGGAGGATGCGGCCCTGGTCCAACGGATACGGGAGGCAGGTCGGACGGGCCGGCCGGCAACGGGGAAGCCTACCTATGCGATGTGGAATGAGAGACCGGTCGGCGGCTACGCCTACGGAAGCGCGGGCCGAAGGGAAAGCCTATCGACGATCCACAACTGCAGTTGGGGATTGCGTAGCCTGCCACCGAAATGGCTCAGCCCATTTTGGCTTTGTTCCGTCAGAGGCCTACCGCGCTTCCGCTTCGATCGCCTCCAGTTCCTTCCCCGCTTCCGACCAGCGCCCCTGCGCGGCCAGCTCGCGGTAGCGGCGCAGATGCTCGCGAATGCGCCCGAGACGCGCATCGGCGGGGGTGGCGGGAGCGCCGGCAGCGGCGGCGGGCGCAGGGGTCGGCCCGGAGCCAGTGGCCTCCCGGATCAACTGCTGGGCGCCGGTGGAAAGCTGCGCCAGCGCCTCGTCATAGGTGTCCGTATAAATCAGGCGGTTCCCCACCGCCAGCACCACCTTCTTTAACTGCGGCATGCGGGCTTCGGTGGCCTGGATGTAGATGGGGTCCACGTACAGGAACGTGTTGCCCACCGGCAATACCAGGATCTGGCCGCGCAGCACCTGCGATCCCTGCTGGTTCCACAGGGTAAGGTCTTTGGAAATGGTCTGCTCCTGGTTGATGCGGGCGCCAACCTGCATGGGACCGAAAATGAGCTCCTGCTTCGACAGTAGGAGCACCACTACGTCGCCCAGGTTCTCGCCGTCGCAGCGCGCCACCATGAGGCCGATGAGGTTGTCCTTGTTGCGCGGGGTGAACGGCACCAGCAGCAGGAACTCGGGCTTGTCCTGGCCGGGAAGGGAGGCCATCACATAGGTTGGGGTCACCGGCTCGGCGCCGGCCCCCTGGGCAGTGGTGTGGCGCGCCAGGTCCCACAGGTCCTCCTTGTTGTAGAACGACTGCGGATCCAGCATGTGGTAGGTGCGATAGATCTCGGCCTGGACGCGGAACAGGGTTTCGGGATAGCGCGCGTGCGCCCGCAAGTCGGCCGGCATCGCCGATGCCGGGCGGAACAGGTCGGGGAAGAGATGCTGATAGGCGTTGATGATGGGGTCGTCGGGCGCGAAGATGTACATGTGCGTTTCGCCGTCGTAGGCGTCGATGGTTGCCTTGACCGCGTTGCGGATGTAGTTGACGCTGCCCATATCGGGCACATCCACCGCGCGCGAGTAGGGATGCGCGTCGGAGGTGGTGTAGCCGTCGATCATCCACACCAGCCGCCCGTCGTCGGTGATCACCAGGTACGGGTCGGTGTCCCACTGGAGGAAGCCGGCCAGCTCCTGCACGCGCTCGCGCACCCTGCGGAAGATCATCATGCGGCTGTGGGGCGTGAGATAGTCGGTCAGCAGAATGTTGGGCTCGCCCTCGCGGACGGCGGCGGCCAGCCGCATCGGGAACGAGGAAATCGGGAAGCCGCCCTTGCCTTCGTAGCGCGAGGTCACGTTTTTCTCGCCGGAGGGATAGTTGAACTCCGGCTGCGCGGTGTCCACGAAGACCGGCTCGTGGGACACTTCGCCGTAGTAGATCTCGGGCCGCGTGAGCTTGAGGCTCTTGGTCTTGACTTCGGGCGGGGCGTTATCGATGAGCAGGACGGGCAGGCCGTCGGGCGTGATCTGGCTGACTCCGGCCAGCACCAGGCCGTAGCCGTGAGTGTAAATGAAGGCGGGGTTGATCCAGTTGGCGCGCGCGGCCGGAAGCTGGCTGAGGTCGAGCTCGCGCGGCGCCAGGAGCACCTGGCGGTACTGGCCATCGATGGTGTAGCGGTCCACGTCGCTGTCGTGGAAAACGTAGTACGGGCGCAGCGCCTGGATCTGGGTAACCGTGTCGTGGAAGGCGCGCCAGTCCCAAAGCCGCACGTTGTCCAGCGTGGGCTTGTGGTGGACCACGTCGATGGGGGCCTCGGGCTGGGCCTTGAATTCCACCTCGCGAACGCGCTGTTCCAGGCCGTAGGCGCTGCGCGTGGCGTGGATATGGGTCTGGATGTAGGGGCGCTGGAGCGAGATTTCGTTGGGGCGCACGTAGAGCGCGGAAACGGCGGGCGGCACGAGGAAGGCGACCACCAGCGCCAGCGCCATCGAGGCCCCCAGAATCCAGCGGCCCATCGAGACCAGCACGGCGGCGGCCAGACAGGCCAGAATCAACAGCCATTGGAGGGGCAACCCGAAGTTCAGGTCCACGTAATCGACGCCCACCAGAAACGTGCCGTGCTCGTTGAAGAGCATCTCATAGCGGCCCAGGAAGAAACGCAGAGCCATCGCCAGCAGCAGCGCCACCGTGGCGCCGCGCAGGAAGCGGGATTCCAAACCGCCTTCCAGGCGCAGAAAGGTGAAATCCAGCTCGCGGGCATCCTGCAACTCCCCGAACCGGTGCCGCAGTTGCCAGCCGCGCGCCGCCATCCAGTAAACCACAATGCAGACGATCACCAGGGCCAGCGCGTAAGTGCGCAGCAACTGGTAGAAGGGCAGGTCGAACAGGTAAAAGGAGAGGGGCTTCTGGAAGATGGCGTCGCGCCACACCGTCGCGGCGGCGGGCAGGCCGCGCGAGCCGGCGAAGCGCACCACGGTCCAGGTGTCGATCGACGCGGCGGAAATCAGGTAGCCCAGCAGCAGAAGCGCCAGCGCGGAGATGCGCGCGTAGAGGCGGTGCTCGCCCAGGGAGGTTCCGGCGAACTTGAGGGCGCGCGCGTGCGCGATCCACAAGGCCGCGAAGGCCAGCAGCGTGGCGGCCGTGAGCGGCGCCAGACTGTAGTAGAGGATGCTGAGCCACGTGTGGAACTGGCCCAGCTCCTTCCACCATTCGATTTCGATGGTGTACGAGGCCAGAACGCGCGCGCTCAGAAGCACCATGGCGAGGATGACGAAGAAAGCGATGCGGGCGGCTCGGGAGCCGGGGACCCGGCGCCCGCGTCCAATTTGATACGGCATGACCCAAGCGTAGCACCAGGGGCGCACTGTGGCGTCGCTGATCCTGCTAGACTTAGAAATTCTAGTCCGATTCGGGTTTTGGGGTTCAAATTGAAGGTCCGCGTCCTAGTGCTGTTGATCGGTGTGTGCGTCTCCATCGTGGCTGAGCCGGCCGCGGAGGCGCCCCAAGTCATTGTCGAGAACTACTGCGCCGCCTCGCGCGGCCAGGAACAATCCTTTCAGGGCGCCTCGATGGACGTCGAGATCCAGGCATCCCTCCCCAGATTGAAGAAGCAGGGGCGCTTGCACGCGCTGCGGCGGATCTCCGCGCTGGGCCGCATTACTTATGAAATGCTGCGCTTCGAGGGCGACGGCACGGTCAAGAACCAGGTGATCGCGCGTTACCTCACGGCCGAAGCCGAGGCCCAGAAGGATCAGGCTCCGTCGCTGGCCGTGACCCCGGCCAACTACAAGTTCAAGTACAAAAGCCGAAGCCAAGTCGAAGGGCGCGCCGTCTACATTTTTCAGGTGACGCCGCGGCAGAAACGCCAGGGCCTCTTCAAGGGCGATCTCTGGATCGACGCCGCCACCTACCTGCGCGTGCGGGAATCCGGGTACCTGGTAAAGAGCCCGTCCATCTTCCTGAAAAAAGTCGCGTTCGTAAGAAAGTACGAGATCCGGGACGGAATCTCGGTTCCCCTGCAAGTGCAGAGCGAAGTGGACACCCGGCTGGCGGGCAAGGCGGAGCTGACCATCGACTTCAGCAATTTCTCGATTGACAGCGCCAAACGGGGCGCCATGGGTGACGCGGAAAGCCAGTAGCGCGGCAGAGAGAGCAGATGAGAACACTGTTTCTGAATCCGCCGTCTTTTGAAGGGTTCGACGGCGGCGCCAGCTCCCGCTGGCCGGCCTCGCGCGAAATCGAGTCGTACTGGTATCCGGTGTGGCTGTGCTATCCCGCGGGCATGCTCCCGGACAGCAAAGTGGTGGACGCGCCGCCCCATAAGATCTCCATCGGGCAGACCGTCGAGATGGCCAAGGATTTCGAACTGCTCGTGCTCTACACCTCCACTCCCGGTTTCCACGTGGACACGAGAATGGCCGGGATGATGAAGGACTCGAACCCCAAGCTGAAGGTGGCGTTCGTAGGGCCGCCGGTGACCACCGAGCCGGAAAAGACGCTGCGCGGCTCGACGGCCATCGATTTCGTGGTGCGGCGGGAGTTCGATCGCCAGATCGTGGACTACGCCCAGGGCAAGCCGCTCGAGGAACTGCCCGGAGTGAGTTTCCGAAAGAACGGCTCCATCGTCAACAACCCGGAAGGGCCGGCTATCGAAGACCTGGATGCGCTCCCCTGGGTGACCAAGGTTTACAAGCGCGATCTTGACATCACGCGCTACAACGTGCCGTTCCTGCTGCACCCCTTCGTGGCGCTTTACACGTCGCGCGGTTGCCCGGCGCTGTGCACGTTCTGCCTGTGGCCGCAGACCCACTCGGGGCACCGCTGGCGCCTGCGCTCGTCCGACGACGTGGCCAATGAAGTGCGCTTCGCGATCGAGCAGTTCCCCAACATCAAAGAGGTTTTCTTCGACGACGACACCTTCAATTACCGGCGCGAGCGCACCATCGAGGTGGCCAGGAAGCTCCAGCCGTTAAACGTCACGTGGTCGTGCACTTCGCGGGTTACCACCGACTACGACACCCTGAGGGCCATGAAGGAAGCGGGCTGCCGGCTGCTCATCGTGGGGTACGAATCGGGCGACCCGCAGATCCTCAAGAACATCAAGAAGGGCGCCACGGTGGAGATGGCCCAGCGCTTCACGGCGAACTGCAAGAAACTCGGCCTGCTGGTTCACGGCGACTACATTATCGGGCTGCCGGGCGAGACGCGCGAGAGCATCCGCAGGACCATCGATTTCGCCAAGCGCCTGGACACGGAAACCGTCCAGGTATCCATCGCGCATCCGTATCCGGGGACCGAGTTCTACGATTACGTCAAGAAGAACAACCTCATCACCATCGATTCCATGACCGACGAAACCGGGCACCAGCTTCCCAACGTGGTTTATCCGGGGCTGGACCGCGGGGAGCTGGTCGAGTGGGTGGAGCGGTTCTACGGCGAGTATTTCTTCCGCCCGCGCGTGATCTGGCGCATCGTGAAGAAGGCGGTGTTCCACGGGGACGAGCGGAGACGGCTGACGAAGGAAGCCCGCGAGTACCTGGCGCTGCGGTCCAAGCGGAAGAAGTTTGTGGCCGAGCACAAGGCGGCCGCGGGGCGCCCTTCGGGCCCGGCGCCTGCGCCCGCGAGTTCGGGCGACTGACCCGCGCATGACCCACGAACACGCGCGACTGCGACTGAAGACCTGGATTTTCGCGGTCGTCGTAGTGTTCAGCAACGTTTTTGGAAATTTCTTCCTCAAGCGCGGCATGCCGCCGGCGCTCGCCACCCCGCTCGACTACATCACCGTGCTGTTCCGTCCGTGGGTGGCGCTGGGACTGCTGCTGCTCATCGTGTGGCTGATGTTGCGCATGGCGCTGTTGAGCTGGGCGGACCTGAGCTACGTGGTGCCGGTGACGGCGGTGGGATACGTTCTGGTGGCGGTTGTGGGGAAGGTGCTGCTCAACGAGCAGATCACCATGACGCGCTGGGCCGGAATCGGGCTGATCGTGGCGGGGGTCGCGCTGGTAAGCGGCGGCAGCGCTCCACAAACCGCGCATCCCAAGCCCAAAACAGCGGGGGTAGGCCAATGAGGTGGCTGCTGATCGGCATCATTGTGGCGTCCACCACGGCGGGTGAAGTGCTCCAGGCGGCGGGCATGCGGCGGCATGGCGAGATCCGCGACTTCCGCCCGGGCGCCATCGGGCGCGCCCTGGCGGTGCTGGCCCGCAACCGGTTCGTGATCGCGGCGGTGGCCGCCATGGCGGTTTCCTTCTTCGCCTACCTGGGGCTGCTGGCCATCGCCGATCTCAGCTTTGCGGTCCCCGTCACGGCCATCACCTACGTGCTCGAAACCGTGCTGGCCAAGTATGTTCTGAAAGAGCATGTGAATTGGCTGCGCTGGGCGGGCGCATCGCTGGTAATCTGTGGAGTGGCGTTGGTGTCATTGTGATCTGGCTGGCCATTCCGGCGGTTGCGGCGGCGGCCTACTACGTGCTCGCCATTGTGGCGGCGTTGCGGTGGGGCAGGCCTCCGGCCGGCCCAGACAGGGCAGGCCGGAGGCCTGCCCCACTCTCCATCCTCAAGCCCGTGCACGGACGGGACCCGCGGTTCTACGAGGCCATCTTCACGCATGCGGCGCAGGATTATCCCGAGTTTGAGATTCTCTTCGGTGTCAGCGATCCGCGCGACCCGGCGCTCGAGGATATCGGGCGGCTGAAACGCGAGTTTCCCGAGCGGCGCATCGAGGCAGTGGTGGCGGAGACCGACGCTCCCAACGCCAAGGCCGGGGTCCTGGCGGAGCTGGCCAAGCGCGCGCGGTATCCGCTGCTGCTGGTGAATGACAGCGACATCGTGGCGCCGCCGGGATACCTGCGCGCGGTGACCGCGCCGCTGGCGGATCCGAAAGTCGGGCTGGTGACCTGCCTCTATCGCGGCGTAGCGGAATCGTGGGCATCGCGCTCGGAGGCGCTGGGAATCTCGACCGAGTTCGCGCCCAGCGTGCTGGTGGCGCGCCTCCTGGGCCAGGCGGAGTTTGCGCTTGGATCCACCATGGTGTTTCGCGCCGAGACCTTGCGCCAGGTGGGCGGCTTTGAGACCGTCGCCGATTACCTGGCCGACGATTACCAGCTCGGACGCCGCATCAGCGAGCTGGGCTATCGCATCGAGTTCGCGCCCGTGGTGGTGGAGACGGACCTGGGCGGGGAATCGTGGGCGCAGACGTGGCGGCACCAGTTGCGCTGGTCGCGCACCATCCGGGTTTCGCGCCCGGCGGGCTACTTCGGATACGTGGTGACGCACGCCACCTTGTGGGCCCTGGTGGCGCTGGCTGCCGGGCAGTGGTGGGCGGCGGCGCTGGCTCTCGGGCTGCGCATGGTTGCCGGGGTGGTGGTGGGCGCGGGCGTCCTCAAAGACCGTCGCGTAGCAGAGGATTTCTGGCTCATGCCGCTGCGCGACCTGTTCGGATTTGCGGTCTGGCTGGCAGGACTCGTCGGCCATACCGTCGAGTGGCGGGACCGGGAGTTGCGCTTGCATCCGGACGGCAGAATTCACGCCGAAAAGCGCAAACCGGAGCCAATTTATCGCCATTGACGCCGCCTACAGCCAGCCGTTAGCCTGCAATCAGTCCCGGAGGTTATCTTGATTCTTTTACTTTTCGGCCCGCCCGGATGTGGTAAAGGCACGCAGGCTGTCTTCCTTGCCGAGCGCTTTCACATTCCGGCCATCTCGACGGGCGAAATGTTCCGAGCCGAGCGCCAGGCCGGCACGGAGTTGGGCAAACTGGCAAGTTCGATCATGGCGCAGGGCGGCCTGGTCGGCGACGAGATTGTGGACGCAATGGTAGCCAGCCGCATTTCCCGCCCGGATTGCGCCGGCGGGTTCCTGTTGGATGGCTACCCCCGCACCGTGCCGCAGGCGATCGAGTTTTCGGCACTGCTCCAGCAGAAAGGGCTGCCCGACCCCGTGGTGATTCACCTGGACGTGTCCGACGACTTACTGGTGGCGCGGCTGACGGCGCGCCGCCAGTGTCTCCAGTGCAAGCGCATTTACAACCTGCTGTCTCAACCGCCCAAGGTGGCGGACCGGTGCGATGACGACGGCGCCGGCCTGATCGCGCGGGAAGACGATCGGGAGGCGGTGATCCGCCAGCGGCTGCGCGCGTATCACGAGCTGACCGGGCCGATCCTCGAGTGGTACGGCGCTTCCGCGGTCCACAGCGTGGATGGCGGAAGAGCGCCGGACCAGGTGGCGCGGGCCATCGAGCAGGTGGTGGTAGCGGCCCAGAGGGCCGCCGCCAGTTAAGCGCGGCGGGCTGGCCAGAACTCTCAGGAGCGGCCGCATCCGATCTCGGAAAGCATCTGTTCGATATCGGCGGTTGGCGCGTTCAGGGATGCCAGGCGCGCCACGGGATCAACGGACTGCCGCAGGGCGTGGCGCACCCACTCGCTCTTCGATATGCGGCTGCGTTGGGCAGCCTCGCGAAGCTGCATGTCCAGTTCTTCCGGGATGAGCACCTGGAGCCGACGGCTCATATGAGCATGCTACCCCACTGAACGAGTGAGGGTAAGCGCGGCGCGGGCGCGCGACGTAGAAGCTCGGGAGCTGTCGTAGTACACACCAGTCGAACAGATCTGGTCCTACCTTGCGCTGACAGCTACTGGCCCTTTACAATCTAGGATATGAGCCCTAAAGAGATGGCAATCGCGGAAGCCGCACTTAAACGGTATCCGGCGACCAATTTCGTTCAGCTATATTCCCAGATTGCAGCGGCCACAGGGTTCAGTGTTGATGAGGTTGAAGAAGTCCTCAATGACCTGACAGCGGACTTTACCTTGCGACTTCGAGTGGACCCAATGACAAAGCGGGCCGAAGTGGGGCCTGGCCCAATCATGATCGTTGAGGCGTGGTATGAGAAGGGCGAAATGTGGGGCCAACCTCGAATGCCGCTCCGATCTTGAACAGAACGCGAAATCAGAACTACTCGATCGGCAAAGGCCCGCGCGCGTCCAGTAGACCGGCGGCGTTTCGCTTCGGCCACCTCTACGGGTCGGGCGTGATACAGCCATGTGGCGGATTGATCATCGGACGCAAGCGACTTGTCGGGTGTAATCTGGAATAGCTCAACGTGATCTCCGCCCGGAACCTGGCGTGGCCGGATCAGGGAGCCGGACAACAGGAGTCTGCTGTGAATATGGCGCAAGTCAACGTTGCGAATGAGTATGGCAAACGATATGTCGCTTTTCTCGACCTGTTGGGCTTCAAGGCTCTGGTTGCGGACGCCGAAGTCAATGAAGAGGCACGCAAACGGTTGACCGATTCTCTTAGCCTCCTACGGGAGACGCTTTGTAATAATCCCGCAATCGACATGAGATTCACATACTGCTCCGACTGCATCATCGTCACGACCGAATGTAGTCAACGTGGCTTGTGGGAACTGCTGACTTCCGTTTGCACCTTGACGCGCAACTTGCTCCAGAACGATGTTCTGGTCCGCGGTGTTATGACGCTTGGCGGTGTGCTACACAACCCGCGATTTATCTACGGGACTGCCGTCAACCGAGCTATCTGTCTTGAAAGAGACCACGAAAATGGGCCCAAAGGACCTCTCGTCTTGCTCTCTCCGGAGGTATATGAAGACGCAAGGGGCTACGGACAGCCGTTCCTCGCTTGGCTCGAAGCTGATGGGCCTGGACGCTACTTCGTTCACTACCTCCGTGGTTATGCCGAATATCATGACACGCCAGCCCTCCCGGGCAAAGTGGTCCTCGACGATGATGCCGCCCGCGTCATACACTTCATCAGCCGTCGGCTTGTCGGGCATACTGGCAGCGCGCTAGAAAAGGCGCAATGGTTTCAAGAGTATTGGAACCGAGCCGTCGCGAAACCAGGTGGATTCGCAGTGATCGAAAACGGCATTGTCCCTGAACTCCCAGAGGGCCCCGGCTCTGTGGCCATTCGTCGCCTCGTCGATTCCGGCGATGCATAGCGCTCGGTTGCATCAGTGACCATCGGCGTAAGGTCGACTTGGTGGCCATCATTGAAGGGAGATCACCACGCCGGTCTGTGTCTGGACGCCGCCGACATTGCCTACGAGGGGAAGGTCGCCGGTCCCGAGGCCCGCCGGTATTGTCACGTTGATCTGAAAGAGCCCCGCCTCACTCAGTCCGGAGAAGGATGGAAGCACGGTTTTGCCACCGATCGCAAGCTGTACAGTATTCGTCGTGGCCGCCGCGCCGGAAAACGCCTGGCCAGCCGGAACGGAGGGGTTGGTCGGCCCAAATCCGACGCCGTAGAGTTCAACGGAGTCCCCTGCCTTCGCGGCTACCGTGGGATAACCGAGGGAACTGCCGGTCGGGCCGAGGAGGTCGTAGGTTCCCCCGCCATACGCACCCGACCCGTCCGACCTAGGGATAATGCCCGCAACGTGTTTGCTGTCGAACAGGGCGAACGACGGCGCAAACTCACCCAGCGTCACGGTCGAGGTGGTGCTCCCGTTGGCGGTGGTAACCACCACAGGTACCGTGCCGGTGGCCGCGTCGTCCGGCGCCTGCAAATTGATCTGTCCGGGGCTTACAAACGAGAGATACGCCGCCCTGCCGTTGATCCTCACGCTGGTGCCGCCCAGGGAGGTGGGAAAATCGCCGCTCCAGATGGTGGTTCCGCTGGCCAAATTCCTTCCCCAAATCGATACCCATTCGCCTGGCTGAATAGTGCTTTTCGTGCTGTCAAGGGGAACGATGCCGCCGGGTGAAATGGACGGGGCTTGGCTCGTGGGGCTAATCTTGGTCACGGTGCCGCTGTAGAAATTCGTCACCCAGATATTGGTACCGTCAAAGGCGACGCTTTCTGGGTTTGCCACATCTGAAGAATCCGGCCCAATCACGCCAGAGGGCTGTGACCCCACGGGATAGGTGCTCACCAGCGTTCCCGTGGAGGCTAGCAACTGCGTCACCGTACTGCTGCCGCTATTCGCCACCCAGATATTGACGCCGTCGAAGGCGATGCCTTGGGGTTTTGATCCCACGGCATAAGTGCCCACCAAGGCTCCGGTGGAGGCCAAGAGCTTCGTCACGGTGTTGCTACCCTTATTCACCACCCAGATATTGACGCCATCGAAAACTACACCTTCGGGGTCTGTTCCCACGTAGAAGCTTCCCAAATCGCCTCCCATGGAGGCCAGCAGCTTCGTCACTGTGTTGATTCGCTTAGATGTCACCCAGATATTGGTGCCGTCGAAGGCCACGCCAACGGGGTATGGCGCCCCGCCGTAGGCACCCACCGTGGCTCCGGTGGATGCCCGCAGCTTCGTCACGTCATTGGTGCCGGGCGGCACAAACACGCTGCCGTAGTTCGCCACCCAGATGTTGGTCCCGTCGAAGGCGATGCCTTCGGGCTCTGATCCCACGGGGTAGATGCCCACGATTGCTCCGGTGGAGGCGAGCAACTTGGTCACGGTGTTGCTGCCCTGATTGGTCACCCAGATATTGCTGCCGTCAAAGGCCAGGCCGACCGGGTAGTTGTTCGCCCCGACCGAGTAAGTGCCCAGGATGGCTCCGGTGGAGGCCAAGAGCTTCGTCACGTTATTGGTGAAGAAATTCGCCACCCAGATATTGGTGCCGTCAAAGACGACGCCTTTGGGCTCTGAGGAGCCGCCTGTGGGCCACCCCACGGGGAAGCCTCCTACAGGGTAGTCGACGGTTGTATAACCGGCAATCCCCGTTCCCGTCAGGCTGATCGTTTGCGGGCTGCCGCTGGCGTTATCACTGACGTTGATCGATGCTGTCCGTGTACCGGTTGCCTTCGGCGTGAAAGTGACGGAAATGACACAACTCCTACCTGCCGCGACGGAAGTCGCACAGGTGTTCGTCTGGGCAAAATCGGCGCTGTTTGTGCCTGTGATCGCAATGCTCGTGATATTGAGCGCCGAGGTGCCGCTGTTCGTTACCGTCACGCTTTGCGGTGCGCTGGTAAAGCCCACTCCTTGGCTCCCGAACGCAAGGCTCGTTACCGACAGCGGCGGGCCGGGTGCCAGCCCAGTTCCTGTCAAGCTGATCTCTAGCGGGCTGTTGCTGCCGTTGCTAGTGATGTTGACCTGGGCCGTCCGCGGGCCGGTTGCCTTCGGCGTGAAAGTCACAGAAATCTCGCAGCTATAACCCGCTGCGATACCGGCGCTGCCGGTAGCCAGCTTACAGGTGTTCGTCTGGGCAAAGTCGGCGCTGTTTGTGCTGCTGATACCCAGGCCAATAATATAGAGCACCTCTGTGCTGTTGTTCCTTAGCAATATGGTCTGTGGTGCGCTGGTAATGCCCACAACCTGGTTTCCGAACGCAAGGCTTGTTACCGAAACTGATTGCGCTTTCAGGTGCGGGGCCACAAGGACCGCAAGCATCAATCCCAGAAGGGCCACGCCTCGGGCCGAGAGTTGCTGGACGGCGAATACGGTTTCGTTTTTCAGCATCGTGACCCTTTGTGTTTTTCCTCAACGGCCCGCGCGAAGGCCTGCCAGTAGTTCTCCGTCGCCTGGGACAGATCGAAGAGCCTGCCGCTAGGTCCTGCGCCCCATAAAACTCGATCCGCAGCTCGATCCCATGATCTCGTACCTCCTCTCCTAGCCAGACCTAGCCACCATCGATTGTACATCCGTGGGCGATGTTTAGATCTGGTTGTCTCTTGTCCAATTCAGTGCCCCCCGGCGCAGGCGGCCTGATTGCGGGCTGCTCGACCGCGATTAGGAACGGGAAACGTCCTGCGACCAGACGCCCACTTAGCCGTGTAGCCGCCCAACGCCGAGAAGCGGGGAAGTGGTGGTACAGGTACAGGGCTGAAAGACGGCGTTGTGGAGAAGGAATGGGGTTACCGGAAACCGGCGGGGCCACGCCACTTGACGGTTTGCCGTCCCGTACTTGTGCCGACTGGCGGTCCAGATGCGGCGTCATGGGAAAGCACGGTCGTTTTCACGCATTCACTCCGATTTCGGGCGAGATCGGTGTTGGCAATCGTGTCTTAACGCCCATGGTTGGCCCTCGGCGACCCCCTGGTGCGGCGTGGCCGGTCGGGCGGCGTGGCGACCGCGCTGGCGCGGTAGAATTGGTTGGTCTGACATGTCTTTAAACCACACCCCCATCACCGACGAACTGGCGGACTATGTTCGCCGCGTGACGCTGCGCGAACCGGAGGTATTGAGGCGGCTGCGCGAAGAGGCGGAGGGCTACCCGGACGGTCCCATGCTGCAGATCGGGCCTGAGCAGGGGCAGTTCCTGCATTTGCTGGCCCGCATTCTGGGCGCCAGGAAGACGCTCGAAGTGGGGGTCTTCATCGGCTACAGCTCTACCTGGGTGGCGCTGGCTCTGCCGCCCGGAGGAAAGGTTGTGGCCTGCGACCGCAGCGCGGAGTACGTTGCCCGAGCCCGGCGCACGTGGCGCGAGGCTGGCGTCGAGGACAAAATCGAACCACGTCTCGCGCCGGCGATCGAGACCCTGGACGCGCTGGTTGCCGAAGGCCAGGCGGGCACGTTCGATCTGGTCTTCATCGATGCCGACAAGGGGAACTACACGAATTACTACGAGCGGTCGCTCGAGCTGCTGCGCACCGGCGGGCTGATCGTCGTGGACAATGTGCTGTGGCACGGAAGGCCGCTCGACCCCAACGACCAAACCGTGGACACCAAGGCCATACGAGCCTTCAACCGCAAGCTGCACACCGATGAACGAGTGGCGTTGAGCCTGGCGACCATGGGGGATGGGCTGGCACTGGCGTGCAAACTCCGATCGAGCGCAGCTTCTCAGGAATAGGGCACCGCGCGGACGTCGGTTTGCGAAAAATCGCCGCCCAGCGCGACAAGAGCGGAAGTGTCAATCACCAACGAGATAACCCTCCGGACCGTACCCGAGTATCTCATCCACAGAGCGGCCATCCAACAGGGGCAGCGCCGAGATGCGGCGGGCGAACTCCCGCATTCGCTCGACTTCGTTGTCGGCCCGTCGCCGGGAATTCTGGCGGCCAAGTTCGGCGCGGAGGACGGCGTTGAGGACGGCCTGCTTGTTCCGAGGCATCTTCTTTACCTCTGTACTCTATTCTGCCATTACAGATTATGATTGGCCCCGCCTACTCGATCAACCCATTTCTTACGGCAAACCGCACCAGCTCGCTGATGCTGTGCAGGTTCAGTTTTTCCATGATGCGGCCGCGATGCGCGTCCACGGTGTAGACGCTGAGGTTCAGCACTCCGGCGATTTCCTTGTTGGTCCTGCCTTCGGCCAGCAGTTGCAGGACCTCGCGCTCGCGGCTGGTCAGCAGGTCGATGGGGTTGGTCACATGGCGGCGGTAATCGTCGAGCACGGCGTTGGAAACGGCGGGGCTGAGGTAGCTTTCGCCGGAAGCCACCGCGTGGATGGCCGCCACCA